>Ga0302314_10005455_pt1 | contig 23186 bp, 20 predicted proteins | sample III_Palsa_N2_3_FD_200533 | JGI IMG/M metagenome (GOLD analysis project Ga0302314, IMG submission 200533) | Peat permafrost microbial communities from Stordalen Mire near Abisko, Sweden - III_Palsa_N2_3 | ecosystem: Environmental > Terrestrial > Soil > Palsa > Peat permafrost | place: Sweden... | reverse complement strand
GGTCGGCCAGCGTCAGATCCCGCGCCCGGAGCACGAGGTTGTCGGCGCCGGCTTCGAGTTCGGCGCCGAACGGGCCCTCGATCGCGAACCCCATCGCCGGCGCCGAATGCAGGCGCACGATGTCGCCGACGTCCGCAAAGGTCACCAGGCTGCAGAGCGGGTGGTAGCCGTCCGCGGCCAGGGGGCCGACATGCAGGAACAGGTTGACCTTGGCCGGCGCCAGCCGCTGGGCGTCCATGCGGGCCGCGTCAGGGCGTGTTGGCCGGCGGCGGCGCGGGCGTCTGCGGCGCGTCCGGGCCGAGCGGCGAGGCGAGTTCGGACAGGGCCCGCGCCTTCAGCTTGGCGTCCGGCTCCAGGGAGAGTACGCGGCGCCACTGGAACTGCGCCTCGGTCTTGCGCCCCACCCGCCAATAGGCGTCGCCGAGGTGATCGTTCACCTCCGGGATGCTCGGATCGAGCGTGATCGCCTGCTCCAGCTTGTCCACGGCGGACTTATAGTCGCCAAGCCGGTAGTAGGCCCACCCGAGGCTGTCGATGATCTCGCCGGACTGCGGCTCGGCGGTGGCGGCGCGCTGCACCATGTTCAACGCCTCCTTCAGGTGCTGGCCCTGGTCGATCCAGAAGTAGCCCTGGAAGTTCAGCAGCTCCGGCTCGTCCGGCGCCAGCTTCAGCGCCATGTCGAGATCGGCCTGGGTGCGCGTGGCGTCGCCTATCTCGTCGTAGGACGAGGCGCGCAGGTAATAGATGCGCCAATCGGGCGTCGCGCCCGGCGCATCGATCAGCTTGCTGAGCACCGACGCCGATTCCGTGTACTCGTCGTCGCTGCGCAGCAGGTCGGCGAGGTTGACCGCCGCGTCGCGGCTGTAGGGCGCGGCGGCGAGGGTCTCGCGCGCCAGTTTCAGCGCCGCCTCGTGATCGCCGGCGTTCTGGTAGGTCAGCGCCAGCTTGTCGCGCGCCGGAACATAGCTGTCAGACCGCGGCGAGACATTGGCGTAGGCGGTGCGCGCGCCGTCGACATCAGCCGGCGCCAGCAGGTCGCCGAGCATCAGCCAGCCTTCGTCGCTGGCGGGATCGAGCCTCAGCGCCAGGCGCAGATATTCCAGCGCCAGCACATCCTGTTTCTGCGCGATCAGGGCGGCGGCCGGGATCAGCAGGGAGCCCGCCGCGCCCTGCCGCAGGTCGGGCAGCGGCTGCGGCCGCGCATGCTTTTGCGCCCGAGCCAGGAACAGGGCCGCGGCGCCGTCCGCGGGACTGTGCGCCAGGCGCGTCTGGAAGAGCGCGGTCGCTTCAGCCCAGCGGCCATGGCGTTCGAGGAAATCGCCGTAGGTGGAGAGGGCGAGATCGCTTTCGCCGTCGGCCGCGATCATCGCCTTGAAGGTGCTCTCGGCCTGTTGAAGCTTGCCATATCGTTCGTACAGCTCGGCCTGGTCGAGCGCGGCGACGAACTGCATGACGTTGTCGCCGTCGAAATCCGGGCTGGCGAGCGCGTGGGCTTCGTCGCCGATGCCGGCGGCCGCGAAGGGCGCCAGCAGCATGGCGGCGGTCTTCGGCGGGTAGTCGATGTCAGGTCCGGTGAAGAGGGCGTAGGCCTCCTTGTCGTGGTCTTGCGCCATCGCCTCGACCCCGCGCACGAGCACCGCCAGGTGCCTGTCGTCCGCATCCGCCGCGTCGGGGACGAGCGCCGCGGCGGCGGCGACATCGCCAGCCTGCAGCGCGGCGTTGAAGGCGTCGGCCTTGAGATACATCGGCTCGCCCTCGGCGGCGGCGGCGCGGCCGAGGTAGAAATCCGCCGCGCTGAGATGGCCGCCGTCGCGCGCCACCTCGCCGGCGAGGAAGAGGCCGTAGGGCGAGGCGTCCGGGTCGGCGGTCAGCGCGGGCGGCGGCGGCGCGGGCGGATGGATGATGTCGACATGTTCAGTCGACTCCGTGCGCTCGGTGGCGCATGCGCCCAGGCCGGCGGCGAGAACAAGGATCATCAGGGACCGAAACATGCGCCCTGCCATCGCGCTTTCGCTCGCCGGCTGCAAGCGGGCCCGTCACATGTTCGGATAGTTGGGTCCGCCGCCGCCCTCGGGCGTGGTCCAGGTGATGTTCTGCGACGGGTCCTTGATGTCGCAGGTTTTGCAGTGGACGCAGTTCTGGGCGTTGATCTGGAACTTCGGGTTCTGGCCGGCCTCGTCGTAGAGCACCTCATAGACGCCCGCCGGACAGTAGAGCCGCGCCGGCTCGGCGTAGCGCGGCAGGTTGACGTTCACCGGCACGGCGGGATCCGCCAGCCGCAGGTGCGCCGGCTGATCCTCCTCGTGGTTGGTGGACGACTGGAACACCGACGAGAGCTTGTCGAAGCTGAGCACGCCATCGGGCTTGGGATAGACGATCGGCTTGAAGTCCTTGGCGAGGCCGGTCGAGGCCGCATCGCTCTTGCCATGCTTCAGCGTGCCCCAGGGCGAGAAGCCGCCGAGAAAGCTGGTGCACCAGAGGTCCGCGACGGCGAGCCCGGAGCCGACAAGGGTGCCGAAGCGCGACCACAGCGGCTTGGCGTTGCGGACGGTGTGCAGCTCCTTGGCCACCCACGACCCGGCGAAGGCGGTCTCGTACCCCTCCAGGGTGTCGCCCTCTCGTCCCGCGCCGATCGCCTCGAACGCGGCCTCGGCGGCGAGCATGCCGGTCTTGATCGCGTTGTGGCTGCCCTTGATCCGCGGCACGTTCACGAAGCCGGCCGAACAGCCGATCAACGCCCCGCCGGGGAAAGCCAGCTTCGGGATCGACTGCCAACCGCCTTCGGTGATGCCCCGCGCGCCGTAGGCGATGCGCTTGCCGCCCTTGAGGTAGCGGCTGATCGCCGGATGGTGCTTCAGGCGCTGGAACTCGTCGAACGGCGAGATCCATGGGTTCTTGTAGTTGAGGTGAACCACGAAGCCGAGCGCCACGTAGTGGTCGCCGAAATGGTACATGAAGCTGCCACCGCCCGTGGCGTCATCGAGCGGCCAGCCGGCGGTGTGCTGGGCGAGACCCGGCTCGAACACATCGTCCGGAACCTGCCACAGCTCCTTCAGCCCGATGCCGAACTTCTGCGGCTCCCGCCCCTCGGTGAGCCCGTATTTCGCCTGGATCACCTTCGCCAGCGACCCGCGCACGCCTTCGCCGATCAAGACGTATTTGCCGTTGATCTCCATGCCGGGCTGGTAGTCGGGCTTCTTCTCGCCGTCCTTGCCGATGCCGACCACGCCGACGATCACGCCTTTCACCGAGCCGTCGTCGCGGAAGGTTAGGTCGGAAGCCGCGAATCCCGGATAGATCTCGACGCCGCGTTCCTCGGCCTGCGCGCCCAGCCAGCGGCAGACGTTGGCCAGGGACGCGATGTAGGCGCCGTGATTGTGCATCAGCGGCGGAAGCCCGAACATCGGGATGGTGATGTCGCCCTGGGGCCCCAGCAGCAAGAACCGGTCCTTGGTGACCGGCGTCTCCAGCGGCGCCCCCTTTTCCTTCCAGTCGGGGAAGAGCTCGGCGAGGCCCTTGGGGTCGATCACCGCGCCGGAGAGGATGTGGGCGCCGACCTCGGAGCCCTTCTCCAGCACCGCGACCGTGATCTCCGAGCCGGCCGCCTCGGCGAGCTGCTTCAGCCGGATCGCGGCCGCCAGCCCCGCCGGCCCCGCACCGACGATGACCACGTCGTAGTCCATCGACTCGCGTTCGACGTCGTCGCTCATCGCCTGTTCCCTGCCGTCCAACCCTGATTGCAGCCTTAATCGAAGCGGTCGGCGGGACGGTCAAGGGTTTAGGGGGTCGTATCCCTCGCCCACTCTTCGGTGTGGAGAGGAATACCGTCGTGCTATCGCTCGCCGATGCCCGCCGATCCCCGCGCCGTGGAGAGCCTGCTCGCCTTCTGGGCCGAGGCAGGCGTCGACGTGGCCTATGCCGACGCGCCGGTCGATCGGATCGCGGCCGGCCTGGAGGCGCTGAAGCCGAAGCCCCTGATCGCGCCGGTGTCGGCGCCAGCCAGTTCGGCGCGACCGACACTTGTCCACGAGACAGCGGATCCCGGCGCGATCGCCTCGGCGCGGGCGGCGGCGGAGGCGGCGGCGGACCTGATGCAGTTGGCGGCGGCGATCGCGGCGTTCGACGGCTGCGAGTTGAAACGGCAGGGCGCGCGCCAGGCCGTCTTCGCCCGCGGTGCGCCCGACGCGCCGGTGATGGTGATCGGCGAGGGTCCAGGCGCGGACGAAGACGCCCAGGGCGCGCCGTTCGTCGGCCGCGCGGGCAAGCTGCTCGACAAGATGCTGGCGGCGGCGGGACTGACCGACCGGGTCTTCATCACCAACACCGTGTTCTGGCGCCCGCCCGGCAACCGCACGCCGACGGCCGCCGAGCAGGCCGCCTGCGCGCCGTTCCTGGAGCGCGCCATCGCGCTGGTGCGGCCGCGGCTGCTGCTGCTGGCCGGCGGCGCCTCGGCCAAGCACATGCTGCAAACCGCCGACGGGATTCTTTCGCTCAGAGGCCGCTGGTTCGAGTGGCGATCGGCGGACGGCGCCCTCGAACTGCCCGCTTTGCCGACACTTCACCCGGCCTTCCTGCTCAGGCAGCCGGCGGCGAAGAAGAAGGCGTGGGAGGATCTGCTGAAGCTGACGGAGCGGCTTGATCGGCCCGCGCGGCCTACGTAAAGTTAAGGTCAATGGTGCTTCTTGGGGGGCGGTCGGCGCTGCAGCCGGACGTCGCAGGGTGCGCGAAGCTCTTGATTCTTGGGCCGAAGCAAGCGAACGCAGGCGATGACCTCCGTCCGCCGAGGTCCATGGGAAGACATCACGCGAGGGATGCGACGCCGCGTTGGCGCCGCACGCGAGGAGAGCCGATGGGTCTGATCCGCGGAGCTTTGATCACCGCCACCGTCGCCATTCTTGCCCAGGCCGCCCTGCCGGCCGTCGCCGCGCCACTCGCCGCGCTCTCGGCCCACGACATCTCTCTCTATTCCGCCGCTTTCGACGCCGCCGAGCGTGGTGACACCGCCGCGGCCGACGCGGCGATCGCCCAGGTCTCCGATCCCTGCCTCGCCGGCAAGATTCAGTATCTCGAGCTGACCCGCGCCCGGTCGCGCGGCGCCAGTTATCAGGAGCTCTCCAACTGGCTGAAGGCGTTCGGCGACATGCCGGGCGCGAGCCAGGTCTATGAGCTGGCGCTACGGCTCAAGCCGGCCGACGCCCTGCCGCCGGCGCCGGTGGCGACGATCGTCGGCGCGCCGGACGGATCGATGCATCTGGCGCCGTCGCCGCAATCGCACGCGGCGCGGGACGCCTATTTCCACGGCGCGCCGGAGCAGGCGCTGTCGATCGCCCGCGCCAGCGGCGACGCCTGGATCGCCGGCCTCGCCGCCTACCGCCTCGGCCGCTACGCCGACGCGATGGTCTCGTTCGAGACCCTGGCCGCCAATCCCTCCGAGGACGACGCCATGCGCGCCGCCGGCGGGGTCTGGGCGGCCCGCGCCGCGACCCAGGCCGGGATGCCGGATCGCGCCACGCCGCTGCTGAAGATCGCCGCCGAGGCCGCGCCGGGCGACTTCTACGGCATGATCGCCCGCCGCAAGCTGGAGCTGGCCGACGATCCCCTGGGCCGGATGATCGACACGGCCACCAGCGTCGCCACCCTCCCCCTCAGTGTCGCCGCCGCGGGCGAAACGGCGCTCGACCGGCTGGTCCGCACAGACAACCACGCCCGCCGCGCCGTCGCCCTCTCCCAGCTCGCCCGCGCCGTCGACGCCGGCGCCGAGATGCGCGCCGGCTTCGCCGAGGCCGGCGACGACACCACGCGTGGCCTGTGGATGAACCTGATGTTCGAGCTGGGCCCGCACGGCGGCGGCGAGACCGCGCTGCATCCCGTGGTCGCCATGGCCACCGCCGGCCAGCCCAGCTACCCCATTCCGGTGCTGACGCCGCTAGGCGGCTTCACCGTCGACAAGGCGCTGGTCTACGCCGTGGCCTGGCAGGAGAGCCGCTTCAACAGCCTGGCCGTCTCGCCGGTCGGCGCCGTGGGCGTGATGCAGCTGATGCCGACGTCCGCGGCCTATGTGTCCGGCGACACCAGCTTCTCCAGCGACCCGATCACGCTCTTCGATACCGGCCGCAACCTGGCGGTCGGGCAGGCCTACATCAGCTACATCGAGGCGGGCGCCGCCGACCACGACATCCTGCGCACCATCGCGGCCTACAACGCCGGCCCCGGGTCGTTGAAGCGCACGATCACCGCGCTCGGAGGCGTATCCGACAGCCTGATGGTGATGGAGAGCATGCCGGCGTCGGAAACCCGCGCCTACGTCAAGAAGGTGATGGCTGCCTACTGGACCTACCGTCGCCAGTTCGGCGCGCCGACGCGGACGCTGGACGCGGTCGCGTCGGACATGACGACCATCGACGCGCGTCTCGACACCCCAATCGCGGCCTCGTCACCGCCGGTCCAGAACACGCAGGCGGTGTCGGCTCCGGCGCGCGAGGCGCTGCAGATCCTGCTCCACAAGGCCGGTTGACGACTTCGGCGCGAGCCAGCCCTCTGGATTGCTCGCGAAACTGAAACCGCCCGAGCGCGCGACGAGCCGCGCCGGCGCCGGCGGATCCCGCGCCAAGTGGCCGGCGAGGATTTCCATCCAGTCCGTCGCCAACACCGCCGCCAGTGGCAGGCCTGCGAGCCAGGGGCCCTTCGCCCGCGCCACCGCCGCGCCGAAGTCCTCGAAGAGATCGGCGCCTGCATCGTCCGCCAACTCAGCGCTCGGCCCCACGGCGGCGATCACCGCGACCTCCCGCACCAGTCCCTCGGCGGCGGCGGGCACCAGGGCGGTGAGCAGCTTGGCGAGCGTCTTGGCATCGTCCGAGGCGGTGAGGATGACGGAGATCACGGAGCGGCGGACGCGACTGCGCCCCCTCCGTCTCGACGCGCGTGCCGCGCGCCGATCGCTTCGCTCCTCACCCGTGAAACGGGGGAGGTGGCAGACCGCGTAGCGGGCTGACGGAGGGGGCGCAAAGCCACGGTCATCCCCCGCACTATGCGCACCCAGCTACTGGCGCGCCATCTCCGCGGCGCCGATAGCCTCACCGTCGAGGGTCTGGGCCGGGTCCATGGTGACGGTCACCTTGTCCAGCCGCCCGGTGAAGGCGAACGGGGCCTCGTAATCCGCGACCGGACTGCCGCGGTCGCGGCCGATGTCGAGGCCGCTCCAGGAGATGAAGTTGTGGAAGCCGAGTTCGGTCTCGCCGGCGCCGGCCGCTTCGCCGTCGATTAGCAGTCTAATCCGGCGCAAGGGCGGCTCGTTCACCACCGCGACGCCGAGCCGATGGCGGCCGGGCGGCGTCGGGCGGTCGCTGATCGTGGTGGCGTGGGCGCCGCCGACGTTCATGTCGTAGACCAGCCGGCCACCGCGCACGAAGAGGCTATAGCCGCAGGTGGCGTCGCCGTGGGCGATCAGCACCCCCTCGTCGCCGGGCGCCAGCGTCACCTCCGCTTCGATGGCGAAGGCGCGCGATCGGACGTCCGGCGCGACGTCGGTCGGCAGGTGACCCATGCCGGCGTGAAAGACGAAGTGCTTGCGCGCGCCGTGGAAGCGTTTGGCGTTCTCGGCGAAGCGCGGGCCGAAGCGGTCGTCGAGCGGCAGCACCTGGCAGCGCTCGGCCTCAGCCCACCAGTCTGCGATCAGCGCCTCCAACCGCTCCGGGTCGCGCGCCGCGAGGTCCTCGGTCTCCGAGAAGTCCGCGTCGAGATGGTAGAGCTCCCAGACGTCGTTATCGAAGGGCTGGCCCGGCGGATGATAGGCCACCGCCTTCCAACCGTCCTTCCACAGGCCCCGGTGGCCGAACATCTCGAAATACTGCGCCGCGCCGCGCGGCGGGTCGGCGTCGCCAAGCGCGGCGGCGAAGGAGACGCCCTCGATCGGCTGCTGCGCCACACCGGCGATCATGGCGGGGGCTGCGATACCGGTCACCTCCAGCAGCGTTGGCGTGACGTCGCAGGCGTGGCGGAACCCATGGCGCAGCTCGCCGCGCGCGGCGATCCCGTTCGGCCACGACATCACCAGCGGGTCGCGGATGCCGCCGCCGTGGGTGTTCTGCTTGTAGCGCTTCAACGGCGTGTTCGACGCCATCGCCCAGCCCCAGGGGAAGTTGGAGTGGGTGTCCGGACCGCCGATGTCGTCGATGCGGGCGATCTTCTCGGCGATCGGCTCGGGCTTGCCGTTGAACGGGCCCATGGCGTTGATCATGCCGAACGGGCCACCCTCCTGCGAGGCGCCGTTATCGCTCATCACCAGGATCAAGGTGTCGTCGCGCAGGCCGGCGGTCTCCAGGAAATCCACCAGCCGAGCGAGGTTGCGGTCGGCGTGGTCGAGCATGCCGGCAAAGGCGCCCTGCAGCCGGGCGAACAGGCGCTGCTCGTCCGGCGAATGCTCGGCCCACGGCCGCACCATGTCGTTGCGCGGCGGCATCCGCGTCGTCTCGGGCACGACGCCCATCGTCTTCTGCCGCGCCAGCCGCGCCTCGCGCTCGGCGTCCCATCCGCCTCCAAAGACCGCGTCGTACTTCAGGATCAGGTCGCGCGGCCCCTGGTGCGGCGCGTGGCAGGCGCCGTAGGCAAGCCAGGTCAGCCAGGGCGTGCCCGGCGCGTTGGCCTGATGCTCGGCGATGAAGCGGATCGTCTGGTCGGTCAGGTCTTCGGTGAGGTGATAGCCGCTCGCGTAGCCGCCGGGCGCGTCGATCGGGGTGTTGTCGCGCACCAGCTCCGGCGCGAACTGGTCGGTCTCGGCGTCCATGAAGCCGTAGAACCGGTCGAACCCGCGCCCCAGGGGCCAGCCGTCGAACGGCCCCGTCGGCCCGGTCTCGGTGAGGCTGGTGACGTGCCACTTGCCGACCATGTAGGTCCGATAGCCGCCGCCGCGCAGCATCTCGGCGAGCGTCCCGGCCTCACGGGCGATCTTGCCGCGATAGCCCGGATAGCCGGAATCGAAGTTGGCGAGGCATCCCACGCCCACCGAATGATGGTTGCGGCCGGTGAGCAGCGCCGCGCGGGTGGTCGAGCACATGGCGGTGGTGTGGAAGCCGGTGAACCGCAGCCCCTCGGCCGCCAGGCGGTCAATGGTCGGGGTCTCGATCGGCGAGCCGTAGCAGCCGAAATCCGAGAAACCGACGTCGTCGAACAGCACCACCAGGATATTGGGCGCGCGCTTCGGCGACTGGACCGGCTGCGGCCACCAGGGGATGGAGTCGGCGACGGTCCGGCCGATTTTGGCGCGAGTCATGTCAATACGCCGTATCCCGAGTTGGACCTTGTCCGATACGGGTCGGCGCTCCGCAAGCTTGAAATTTCAGGTTCCGGCCGGTCGGCGAGCGCCGGCGCCGCCGATCAGGCGGCGATATTCAGCCAGGCGCCGAGACCGCTCGAGGTCGCTTGCGTTGCGGAACTGGCGCTGGAAACCGCGGCCTGCGAGGCCGCGAGCGAGCCGCCGAAAACCACCGCGCTGGTCGACGTCGTATTCGAGGCTGCCTGCGCCTGCGCCGCGGTCTCGCCCGGCTTTACGTCGGACGGATCGACGCCCTTCTTCGCGTCGGCGACCTGACTGCAGTTCCAGCAGACATAGCCGTTGACGTTCACGGGCTGGGCGTAGTCGCCGCTGACGGACATCGAGGCGCTCCAGGCCGCTGTTCGAAGCCTAGCCGCGAAGGGTTGCCAGAGCCCTACGAGGTGCGAACGGATATAAGTTCTTGTTATGTTCTATTTCGTCCCTATCCTATTCACATGTCCGTCCCCTCCCCCGCCCCACGCGGCCGCGGCGCCCAGTCTAACGCCACCGGCCGTTTCGAGAGCCGTATTCGCGAGGCTTTCGACGACGGCTGGACCGAGCTCGACGAGGCCCCGGCGCCGCTGCGCACCCACGTCACGCCCGAGCGGGCCAAGACCATCATCAGCCGCAACGACAGCCCCGACGTCGGCTTCGACCGCTCGATCAACCCCTACAGAGGTTGTGAACATGGCTGCATCTACTGCTACGCGCGGCCCAGCCACGCCTACGTCGGCCTGTCGCCGGGACTGGATTTCGAGAGCCGGATCTTCTTCAAGCCCGAGGCGGGGCGGCTGCTGGCGCGGGAGCTGTCGCGGCCGTCGTACCAGCCGGGCGTCATCCACATCGGCGGCAACACCGACCCCTATCAGCCGCAGGAGCGGCGGCTGCGGGTGACGCGCGGGGTGATCGAGACGCTGGAGCGCTTCGCCCACCCGTTCTCGATCATCACCAAGTCGGCGCTGATCCTGCGCGATCTGGACGTGATCGGGCCGATGGGGGCGGCGGGACTGGTGCGGGCGGCGGTCTCGGTCACGACGCTGGACCGGGCCCTCGCCCGCGCGATGGAGCCGCGCGCGGCGACGCCGGAGAAGCGTATCTCGGCGATCCGGGGGCTGGCGGGGGCCGGATGTCCGGTGGCGGTGATGTTCGCGCCGGTGATCCCCGGGCTCAACGACCACGAGCTGGAAGCGGTGCTGGAACGCGCCGCCGAGGCGGGCGCGAGCGCGGCCGGCTATGTGGTGCTGCGCCTGCCGCTGGAGATCAAGGACCTGTTCCGCGAGTGGCTGGAAGCGGCCAGGCCCGACCGCGCGGCGCGGGTGATGAGCCTGGTGCGCCAGATGCGCCACGGCAAGGACTACGACGTGCGCTGGGGCGAGCGGATGAAGGGCGACGGCCCCATCGCGGAGATCATCGGCGCCCGCTTCGCCGCCGCCAAGCGCCGCTACGGCCTCGACAAGCCCCGCGCGCCGCTGGACCTCGCCCAGTTCAAGGTCCCACGGGCGCCGACGGCGCAATTGGACCTGTTCGGCTGAACGCGGCTTCGCGGGCCCGGCTTGCCATCGCCCCGGAAATCGGCGCTAAAGCGCGACGCGCTGGGTGGGCGGGGATCTTCAAGCAAGGAGCCAAGGTGGCGGAGTTTTCGGCCGCGGATGCGGCGTTCACCGGCTTCCGGGTCGTCTGGGAACGGCCGTGGGCGGTGGCGATCTGGGCCGGGCTGCAAATCGTGGTCAATGTGGCTCTGAAGGTGTTCATCGCCGCGTCGGCCGGGGCGGCGATGGCGCAGATCGCGCAGCTGGGTATGCCGGCGCCGAACGCCAATCCCGCGCAGATGCTGGCGTTGATGCGCCAAGTGGCCCCCACCTATGTGGTGCTGATGATCGTCGGCCTGATTGTCTCGGCGGTGTTCTACGCGGCGATGAACCGCGCGGTGATGCGGCCGCAGGAGAGCCGCTTCGGCTATCTGCGCCTGGCCGCCGACGAACTGCGACAGCTGGGGCTCTTCGCCATCCTGTTCCTGGTGTTCCTGGTCCTCTACCTGATGATCGCCATCGTCTCGGTGGTGCTGCTGACCCTGATCGGCATGGCGCTGGGCGCGAACCAGGCGCTGGGCATGGCGATGATGCTGCTGATCCTGCTGCCGACGACCTTCTGCGTCTTCGTCTATGTCGGTGTGCGCTTTTCGCTGGCCTCGCCGCTGACCTTCGCCAGCGGACGCATCGACCTGGCCGGCTCGTGGCGGCTGACGCGCGGCCGCTTTTGGCCGCTGCTGGGCGCCTATTGCATCGCCTTCGCCCTGAACCTCGTGGTGCTCGCCCTGGTCTTCGTGATCGCGGTGCTGGCGGTCGGCATCCTGAGCGGCGGTTTCGCGGGCTTGCAGGCCTTCATGCAGGCGGACCCGACCTCGGTCGCGGCGGTGCTGTCGCCGCCGCAACTGATCTACCTGGTGATCCTCGCGATCGGCGCCGCGCTCAGCGCGCCGATCACCACCTGCCCACCGGCGGCGATCTATGTGGCGCTCACCGGCGGCCATGCGCAGGGCAAGGTGTTCGACTAGGGACGCCCTGGCGCGCTTCCTGCTCTGGAGGGCCGAAGCATGGGCTCGGTTCGGACCGGAGGACGTCAAAATGGAGCCCGAAGCGAACGCCTCGAGCCTGAGCGGCGGTCCAAAATGACACAGGCCGAGGCGCGGTTCGCGGTCCGCGACGGGGAGCAGCCGTCTCACATCTGGTGGGGTCCGATCGTCTCGGAGACCCAGGCTGGCGAAATCATCGCCTGGACGGCGTGGTCGCTGATCCTGGTCGGAGTCGCGCCGGCCACGTCGCTGGCGATCTCGGCGATCGGCGGCGAGGTGACGCTGGCGACGCCCTATTACCGCAACCTCGGCGACAACTGGTTCGTGATCGGCCAGGCGGCGTTCCTGGCGATCGAGCTGATCGCCGCCATGCTGCTGCTGCGCAAGCGCTACTGGACCGCGGCGCTGGTGCTGTTCGTCTGCTGCGTCTTCGTGATCGCCGTCGTGGTGGCGACCATGGCGCGGCTGTCGGGCGACGGATCGGTGACCGCGGCCGGCGCGGCGCAGAGCGGCCTGCTGGTGATCTGCCTGCTCTGCTTCACCCGCCTGGCCTGGCGCGCGCTGGAAGCCACCGCGGCGCTGCGGCGGATCAGGATGCTGGAGCACTTCAGCTAAGTAGACCTTCGCGACATTCCCCGGCGCTACCGGTTCACAAACATTCTCCTAGTCGGTCATGGTCGGGCGTCAGTTGTTCCGTCCCGGCGATGACCGAATTTGGGGGAGGCGCTGGTCTCAGACGTCGCACCACATGCGAACCAGGTTGTGGTAGGCGCCGACCAGCGAGACCGACGCCGCGTGGTCATCGCCGAGGTCCGCCCTGGCGGCGGCGATGGCGCGGTCGAGATCGTACAGCAGCGTGCGGCGGCCACCGTCAGCCACCATCGACTGCACCCAGAAGAACGAGGCCCAGCGCTCGCCCGCCGTCACCGGCTCGACCCGATGCACGGTGGTGGCGGGATAGAGGATCAGGTCGCCGGCCGGCAGTTTCACGCGGCGTGGTTCGTAGCCGTCCTCGATCACCAGTTCGCCGCCTTCGTAGCTGTCCGGCTCGGTCAGGAAGAGGGTGGCGGAGAGGTCGGTGCGGTGGCGCACGCCGCTCGTCGAGACGCGAACCGCATTGTCGATGTGGGCGCCGAAATTCATGCCGGGCCGGTAGCTATTGAACAGCGGCGGGAAGACCTTGAGCGGTAGCGCCGCCGACATGAAGGTCGGGTTGGATGCGAGCGCCTTCAGCACGACCTCGCCGAGCTGGACCGCCTCGGGCGAGTCCTCCGCGAGCTGCAGATTGTGCTTGGCGCGGCGCGACTGATCGCCGGCGGTCTCGCGTCCGTCCGCCCAGGCGGCGCGGGCGAGCACCTCGCGGAAATGCGCGACCTGGTCTGGCGTCAGCACGCGCGGGATGTGGAGCATCATCGCCACGCGCTCAGGCGGCCAGTGTCGCGGCCCCCGCGCGCCGGCCGATGGCGGCGAGACTCGGCGCCGGATGTCGGGCGAGCGCGGCGGCCATCGCGTCCCGGCTTTCCGGCGTCGCGCCGGCGAGCGCGGCTTCGAACCAGCGCGCGGCCGCCTCGGTATCGCCCTCGGCAGCCAGAATGGCGGCGAAATTGTACTGGGCGCGGAAATAGCCGGCCTCGGCCGAGCGGCGGTACCAGCCACGGGCCTGGGCCGGATCGCGCGCCACGCCCCAACCTTCCTCGCAGCAGCGGGCGAGCAGGTTCATCGCCCGCGCATGGCCCCGCGCCGCCGCGCGCCGATAGCCCTCGCAGGCCGCAACCTGATCTTGCGCGACGCCGCGGCCATCGAAGCGCAGATTGGCGAGGTTGTACTCGCCCCAGACTGAGCCCGCCTCGGCGGCGCGGCGGTACCAGTCGGCGGCGTCTTCCAGCGCGGCATCGCCGCCCCAGCCGTTCTCAAGACAACGACCGACCATGTTCATGGCCTCGCCGTGACCCTGCGCCGCCGCGCGCTTGAACCAGGTCCGGGCCGCGACAGCGTCGCCGGCATCCAGCCGCAGCTGGCCGAGCCGCGCCTGGGCCTCGGCGACGCCGTAGCGGGCGGCGCTCTCGATCCAGGGCGCGGCCGTGGCCGCATCGCCGGCCAGGACGGCGCGCAGCTCCGCCTCGCCCATCCGGCTGAGCCGCCACATGCGTTGGTAGTGCGCCTCGGCGTCGGCCGCCGCGGCGGTGCGGCCCGCCATCAGAAGTTCGCCCGCACCGTGAACTTCACCGTCCGCCCGGCCCCCGGGATCACATGGTTCTCCGAGGCGGAGGTGTAATAGACGCCGTCGTAGTAGAGCTTGTCGAAGATGTTGATGGCGTTGACCTGCAGCTTCACGTGCGGATTGAGGCGGTAGGACATCATGCCGTTCCACACCAGATAGCTCGGAACGGTGGCGGTGTTGCCGGCGTCGGCGAAGCGGTCGCCGAGGTAGTTGCCGCCGAAGCCGAGCTCCCAGGCCGGCGTCAGGTGGTACTCGCCCCAGACGTTGACAGCGTTGTGGGCGAGATTGGGGATCTCCCGGCCCACGTCGGCGGCGGTCCCCGAGGCGGTCGTCTTGCCGTCGAGGTAGGTGTAGCCGGCGTCGAGTTCGAGCTGCGAGGTGATGTGGCCGGTGGCGCCGAGTTCGAAGCCCCGCACCCGCTCGTTGCCCTCCAGCACGGTGATGGTGGGGTTGTCGGGGTCGTTCGTCTGGGCGTTGTCGACCTCGGTGTGGAAGAGCGCGCCGGTGAGCAGCAGGCCGCCGCCCAGCTGGGCCGATTTCGCCCCGACCTCATAGGAGGTGGCCTTCACCGGCCCCAGATCGGCGGTCTTGGTGGTCAGCGTCAGCGCCTCGGCGGACGGGTCGAACGAGGTGCCGTAGGAGAAGTAGAGGCTGTTGTTGGGGGTGGGCTTGTAGACCACCGCGACGCGCGGACTTGGGACCACGTCGGTGTGGTCGAGGTGCAGGAGCGCGCCGGTGGCCAGGGTCGTCTGGTTGTAGACCGCCGCGAAGCGATCGATCCGTCCGCCGAGGATCACGTCGAGATGCGAGCCCACGCCGATGGTGTCGGTGATGTAGGCGGCCTCGGAGTCGGTGGTGGTCTTTTGCATCGCCGAGATCGGCTCGAAAGGCCGCGCCTGGTTGGGATCCGGATCGAGCAGCGGCGTCTCGGGGATCCAGTTGTTGTTGGAATCGAAGGGGTTCGTGTAGCGGTCCAGATCGTTGGTCTGGCGGCCGAGTTCGACCCCAGCGACCAGCACGTGGGTGAGGAACCCGGTCGAGAACCGGTCGGTGAAATCGAGCTGATCGGTGATGTTGGTCTGGTCGCCCGAGCTGCTCGGCGAGTCACGGCCGACCAGGATGCTGGAGAGCGGCGTCCCCGGCTTCGGGAAGCCTTGGCCTCCAGCCAAGACGGTTCCGAAGTTGGGCGAGTCGAACAGGTAGTCGAACGAATAGGCTGCGGCGCGGAAGGTGTTCTCGACCGAGAGATTGGCATTGAACTCGTGCTGAACCAGCAGGGTGCCGACGTCGACCTGGGAGATCGCCCGGTCCGACGTGAGGCCGTAAAATGTGCCGCGCGGCACGGCCGCCGGCGCGCCGTTCACGAACGGGATGCCGGTGTCGGGCACGTCGTTCTCGTTCATGTGCATATAGGCCAGGGTGACCGTGGTCGGCTCGCCGATCCCGAAGCTCAGCGCCGGCGCGACGCCCCAGCGGCGGTTCTTCACATCGTCGCGCCCCGCCACCTCCGAACTCTCGCCCATGGCGTTGAGGCGCAGCGCCGCGTCGGCGCCGATCGGCTGGTCGAGGTCGACCGTGCCGCGAAACTCATTGTTTGTGCCGACATCGCCCGTCAGCACGGCGAACGGACCCAGCAGCGGCGCCTTGGTGACCTGGTTGATCGCCCCGCCGGTCGAGCCGCGGCCGAACAACGTCGCCGACGGCCCTTTCAGCACCTCGACCGACTGGGTGTCGAAGGTGTCGCGATTGTAGACCGCGGCGTCGCGAATGCCGTCGAGGAAGAAGTCGTTGAAGGCGGAGAAGCCGCGCAGATTGACCGTGTCGCCGCGCGCCGCGCCCTCGCCGGCGTTGAGGGTGATGCCGGGCACGTTCTTCAACGCGTCCTCGAGCCGGTTATCCATCTGGTCCTGAAGCAGCTGTTGCGTAACCACCGAGACCGACTGCGGCGTGTCCTTCACCGTCAGCGGGATCTTGTCGCCGAGCAGCGGGCGCACGCCGGTCACCACCACGCCGTTGACGTTGGTCGCCTCACCGCTCGGCTGATCGGCGGTGGCCGTGTCCGCGAAGGCGCCCGACGCGGCGCCCCACGCCGTCACGCAAAGGGTCAGGCCGCCCAGGGCGCGCCCGGAAAGATCGAAAGACCGTTGTTCGGGGTGCACGGCCGATAGTCCACGCATACGCCATCTCTAAGCCGTTGAATTCAAAGCACGACGGGTTGGAGTTGCGCGAGATCCCCCGCACCGCCGCCGTCCCGGTCACGACGATTGGCTATCACGGTCATTCGCGATTGCGAAGCATTATCATTTGCAAAGTGCGTCTGACCTCGGACGCGGGCTCGGCGTCGCGGGCGGCCCGGCTTGTCTTGCTCGGATGATTGGCGTTCAGTCGCGGCAACAATAAAGGAGGATTTCGTGAGCCTGGACACGCTTGAGCCGGCCAGCGTCGGCGCGTCATCGACCGAAGAGATCATCGCGCTCTGGCCCGGCGAGGCGCCCGAACCGAGCCCCGGCGGCGTCGGGCCCGAGATCAGCTACCGCAACCAGGCCGCCAGCGGCGCCATGACCACCATGCTGCGCAATGTGGTGACCCCGACGCTGACCGTCTTCCGCGCCGATCCAGCCAAGGCCAACGGCGTCGGCGTGATCGTCTGCCCCGGCGGCGGCTGGCGGCTGCTGGCCTGGGATCACGAAGGGGTCGATGTCGCCCGCTGGCTGGCGGCGCGCGGCTATACGGCCTTCCTGCTCAAATACCGGCTGCGGCCGACGGAGCCGGACCCGGATGAGTACGCCAAGGGCGTGGCGAAGCTCACGGAACGGATCACCGCCCAGGTGATGTCGATGAGCAAGCCGGCGCGGACCTCCAAGGACCTGCTCGGCGACGAAGCCACGCTGCGCGCCCGCGCCGCCGCCGCCATTGATGGCCGCCGCGCCCTGGCGCTGGTGCGCGAGCGCGCTGCCGAATGGGGCGTGAAGCCGGACAGGATCGGCATGATCGGCTTCTCCGCCGGCGCCTTCCTCACCGGCGACGTCGCGCTGCGGCCGGACGGCCCTCCCCTCGCCTTCGCCGCGCCGATCTACGGCGGCGATCTCTCCGGGCAGACCGTGCCCGCCGACGGCCCGCCGCTGTTCATCGCCGTCGCCGCCGACGATCGGCTGCTCTACAAGGTGGTCGAGCAGTTCTTCGTGGACTGGTCGGACGCGGGGCGCCCGGTCGAGTTCCACGTCTTCGCGCATGGCGGCCACGGCTTCGGCATGTCCCAAATGAACCTGCCCGTCGACCGTTGGATCGACCTCTTCGGCGACTGGCTGGCCGACCTGGGCTTCGCTTGAGAGGCCATATGATGTTGGCATCGGCGCGCCGCGCGGCGGCGACGGCCGGATGGTTCGCGCTCGCGGCCAGCCCGGCGCTGGCGCAGCCGGCTTCGGCGCCGGCGGCGTTCGACGTCGCGGCGCGCACGACGATCCTGCAGGTTCACGCCGAGGGCATCCAGCTCTACGAGTGCAAGGTCGATACCGCCGGCCACACCGCCTGGGCCTTCCGCGAGCCGGTGGCGACGCTGATCAAGGGCGACGAGACCCTCGGCCGCCACTACGCCGGCCCGCACTGGGAACTGACCGACGGAAGCCTGGTCAAGGGCAAGGCCGCCATGAGCCTGCCCGGCGCCGGCCCCGACGACGCGGCGCTGCTGAAGCTGGACGTGGTCGAGAACCGCGGCGCCGGCGCGCTCAAGGACGCGGCGCTCGTCCTGCGGCTGAACACCCACGGCGGCGGCCTGAAGGGCGACTGCGCCGCGGCCGGAACCTTCCGCGCGGTCCCCTATACGGCCGACTACGTCTTCCTGCGCTGAGAGCAGGCTGCGGCTTTGCGCCCCCTTGTCTCATCGCGCTGATGCGCGCCGATCCACCTCCCCCGCTTCGCGGTGGAGGAGCAGGATTGCGCGACTTCGCTCCTCACCCGTGAAACGGGGGAGGTGGCAGACCGCGAAGCGCGGCTGACGGGGGCGCAAAGCCGCCAGCTCTCACAAAGCCCTTTACCGTTCGAACTGCACCGGCGTTCCGGGCTTGACCCCGCTCGCCAGAGCCCGCGCGTCCCAGTTGGTGAGACGCACGCAGCCGTGCGAGGCGGTCTTGCCGATCAGGTTGGGATCGGGCGAGCCGTGGATGCCGTAGCTCGGCGCATTCAAAGCGATCCAGACCACGCCGACCGGTCCCTTAGGGCCGGGTTTGATGGTCAGCTTGCCGTGCGAGCGGGGGCCCCAGTGCAGCTTGGCGGGGTCGTAGACGTAGTTCGGGTTCTCGGAAACGCCGACCACCTTGTGCAGGCCGTGCGGCGATGGTCGCTCGGTCGAGCCGACCGTGGCCGGATAGACCGCCAGCAACTTGCCGTCGGCGCCGAACGCCGAGACCTCGTCCTTGGATTTTGACACCACGATCTGGGTGACGTCGCCCTTGGAGAAGACGGGCGCGCCGGGCGCGGCGACCAGGATCGTGGTCCCCGCCTTGCCGAAGTCGACGCCCGGATTGAGCGCGCGCAGCAGGTCCTGGCTCATGTGGAACCGCTCCGCCAGGGCTTCCAGCGGCGAGGCGTAGAGCGGGCCGTCCGGTAAAGCGGCCAGTTTGACGAAGTTCTCGCCGACATCGGGCGCGAACGGGCCAGCCACATCCGCCGGGGTGATGGCGTAGGTCTGCATGGCCGGGCGCGCGTCGCGGACGAGATCCGCCCAGGTCTGGGCGTCGAGGTCGCCGGTCGCGGGCAGTCCGCTGCGTGACTGATAGGCGGCGATGGCCCTGCGTGCGTTCGAGCCGGGCTTGCCGTCGATCACGCCGGGCGAGACCCCGGCCCGGTCCAGCAGCACCTCGGCGCGGATCAGCGGCGCGCTCGGCGCCGCCGGCGCCTTGGCGGCCGTCGGGGGCGGATTGGGGGCCGGAGGACCTGGCTGCGCCTGGTCGATGCTCTGCGCCGAGAGCGCCGGCGCCGCGGTCGGCGCGATCGCGGTGTTGGCCGGCGCGTTTGTCGGCGCCTGGTTCGCCGGCGGCGGCTGCGCGGACGGGCTCGGTGAACAGGCGCTCACTATCAGCAAGACCGCCGCGCCCAAAGCCAGATCGATTACGACAGGTCGGTTGGATGCGCGCACAGGCCACTAAGCGCCGGCCTCAGCCTCCCGGTTCCGACACCTGGGGAACCTGTTTCGGTTTGGGACGATGGCCGGGCAGCCTGCGCAGGACCCACATCCGCATCCGCCAGCCGGCCAGGAAGAGCAACGCCAGCAACAGCGGCACGAGCCCGCTGGGCGGATTGCGCAGGCCGGCGACCAGCAGCAGGAACAGCGGCGGCGTCGCCACGATCAACGCAAGCAGGAACCAGCGCACGATGCGCGTGACTTCGGGCGCCACGAGGTTCGCGACCAACGCGGCGTAGCCCCAGGTCGCGCCGACCGAGAACCCGATGGCGACCACCAGGCCCGAATAGACGATCATCGCCGGCTGCAGCGGGCCGGCGCCGTGGACGAAGGCGGTCGCGGCCGGCACGAGCGCGATCAGCGCCAGCGTCACCAGGTTGAGCACCGTCACCGGCGCATCGACAGTGACGATCATGGCGAAGAAGCGCCGGTGGGCGAGCCAATAGACGCTGATCACCACGAAGCTGAGCGCATAGGCGTCGAGCTGAGGGCTGAGCGTGGCCCACAGATCCGGCACGCTGGTCCAGGTCTTGGGGCCATGGAGATCGAAGGCCAGCAGGGTGATCGCGATGGCGAAGACGCCGTCGGAGAGCATGATCAGCCGGTCGAACCAGTGGCGATGGCGCCGCCGTACGAGGCTCTCGTCCGTATCGAGCGACTCAGGTTCCCCCGCCATGTCGCGCCGTCCCTCCCCCGCCTTCAGGCGGCGGCCTGGTGTAGCCCAAATGAGATGCCGCCGGGATCGCGGCAATCGACGAAACGGCCGAAGCCAGGGTGTTCGACCGGGTCGTCGGCGCGGCCGCCGGCCGCCCGGACCCGCGCCGCGGCGGCCTCGATGTCGTCGACGTGCAAGTAGACGTAGATCTGCGGCGCCGGATCGTCGCCGTGCAGCCCGGCCTTGCCGTTCGGGGTCTGGAACCACGGACCGTCGTCGTGGCTGGGCCAGCCGAACACCGCGCCGAAGAAGGCCCGCGTCGCGGCCAGATCCTGCGAGCCGATCTCCATGTAGGTGACCTGGCCCTGAATCGGATCGGCCATGCTCTCTCCTCGCGCCTGGATCGCCCGACCATACACGCCGCTCCGGCGCCGCGCGCCCCCTTGTCTTACCCGAGGTTATTGGCGTTCACTCCCTTCGACCGCCTGGAGAGAGCCCATGCCCCTCGACACCGCCGACGTCACGCTCGACTTCGATCCGGACGCGCTGCGCGAGAAGTATCGGCAGGAGCGCGACAAGCGCCTGCGCGCCGACGCCAACGAGCAGTATGTCGAGGTGAAAGGCGATTTCCGGCATTACATCGACGATCCCTACGTCGAGCCCGGCTTCACGCGGGCGCCGTTGACCGACAGCGTCGACGTGCTGGTGATCGGCGGCGGGTTCGGCGGGTTGCTGGCGGCGGCGCGGCTGCGCGAAGCCGGCGCCGAGCGCATCCGCATCGTCGAGAAGGGCGGCGACTTCGGCGGCACCTGGTACTGGAACCGCTATCCCGGCGCCCAGTGCGACATCGAGAGCTACATCTACCTGCCGCTGCTGGAAGAGACCGGCTACGTGCCGCGCGAGAAGTACGCATTCGCGGCCGAGATCCGCGAGCACTCACGCCGCATCGGCGAACACTTCGACCTCTACAAGGACGCCTGCTTCCAGACCGAAATCCGCGAACTCACATGGCTGGAGGACGAACAGCGCTGGCTGGTCACGACAAATCGCGACGATGCGATGAAGGCGCGCTTCGTGGTGATGTCGAACGGGCCGCTGAACCGGCCGAAACTGCCCGGCCTCCCCGGGATCGAAAGCTTCAAGGGCCACTCGTTCCACACCAGCCGCTGGGACTACGACTACACGGGCGGCGACTCGGCCGGAAATCTGGACAAGATCGGCGACAAGCGGATCGCCATCATCGGCACTGGCGCGACGGCGATCCAGTGCGTGCCGCACCTCGGCAAGGCGGCCAAGCAGCTCTACGTCTTCCAGCGCACGCCCTCCTCCGTCGACCTGCGCGGCAACAAGCCCACCGATCCCGAATGGGCCGCCTCGCTGACGCCCGGCTGGCAGAAGCGGCGGATGGAGAACTTCAACATCCTGGTCTCGGGCGGGGCGCAGGACGAGGACCTGGTCCGCGACGGCTGGACCGACATCATCCGCAGTCTGATCTCCATCGCCGCCGTGCGCGGCGACAAGCCGATGACGATGGAGGAGATCACCCAGGCCATGGAGCTGGCCGATTTCCGCAAGATGAACCAGGTGCGCGGCCGGGTGGACGAGACCGTGGCCGACGCGGCGACGGCCGAGGCGCTGAAGCCCTGGTATCGCCAGTTCTGCAAGCGGCCGACGTTCAACGACGACTATTTGCCGACCTTCAACCGCCCGAACGTCACCCTGGTCGACACCGGCGGCAAGGGCGTTGAGCGCGTCACCGAAACCGGCCTGGTGGTGGATGGCGTGGAATACGAGGTCGACTGCATCATCTTCGCCACCGGCTTCGAGGTCGGCACGTCCTACACGCGGCGCGCCGGTTTCGAGGTCGTGGGGCGCGGGGGCCGGACGCTCAGCGAGCATTGGGCGAAGGGGCTTCGGACCCTGCACGGCAGCATGAGCCACGGCTTTCCCAACTGCTTCCACATGGGCGTCAACCAGTCGACGCTGACGCCGAACTTTCCACACCTGCTGGACGAACAGTCCCGCCACATCGCCGCGGTGATCGGCGAGGCCAATCTGCGCCAGGCGACGAGCGTCGAGCCGACCGCCGAGGCCGAGGCGGCCTGGGTGCAGACCATCATCGACACCGCGCGGATGAACCTGGAGTTCCGCCAGGCCTGCACGCCCGGCTACTACAATGGCGAAGGCAGGGCCGGGCAGGACGACGGCCTGTTCGCCGGGCTCTATGGCCCCGGCCCGGTGCGGTTCTTCGAACTGATCCAGGCATGGCGTGACAGCGGAATGGAAGGCCTGACGATCGCCTGACTCTTGGCGCTACGGCTTGCCGCCGGCTTTCGCATAGGCGCGACGCTCCAGTTGAACATCCCGCAGCGCGGCCTTGCGCGCTTCGGCCCAGCTGCGGCGCGCGCTGGTTTCCTCCGCGGCCAGCGCCTCACGCCGGCGACGGAAGTCGGCCTCGGCGCGAGCGCGTTCGGCGTCCACCTCTTCCAGCCGAGCCTCCGCGGCCTGGAGCAATGAACGATCGGGCGGCGGCTTCGGGGCCTTCGTCGCCGCGCGCCCCGGCTTCGGACCGGCCGGCGCCTTGGGCGGCGCGGGGTCGAGGCTGAACGCGCCGTCGGCGCCGATCGCGCGTCTCAGCGGCATGCCTGGATGGGCGAGCGCCGCGCGGGCGTTCTTGTCGCTCGCCACGCACGCCTCGCCGGTCGCGAACAGATCCTGGCGCACGCCCCAGGCCTTCAGCGCCTCCGCCTGATTGGGCGCCGCGACGACAGACTCGTAGAAGCCCATGCGGGCGAAATAGACCTTCAGCCTTCGCGGCATCGCTCATCCCGCGCCTTGTCCATCGCACCGAGGAACGCGCCGCCGACCGAGCCGTTCAGGCCGGATGGGAAAGGTGTCCTTCCAAGGTTTCGCCAGCGCCGTGTCGCGCGGCAGCGGCGCGCCGGCGACGTTCCTAGCCTGCATCGTGCTGGTGCTGGTGTGGGGCGTGGCCGGCCCGTTGATGGGCTATTCAACCGCCTGGCTGCTGACCATCAACACCATCTCCTCGATCGTGACCCTCTTGATGGTGTTCCTGATCCAGAATGCCCAGACCCGCGAGGGCATCGCCATCCAGGCCAAGCTGAACGAGCTGATCCGCGCGCTCGAAGCGGCTGAGAACAAATTCATCGGCATCGAGCGGCTGACTCAAAAGGAGCTGGTCGTACTGGAAGGCGCCTTTGACGAACATGTGGAGCAAGTCGCGGAAGA
>Ga0302314_10005453_pt1 | contig 23195 bp, 19 predicted proteins | sample III_Palsa_N2_3_FD_200533 | JGI IMG/M metagenome (GOLD analysis project Ga0302314, IMG submission 200533) | Peat permafrost microbial communities from Stordalen Mire near Abisko, Sweden - III_Palsa_N2_3 | ecosystem: Environmental > Terrestrial > Soil > Palsa > Peat permafrost | place: Sweden... | reverse complement strand
GGGACGACGAAGTCGCCCCGGTAGCCCGTAAACCGGCATTGCATTTTGGCCGGCCTGCACCGCAGGACCCGTTTCCAGCGGCCGGATCACCACACATAACGTCTCTTATGTAACCCTTGGTGGGATGGCTCGCCGACGAGCTCGAGACCACGCGAGGCGCGGCTAGTCATCAATAAGCTCGCGAACCTTTGTCGCCAACGCGTCCATCGGGAAGGGCTTGGTGATGACGCTCATGCCGCTGTCCAGGTGGCCGTTGCCGATGATGGCGTTCTCGGCGTAGCCGGTAATGAAGAGCACCCTGAGGTCCGGTCGAGTGAGGCGGGCGGCATCTGCGACCTGTCGACCGTTAAGACCTCCGGGCAAGCCGACATCCGTTATGAGAAGGTCGATGCGGCCTTCACCTTGGAGGATCTGGAGACCTGCAGGCCCGTCCGCCGCTTCGAGAACGGCATAGCCATGTTCGCTCAGCACGTCCGCGATCAGCATGCGAATCGGCGCCTCATCATCGATGATGAGGACTGTTTCACCGGCGCCGGGATCGACCGCGTAGGTCGTCGGCCCGTCTTCTGCGTCGGCCTCGCCGTAGTAACGGGGAAGGTAGAGGCACATGGTTGTTCCCTTCCCCACCTCCGAGTAGATTCGGATTTGGCCGCCGGACTGGCGAACGAACCCGTAGATCATCGACAAGCCGAGGCCGGTGCCCTGGCCTAGTGGCTTGGTGGTGAAGAACGGGTCAAACACCTTGGCGATGACATCGGGCGGCATGCCCGTTCCCGTGTCCGTCACACACACCGACACATATTGGCCGGGCTGCAGGTCCCGTTCCTTTGCAGCGCGTTCATCCAGCCATTTGTTGGCCGTCTCGATCGTGATCCGTCCGCCGCCCGGAGCCATGGCGTCACGAGCGTTGATGCAAAGATTGAGGATCGCGTTTTCGAGCTGGGGCGCGTCCAGACGCGTGGGCCACAGGCCCACAGCCTGGACCACCTCCATGTGGATCGCTGGGCCCACCGAGCGATTGAGCAGGTCGGCCATCCCGACGATAACTCGATTGATATCGACGACCTTGGGATCGAGGGTTTGGCGACGCGCGAAGGCGAGAAGCCGCTGCGTGAGTGCAGCCGCCCGGCGCGTGGAATCCTGGGCGGTGTCGAGATAGCGCGCGACGCCCTCCAGGCGTCCCGAGGCGATCCGTTTGTCGAGGAGTTCCAAGCTGCCACTGATGCCAGTCAGAAGGTTGTTGAAGTCGTGGGCGATGCCGCCGGTTAGCTGGCCGACCGCTTCCATCTTCTGGCTCTGGCGAAGCGCTTCCTCAGCCGCCATCAGCTGACCTGTACGTTCCTCGACCCTGGCTTCGAGTGTTTCATTGCTGATGCGCAGCGCCTCCATGACGTGTAGCCGCTCTGTTGCGGTTCGTAGCCTATCGGCGACCTCTTGAACGACCTCGAGGTCCTCAGGGCGCCAGTCTCGCGCTTCGGCGTTGTTGAGAAACAGCACGGCGACCAACCGCCCGCGTTCCAGCACCGGCACATTGACGAAGGCTCCGGAGCTTCGAGCCTTTAGCGCCGTGGCGGCCGCGGCGGTCCGCACGTCTTTCTCCACATCAGGAATGACGATCAAATCGCCGCGTTTCAGATCGTCGATGAAGTCGCCGTAAGCGCGCAGGTTGAGCGTGCCTGCCAGGCTTTCGACGCCAGGCGCCAGCCAGTCACGATCTACGGTCAGCGTCTCGGCCTCGTGGTCGATAGCGCCGTAGCCGACCCGGCTGACGCCGAGGGTTTCGCCCAGGATCGTCGAAGCGGCGAACGCCAGATCGTCAGCGTCGGTTGCGTCGCGGACGCGGTCGGCAAGGGCGACAAGCGCTTCACGTCGCAAGTCCGCCGCCTTGCGCTCGGACATATCGAGCAGCACGCCAGGAAACCGAAGTGGCGTTCCGTCGACGGCATGTTCGACGCGGCCGTTGGCCTCGATCCAGTGGTATTGCCCATCGTCGCTGCGAACCCGGTATTGATGCGCGTAGGCCCCCCCTCGCGTGATCGCCTCATTGATAGCCACCATCAGCCCATCCCGGTCGTCGGGGTGCACCGTGGCGATGATCTGCTCCAGCGGAATGCCGTGGTGTCCCAGCGCCGGGTCGAGGCCGAAGGCGCGTGCAAAGGCCGCATCGACCGTGAAGCGGTCCGTCGGCAGGTCCCAGAACCACGTCCCGATGATCGCACCGGCCGCGAGCGCGAGCTGGACCCGCTGGGCATCCACCCGCGCCGCCGCCTCGGCTTGTTGCAGCGCTGACGCCGCAAGGACGCGGGCTGTCGTTTCCGGAGATATGTTCAAGACGGCGCATACGGCGCCGCCCTCGTCACGTAGCGCTGAAAGCGAGTAGCTGAACCAGGCGTTTTCCGTGCCGCCGCCCTCAAGGCGCGCCATCACGAAAGGCGCATCCTCGAAGTACAGCGAGGCGCCACCGCTGCGGACCTGATCGAACTGAGGCTTGAGCTCTTCCCAGATCTCCGCCCAAACGACCGAGCCGGGCTGACCGAGGGCGGTCGGATGCTTCGCCGACAGAATGCGCCGGTACGCGTCGTTGTAGACGAGCGCGTAGTCTGACCCTGCCCATAGACACACTGGAACCGGGGTGTCGAAAATCCAAAGCACGGCGCTGCGCAGGGCGGGCGACCATGCACCCGGGGAGCCCAAAGGCGTGGTCGACCAATCGAGGTCTCGCGCCAAAGCGCGGACCTCGCCTGGCCCTGCAAAGAGGTCTGCGGCGCCGTTGTCAGATTCGTCAGCCAAACCGCCGCTGCCCGCGCGGCTCAGATCCACCGGTCACTGCTAAAATCCTTCGGAAGGCGTCGTTCCCTTCCAGAAGCTACCCGGCGTCGCGCATCGCTGCCAGGCATTGTCGGCCGCACCTCGAGCGCGGATCCCGGAGCCTCCCTTTTTGGGCCGCATGATTCGCCCGGTATCTGCTGGAGGAAGTCGAGGACCGCCCTAACGATATGCGCACGGGTCAAAAGGGCTGTCTCCATAACGGCGGCTCCTTCGTGAGCCCCCGACGCCTGTATAATGCCGGCCGCGAAGGCCCCGTATTTGGCTGACCGCACGCCAATAGCCGCCCCCCATCGCCTCGGCTTCCCTCCAAAGCTGTTGAAAGGCGCGACAGCGTCATCGTTGAAAAGCAGGGTTGCTGTCTCTGCATCCTGGAAGGCTCGCGAAATCTCCGCCTGATCTGTGGGGCTATCCTGGCATGATCAGTACTAGCACCGTCAGACGTCTGTTTGAGGCATCGCGCCACGCGCAATCTAATCGCTGTTGAGAGTTGAGCGGGCTCCCAACGGCCGACGCCATGCCGCCCCTAGGAGAGACGATGTCTGTCGACGGATCTTGGAAGATCACGGTTAGCTCACCTATGGGTAAGCAAGAGGGCACCTACGATCTGAAGGCCGAGGGCTTTACGCTCACGGGCGTGCAGTCGGGTCAGGGCCACAGCCAGCCGATCAGCGACGGTAAGGTCGACGGTGACAATGTCTCCTGGTCAAACTCCATCACCACACCTTTCCCTATGTCACTGAGGTTCACCGGCGCCGTCTCCGGCGACAGCATCAAGGGCAAGGTGAAAGCTGGCGCATTCGGCTCCTTCGATTTCGAAGGCATCAGGGCGTAGCGGCTGGGCCGCGCGACGCCGAGAACGGAAATGGATCCGACAATCATCACCTGCGCCGTGACCGGAAACATCACGACGCGCGAAAATCACCCCGGGCTGCCGGTCACCCCGCAGGAGATCGCGACGGCCTCGCTGGACGCGGCGGCCGCGGGAGCGGGCATCGTCCACATCCACGTGCGCGATCCGGAAACCGGTCGGCCAAGCATGGACCTCGCGCACTACCGCGAAGTCGTCGAGCGCATCCGGGAGCAGAACGCCGATCTAGTCATCAACCTGACGACCGGGCCCGGCGGGCGGTTCATTCCGAGCGATGACGATCCGCAAGTCGCGGCGCCGGGATCATCGCTCACGACCCCCGAGCGCCGTGTCGAGCATGTCGTCGCCCTGCAGCCTGACGTCTGCTCGCTGGACTTCAACACCATGTACTCGGGCGCGTCGGTGGTCATCAACACGCCCCGTAACCTGAAGCTGATGGCCGAAGCGATCAAAGCCGCCGGCACGCAGCCCGAGTACGAAGTGTTCGACACCGGCGACATTCACCTGGTGAACGACATGGCCGCGAAGGGCCAACTGCCCTTCCTGCCGATGTTTCAGATCGTGCTCGGCATCAGGTTCGGCGCGGCCGCCACCCCCTCGACGCTGATGTACATGAAGTCGCTGCTGCCCGAAGGCGCCGTCTGGGCGGCGTTTGGGCTCGGCAAGATGGCCTTCCCGATGGTCGCTCAGAGCTTCCTGCTGGGCGGCCACGTCCGGGTGGGGCTCGAGGACAACGTCTATTTGGAGAAGGGCGTGCTGGCGCCGGACAATGCAGCGCTGGTCGACAAGGCCGCGAGGATCGTCCGCGACCTGGGCGGCGTGATCGCGACGGCTCAGGACGCGCGCCGGATCTTGAAGCTGCGGACCTGACGCTGAGCGGGGCACTGCGCCGGGCACAGACGAGCGCGCCTTGGGCGCGGTGCGATCAGTGCAATTCCCTGAGGAGCCCGCTCAGCTTTCGGGGGGTGTCCTCCTCATCGATCGCGGTGAAGATACACAGCTTCATGCCCGGGCGACCGCCGATGGCGAGCATCGAGAAATCGAAGCACATCGAACCCGTGGTCGGATGGTTGAGGCGCTTTCTGCCCGCCAGGCGATCGGCCACGTCATGCAGCGGCCACCACGCAGAAAATTCCGGGCTGAGCCGGGTCAATCGCTCAACGAGGTGCTCGAATTCCGGGTCACCCACATAGGGCGTGCAATCGGCCCGGAACGTCGCGATCGCGCCGCGAGCGACCGTCTCCCACTCGCCGAAGAGGTTACGCGCGGGTTCGGAGAGCAGCAACTCCAGGACGTTGGCCCGGTTTCCCCACAGCCCAGCGAAGGGGCCGATCAGCAATTCGGCCGGCTTGTTCCAAGTGAGGATGTCCCAGCGCCAGCCCAGCACCAGGGCCGGCTGCCCAGCCAGGCCGTCCACCATGCGTTGGAGCGCCTCATCGACCTGTTCCTCGCCGCAGGAGCGCCGATCTGAGGCGGGCCGATCGTACAAGGAGAAGAGGTGCTGGCGTTCGGCGGGATCGAGTTGAAGGACGTCCGCGAGCGCCGTCAGCACCTCGTGGGAGGGCCGAATCTCACGTCCCTGCTCCAGCCACGTGTACCAAGTCGTTCCAACGCCGGCGAGCAAGGCCACTTCTTCGCGGCGTAGCCCGGGCGTGCGCCGGCGAAAGCCTTGCGGCAGGCCGACGTCGGACGGCGCCAACCGTCCGCGGCGCGAGCGCAGGAACTCGCCGGCCTCGCGCCGGCGCGCCATGGGGTTCTCGGTGAGAGCTTCGCTCATGGGTGATCCTGGCACTCTCGATACTAGCATCGCCGGGAGGCTGTTTGAGCCATCGACCTTCTGCGCAAACTCAGGACGTCCGACGGGCGCGACCCTAGAGGCGGATGCGTCGCCGGACCAGTTTTCACTAAGGAGTGGCTTTGTGAGCGAAGACGCCGAGACCCAACGCGCCACCATCCAACACCTCTTGCAGCGGTATCTGTACCTCTACTCTCAGCAAAACTGGGGCGAGTGGATCGAGTTGTGGGCGGACGACGGCGTGCTCGAATTTCCGTTCGCGCCCTCCGGGCGGCGGTCCCGGTACGTCGGTAAGGCTGCCATTCTGGCCTACATGAAGGCCGTAGCGGTACGGATGGAAGGGCGGATCAAGAGCGAAGGCCTCGACTACTTCCAGGTGCGGCCGATGCAGGACTCCTCGGCCATTTGCCTGGAGATGGCCGTCAAGGGCCGCATTCTGACGACCGACGCGCCCTACCTGCAAAAGTACATCTCGATCGTCGAGACAACGGGCGGGAAGATCTCGCTCTACCGCGAATACTGGAACCCCCTCGTCTCGATGGACGCTAACGGCGGCCGTGACGCCTGGACCGCGGCATTCGGCAGCCCGGAGACCGAAGGCGCCGCGCCATGAGCGGCTTGATCTTGGTCACCGGCGCCACTGGGAAGACGGGTGGCAGTCTGCTGGCACAGCTGCGGCAGGCGGCGCTTCCCTATCGCCCGGCGTCGCGCCGGAGCCCCATTCCCTTCGATTGGGAGCGGCCCGATACCTGGGACGCGGCGCTGGTAGACGTGGCGTCTATCTACCTTGTCGCGCCTGGCACGGTAAAAGACCCGCATCTGCTGCTGCAGGATTTCATCGCCTTGGCGATGCGCAGGGGGGTGGGCCGTTTCGTCTTCCTGAGCATGGCGGGCCTTCCGGCCGGCGGACCCGCCCATGGCCAGGTCCACCAATGGCTCAAGGACAACAGCGACGATTGGGCGGTGCTCTGCCCCAGCGCCTTCATGCAGAATTTCAGCGCCGGGCCGTCTCTGCCGACCATACGCGATGAGGACCAGATCTATTCCAACACCGGCGACGGACGCGTGCCGTTCATCCACGTGGACGATATCGCGGGGTGCGCGCTCGCAGCCTTGTCTTCACCGACGCCGCTCAACACCGACCTCGTCCTCACCGGTGACGATCCGCTTTCCTACGATCAGGTGGCGGCGCTGATCAGCCAGGCCTGTGGTCGGCGGATCACCCACACCCACGTGACAATGGACGAGATGACAGCGCGACTGCTGGCGCGCGGCATCCCGGAAGCCACCGCAAGACTGCTTGCTTTCGGTTATCAAGTGGTCGCGGCGGGCGCTGCGGAGCGCACCACGGATGTGGTGCAAACCCTGATTAGGCGGCCGCCCATCACCTTCCAGGCATTCGCAGCAGCCAACGCGGATGTGTGGCGCCGCGCCGGATAGCTGCTGGGAAACCTCCGTCGCATCGGGCTGGAAGAAGCAGACGCTTCGCCGAAATCCCGAACGCAGACCAAGGGATCGAGGACGAAGGCTCATGTCAGATCGAAAGATTAGCCGCGACGACCTGCGGCAGGCGGCCGAGACCTACAAGAACTGGGGGAAGTGGGGCCCGGACGACGAGATCGGCACGCTCAACTTCACAACGGCCGCCGACATCGTCGCCGCCTGCCAGCTGGTGAAGAAGGGCAAGGTGATCTCACTGGCCCTCAACTTCGACCACCTGGGGCCCCAGGGGGCGAAGAGCAAGTATCCAAGCCTTGGCCGCACCAACCCGATCCACACCATGTTGCGCACGGGCACCGACGCCTACGCCGGTGTGCTCGACAGCCGCGGGATCCGCGCGGCGGATGACATGGTCACCATGCCCCTTCAATGCGGCACCCAGTGGGATGGGCTCGGCCACGTCTTCTACGAAGACTCGATGTGGAACGGCTACGACTGCCGCGAGGTCTCCTCGGCTGGCGCCCAGAAGTGCGGGATCGAAAAGACCAAGGCCAAGATGGTGGGTCGTGGGGTCCTTCTCGACGTCGCCCGCTTCAAAGGTGTCAACTGCCTGGACGACGGATATGGCATCACCTGCGAGGACTTGGATAAGACCGCCCAGAGCCAAAACGTTGCGCTGAGGCGTGGCGACTATATCGTCGTGCGGACCGGGCATATGGAGCGCTGCCAGGCTGCAGGCAGTTGGGACGGCTATCCGGGCGGCGACGCGCCTGGGATGGCCTTCGAGACCCTCGACTGGATCAGACGCACCGAGCTCGCGGCCTTGGCGACAGACACCTGGGGCGCCGAGGTCAGGCCGAACAATACCGAGCCCGGCATCAACCAGCCCTGGCACTGGATCACCATCCCAATCATGGGGATGACCATGGGCGAGATCTTCAACGTCAAGGAACTCGCCGACGACTGCGATGCGGACGGCGCCTACGAGTATCTCTTCGTTGCACCGGCGCTTCCGATCACCGGGGCGGTGGGCTCTCCGGTCAATCCCCTCGCAATCAAGTAGGAGGCCGTGATGGCGAGTGTCTCCGAGACCCAGTCCCCTCCCCTTGGCGCCGCGCGGTCCGGCGGTCGACTGGGGTTCAAATATCGGTTCGACGACCCGGACATGGACCTGTTCTTCGTCGTCGCCTGCGGCTGGGGGCGCGCAGGCGGCCTTGACGTCGGTGAAGCCTATTACGTGGCCCAGTCGATCAAGGACGGCGACGCCGAAAGCTGGGTCGCGGCGTTCGACGCGTGCGGCGAGCGGCAGCAGTCGCTGGCCGACGACTGGCAGGCGGCGGGATGGACCTATCAAGCGGCCCAGGCGCGGCTAAAGGCTTTTGCGAGCTACCGGTCGGCCTGGCAGTTCGCGCCGATTGGACCGGTCTTCGACGCGCTCTACGCCAAGCACAGGGCGGCGTTCGCCTCGGCCGTCCCTTCTCTCGGCTTCAACGCAACGTTCTTCGGCGCGCCGTACAGCGGTAGGTCCCTCCCCGGCCTGTTCATTCAAAACGCCAACCGAAACGCCCCCGTCGTGCTCCTGCTGGGCGGCGCGGACACCTGCTTCGAAGAGATTTTCCTGACCGTCGGCCGCAACGTCTACGACCAGGGCTATTCGGTCGCGATGGTCGATCTGCCGGGCCAGGGCCTAACGATGAAGGACGGCCTGCATTGGGAGGCGGAGAGCGAAAAGCCGATCGGCGCGGTGATCGACGTGCTGATCGAGCGCTTCGCCGCGCAGCCCGGTCGTATCGGCATGCTCGGCTACAGCCTGGGCGGCTACTTCGTGACCCGCGCGGCCGGCTACGAAAAGCGCTTAGGCGCTGTCATCGCCAGCACCCCACTGCAGAACATCGGGAACTACTACCCAGCCCTCGCCAAGCGGTGGCGCAAAGAGGACACTGACGGGAAGATGAGCAGCGCCACGCGGCGTAACGTAGACGTCCTCTACTGGAAGATCGGCGCCGCGACAGACGAAGAGTTCATCGCCAAGGCCAGCCCGATGATCGCCGATCCATCGCTCGTGACGGCGCCATTCCTGTCGATCGTCGGCTCCGGCGAGGGATCCATGTTCCAGAGCGACGCGAAGGAATGGCACGAGAAGATCCGCTCGACGCAAAAGCGCTTCGTGGAGCTTGATGCGTCGACGGGCGCGGATGGACATTGCCAGGCGGCGAACAGACTGCGTCTGGCGCAGGAGATGTGCGGCTGGATGGATGGGATCTTCCGCGCCCGATCCGGCGGCGACGCCGCCAGCGGCTCGTCGGTTGCCAGCGGAACATTGTCTCTCTAGCGTTGCGCACAAAGCGCGCCGTTCGCACCTGCATCGCGGGCCAGGGGAACATAACAATATGAGCGATGCACCGGTCGCACGCGGCCATCGCCTGCTGATCAAAAAGTCCATCGAGCAGATTCAGTACGAGAGCCAGCATCAGCATCTGAAGCGGACCTTGGGTCCAGTGAACTTGGTGTTCCTGGGTATCGGCTGCATCATCGGCGCGGGCATCTATGTGATGACCGGCAATGCCGCGGCGAATTTCGCCGGCCCGGCGGTCGTCCTGTCTTTTGTGGTCGCGGGGGTCGCCTGCGCCTTCGCCGGGCTCTGCTATGCCGAGCTCGCATCCTGCATGCCCGTGGCCGGGTCGGCCTATACCTATTCCTACACCACGCTCGGCGAGGTGTTCGCCTGGATCATGGGCTGGCTGCTGGTGCTCGAATACGGCGTGGCCGCCGCCACGGTGGCCGCGGGCTGGTCTGGCAACGTCACCAGCCTTCTAGCCAATTTCGGCCTGCAAATCCCGGTGGGGCTCACCACCTCTTACATCCAAGCCGGCGCTGGGCCTGGCGGTGCGACCATCTTCAGCGGCGGGCACGGTCTCAATCTTCTGGGCGCCGGCGGCATCCTGGGAGTGACCGCATTGCTCGTTCTCGGCATTTCCGAGTCCGCGCGGGTCAACAACGTCATCGTCATGGTGAAGGTTGGCGTGCTGCTGCTGTTCATCGCGATGGGCATCGCCTTCATTCATCCCGCCAATTGGCATCCCTTCATCCCCAAGAATGTTGGTGGGCTGAAGTACGGGACGGTCGGCATCTTCCGGGCGGCGTCGACGATCTTCTTCGCCTACGTGGGGTTTGAGGCCGTCTCGACGGCGGCGGCCGAGGCCAAGAATCCATCCCGTGACATGCCGGTCGGCATCCTCGGGTCGCTGGCCGTCTGCACGATCCTCTACATTGTCGTCGCGGCCGTGCTGACAGGCATGGTGCCCTATCGCGAGCTGGGCGGCCCGGCGCCGATCGCCCTCGCGGTCGACCGGATGGGTCCGGCCTTCGCGTGGTTCGCAATTCTGATCAAGATCGGGGCCGTCGCCGGATTGACCTCCGTGATGCTGATTTTGACCTACGGCCAGTCCCGCGTGTTCTTCGCCATGGCCAGGGACGGCCTGCTTCCGAGCATCTTCTCGACACTGCATCGCAGCTTCCGGACCCCCTGGATCGGCACCATGGTCCTGGGCGTGGCCATCGCCATCGCGGCGGCCGTCCTGCCGATCGACATCCTCGGTAACCTGGTCAGCCTCGGGACGGCCGTGGCCTTCGCCATCGTGTGCATAAGCGTGCTGTGGCTGCGCAAGGCGCGGCCGGACATGGAGCGTCCGTTCCGGGCTCCCGGCGGCATCTGGACGCCCATCCTTGGCATTGTCGGCGCGGCGGTCATGGCCGTGCCGCTCATCGCCGACATGGGGCTGTCGGTCCTCAAGGGCGATCCGATCCCAGCCGTCATCTTGGCCAGCTACATCGTCCTCGGCGCGGTGATCTACATCATCTACGGCCGCGCCAATTCGCGCCTGGCCCAGGGGCTTGGCCAGCGGGACGCCGACCAGGACGCAGGGCCTGGGCCGATGCAGGCAGAGGTTCATGGCATCGGCGCCGCAAAGGCCGACGTCTCATGATCGAATCAACGCGTAGAAACCTGTGCCGCCCGCGCGGCGAACCGCTCGGCACGGCATGGGCTTCGACCCCCCGCGTTTCGGCGAGGAGCGACCTAGCGCCCTTGTAGAATCCACCGCCGATGTCGGGCACACTCTGGCGCCGGTTGTGCGCCTCTGACCGCCCGTGCCGGGTTCATGGCGATCGAAACTCAAACACCAGAAGTTCGTCGTCATGGTCAACGCCGTCCACTCGCAGGGAGCGCGGCTCGAGGCCATAGATGCGAAACCCCAGCCGCAGATAGAGCTCGCGGGCCCGCGCATTGGCGGCGCTCACCACACAGCGGAGCAGGTCGACATGGCGTGAGGCGTGTTCGATCACCGATGCCACCAGCGCCTCGCCGGCGCCCATGCCGCGCAGGCTCGGCCCGACGTACACGCCCCACATGAAACCCTTGTGCCGCTCCTTCGAGCCCCTCTCGACCCTGAACCCGGCGCAGCCTGACAGAACGCCATCGAGGTAGGCGCCGAACAGGACGTCTGTGGCGTCGGCTTGCGGGATGAGCGACGCCACCGTCGCCTCATCAAGCACGACGAAGTCTTCGAAGCTGGAACCGAAAGCGGTCGGGTGGTCCCTGAGCGCCGCGGCGCGCAGAACGCGCCACGCGGGCGCCTCCTCACGGGTCACGGGCCGGATCTCGAACGTCTTCGGCATTATCGCTCCACGCGTCGCCGCCCTAAGGCGGCGTTTGCTTCATCGGACCACGGGCGCGATTGGATGAGAAGTCCGCTTATCGATGGCGCGCCAGCCTGAGCGGCTCCGGAAGCCCCGTGGCGATGATAGTCAGGATGGAGCGGACAGGAGGGGTTATAGGCTGGCCGGCTATGGCGCCAGTGGCCTGGCCGAGGTTAACCCCCCGCCCGTCAAACGCCCGATGCTATCGCGTGGGGCGAAGACGTGGATGATCAGAGCCGAGGTGCGCCGGTCGGCTGGCGCCGGGCGTCGAAAGAGCGCCAACTGCGTGCGAGCTGACAAACCACACCGAGTTTCAAAGCTCGAAATACCGAGGTCAGGTCTGGTCACCGGCGCCGACCGGCTGGGGCTCACCAATCGAGGATCACCTTGCCCGCCTCCCCGGAAAGGGCGGCGTCGAACCCGCTCTGGAAATCGCAGGCTCGGGCGCGATGGGTGATCATCCGCTCCAGCTTCAACCCGCTATGCAGCAGGCCGAACATCTTGCCCCAGGTCCCGAACATCTCCCGGCCGTAGACGCCCTTGATGGTCAGCGCCTTCAGGATGATGCGCGACCAGGCGACATCCATCGATTCAGCCGGCAGGCCCAGCAGGGCAAGCTTGCCGCCCATGGCCAGGCCGTCCACCGCTTGATTGAAGGCGGACGGCGCGCCGGACATCTCCAGGGCGACGCCGAAGCCGTCCTCGATGCCTTCCTGCGCCATCACGTCTCGCAGATCGTCTCTGGCGACGTTGACCGGCCTCACGTCCGACAGCGCCGCCGCTAGGCTCAGCCGGTAGTCGTTGATGTCGGTGATCACCACCGACCGCGCGCCCGCGCGCCGGGCGATGGCGGCGGCCATGGCCCCGATTGGGCCGGCGCCGGTGACCAGCACGTCCTCGCCAAGCAGGTCGAACTGCTGGGCCGTGTGCATGGCGTTGCCGAACGGGTCCAACAGCGCGCCGACGTCGTCGCTGATCTCGTCGGGGAGCGGCACGACGTTGAAGGCGGGGATCGACAGATATTCGGCGAAAGCCCCAGGGCGGTTGACGCCGACCCCGACCGTGTTCGGATCGAGGTGAAAGCGCCCGGCGCGCGAGGCGGTGGAGTTAAGGTCGACGATGTGACCCTCGCCCGAAACCCGCTGCCCGATCCTGAGCGGGCGGCTCACGTTCGCGCCGATCTCGACGATCTCGCCTGAGTATTCGTGGCCGACGACCATCGGCACCGGGATAGTCCGCGCCGCCCAGGCGTCCCATTTGTAGATGTGCAGATCGGTGCCGCAGATCGCCGTTCGCTTGACCTTGATGAGGACGTCGTCGGGTCCCGGCGAGGGCGTCGGCGCGCGCGTCAGCCACAGTCCCGCCTCCGGCTTCAGCTTGGCGAGCGCGGTCATGGTCGGGCTCATTGCGCATCTCCACAGACGTCGCGGGCGCGCGAAAACGAGGCGACGCAGCGATCGATCTGTTCGGGGGTGTGGGTGGCGCAGACCTGGGTTCGGATGCGCGCCTGGCCGCGTGGCACCACGGGGTAGGAGAAGCCGGTGACGAATACCCCGTCCTCGAACAGCCGCTGCGCCATCCGCTGAGCCAGGCGCGCCTCGCCCAGCATGACGGGAATGATCGGGTGCTCGCCCGGCGGAAGCTGAAAGCCTTCCGCCGTCATGGCGGAGCGAAACCGCTGCGCATTGGCGCGCAGTTGCGTGCGCAGCGCCGCACCCTCCTCTGCGGCCGCGATGTCGATCGCCGCCAGCGCCGCGCCGCAGATGGCCGGCGCCAAAGCGTTGGAGAACAGGTACGGCCGGGCGCGTTGGCGCAGCAGGCCGACCACCTCGCGGGTGGAGGCGACGAAGCCGCCCATGGCCCCGCCGAGCGCCTTGCCGAACGTGCCGGTGAGAATGTCGACACGCCCCTCGACACCCCGGAACTCGGCCGAGCCGCGTCCGTGCGCCCCGAGCAATCCTGTGGCGTGACAGTCGTCGACCATCACCAGCGCGCCGTAGCGATCCGCCAGCGCGGTGATCGCCGCCAGGTCGGCGATGACGCCGTCCATCGAAAAGACGCCGTCACTGGCGATGAGAATGGTGCGGGCGCCCCCGGCGCGCGCCGCCTGCAATTGAACCTCAAGGTCGGCCAGGTCGCTGGCGGCGTAGCGATAGCGCCTGGCCTTGCAGAGACGAATGCCGTCGATGATCGAGGCGTGGTTCAGCGCGTCCGAAACGATGGCGTCTTCCTCGGACAGCAGCGGCTCGAACACCGCCGCATTCGCATCGAACGCCGCGGCGAACAGCATCGCGTCCTCATAGCCGAGATAGTCGGCGACGCGGGCCTCCAGCGCCTTGTGGATCTCGTGCGTGCCGCAAATGAAACGGACAGACGCCAGCCCGCCCCCGGCGTCCTGTGCCGCCTTCGCGGCGGCCGCTGCCACGCGCTCGTCGCCCGCTAACCCAAGGTAGTTGTTGGCGCAGAGATTCATGGCCTCACGGACTTTGCCGTCACCGCCGCGAACGCTCACCACTGGCCCCTGGCGCGAGGCGATCACCCTTTCGGGTTTCTCCAGCCCCTGCTCGGCGATCTCCCGAAGGCTCGCCTGAAGGCGGTCTTTAAAGGCTTGGTCCGCCACGGCGCAGACTCCGTCAATGACAACGGAGATGTGCTATCGCGGAATTGTCGTCCTGTATATTGGAATTCTTTTAGATGGCGACCACGAGGAGAGCGCGCGCCGCCTGCTCGCCGCGATTATGGATGGCGTGACGGACGTCGGCCGGGTAGCGCGCGGTCGCCCCTCGTTGGACTGAGCTGATCTCCTCCCCGGACTGCACGTCAAGACTGCCTTCGAGTACGGTCAGATGCTCCTTGGCGCCCGCGGCGTGCGGTTCGGATACCAGCGACGCCCCGGGCTGGATGATCAGTTCGTACCACTCGAACCCGCCGGCGTTTGCCGCCGGGCTTAGGATCCGGAGCAGACAGCCGCCGTCCTCGGTGCGAATCTCGGGCGTAAAGTGGATCGGTTGGACCGCGATGGTCGCCGCCTGCTGGGCGCTCTGCCCATGCACCAGTTCGGACAGATCGACGCCCAGCGCGCGGGTCAGGTTCCAAAGGGTGGCGAAGGTCGGGTTGGTCTGGCCCCGCTCGACCTGACTGAGCATCGAGCGAGAGACGCCCGACAAGACCGCGAGTTCGTCCAGCGTGAGCTTCTTCTTTTTGCGCAGGTGATGCAGGCGCGGCCCGAGGAGAGGCGGTTCACTGGCCAATGGGTTGTCGCATCCCTCGCAACTGGTCGAACGGGTGCTTCTAACACCAGACGGCAAAAGCCGCGCAAACCCTCCACACCTCTGGCCCGCGCGGCTGCGGGCCAACCAGTTCAGAAACGAGACCGCGCTGCGATGATTGGAGCCGAAAATCTGCCTGGGGCACGACGTCCCTAAAACAACAGGTGTGCGATTTTTTAAGAGCTTGATGCTTACTCTGATCGTGGCTGTCGCCGCCATAAGAACCCGATCCAAACCTCGCGACGAGCTGAGGGCCTACACTTGGAAAATTCCTTTCAGTACGACCTGGAAGTCTTTCCGATTCCCACGATCGTCTGCGATTGGGTGGCGGCTTGGCGGTTCCGCGAACGAGCGGGACAAGGATTTTCGTCAAAAGCTATCAGCTCAGAAGAGGTTGCAGGGCTGCTGGCCGCGACCATCCCGCTGGCTGCGAACGCCAGCGCCCTGGAACTGTTCGGTGCGGCCGCAGCAGCGGATTTGAACAACCCTGACTGCTTCCGGGGGGCGTTTATCGACTGGTTCCGGGACGCGCTTGGCGTCGTAGGGTCGGGCGCAAAGACCGAATGGGGCGAGACGATCGTTCATGCGCTCGACGGCCGCGCCACGCCGGTGATCGGCAGCGCGCGATCGGTCATCGGCCCCTCCGGCAACCTCGACCAGATGATCTGGTCGTTCATCGACGTCAGCCGGCTGAAGCGCGCCGAAGCCGAGGCGATCGACGCCCGGCGCGCAGCGGAGGACGCGAACGCAGCCAAATCGATCTTCCTGGCGACGATGAGCCATGAGATCCGCACGCCGCTCAACGGCGTTCTCGGCATGGCCCAGGCCTTGGAATCGGACGCTCTATCGCCTCTTCAACGCGAGCGTGTCGCGATCATTCGGGAATCGGGCGAAGCCCTGCTCGCGATCCTGAACGACATCCTGGATCTCTCGAAGATCGAGGCCGGTCGGCTTGAATTGGAAGAGCTCGAATTCGACCTGACCCACTTGGCCAATGGGGCGCACTCGGCGTTTACGGCCCTCGCCAACAAGAAACAGCTGTCGTTCGCGCTCAGCATCGAACCGTCAGCGGCAGGCCGCTATCGGGGCGATCCGACCCGGATAAAGCAGATCCTCTACAACCTCATTTCGAACGCGCTCAAGTTCACTGAGGAGGGCGAAGTCAGGGTGAGAGTTTCACGGGTAGACGGCGAGCTTCATCTGGCGGTCTCGGACACCGGACTTGGGATCCCGGAAGACCGGCTGCCAGCGCTCTTCGCGAAGTTCGTTCAGGTAGACTCGTCGAACACGCGCCGGTTCGGCGGAACTGGGTTGGGCCTGTCGATCTGTCGCGATCTTGCCACGCTCATGGGCGGCCGGATCAGCGCCGAAAGCACCTTCGGTGAAGGATCGCGCTTCACAGTCACGCTGGCGATTCCTCGCATCGGAGATGCGACGGATGCGTTCGAGCCCGCAGATGAGGCAGCGTCAAACCCGGCGGCTTTGCCAAGGCTGAAGGTGCTGACGGCGGAAGACAACACCGTCAACCAGCTCGTGCTCAGAACCCTGTTGCAGCAGATCGACGTGGAGACCACGGTCGTCGGGAATGGCCGGCTGGCGGTTGAAGCTTGGAGCGCCGAACCCTGGGACGTCATCCTGATGGACGTCCAGATGCCCGAAATGGATGGCGTCAGCGCCGCCCGGGCCATTCGATCCGCGGAAGCCAAGGCCGGTCGACCACGTACGCCGATTATCGCGCTCTCCGCCAACGCCATGTCGCATCAAATCGCTGAGTATCTGGCCGCCGGGATGGATGGCCACGTCGCTAAGCCTATCGACGTTCGAAAGCTGTTCGCCGCGCTCGAACAGATCGCCACAAACGCACACGCATCTGCGGCGGCTGGAAGCCCCGCTCTGCGGGCGACGTCTCATGAGTCCGCTCCCCGCACGGCCAGCGCTTAGCGTTGCCTCAAGCCGCTTAAGATCGCTGCCGGAGAGGGCGCCGGCCTGATCGGCTGGCGACGTTTTGCGGGTCCTGCGTGCAAAGCCGTCACAGCACCGGTCGTCCTTCACGGCTCCGCCGCCGCCCACGCTCTTCCTCGTTAAGCGTTGACTCTTTTGTTCGAATTTATCTATTTTTTCTGCGACATTATCTTTTTCGGGACCAAAGCCTTGGCCAGTCGCCCAACACGTCGCGAGCTCACGGCCATGCCGATTGCAGCAGCCGCGCTCGCGGCCGGGGTTGCCACCGCCGCCGCGACGCCGGTCGGCCTGATCGACGTGCATTTCCATCCGATGCTGCCGGCCATCAAGCAGCTGACGGCGGCCAACCCACCGGCCAATGCCGCGGACCGGGCTGGCCTCAACTTCATCCTCGACTGGGGCGAGTCTGATGCCTTAGCGCTGATGGACGCTTCAAAAATCGATGTTGCGATTCAATCCCTGATCCCGGTTCAGGGCATGCCGGCCGACCCGGCGGCCGCCCAGGCCTTCGTAAGAGACGTCAACAGGCAAGCGGCCGAGCTGATGCAGCGTCATGCCGGACGTTTTGGGCTGTTCGCGGCGCTGAGTATGACGGGGCCGGACCAAGCCCTCCGGGAGCTCGAAACGGCATTCGATGACTACGGGGCGGATGGAATTGGCCTGCTCACCAACTACCAGGGCGTTCGCCTCGGGGAGCCGGTCTTCGACCCGGTCTTGGCGGAACTCAATCGCCGAAATGCCGTGCTCTTCGTCCACCCCATCATCGGCAACATCCCAACGCCCCGCGTGTACAATCTCGCCATCGGGCACACTGAGATGCCGTTCGAAGCCACCCGAACCATCGCTAGCCTGTTGTTCAACGGCTCGTTCGACAAATACCCCAACATCCGCTTCATCTTCACGCACGGCGGTGGCGCCGTCCCCATGCTCGTCGACCGATGGGCGCAGATGGCGCGCCAGTTCCCTTCGATGAGCGAGCAGGTTCCGGAAGGCGTGAACGCGACGCTCGCACGGCACCACTACGACCTGGCGACGGTGGCGCACCCGACGCCATTCGCTTCATTGTCGAAAATGGCGCCTATGAACCATTTGCTGTTCGGGTCGGACCATCCCTTCCTGCCGATCGCAGCGGGGGCCCGCGGGCTCGGCGACCTCGGTTTGTCAGCGGATCAATACAAAGCCATCGCACGCGAAAACGCGTTGGCGCTCTTCCCGCGGCTTGCGGCACGCAGCGCGAGCGCATGACGCTGTCGGATCGCAAAGCTTGACCGGACCGGTGCCTTGATACCGGCGCCGTGAGAAACGCCGGCTGTCCGCGAGAAGGCTAGGAGGCGATCGCAGAGCGCCAAGACGGTGGTCGTGGGCGCGTCGAGGCGCTAACGCCTGCCCTGGGCGCCGGCGCCCGGCTTCCCCCGGAGCCGCTGCGGGCGTCCGCATCGGAGATCGTTTCAGATGTTCGCTGCGTACGATGCGGTTGTTGTCGGCGCCGGGCCTAACGGGCTGACGCTCGCCCTCTACCTGCAGCGCGCGGGCCTCAAAACGCTGGTTTTGGAGCAAGCCGAGCGCGTGGGCGGGATGGCGGGCACCGACGAAGCGCCCGCGATGGGCTTCAAGCACAATCCTCACGCCAACTATCTTGCCTACGGTGCGGTCAGCGTCGCCGAGCGGGACTTCGACCTGGCCGGCGCCGGCCTGGCGACGGTTACGCCCGAGGCCCAGCACGGGATCGCCTTCGCCGACGGCCGGCCGCCGCTGATCCTTCACCGCAACGGTCTGACCGCGCGATCCGCCGAGAGCTTGCGGACCTACTCCGCGGCGGACGCGAACGCCTATGAGAGCCTCAAGGCGGCCGTGAATGCGCTAGACCCGCTCGTGGCGGCCAGCCTCTATTCGCCGCCGGGCCGCGAGACCGCGGCGCGCCAGATTGAGGCGGCCGCGGCGCTATACGGCCGGCCCGTTGGATCGATATCCGCCAAGGCGATCGTCGACGACCTGTTCCGGTCAGATGAGGTCCGCACGCTGTTCTACCAGCTGGCCGCGGAAACCGGCCTCTTGCTCGAAGCGGAGGCGTCAGGTGTCGGCTTCCTCACCTTCACCCTGTGGCTGGTCGGGCAATGGCGCCTGCCGGTCGGCGGCATGCAAGCCTACACGGACGCGCTCGCGCGTGCGGCGACGCGTGAAGGTGTGGAGGTGGCGACGGGCGCACGGGTTGAGCGGATCGTCGTCCGCGGCGGCCGGGCCGCAGGCGTGATGGTGGCGGGTCACGGGCAGGTCGTGGCGCGTCGGTCGATCGCCTCGAGCGCGGGGCTGGTCCAGACTCTGCGCGGGTTCCTATCCGATAAAGCACTGAGCGATCGCGAGCGCGCCAGCATCGAGGCTTATGCGGCTCAGGGGGGACCCAGCCTCGGCGCCCTCGCCCTCGCGCTGACGGCGGCCCCGGATTACCGGTCGGCGAAGTGGGACTCGGCCATCAATCACTGTTTCCGCACGGTGGTGGGCTACGAGGATGCGGCCGCAACGCTTGCCCAACTCCGGTCGGTGAGCGCCGGGCTATTACCCGAGCCCGCCGGAGCCCTGCGCGTGAACAGCCTCTGGGACGCAGGCCAGGCGCCGGCCGGCTTCCACATCGCCGGCGCCGATGTGCTCATGCCTGGGCCCGGCGCGCTCGATCCGGCGACCTGGGGGGCCGTAGCGGAAAGCTTCGTACCCGCGTTCGTCGACGCCTGGGCGCGATACGCGCCGAACATCTCCCGCGCTTCGGTGGTCGCCGGCGCCTTCACCCCCCCGCAAACCTACGACCGCGCCATCCTGCTGCGCGAGGGATCGGCTCAATACCGCACGACGATCGAAAACCTCTACCTTTGCGGCGCCTCGACCTACCCCGGCGGCGGCGTGCACGGGGCCTGCGGCTACAATGCCTTCGCGGCGATCGCCGAGGATTTAGGCTTGGCTCTGCCGGAGCGGGTGCGCTGATTTGCGAACGTCACGGCTGCAGCCGCGTAGCGTGCCAGGCGAGATGGTCGGCCATGAATGTCGAAACGAAATAGTACGAGTGGTCGTACCCTGCCTGGCGACGCAGCATCAGCGGGATGCCGGCTTTGGCGCAGGCGCGCTCTAAGGCGTTCGGCGTCAGCTCCCGCTTCAAGAAGGGATCAGCCGTCCCAACGTCAACCAGGAGCTCGTTGACCCGAGCGCCGTCTTCGATCAGAGCGACCGCGTCATAGCGGCGCCAGGCCTGTTCCTCCGGACCGAGGTAGCTGCCGAAGGCCTTGCGTCCCCAAGGAACGCGGCTCGGATTGACGATCGGCGAGAAGGCCGAGGCCGAGCGAAAGATCTGCGGCTCCCGCAGCCCCAACACCAGCGCGCCGTGGCCACCCATTGAGTGCCCGAAGACGCCGTGCCGCTCGATATCCGCCGGGAAGTGAGCCGCCACGAACCGCGGCAATTCGCGGGAGACGTAGCTGTACATCTGAAAATGCGCCGACCACGGAGGTTGGACAGCGTCGATGTAGAAGCCCGCGCCCTGGCCCAGGTCGTACGCTGGGTCGTCGGACACACCCTCCCCTCGGGGCGAGGTGTCCGGGCAGACGACGATCAGCCCGAGTTCGGCGGCGGCCCGCCGGTATTCCCCCTTCTCCACCACATTGGCATGGCTGCAGGTTAGGCCCGAGAGCCAGGTGACCACCGGCGCGGGGCGGTCTTGGAGGGCCTGAGGCGGGACGTAGATCCCCAACGTCATGGCGCAGCCGGTGCTCGCGGCGGCATGGCGCACCACGGATTGGACGCCGCCGAAGCTCTCGTGCTGCTCCAGAATCTCGAAGTCGGCCATCTTCACCGGTCCAGTCGTCTATCCTCCGGGATTAAAACACCACCACGCTGCGAATGCTCTCGCCGGCATGCATCAGCTCGAAGGCCTCGTTGATGCGGTCCAGCGGCAGGGTATGGGTGATCATCGGATCGATCCGAATCTTGCCTTGCATGTACCAGTCGACGATTTTAGGCACATCGGTGCGGCCGCGGGCGCCGCCGAATGCTGACCCCTTCCAGACCCGGCCGGTCACCAGTTGGAACGGGCGGGTGGCGATCTCCTTGCCGGCCTCCGCCACGCCAATAATGATGCTTTCACCCCAGCCTCGATGGCAGGCCTCCAGCGCTGTACGCATCACGTTGACGTTGCCGGTGCAGTCGAAGGTGTAGTCGGCGCCGCCGTCGGTGAGCGCCACCAGGTGGGCCACCAGGTCGCCCTCGACCTTGGTCGGATTGACGAATTGGGTCATGCCGAACCGGGTCCCCCACTCGGCCTTGCTGTCGTTGAGGTCGACGCCGATGATCTTGTCCGCACCGACCATCCGCAGCCCCTGAATCACATTGAGGCCGATGCCGCCTAGCCCGAAGACAATGCAGTTCGCGCCCGGTTCGACTTTGGCGGTGTTGACCACCGCCCCGACGCCGGTCGTGACGCCGCAGCCGATGTAGCAGGCCTTGTCGAAGGGCGCGTCGGCGCGGATCATGGCCACCGCGATCTCGGGCAGGACCGTATGGTTCGCGAAGGTCGAGCAGCCCATGTAGTGGTGGATGGCTTGACCCTTGTACGAAAAGCGACTCGTGCCGTCGGGCATCACGCCCCTGCCCTGCGTTGCGCGAATCGCTGTGCAGAGGTTCGTCTTGCGCGAGAGGCAGCTTTTGCACTGGCGGCATTCGGGTGTGTAAAGCGGGATCACGTGGTCGCCCGGCTTCACCGAGGTGACGCCCGCCCCGACCTCCAGCACAACGCCGGCGCCTTCGTGACCCAGGATCGAGGGGAAGAGGCCCTCGCTGTCCAGACCGTCCAGCGTATAGGCGTCGGTATGGCAGATTCCCGTGGCCTTGATCTCGACCAACACCTCGCCAGCGCGGGGGCTCTCCAGGTCGACCTCGACGATCTCAAGCGGCGTTTTGGCTTCAAAAGCGACGGCGGCGCGCGTCTTCATGCAATGCTCCCAGGCTGCGCACGACGGCGGTTAGCGTTTCGGGTCGGCAGCCGCGCCGCCAACGCCTGAAAGAAGGAGTCGGCCGGGCGCAGCCCGACCGACTCTAGTGGTCCGCGGCGTCGGGAGGCCCCCGCGCCGGGGGGAGCTGCCATCGCGTAGCAAGTCGATCAGCGCCGCGCGCCGGCAGGCGAACCCGGCGGGAAGTGCCGCAGGAGATATACGAAATCAATCAATATATCTTTTTTCCGGGAAAAATTAGTCGTATCGTCCGGCTCAGAGATCGGCGGTCATCGGTCCGAGGCGGTTGTTCGGTAAACGCCGCCGGCAACGAAAAACGCAAGCGAGGAAACGTTGAGCAAATTGGACGAGCACTTTCTCGACGAGTTCGCCATTCGCCGGCTGATAGAGAACTGGGTTGTCTGGCGCGACTCCGGTGTTGATTTCGAGCGCTTCGCCACCCTCTGGCACCCGCACGGCCAGATGAGCGCCACATGGTGTCAGGCGACCGCGCCCGAGTTCATTGAGCGGGGCAAGGCCGCCTTCGAGCGGGGCGGTAAGTCGCTTCACATGCTCGGCGGTTCGAGCATCGAGGTGGCAGCCACGCGCGCCATCGCCCAGACCAAGGTGGCGATCATGGTCCGAGGCCAGGTCCATGACGCCGAAGTCGATGTGACCTGCTACGGCCGATTTTACGACTTCCTCGAGAAGGTCGACGGTGAGTGGCTGCTCTACATGCGTCACGTGATCTACGAGCTGGATCAGATGATCCCGACTGAGCCCGGTCGTCGGATCGAATTGGACCGCGATCTGCTCAATTCGTTTCCGGAAGGCTATCGGCACATGGGGTACATGTTCCGGCAGGCGGGTATCGAGGTGCTGCCGGATCTGCCCGCGACGCGCGGGCCCGCTGTCGAGGCGCTTTACGTGCGAGGCCGCGCGTGGCTCGCGGGCGAAACCTTGCCTGAGCCGGCGCTCGGCGCCGTCAACTAGACTTCCACGATCTATTGCGCGCCGCTGGGTCGTCCCCGGCGCCGCAGCGGCGGTGGTTGGTCCAGAGCGACGCGCAGCAGGACCGACCGAGGGCAGGAGTGGAGCGCATGTATAAGTCGATAGAGGTTCGCAAGCTTAGCCCAGCTCTGGGCGCTGAACTTAACGGCGTCGATCTTTCCCGGCCGCTAAGCGACGTTCAGCAGGAGGAGATTCGACGCGCGTGGATGGAAAACCTCGTCATCGTTTTTCGGGACCAGGTCCTCAGCCGGCGCCAGCATCTCAGCTTCGCCGGCTTGTTCGGGGAACTCCACGTGCATCCGGCGACAGCTCTGCCGGAAGATGATCCTGAGATCTTGGTCGTCAAGGCCGACGAG
>Ga0302314_10005452_pt1 | contig 23196 bp, 29 predicted proteins | sample III_Palsa_N2_3_FD_200533 | JGI IMG/M metagenome (GOLD analysis project Ga0302314, IMG submission 200533) | Peat permafrost microbial communities from Stordalen Mire near Abisko, Sweden - III_Palsa_N2_3 | ecosystem: Environmental > Terrestrial > Soil > Palsa > Peat permafrost | place: Sweden... | reverse complement strand
GAGCTCGACCTGGCCTCGCTGGCCAGCGTTCGGAAAGCCGCCGATGCGCTCAACGCCGATGGCCGGAAGTTCGACGTGATCATCGCCAACGCTGGGATCATGGCCTGTCCCAAGGGGACCACCGCCGACGGCTTCGAGACCCAGTTCGGCACCAATCACCTCGGCCACTTCGTCTTCGTCAACCGTATCGCCGGCCTGCTCAAGGATGGCGGACGCCTGGTCAATCTGTCGTCGCGGGGCCATCGCCTGTCCGATGTGAACCTCGATGATCCCAACTTCGAGACCACGCCCTACACCGAGTTCGGCGCCTACGGCCGGTCTAAGACCGCCAACGTCCTCTTCGCCGTGGAGTTCGACCGGCGGCACCAGGCCCGCGGCGTCCGCGCCACCGCCCTGCATCCGGGCGGCATCCAGACTGAGCTCGGCCGCCACATGACCCCCGAGGTCCGTCAAGCGCTGGTGGATTCGATCGCCGCCAACGCCCCGCCAGGCGCGGAACCGTTCCGCTACAAGACCATTCCCCAGGGCGCGGCGACCTCGGTGTGGGCCGCGGTGGTGGCGCCGACGGACGCCGTGGGCGGCCACTATTGCGAGGACTGTCACGTGGCCGAGATTGTCGAAAACGCGAGCTTCGGCGACGGCGTGCGCGCCTACGCCGTCGATCCCGACAACGCCCGCGCCCTGTGGGCCAAGAGCGAAGAGATGGTCGGCGAACGGTTCTGACCGTGTCCATCGACAGCGCGCATCAAATCAACTGACGGCAACGGAGCATTCATCATGACGAGCAAGGTCTGGTTCATCACCGGCACGTCCAAAGGTTTCGGCCGGATCTGGGCGGAGGCGGCGCTAGCGCGCGGCGACCGCGTCGCCGCCACGGCGCGCGACGTGAAAACCCTGCAACCCTTGGTGGAGCGCTACGGCGACCTCGTGGCGGCGATTGCGCTCGATGTCACCGACAAGGCGGCCGTGACCGCGGCGGTGGCCGAGACGGTTCGGCGCTTCGGCCGCATCGATGTGGCGGTCAACAATGCCGGCTACGGCCTGTTCGGCGCCATCGAGGAAGTCAGCGAGGCCGAGGCACGGGCCCAGCTTGAGACCAATGTCTTCGGCGCCCTGTGGGTCACCCAGGCGGTGCTGCCGCAGATGCGCGCCCAGGGCTCGGGCCACATCGTCCAGGTCTCGTCGATCGGCGGGGTCAACGCCTTCCCGACTATCGGGCTCTACCACGCTTCTAAGTGGGCCCTGGAGGGCTTCAGCCAGGCCCTCGCCGGAGAGGTGGCTGGGTTCGGGATCAAGGTGACCATCGTCGAGCCTGGCGGCTTCGCTACCGACTGGAGCGGCCCTTCAGCCCAGCACGCCAAACCCTCGCCGGCTTATGACGGCGTCCGCGCGGCCAGAGCCAGTTTCAGAAGCGGCTTTGTTCCCGGCGATCCCGAGGCCACCGGCCCGGCGATCCTCAAGGTGGTCGACGCCGAAGCGCCGCCGCTGCGCATCTTCTTCGGCTCGACCGGCCTCAACATGACGCGCGCCGAATATGCCCGGCGGATCGAGACCTGGGAGGCCTGGAACGACGTCGCTCTGGCGGCCCAGGGCGACCCGGCGGCGAAGCAGGCGAGTTAGCGGGCCCGACACCTGGGCTTGACTCTGGACTACGGCTGTAGTTTTTACAGATTACAATTGTCATCCAGGAGCCGCCATGTCGTCGCAAACTCATCCCGTCCTCGCGGTGTCCCTGACGCCCTTCACGGTCTTCGAATATGCGGGGCCGATTCAGAAGTTCGTCATGGTCATCCTGGTGGTGGCCATGGTGGCGGCGCTGGTGGTGCTGGCGCTGAAGCTGGCGGGCGGCGAACGCCTTCCTGGAGGCTCGGCCTTCCTGTCCGGCCTGAGGCTCGGCGCGCCGATCATCGGCTTGTTGGGCGCCTGCGATTCCGGACTGAACATGACGCTGGCCGTCGCCAGCGTTCCCATCGTAGTGACGCCGAAGATGCTGGCGCCGGGCATAGCCGAAGCCTTCCTGATGGTTGGCCTGGGTTTCCTGGCCGGAGCTATCGCCGTCGTCGCCCATTGGGCGGTGGAGTCGCGCATCGACCGGCAGGTGCTGAGCGCCTGAGCCGTGTCGATCCATGTCACGGAAGCCGAGAGCGAGGTGCTGGCCGCCTTGTGGCGGCACGGACCTCTCACGCCGCTAAGGCTGGTGGAAGCCGTGGCCTCCCGGCGGAGTTGGGGCGGCTCGACGATCAAAACCCTGCTCGCTCGTCTGATGCGGAAAAAGGCCGTGCGCTCGGCGCGTGAGGACGGACGGTTGCTCTACCATCCCCTGATCGCCCGGGAGGCCTATGTCGCGGCCGAAGTGAACGCGCTGGTGGACCGGCTGTTCGACGGCGATCCGCGGAAACTGGCCGAGCACCTGCGGGGAAGGTGACTCTTCCTGGTATCGTCGTCGCCGCTCAGTGGGCGGCGGCGACTCCGATCCCGTCAAGATCGGCGTGCGCGCCGCCCGCTAGCCCGCTGCGGCCGATCCACCGCGTGAAGCTGGCCGTCAGATCGGGATCGCCATCCAGTTCGATGCGCCCCGATTGCAGTTCGGCCTGGAAGTTGCTCATGCCCATCCAGGCCGAAGTCATGGCGCGAAGGTCGGCGTTCACGAGAAGGTCTACGTCGTAGCCGGGGTCGAGCGAGCACAGATCGACCGGCAGGCCCGGCGCTACGATCAACCAATAGCGGCCCTGGTCCGGCGGAAGTTCGGAATAGCGGAACTCAATGACGACGCGCCGTCTGGGCATCGGATCGGGATCGAGGTTGCGGCGCATGTTCCACATCAGCAGCCGCACATCGAGATTGGCCAGCGAACAGTCCGAGTCCACCCAGCGCAGCGCCCATCGGCCCAGGCCCCGCACAATCGGCGCCAAGTCGAGTCCGGAGGCCGTCAGCGCGTACTCGCCGTCGCGATGGGTGAGGACGCCGGCCCGCTCGAGCTCCCGCAGCCGCTTGGACAGCAGGGCGGAAGACATCCGCGGCACGCCATGGCGGATCTCGTTGAAGCGGGTCGAGCCCGACAGCATCTCGCCCAGCACCACCAGCGTCCATCGTGTCGCCAGCAGTTCGGCCGCCATGGCGACGGGGCAGAACTGGCCATAGAGCGACGCCTCGCCGCTCGGGGCCAGAACCTTGTCCGCCGTCTCTGCGTCGATGACCATCGGTTCAGTTCCTGAACTTGAGACCGCCGCGGGATCTGAAATCCTGCCGGCTCAAATGTCTAGGAGGACATCATGCCGCTGGTCGATATTCACGTCATCAAGGGCGTTTTCAGCCCCGAACAGAAAGCTCAGATGATTACCAAGGTCACCGATGCGATGGTCTCGGTGGAGGGCGAGCCGCTGCGCGGCGTCACCTGGGTCAAGATCAACGAGGTCGAGGGCGGCGACTGGGCGATTGGCGGCCAGGCCCTGCAGGCGGCCGACGTGCGGAAGATGGCGGCGGGCTAGTCGGTTAGCGCACCCACCTTGCCGATCCCGTCGAGCTCGTTGAGCGCGTCGGCCGGCAGGGTGAGTTTCGCGGCCGCTAGGTTCTCGCGCAGGTGAGCGAGCGACGAGGTGCCGGGGATCAGCAGGATGTGGGGCGCGCGGTGCAGCAGCCAGGCGAGCGCGGTCTGCATCGGCGTGGCCCTGAGCCGGGCGGCCACGTCCGACAGGGTCTGAGACTGAAGCGGCGCGAAGCCGCCCAGCGGGAAGAACGGCACATAGGCGACGCCCTCGGTCGCCAGGCTGTCGATGAGGGGGTCGTCCGCGCGGTGGGCCAGGTTGTAATAGTTTTGCACGCACACCACCGGGGCGATGGCGCGCGCTTCCTCGATCTGCGCGGCCGTCACATTACTGAGGCCGAGGTGGCGGATCAGGCCCTGCCGCTGGAGTTCGGCCAGGGTGGCGAACCTCTCCTCGATCGAACTCTCGCTCGGCGCCCCGATGCCGCCGACCCTCAGGTTGACGACATCGAGCGCCTCGACATCGAGGTTGCGCAGGTTGTCGTGCACCGCGCTGATGAGCTCGGGCGGCGTGTGCGCCGGGTTCCAGGAGGCGTCGTCGCCGCGCACCGCCCCGACCTTGGTGACGATTGTCAGATCGGCCGGATAGGGGTGCAGCGCCTCGCGGATGATCCGATTGGTGACGTGCGGACCGTAGAAGTCGCTGGTGTCGATATGATCGACCCCGCCGGCCACCGCTTCGCGCAGCACGGCAAAGGCTTGGTCGCGGTCCTTCGGCGGCCCGAACACGCCCGGCCCGGCCAGCTGCATGGCGCCATAGCCCATGCGGTTCACGACGCGGTCGCCGAGTTGGAATTGGCTGGGGTCGGTCATGGGATGTCTCCGGGGGGGTCACTTGCCATATGGGGGCGGGATTGGCCGACGCCATGGGGTTCGCGCCGCCGTGAGCCAACCTCAGGTAGCGAGGAAAGCCGCGAGTCCGAATGGTTATGAATTGCGCGCCGTCATCGCGGCGCGACCGGTCCGGGCGAGCCTCAGGATCTTGTCGCGCACCTGGCGGAAGAGGTCCGACGGCAGGAGGCCGTAATCATAACGTTGAGAGCCTCGCGCGATCGGGCGGAGATCGACGCCCGGCCAGATGAAGCGGTTGAGGTCACTGGCGATGATCCCGGAGCGGCCTGAGTCAAGACCAAGGCGAGCCTTCGTCGCGGCTGGGATTTCGACCGCTTGATCGGGCCGGCCACGCGGCGTGTGGGTAATCGGCGCAACCGTGACCACCGCGCGACTCTCGACGGTTTGCACCGACAGGACGATCACGCAGGGGCGATCCTTCCGGCCTTCCTCCAGGCCTCGCGCCGCCTCGTCGCGCCACAGGTAGGCGTAGCCGATGACGAGGCCGGGCGCCGGATCGGGAAGCTCCACGCCCTATTTGGTTTCGGGGTCGAACTGCGCCGCCGCCGCCGGCGGTTCCGAGACGGCCAGCGCCCGCAGATCGTCGTCGCCCAGCTCCCAGGGATAGAGCGGTGTGCGGTCCTTTTCCTTGAGCCGGCGATATTCGTCGGCGGACAGCAGCACGAGTCGCTCCCGGCCATGGCTGGTGATCGCCACCGGCTCGCGAAGCGCGGTTTCGGTGAAGCGGCCGTAGGACTTCAGGAAGTCGCCGGATGAAACCGTAACGTTGGGCATGGGAACCTCTCGCTAGGCACGCTAGTCGAATTTCTCGATAAATTCAACAAATGTGAGCTATCTGCGCCCAGTTGACGGCGCTGGCCGGACCTGAAGAACTGCGCACGTGTCCGCCGTCGTCGCCCGCCTGCTCCCAGTCCTTATGCTCATCTGCTCGAACGTGTTCATGACGTTCGCCTGGTATGGGCATTTGAAGTTCAAGGATCGGCCGCTGTGGCTGGTGATTCTGGTCAGCTGGGGGATCGCGTTCTTCGAATATTGCCTGGCCGTCCCGGCCAACCGCTGGGGCAGTAACGTGTATTCGGCGGCCGAGCTGAAGGCGATCCAGGAGGTCGTCACCCTGTCGGTGTTCGCGGCCTTTTCGTTCCTCTACCTGGGCCAGAAGCTGTCGCTCGTTCAGGGTCTGGGGTTCGTGCTGATCGCGGCCGGCGCCTTCCTGGTCTTCCACGGCGCCGCCCATCACCCAGCATGAAGGCGGGCGTGGTACACTCTGGTCCGCGTCGTCCCCGAGGGAGAAGCGCCATGACCAAGCCGGCCGCGAGCCAAGATCCCGCCTATGGCGAAAAGCTGGCTCAGTACGAGCGCGTCGTGGCTGCCGTTCCGGGCCTGGAGCGCAAAGGCGCGGCCAATCCCTACACGGCGGTGGGCGGCCATATGAGCTCGTATCTGCATCCGAGAGGTGAGGTGGCGCTGCGGCTGCCGGCTCACCTGCGTGAACAATTCCTGGCGGAGCACCGGACCACTTTGTTCGAGGCCTATGGCGTGGTGCAGAAGGAGTATGTCGCCGTGCCGGCCGCGCTCCTGGCCGACACCCGCGCGCTGACGCCCTATTTTCTCGAGAGCTACGCCTATGTGGCGAGCCTGAAGCCAAAGCCCGCGGCCAAGAAGCGGTCGGGGTCCTGAGGCCAGGAACCAGCGAGATCAGCGCGGGGGCAGGCGGGCCCGTACCCATGTTCTTCGGGCGTATCGAGGTCGTTGGCTAACTATCCTCAACGTCGGTCCATACGTGATCGTGCTTAGCTGCCGCCGCCAGCGCGTCGAAATCGATATCAGGTTCCTGCGCGAGCGCTACCATCCCCAAGTAGATGCACTCGTTGCATATCCGGACGTCCCGAGCCGGGACTTCCATCATCATGTCGATGTCACGCGGTTCCTTGTCGCAGAAGCTACAACGATATCCGACCTCGGCCACAGCGTTCCCGCGCCCACTCACGCTTACCCCCTGCGCGACCCCACCGGGTGCGACGAGGAGAGGCCGCCGTCGACCGCCAGGGCCTGGCCGTTGACGTAGGAGGCGTCGTCCGAGGCCAGGAACAGGGCGGCGTGGGCGATCTCGCTGGGTTCGCCGCCGCGGCGCAGGGGGTTGAGCTGGCCGATCTTGCTATCGGTGCCGCGCTCGCGGGCCGACTGATAGATCGGCGCCGTCATGCCGGTCTCGATGATGCCGGGGCAGATGGCGTTGACCCTGACACCCGTGCCGTAGAGCACATTGGCCGCCGTCTGGACCATGTTGATCACCCCGGCCTTGCTGGCGCTGTAGGGGATGCCGCCGGCGCCGGAGCGGATGCCGGCCACCGAGGCGGTGCAGATGATCGAGCCCTTGCCCGCCGCGCGCATGATCGGGCTGGCGTGCTTGATGGCCATGAACGGGCCGACCAGGTTGATGTGCAGCAGGGCGTGCCAGAAGGCCTCGTCGATCTCTTCCATGGGCGTCATGCCGCCGGAAACGCCGGCGTTGGCGAACACCACATCCAGCCGGCCGAATTCGCCGTGGGCGCGGTCGATGGCTGCCTTGATCTCGGACTCTGAGCCGGCGTCGCCCTGGACGGCGATGGCCGCGCCGCCGTCGGCGGCGATCAGCGCGGCGGTCTCCTCAACCGCGTCTGACCGGTCGAAGCACAGCACGTGCGCGCCTTCGGCGGCGAAGAGGCGCGAGGTCGCCCGGCCGATGCCGCTGGCCGCGCCGGTGATGACGGCGCCGCGCCCCTGGAGCCGGCCCATCTCAGCTTGCCTTCACGGGCTGGGCGGGCAGGGGCAGGCGCGCGAGCGGATAGAATTTGTCGGCCATCTGCGGCAGGGCCTCGTGGAGGATGCCATCGATCGTCCAGCCGTCGGGATTGCCCAGGGTCTCGATCGGCCGGGGCTGGCTGTAGAGGATGATGTTGTCGCCGCTGACGCCGAAGATCTGGCCGGTGATGTGCTTGGCGGCGTCGGACACCAGGGCCACCGAAAAGCGGGCGGGCTGGTCGGCGCGGATGCGCTTTTCCATGTCGGCGTAGCGGGCCGCCTGCTCCGGGGTCTTGATCGGCACCGACTGGGTCATGCGCGTCCAGGCCACCGGGGCGATGCAGTTGCAGCGCACGTTCTTGGCCTCGCCCTCCATGGCGATGATCCGCGACAGGCCGGCGATGCCCATCTTGGCCGCGCCGTAATTCGCCTGGCCGATGTTGCCGATGATGCCGCTGGTGGAGGTGTAGAGCATATAGGCGCCGTCCTCCTGAGCCCGGAAATGCTCGATGGTGGCGCGGCAGACGTTGAACGTGCCCCGCACGTGCACGTCGATCACCTTGTCCCAGTCGGCTTCGCTCATCTTGTGGAACATGCCGTCGCGCAGGATGCCGGCCGGATTGATCACCGCGTGCAGGCCGCCGAACGCATCCAGCGCCTGCTGCAGCATGCCCTCGCAGGCCTTCAGCGAGGTGACGCTCTCGGAATTTGAGACGGCCTCGCCGCCCGCCGCGCGAATCTCCTGGGCGACCGCTTCGGCCGGGCCGGCCGAGCCTTCGTCGCCACCGGAAAGGCCGCTGCCGAGGTCGTTGACCACCACCTTGGCGCCCTCTTGCGCGGCGATGAGGGCGCAGTCGCGGCCGATGCCGTTGCCGCCGCCGGTGACCAGAACCACCTTGCCGGTGAGGATTCCCATGACGCTCGCTCCCAGGTCTCGAACAACTGTTCGTGGCCAGCGACTTATTCGAGGCGGTCGGCCCTGCGCAAGGCCGGAAACATCCACGCCCACAGGCCGGTGACCGCCAGGGCGCCATAGCCGCCGAACACCGCCGCCCCCACCGCGCCCAAGAATCGGGCCGCGATGCCGCTCTCGAACTCGCCGAGCTCGTTGGAGGCCGAGATGAACAAGGTCGAGACGGCGGCCACGCGGCCGCGCATGTGGTCGGGGGTGACGAGCTGGACGAGGACCTGACGCACGAAGACGCTGATCGCGTCCGCCCCGCCCAGTACGGCCAGGGCCGCGACCGAGAGCCAGATCCATCTCGAATAGCCGAACACCACCGTCGCTGCGCCGAACACGGCGACGCCGGCGAACATGATCAGCCCGGCCTTCGCGCGGATCGGCCGCACGGCGAGGATGAGCCCCACGACGGTAGCGCCCAGCGCCGGCCCCATGCGCAGAATTCCGAAGCCGAGCGGCCCGGCGTGCAGAACGTCCCGGGCGAAGGCGGGGAGGAGGGCGCTGGCCCCGCCCAGGATCACCGCGGCGAGGTCGAGGGAGATGGCCCCGAACACCACGCGGTTGGACCAGACGTAGACGAGACCTTCCTTGACCAACTCCAGGCGCGAGCCGCTCTGGGTTTTCGGCTTGGTCGACCGACGGATGAAGGCCAGGCAGACGGCGGCCGCGGCGTAGAGCGCCAGTGTGCCGCAATAGGCGATCCCCGACGAGGCGGCGATCAGGAACCCCGCCAGGGCCGGCCCGGCGATGGACGCGGACTGCCAGGCCAGGGAGTTCCAGGCGATGGCGCGGGGCAAGAGCTCGCGCGGCACCAGCATCGGACCGAGCGCGGTCATCGCCGGGGAGTAGAAGGCCCGCGCGGCGCCGAACAGGACCGCGACGGCGAGCAGGATCGGCACGCTGGCGGCGCCGGTCAGCGTTGACCAGGCGAGGACGCCGACGCCCGCGATCTCGGCCAGGTAGCAGAGCGCGAGCATGCCCTTGCGGTCGTGCCGGTCGACGGTTTCACCGGCGGGCAGCGCCAGCAGCAACAGTGGCGCGAAAGTGACGAGGCCGATCAGGCTGACGTTGAAGGCCGAATGGGCGACGTCGAGGCTCCGCCTGGAGATGGCGTAAATCTGCCAGCCCATGGTGACGCTCTGGATCTGGGTCCCGAAACTGCCCATCCACCGCGAGGCCCAGAACAGCAGATAGTCGCGCTGTTTGAGCAGTTGGCTGGCCGGGGGCGATTCGCTCACGTCGGTCGGCATCGGCGCAGATAGCCTTAGTTACGTCATCCCGGAAGTCGGCAAAACCGGCTGTCCGGGACCCAGGGGATCAGGAACCGGCCTCTGGGTCCCGGCTCACCGCGCTGACGCGCTGCGGCTTGGATGACGCAATTGGAGGGGCGGCTCCGGTCACTTCGCTACGGCCCCAAGGTCGGCCCGCAGCGTCTCCGGGGTCATGCCGCCGGCGCGGAACGAGCGCAGGGTCTCGCCGGCGTCGCGCTTGGCCAGGCGTTTGCCGTTGGCGCCCACGATCAGGCGGTGATGGCGATAGCCGGGGGTCGGAAGACCCAGCAGGGCCTGCAGCAGGCGCTGGACGTGGCAGGCTTCGATCAGGTCCTCTCCGCGGGTGACCAGGGTGACGCCGGCGTCGGCGTCGTCCACCGTTACCGCCAGGTGGTAGGAAACGCCGACCTCCTTGCGCGCCAGCACCACGTCGCCGGCGCGGCGGGGATCGGCGGCGACCTCGCCCAGCGCCTCATCGATGAACGACAGCCCGCCAAATCCGCCCAGCGCCGCCTCCGCGGCGGCGACCGAGAGTCGCCAGGCGAAAGGCGCCCCTTCGGCCAGCCGCCGCGGCTCTTCATCGCCATCGAGCGGTCCGCTGAAGAACGGCGCCTGCGGCCCATGCGGCGCGCGGGCGATCTCGTCCAGCACCTCGGCGCGCGTCCGGAAGCAGCGATAGAGCAGGCCTCGGTCGCGCAGGGATCGCAGGGCCTGGGCGTAGGCGTCGGCGCGCTGCGACTGGAACACCACGGGCGTTTCCCAGGCGACGCCTAGCCAGGCGAGATCCTCGAAGATCGCCCGGACGAAGTCCGGCCGGCAGCGGGGGGTGTCGATATCCTCGATGCGCAACAGGAAGCGACCGCCGGCTTCCCGTGCGGCGGCGTGCGCGGTGAGGGCGGAAAAGGCGTGCCCGCGATGCAGCAGGCCGCTGGGTGAGGGAGCGAAGCGGGTGACGACACCCGCCGGCGCCGGGGTCACGCGTCGGCGCGGTGCGGCCGGACATTTTGGGCGTAGATGCCCAGGTGGTCGAGGATGGCGCGGATGAAGGCCTCTTCGCCGCCCATTTCCTTCTTGAGACTCTCGAATTCCTTGAAGCCGACCATTTCCGCCACCCCGTGGGCGGCGCACCAGGAAGCGATGGTGGCGAGCTTGAGCTCAAGTTCGTCTTCGGGATCCATGCCGCCGGTGACGAGGGCGTCGCGCACCTGGCTCCAACCGCTCGCTTCGTCCTTGGCGTGGGTGGGCATGTCTTCGCTATCGCAGGCGGTGTCGTACATCAGGCGGTAGAGGTTGGGGTTCTTGCGCGCGAAGACGACGTAGGCGACGCCGATCTCGCTCAGGCCCTCGCGAGGGGTCTTCGCGCCGGCGCGGGCCAGGATGATCGCCTCGCCCAGTTCATGCCAGCCTTCGCTGGCCACGGCGGCCATCAGGTCGCACTTGTCCTTGAAGTGGTGATAGGGCGCCGCCGGACTGACACCGGCCTCGCGCGCCACGGCCCGCAGCGAGAGGGCGTTCGGGCCTTCCTTTTCCAGGATACGCCGCCCGGCCAGCACCAGGGCGCGGGAGAGATCTCCGTGGTGGTAGGGGCGCCCGTCTTGGGCGGTGGTAAATTCAGCGTGGGCCATGGGTGTCAGCTTCCCTTCAAGCACCCCCTATAAAACTTAATCCGAACGTCGTAAAGATTATCTTGACAATGTTCAGATCGGTCCCTATCTTAACAACGTCCACATCGGGCAGCCCTTCCAAATCCGGGGGGATAAATCACTAGATAAGGACGAAAACGTCATGTCCAAGTTCTTCGCTTTCGAACACCTGTTCGACCGTTCGGTTTCCTTCTTCCTGGTTTCGCTCGGCGTGGTTCTCGCCGGCGCCACCGCCCTTACCGGCGCCTGAGCCGCCGGTCGGTTCTGATGAACGGGCCCAACGCTTCGAGAGGAGCGGCAGCGCGAAGCGCTCCTCTCGAACGCGGCCTGGATTTCCTGCTCTCGACGCCACGCCCGTCAGGCGTGGCCTTCGCGCAACTCGGGCGGCGTGGAGCGTGTCTCCGCCGGCCATCTTCCCCGTCTCGTCATGGAGATGTCGCCGAACTTCCCCTATGATTCGCCACACGTCAGGCGCCATAACGGGATCGTCTGATTCGCGAGCACGGGAGACGGCGTCTTCAGCTTTACGCTCAGCATGGAATTCAAGGATCTGAGCCTCCGGCCGGGAGGTTGCGATGCAGATTCTTAGCCGCACCCCCTCGGGGGCGCCGGCCCTGGTGCTGAACGCCGACTTCCGGCCGTTGTCCTACTATCCGCTGTCCCTGTGGTCGTGGCAGGAGACGATCAAGGCGGTGTTCCTCGACCGCGTGGACGTGGTCTCGACCTACGACACCCTGATCCATTCGCCGTCATTCGAGATGCGCCTGCCGAGCGTGGTGTCGCTGAAAAGCTACGTCGCCCAGGACCGGCCGCCGGCCTTCACCAGATTCAACCTCTTCCTGCGCGATTCCTTCACCTGCCAGTATTGCGGCACGGGCGACGACCTGACCTTCGACCACCTGACGCCGCGCTCGCGCGGCGGGCGAACGACGTGGGACAACATCGTCACCGCCTGCGCCCGCTGCAACCTGGCCAAGGGCGGCCGCACCCCGCGCGAGGCCGCCATGAAGCCGCACAATCACCCCCGCCGGCCGACGATGTACGAGCTTCAGGACCACGGCCGCCGCTTCCCGCCCAACCACCTGCACGAAAGCTGGCTCGACTACCTCTACTGGGACATCGAACTGGAGGCTTGAGGGTGCGCCGGCGCGCCTCATCGGTTGACGCGGCGCCCCCTTGGTCTTAACGCCGCGCGCACCCATGGCCAGCCCGTTGACCCTTGCGCCAGAGCGCCTCTCCGACGCGCCGCTCGCCGACGCCTTGATAGCGCACGCCTTTGGCCCCGGCCGCCTCGCCAAGGCGGCCGAGCGCTTGCGCGAGCACTCGGCGCACATCCCCGAACTGTCGTTTGTCGCCTGGATCGATGGCCGCGCCGTGGGCTGCGTTCGCCTTTGGCCGATCATGGTCGGTGCGACGCCGGCCCTATTGCTGGGGCCTTTCGCGGTCGATGAAGCCGAGCGCAGCGCCGGCGTCGGCGCCGCCCTCATGCGCCGCGCTTGCGAAGCAGCCAAGGACGCCAGCCACGCCGTCGTGCTGCTGGTGGGCGACGAGGCCTATTTCGGCGAGTTCGGATTTTCTCGCGCGCGCGATGTCCGCATGCCGGGGCCGGTCGATCCGCGCCGGGTGCTGGTCCGCGCGCTCACGCCCGGCGCCGCGGACGGGCTCGCTGGCCCGGTGCGCGCCGCCCCGCTGGTCGCCCGCCGGGAGGCGCCCGTGCTGGCGCTGGCGGCCGAGTGATCCGCGCCCTCCTGGGCGCCCTCGCCGTCACGGCGGCGACCGGCGCCGTGGCGGCGGAGTCCGATCCCTATGACGCCTTGAAGGCCATGGACGGCCACTGGATCTCCACCACCGCCAAGGGCCGCACGCAGACCATCGACAACAGTTGCGCCCGCACCGGCCTGTTCTTCGTCTGCGAGCAGGCGGTGGGCGGCAAGCCGGCGGCCCTGGTCGTCTTCCTGCCCAAGGCGCATGAAGAGCGAAAGCTGGTGTTCCACACCCAGACACTCACCTCGGCCGGCGACCGTCTGGGGCCGTGGCGCGAGCTCACCATCGACGGCGACACCTGGACCTACGCCGACCTCGATCATGGCGGGGCGCACCGACAGCGCACCGTGATCACCCACTCCGGGCCCGACTATATGCACGCCGAGCTTCAGACCTTGGTGAAGGACGACGACTGGCGGACGGTCTCCGGCGAGACCTTCAAGCGCGCGCCTTGATCCGGACGGCTTGAGCCCACGCCCGGGCGCGCCTAGCTTTGCAGGCATGGCGAGCGGCCCCACAGCACTGGAAGGCGTGATCGCGGCGGCCAGGCAGGCGCCCGGTCGCGGCCTGCCGCCGGTGCATCTGTGGAACCCCGCCCACTGCGGCGAGATCGACATCGTCATCAAGAAGAACGGCCTGTGGTTTCACGAGGGGACGCCGATCGGCCGGGAGGCCCTGGTGCGGCTGTTCTCCACCGTCCTGCGCAAGGATCCAGAGGGCTATGTGCTGGTGACACCGGTGGAGAAGCTCGCCATCCGGGTCGAGGACGCGCCGTTTGTCGCCGTGCGCGTCGACCGCGAAGGTGATGTTTTGAGGTTCCTGACCAACGTTGGCGACGAGGTCGAGGCCGGGGCGGACAATCCCATCCGCGTCGAAATGGACGCCGACACCGGCGAGCCCAGGCCCTATGTCCACGTGCGGCGCGGGCTGGAAGCCCTGATCCTGCGACCGGTGTTCTATGAGTTGGCCGAGATGGCGAAGCCGCGCGAGACGCCGGCCGGACCGATGATGTGCGTCGCTTCCAAGGGAGCCTGGTTCACGGTCGGCCCGCCGGCCGGCGCCCATTGAGCCTGCCCCGGTTGAACGGTCCCACCACGGGTCCCGCATTGCGCGAGTGGATTGCTCGGCGCCTTGACCCGCTCGACGCGCCGCCGCCTCATGCCGGCGACCTCATGCCCGCCGCCGTGCTGGTGGCCCTGGTGGAGCGGCCGGCGGGCCTCTCGGTGATCCTCACCCGGCGTTCCGACGCGCTGCGCCGCCACACCGGCCAGGTCGCCTTGCCGGGCGGTCGCTGCGAGGGGGATGAGACGCCGTGGGCGGCGGCGGTGCGCGAAGCTCACGAGGAGATCGGTCTCGATCCAGCCCTTGTCGACGTCATCGGCCTCTCCACACCCTTTCTCACAATCACCGATTTCATCGTCACGCCGGTGGTCGGCCTGGTCGCCCACGGCTATCAACCCAAGCCCAATCCCGACGAGGTGGCCGAGGTGTTCGAGACGCCGTTCGGGTTCCTGATGAACCCGGAGAGCTGGCGGGAGCGCGAGGCCACGGGCCCCGATGGCGCCATCCGGCGCTTCTACGCCGCCACCTGGGAAGACCGCACCATCTGGGGCGCGACCGCGGCCATGCTGCGCACGCTGTACGACCGGCTTTATGGGGCGGACGTTGCCTAGGGTCCTGCCGCCTCAACCGTGGATGGTCCATCCGGCGACGACGGCGGTGATGGCGGCGCTGGCCGGCCGGGCCGGGCCCGAGGGCGCGCGCTTCGTCGGCGGCTGTGTGCGCAACGCCCTGCTGGGCGCGCCGGTGAACGACATCGACGTCGCCACGGTGCTGACGCCGCCCAAGGTCAAGGCGGCGCTGGCGGCGGCGGGGATCGCCGCCCTGGCGATGGGCGAGGCTTACGGCGTCATCACCGCGCTCGCCCACGGCCGGACGATCGAGATCGCCACCCTGCGCCGTGACGTGGAGACCGACGGCCGCCGCGCGGTCGTCGCCTTCACCGAGGATTGGGCCGAGGACGCCGCTCGGCGGGACTTTCGCCTCAACGCCCTCTACGCCGACGGCGAGGGGCGACTCTTCGATCCCACCGGCCATGGGCTGGCGGACGTCGCGGCCGGGGCCATCGTCTTTGTCGGCGATCCAGAGACCCGCATCCGGGAAGACGCCCTCCGTATACTGAGGTTCTTCCGGTTCTTGGCCTGGTATGGCCGCGCCGCGCCGGATCCAGCGGCCCTCGCCGCCTGCGCGGCTCTGAAAGGCCTGGCAGCCGACCTCTCGGCCGAGCGGGTGGCCAAGGAGCTATTGACCCTGCTAGCGGCGGAGGACCCACGCCAGGCCGTGCGGTTGATGGCGGAGGCGGGGGTTCTGGCTCACATCCTTCCGGAAGCGGAGGATCTGGCCCGGTTCGAGGCGCTCGTTCGCGTCGAAAACGACATGCTGGCCGAACCGGACGCCCTGCTGCGCCTCGCCGCCCTCCTGCCGGCCGATCCGCGCGCGGCGCAGGCGGCGGCCGAACGCCTGCGCCTCTCCAACGCCCAGGCCGCGCGGCTCGCCGAGGCGGCGCGCATCGACCCCGCCATCGTCTCCTGGATGAGTCCCAAGGCCGTGCGCCAGGGGGTCTGGCGGCTGGGCGCCCCGGCCTTCTGCGACAAGGTCATGCTGGCCTGGGCTGGCGCCGGCGGCGCGGCGATGCAGTGGCGCGCGCTGCTGCCCATCGCGCGAAGCTGGCCGAGGCCCATTCCGCCGCTCACTGGCGCGGAGGTCATGGCCGCGGGCGTGCCCGAAGGGCCGCTGGTCGGCAAGGTCCTGGCCGAGGTCGAGGCCTGGTGGGTCGACAATGATTTCCCGACCGACAAGCTCTCGCTCATCGAACGCCTCAAGGCTGTAGCTCAAGGTATGATCCGCAGATGACGCAGATAATTGACCGCGGTTTCCTCACGGCCACTTCACCACCGGGGGCATGGACGAGAGGATGCTCTCGATGTTGCCGCCGGTCTTGAGGCCGAACATGGTGCCGCGGTCGTAGAGCAGGTTGAACTCGACATAGCGGCCGCGGCGCACGAGTTGCTCCTCGCGCTCGGCTTCGGTCCACGGCTCGGCCACGCGCGCGCGGGCGATCGCCGGCCACGCTTCGAGCACCGCGAGCCCCACGTCACGAGTGAACGCCAAGTCGCGCTCGAAGTCGCCGCTGTCGTGCCGGTCGTAGAAGATGCCGCCGACGCCGCGCGGCTCGTTCCGATGCGGCAGGAAGAAATAGCGCTCGCACTCCTCGCGGTAGCGCTCGTACCAGGCGCTGTCGTGGGCGTCGCAGGCGCGCTTGAGGGCCGCATGGAAGGTGACGGCGTCCGGCCCCTCGGGGGACCGCTGGCTCTCGACGAGCGGGGTGAGGTCCGCTCCGCCGCCGAACCAGCCTGACGTGGTGGCCAGATAGCGCGTGTTCATGTGCACCGCCGGCACGCGCGGGCTGCGCAGGTGGGCGATCAGACTGATCCCCGTGGCGACGAAACGCGGGTCCTCGGCCGCGCCCGGCATGGCCGCGGCCATCTCCGGCGTCAGCGTCCCGTGGACCTCCGAGATGTGCAGGCCGCACTTTTCGAACAGCCGCCCGCGCATGAAGCCCATCACCCCGCCGCCGCCGCCCTCACGCGTCCACGGTTTAAGCTCGAAGCGGCCGGGCGCGCCTGGATAGAGGGCCCCCGGCGCGGCGTCCTCCAGCGCTTCGAAGGCGGCGACCAGCCGGTCGCGCAGGTCATCGAACCAGGCCCGGCAGCGGCTGGCGCGAGCCAGGGCGGCGGGATCGGCGAGGGGCGGGACGTCCATGATCGCTTTCTAGCCCAGGCGTGCGCCGCCACGAAACCGTTCAAACAGGTGTTGGCCCGCGCTTGCGCGCCTCGCGCCTTTGCGCCGATGATGCGGACGGAACACCAGGAGGATGCGCCATGGCGTGGGATTTCGAGACCGATCCGGCGTTCCAGAAAAAGCTCGACTGGATCGAAGAGTTCATGGCCGAAAAGGTCGAGCCGATCTCGCATCTCGGCATGGCGGCGTTCAGCACCGAGGGCCGGGAGACGTTCATCAAGCCGCTGCAGGCGGAGGTGAAAGCCCAGGGCCTGTGGGCCTGCCACCTGGGTCCTGAACTGGGCGGTCAGGGCTTCGGTCAACTCAAGCTGGCGCTGATGAACGAAAAACTGGGCCGCAACCACCTGGCGCCGCTGATTTTCGGCTGCCAGGCGCCCGACACCGGCAACGCCGAGATCATCGCCCACTACGGCACACCGGCGCAGAAGGAGAAGTGGCTGAAGCCGCTGCTCGAGGGTGAGATCCGCTCGGCCTTCTCGATGAGCGAGCCGACCGGCGGTTCCGACCCGCTGACCTTCAAGACCCGCGCCGAACTCGTCGGCGACGAATGGGTGATCAATGGCGAGAAGTGGTTCTCATCCGGCTCCCGCTACGCCCACCTGCTGGTCGTCTATGCGGTGACCGATCCGGACGCCAAGGATCCTTACCGGCGCACCTCGATCTTCCTGGTCCCCAAGGACACGCCGGGGGTGGAAACCATCCGCAACATCGGCGTCGGCCACGAAGGCGAAGGCGGCCACGGCTATCTGCGCTACACAGATGTGCGCGTTCCCAAGGACGCCATGCTGGGCGAACGCGGCGGCGCCTTCATCATCGCCCAGACCCGGCTCGGCGGCGGCCGCGTGCATCACGCCATGCGCACCGTCGGCGCCTGCCAGCACGCCTTCGACCTGATGTGCCGCCGCGCCATCTCGCGCCAGACCCGCGCCGGGCGTCTGGCCGACATGCCGGTGGTGCAGGAACAGATCGCCGACGCCTGGATCCAGCTACAGCAGTTCCGCTTGCTGGTGATGCGCACCGCCTGGCTGATCGACAAGCACAAGGACTACAAGCTAGTGCGCAAGGACATCGCGGCCATCAAGGTCGCCATGCCCAAGGTCTACCACGACATCGCCGCCACCGCCCTGCACCTGCACGGCGCCATCGGCGTCTCCAACGAGATGCCGTTCATGGGCATGGTGACCAGCGCCCTGGTGATGGGCATCGCCGACGGCCCCACCGAGGTGCATAAGGCGACCGTGGCCAAGCAGGTGCTGCGCGAGTACCGGCCCGACAACGATCTCTTCCCGGCCTATCACATCCCCAAGCTTCGCGAGGCCGCGCGCGACAAATACGCCGGCGAGCTCGAGGCGTTGAAGTCGGCGTGGGAGGCCCGCAAACGCCAGGCGGCGGAGGCTTGAGGCTGCGGATCGTCGGCCTGGGCGGCACGGTCCGGCCCGGTTCGACCAGCGAGCTGGCTCTGGTCAGGGCGCTGGCGGCGGCCGAAGCGGCCGGCGCGGCCACCGAGCTGTTCGGCGGCGCTTTCCTGGCCACCCTGCCGATCTTCGATCCGCGCGCCCAGACCCCCGACGCGGCGAGCCGGCGGTTTCTGGACGCGGTCACGGCGGCCGACGGCCTCATCGTCGCCTCGCCCGGCTATCACGGCTCGATCTCAGGGCTGGTGAAGAACGCCCTCGACTGCCTGGAGTCCCTGCGGGACGCCGAACGGCCCTATCTCGACGGTCGAGCGGTGGGCTGCATCGTCACCTCGGCCGGCGGCCAGGCGGCGGGATCGACGCTGGCGACGTTGCGCGCCATCGTTCACGCCTTGCGCGGCTGGCCGACCCCGTTCGGCGCGACGCTCAGCGCCAACGGTCTGTTCGACCAGGCGGGCGTGTTCGCCGATCCGCGCGACGCCTGGCAGGTGGAGACCGTCGCCGCCCAGGTGGTCGCCTTCGCGACGGCGTGGGGGAAGGTCTAGGTGCGCAAGCAGGCCTCGCCCCACCCACGGGAAGACGAACCTCTTCCCGCCACCGCATTTTGTGCGATCATCCCGGCATAGGGGGGCCCGATCATGTTTGTTTCTCTGCTTGCCGCTGTCGCAGCCGCATCCGCTCCGCAGGCGATCACGAAACCGGACTGGCTCACCAGGCCGTCAGCAAGTGAATTGAGCGCGGTCTATCCCGCACACGCTATGCAACATCACATCGCCGGGCAGGCGGCGATCACATGCGTGGTCAATGTGCATGGGCTATTGGAGGCGTGCCAAGTGGTCTCCGAATCGCCGCGCGGCGAAGGCTTCGGCGCCGCGGCGCTGCTTCTCGCGCCGACAATCAGCATGACGCCGGCCATTGGGCCCGCCGGCCCCGTGCCTTGGACGGTGACGATACCGATAAGGTGGGAACTGAGGGGCGGCGGCGCGCCCGACGTCATGTGGACGGAATCCCCCTACGGGGGCGGAAGCCGAACGACACCGAAAGAGTCCGACGCAAGCGACGCCAACTCTGGCAAGAATCTGATCGTCCACCCCACCTGGAGGATCGCCCCGACTTTTGCGGACGTCGCCGGCGTCTATCCCGCCAACGCCAGGGGGGCCGCGGGCCACGTCGTCCTGCAATGCCGCGTTGTGTCGGATGGCGGCTTGAGGAACTGTTCGACCGTCACCGAGGAGCCCCTCGGCAAGGGCTTCGCCCGCGCCGCTTACGATCTGGTCGCACATTTCCACGTATCGGCGGAGTCCTTCCCGGCCAAGGACAGCGATCCGACCTATGTCGATGTGCCGTTCCGGCTGATCGATCCGAAGAGCGATGAATTCCAGCAACGCCGGATCGGCGCGCCGAACTGGCGTCTCGCTCTGGACCCGAACAAGGTTGCTCAGGTGTTTCCCGAGACGGCGGCCGCCAAGGGGATCGCCACCGGACGCGGTGTCGCCAAATGTAGTGTCGCGGCCGACGGCGCCTTGGTGGACTGCCAGGAGATGCCCGGCGAGCCGGACGGCTTGGGTTTCTCCCATTCGGCGGTGGTCATCGCCCAGTCCATGGCGATGAATCCGTGGACCGATGAAGGCGCCCCCGTGGATGGCTCGACCATCGTCCTGCCGATCCGCTTCAACCTGGCCTCCGGAACACCGCCAGCGAATTAGCCAATCGGGTAGATCGCCCGCGTCCTAGCCGCCCAGAGCCACGCGCCGGCGCGCCAGGCTCTCGGCCGGCCACAGTTGGCTCGTCTGGTAGTAGACCTCGAACACCGGGACATCCGGCGGCAGGCCGACCCACGGTTGCTTGGAGCGGGTGAAGATGTGCACGTCGGGGGCGAGGGCGGAGGGATCGTCGAGCGTGCCGATGCGCACGAAGCGCAGGCCGGGCCGCCGGCCGTAATCGCTCCAAACCGCGGTCAGGCACTTGGGGCAGCGGTAGACGTCATGCGGGCCGCCGCTGTCGGTGGGCATGAGCGTCGGTTCCGGCGCGCCGGCGGTGACCTCGATGCGATCTGTCTCGATCAGCGCATTCAGCACGAAGGCGCTGCCGGTCTGGCGCTGGCAATCCAGGCAGTGGCAGCAGTGGTTGAACATCGGCGGCGACGTCAAGCGGTAGCGCACTTCGCCGCACGCGCATCCGCCCGCGAAGGTCGCTTCCACAGTCATGGCGCCTAGAACGGCACCTTGACGCTCACACCGGCGGTGCTCTCGGAATTGCCGAGCCGGGTTGCGGCGGCGCCGTTCAACTCTTGCGGCCGGAGTGTCGGGGCGACCACGCCCCGATTGTAGCCAAGCGCGGCGATGGCGCGGGTCCTGCCCAGGCGCCGTTCCACCATGGGGTTCAGATAGGCGTCCTGCCGCACGGCGGAGCGGTGGGGCGCGTCGGCCACCCGGCCGTCATCCTTCATTTCCACCGAGAAGTGGCGCAGGCGCGCGTAGTGGCGATGGCGGGTCGGATGATGATGTCGCGGCGCAGCCGCCGCGGCGCCGGCGGCCACGGCCAGGATCGCGATCAGGACGGTCAGCTTGGCCATCGATAACCTCTGCCGCACCTTAGCGCCGCTAAGGGGAAAATTCCACCGCCCGGGTCGCCGAATCTCGCCACTCCAGCGGAGCGACCCGGCGGATGATCGCGCCCCAGCCGACCACACCAACCAGGGCCACGCCGCCGGCGATGACAAAGGCCCAGGCGAAGCTGCCGGTGGCGTCGACGACGGCGCCGGTGATGACCGGACCGACGATGCCGGCGATGTTGCCAATGCCGTTCTGCACCCCCATCCATTTTCCAGCGGCGCGCGGGCCGGCCAGTGTCTGGCCGATGGCGAAGATCGAGGAGGTGTTGAGCCCAAAACCGATGGAGGCCAGCGCCAGGCTGGCGATCGAGACCGCCGTGTCGCCGAAGGCGGCGGCCAGGAGGCACACGCAGATGATCAGGTGGCTGGAGACGACGACGGTCTTGCGCGCGCGGTTGGCGCTGGCCCCCGCCTTGATCCAGCGATCGGCCAACGCGCCCGCGGCGAGCGAGCTGACCGCGTAGACGGCGTAGATCATGCCGGCCACCCCGGCCATTTTGGTCATCGAGAAGCCGCGCTGTTGAACCAGATAGAGCGGCAACCAGGAAACCACGAAGTAGAAGGCGTAGTTGGAGCAGAAGTGTCCGAGCGCCGCGCCCCAGGCCTCTCGGCGACCGGCGATCTCGCGATAGGACGGCGTTGGCGCATCAGGGGTCTCCCGGTCGGCGCGGTCGAGGCTGCGCGTCGACGCCCACCAGGGCGCCAGCCACAGCAGCGACAGAAGGCCGAACAGCAGGAACGAAGCGCGCCAGCCGGCCTGGGCCATCAGATTGCCTCCGGCCCAAGTGCCAATGGTCGGTCCAAGCGCCAGGCCGACGCCGATCAGGCCGTTGGCCGCGCCAAGGCGGGCCACGGGCAGGTGTTGCGCGAGTAGTCGCGAACTGCACGGGAAGAACGCGCTTTCGCCAAGGCCCAGGATCAGTCTCAAGCCGATGAGCACGGCGAACGAGCCGGCCAGACCCGTGCCGATCGTCGCCAGGGACCAGACCGCCAGGCCGAGGGCGAGTGTCCGGTAGGCGTTGAGGCGATGGGCGAGCCAGCCGGACAGCACCTGTCCCGGCGTGTAGGTCCAGTAAAAAGCTGAGACAAGCAGGCCGATCTGGCTGGCGGAGAGGCCCAGCTCGCGCTTCACCAGCGGCGCGGCCGTGGCGACGTTGCCGCGGTCGACGTACTGGATGAGCACCGCCAGCGCCAACAGGGGCACGACCGCCCGGCCGACGGCGACGGGCTCGGCGACCGTGCTCTGAGCTGTCATGTGCGCCCCCCGCCGGTCATCCCGCCACATCGGGCGAAGCGTGACAATAGGCTCGCAGTGAAGGCGTGCTGGTCGCCCGTCGTGAGCTCGCGCCCGAGGGCTCTCAGTGGGTGGCTTCGATGGGTTCGCTCGCCATCGCCCTCGGCGCCCGCACCATCAACAGCAACGGCGCCATCACCACAACCATCACGATCATCAGGGAGAACATGGAATCATAGCCGATCATCGCGGCCTGCCGCGTCACCTCGCCGTTGAGCGCCTCGACGCCGGCTTCGGAACTCGGGTTCATCAGGCTGGGCAAGGCGGCGGCGAAGGTCGGATCGCTGGGGATGGTGTGGTCGGCCAGCACATTGTGGGCCATCGCCGACTGGCGGATCACGCCGGCCTGCAGGATGGAGATGCCGGCGCTGGAGCCGAGGCTGCGCACCATGGTGCTGACGATCGTGCCTTCCGTGCGGTGGACCGGCGCGAGGGTGGCGTAGGCCAGGGCGGTCAGCGGCGCGAACATCAGTCCGGTGCCGAGGCCCTGGATAAAGCCGCTGAGCATGATCGGCTCTGACGTCATCATCAGGTCGAAGCGGCTCATCTCCACCAGCGCCGCGGCCGACAGCAGCAGGCCGACGATCAGCACCGGCCGGGCCCCGAAGCGGTGCAGCAGCATCGGCACGGCCATGAAGGCGAACAGCGATCCCACGCCTCTCGGCATGCTGGCGATGCCGCTCTCTAGCACCGTGAACCCCATCAGATTCTGCATCATCGTCGGCAGCAGCGCCGTGCTGGAGAACAGCAGGGCCCCGACAAAGAAGCCGAAGACGGTGGTGGCGACGAAGTTGCGATCCCGCGCGAGATCGCGGTGGAAGAACGGCTCGCGCGCGGTGAAGGTCTGGATCAGGAACACCCAAAGACCGATGACGGCGAAGGCGGTCTCGAACCAGATCTCTTTGGAGTCGAACCAGTCCTGGCTAGGCCCGCGGTCGAGCATCAGCTGAAAGGCGCCGATGAAAGTGATGAGCGCGCCAAAGCCCACAAAGTCGAACGGGCGTTGCCGGCCGCCCCGGTCGTCGGCCATGAACACCTGCAGGCCCAGATAGGCGATGATGCCGATAGGGACGTTGACGTAGAACACCCACCGCCAAGTGTAGCTTTCAGTGAGCCAGCCGCCGAGGACCGGCCCCAGGATCGGGCCCAAGATGACCGCCGAGCTCCACACCGCCATCACCGTCGGGATCTGGCGC
>Ga0302314_10005450_pt1 | contig 23200 bp, 23 predicted proteins | sample III_Palsa_N2_3_FD_200533 | JGI IMG/M metagenome (GOLD analysis project Ga0302314, IMG submission 200533) | Peat permafrost microbial communities from Stordalen Mire near Abisko, Sweden - III_Palsa_N2_3 | ecosystem: Environmental > Terrestrial > Soil > Palsa > Peat permafrost | place: Sweden... | reverse complement strand
TACAGTTGATTGACGACGAGATCCAAAAATTACCGGCACGTCAACGGGAGGCGTTTCTCATGCGTTATTGGGAAGATATGGATGTCGCCGAGACTGCTGCTGCGATGGGCTGCTCCGAAGGCAGTGTGAAGACACACTGTTCGCGGGCCACTCATACGCTGGCACAAGCGCTCAAGGCCAAAGGAATCACGCTATGAGCTCCTCTCTCGATACAAAAGAACTCGAGTTCGCGAGGCAAGTCCGCCGCGCGCTCGACGAAAATGCCGCGAATATTTCCCCCGCCGCCGTCGACCGGCTTGCCGTGGCACGCCGCGCCGCGCTCGCCCGTAAAAAACCCGAGACGGTAGCTGCGCCCGTGTTCGTGCCGGCCTTTGCCGGTGCCGCTGGAGTGTTGTCCGGCATGCCGCAGGCCGAAGCGCCGCTACGCCGCCGTTCGCGGTTGCGCCGCTTTGCGCTCGCCTGGCCGTTGGCAGCGCTGGTCATTAGCCTGGTGGCCATCGCCTACTGGGAAGACCAGCAACGCACCGCTGAGCTCGCCGATATTGACGCCGCGATGTTGAGCGACGATCTGCCGCTCAATGCCTATCTCGATCACGGCTTCAACGCGTATCTTTCGCGCGCGCATTGAGCGGGAGGCTCTTCGGGTGAGTTACAAGCGCGGCCTCGCCGTTGTTTTCGGATGCGCAATCGCGGCCCTCGTGTCGTTTGCCGCGACGTATCCGCGCTTTTACCCGAGCGCCCCATCCGTTGCGGCCCCCGCTACCGGCACGCCTGCCAAACCCGCCGCGCCGGCGCTCAACGTAGAACTGCCGGGGCTGCCCAGCACCAGTCCTCTTTCCTGGTCGCACCTCACCGACGCCGAGCACATCGCGCTCGCGCCGTTTGCCAGCGTCTGGGATACCTTCAGCGACGAACGTAAGCGAAAATGGATCAAGATCGCCTCACGTTACTCGAAGTTGACGCCTGAACAGCAAAAAGGCCTGCACGATCGCATGGCCGAATGGGTCCACCTGACCCCGGAACAGCGCCGCGTTGCCCGCGAGAACTACCAGGTCTCGAAGGAGCTGCCGCGCGAAGCGCGCCAGAAGGCGTGGAAGGCTTATCAGCAACTCCCGGAAGAACAGAAAGAGCGGCTCGCCGCGAGCGAACGCAAGCGGCGGCCCACGGTCGTCAGCGCGCCGCCGTCCGGCAGAACCGAGCTGAAAGACATTGAACGTCTCGTCAACGGGCGCGAGCGTGCTTCAAGCGGCGTCGTCGCCACGGCCAGTGCGTCGGGCACCGGCGCCGCGCTGCCGGGCGCGCCGGCCATTCCCGCCTCCGGCAACGGTATGCCTGCCACGCCGACGCCGGTCTCGCCGCAGGCGGCGCCGTCGATCTACAACGGCTCCTGAGCGCGGCGCGTCCGGCCCACCTTCCCATGAACGTGCCCACTGCGCCCAACGTGCCCGATCCGCTTACCACGCCCCAACTGTCCTCTGCCCTCCCCGCCACGCCGTCGATACGCCGCCGGCTGGCGACGATGCTCTACGAAGGCGTCATCCTGTTCGGCGTGGTGTTCCTCGCCGGCTACCTGTTCAGCACGCTGACGCAGCAGCGCAACGGGTTGACCCACCACAATATTCTGGCCGCCTGGATCGGTTTCGTGGTCGGCCTGTATTTCGTGTGGTTCTGGACCCACAGCGGCCAGACCCTGCCCATGAAAACCTGGCGGCTGCGCGTCGTCGCGGCGGACGGCTCACCGCTCTCCGCAGCGCGGGCCATCGTGCGCTATGTGCTTGCGTGGCTGTGGTTTCTCCCGCCGCTCGCGCTGCATCCGCTGCTTGGACTCTCGGTGCCGCACACGCTTGTGCTTGCCGCCGTCTGGTTCGTGCTGTGGGCCGCCACCGGCCGCTTCGACGCCAACCGCCAGTTCCTGCATGACCGGCTTGCCGGGACACGGGTGGTAGCAGTAGCGGGCTGAGAACTGTGGGCTAAACGGAGCCCGCGTAATAAGAACTTCTTGTGACTGTCACGGCACAGTCATGTGCGGATGGCGCAATACGCTCACTGCAACTCGACGCGTGAGCCATGGACCCCAACACGTCCGCGACTTCCTTGTTCCGCCAGACTGGCCCGAGCGTCGACCCCGTCGCTTTCCGGCCGGACTCCGTACCCTTCGGCAACGGTCTGCCGCTGCCGCTACCACCGCTCTCCTCAGATACCCAGCCCGGCCGTCCCGATGACGACCATGAGGAGCCGCATCGCTACCGCACGATCTGGCTGTCCGATATCCATCTGGGTTCAAGCGGCTGCCAGGCGCCCTACCTGCTCGACTTCCTGCGTCACAACGACTCGGAGTATCTGTACCTGGTCGGGGACATCATCGACGGCTGGCAGTTGAAAAAGGGCTGGTACTGGCCGCAGGCACACAACGACGTGGTGCAGAAGATCCTGCGCAAGGCCCGCAAAGGCACCCAGGTCGTCTACATCCCCGGCAATCACGACGAAGGGGCGCGCCAGTTCTGCGATCTCGCCTTCGGCGACATCCACGTGCGTGGCGAGGCCTTCCACACCACGCTCGCGGGCAAGCGCCTGTGGATCGTGCACGGCGACCTGTTCGACGGCGTAATCCAGCACGCTAAATGGCTGGCCTACCTCGGTGACAGCCTCTACACGCTGATCCTCGTCCTGAACCGCTGGTTCAACCGGATCCGCAGCCGGCTCGGCTTCCAGTACTGGTCGCTGTCGCAGTACCTCAAACATCAGGTGAAGAACGCGGTGAATTTCATCTCCTCGTTCGAACGCGTCATGACCGATGAAGCGCGCCGCCGCGGTTGCGACGGCGTGGTCTGCGGCCACATCCACAAAGCAGAGATCCGTGATATCGACGGCGTGCTGTATTGCAACGACGGCGATTGGGTCGAAAGCCTGTCGGCACTTGTCGAGACCTTTGAAGGCGAACTCAAGGTGATCTACTGGACCGTGATGCGCGCGCCTGAAGTCAGCGCGCAAAAGGCCCGGGCGACCGCCTGATGACGATGCTTGCTGGTCACGTATTCCCGCGTCATCCCTTTTAACTACTATTGGGCCAAAACCGATGAAGATCATGATCGTCACCGATGCATGGGAGCCGCAGGTCAACGGCGTGGTCCGCACGCTGAAGAACACGACCCGCGAGCTGACCGCGCTTGGCCACCGTGTCGACCTGTTGACGCCGCTCGAATTCAAGACGATTCCGTGCCCGACCTACCCTGAAATCCGCCTGTCGCTGTTCCCGAAGCGCAAGCTGCACGAGCGCATCGGCACGTTCGCGCCGGACGCGTTGCATATCGCCACCGAAGGTCCGCTCGGCATGGCAGCGCGCGCCTACGCCATCAAGCACAAGCTGCCGTTCACAACCGCCTATCACACGCGCTTTCCGGAATATGTGCAGGCGCGCTTCGGCATTCCGCTCGCCGCTACCTACAAGTTCCTGCACTGGTTTCACAAGGCTTCGCTCGCCGTGATGGCGCCGACGCCGGTCGTCAAGACCGACCTCGAAAAGTTCGGCTTCACGAATGTGGTGCTGTGGACGCGTGGCGTGGACCTTGATATCTTCCACCAGATGGATTCCAAGGTCCTCAATACGGCGCGGCCAATCTTCCTCTACGTCGGACGTGTGGCGGTGGAGAAGAACGTCGAGGCGTTTCTGAAGCTGGACCTGCCCGGTTCGAAGTGGGTCGCCGGCGAAGGCCCCGCGCTCGCCGAACTGAAGTCGCGCTATCCGCAGGCGAACTATCTGGGCGTGCTCACGCAAGCCGAACTGGCCAAGGTGTATGCCGCCGCTGACGTGTTCGTATTCCCGAGCCGCACCGACACGTTCGGCCTCGTGCTGCTCGAGGCGCTCGCCTGCGGCACGCCGGTCGCAGCGTATCCGGTCACCGGCCCGATCGACGTGCTGGGCGACGGCGGCGCCGGCGCCATGCACGAGGATCTGCGCGAGGCCTGCCTCGAAGCGCTGAAAATCGACCGCAACCACGCTCGCGCGTGGGCTGAGCGCTTCTCGTGGACCGCCGCGTCCGAACAGTTCGCCGCGCATCTGAAGCCGCTGCCGCGGCCATCGTCGTTTAGCGAGGAGAGCGCGGCCGCGTGACGCGCCCCGCCAACCCGCCCATGCGAGCGAGAACCTCCAGCGTCCGGCGCGCACCACGCAGCGCACTGCATTCGGTTGAAACGGACGCTCCCAGCATCGAGCCGTTCGACGATATGCACGAAGCCGGTGCACCGCAACCGGCGGACGACATGCCCGAGACGCGGACGAACGGCGCGGCACGGCAGCCGCAGGCCGTGCCGTCTTCCCGCCACAGCGCGTCCGCCGGCGCGCCGGCGCGTTTATCCGCCGACGCCCACGAGCCGCTCGGCCCCGACGATCCCCTAGCGCCGCTGCCGTTCAATCCCTACAAGGGCAATCGCGGCATCACGCGCGCCTGGCACGCGCTGAAAAACTCACTGGCGGGCTTTCAGGTCGCAATTCGCGAAGAAAGTGCGTTTCGCCAGGAGTTGACCCTCGCGGCAATCCTCGTGCCCTGTGGTGTAATCGTCCCGGTCGATCCGGTGAGCCGGGTACTGCTGCTCGGCTCGGTGCTGCTGGTGCTGATCGTCGAGCTATTGAATTCGAGCGTGGAAGCGGCGATTGACCGGATCTCGCTCGAGCGCCATGAATTGTCGCGCCGCGCCAAGGACCTCGGCAGCGCAGCGGTGATGGTGGCACTGGGCATGTGCCTGATGACGTGGGTGCTGATTGTCGGCCCGCTCGTGGTGCATTGGGTCAGAGGCTGGCTGTAGCCGTCAGGCGGCATACCTGCATGCCGTCACGGCGTGAAAACCCTGACTTCGACCTTGGCATGAGAACGGTCGGTTTATAATTGTCCGATAGTCTCTCAAAAATATTAACCGCCAGGGTGGATCACGCAGCAGCGGCACGCCGCCGCGCGGCCAGTCCGGCGTTACCAGGGCCGGACGACATGGAAGCCAAACCTCCCCGCCGCACCCGCGAACGGATACTCGAACTGTCGCTGAAACTTTTCAACGAAATCGGCGAGCCGAACGTCACGACGACGACGATTGCCGAGGAAATGGAAATCAGTCCGGGCAATCTGTACTACCACTTCCGCAACAAAGACGACATCATCAACAGCATCTTCAGCCAGTTCGAGCAGGAGATCGAAAAGCGTCTGCGTTTTCCGGACGATCATCGCGCGACGATCGACGAAATGTGGTCTTACCTGCAGTACATGGTCGATTTCACGTGGCGTTACCGTTTCCTCTATCGCGACCTCAACGATCTGCTGGCGCGCAATCGCACCCTGGAGACGCACTTCAAGCAGATCATCAGCCATAAGGTGCGCTTTGCCAGCCAGTTCTGCGATCAGCTCGTCGCGGACGGCGAAATGGTGGCGACCCCTGACGAACTGCATGTGATTGCCACTAACGTGGGCGTGATCGGCACCTACTGGCTGTCGTACCAGTTCGTGATGAATCCGCGCAAGTACAACGAACAGGAAGCGATCCGCACCGAACTGCATCAGGTCAGTGTGCAGATCGTCTCGCTGATGGCGCCGTATCTGCGTGGCCGCTCGCGGGAACTGTTCGACGATCTGATCTCCGGCAAGCTGCCCAAGCGCGAGTTCTACGACTACCTGCCGCCCAAGGAAGGCGCTGTGGCACGCAACGAAACGAAGGACGTCTGAACATGAAGTCGGTGTGTGTGTACTGCGGCTCCTCCTACGGAGCCAAACCGGTCTACGCTGAAGCGGCCCGCGGCTTCGGGCGGGCGCTGGTCGACGCTGGCATTGCACTCGTCTACGGCGGCGGCAAGGTTGGCCTGATGGGCGTGATCGCCGATGAGGTGATGGCGGCCGGCGGCCGCGCCATCGGCGTGATTCCCGAGTTGCTCGTCAACAAGGAAGTCGGCCATAACGGTCTGACCGAATTGCACGTGGTGCCCGACATGCATCAGCGCAAGAAGATGATGGCGGACCTCTCGGACGCGTTCGTTGCCATGCCGGGCGGCGCGGGCACGTTCGAGGAACTGTTCGAGGTCTATACGTGGGCGCAGCTCGGTTATCACCAAAAACCGGTGGCGCTGCTCAACATCGACGGCTACTACGATCCGCTGATCGCGATGCTGGCCCATACGGTTGAGGAAGGCTTCATGCGCCAGACCTACTTAGACATCCTGCAAGTGGAAGCCGAACCGGCGGCGCTGATTGCGAGGCTCAAGGCTTACCAGCCGCCGCAGAAAGACAAGTGGGCCGGTAACCGCGAGGCGGTTTGATCGCTGCGCATAACGAGGCAGCCATGACGAAAGTCGTTCTGATCACGGGCGCGAGCCGCGGCATCGGCCGCGCGACGGCGCGTTTGCTGGGTGCTCGCGGCTGGTCGGTCGGCGTGAACTACGCGCACAATGTGGCCGCCGCGCAGAAAACCGCCGCCGAAGTCGGCCGCGCCGGCGGGCATGCCCGCGTGATCCCCGGCGACGTCTCGCAGGAAGCCGACGTGATCGCCATGTTCGATGCCGTGACGCACGCCTTCGGCCGGATCGATGCGCTGGTGAACAACGCCGGCATCGTCGCGCCCTCGATGCAACTCGCCGACATGGACGTGGCGCGCCTGCAGCGCATGTTCGACGTCAACGTGCTGGGCGCCTATCTGTGCGCCCGCGAAGCCGCGCGCCGGATGTCGAAAGACCGCGGCGGCGACGGCGGCGTGATCGTCAACGTTTCGTCGGCAGCTTCGCGCCTCGGCTCGCCGAACGAGTATGTCGACTATGCCGGCTCGAAAGGCGCCGTCGACACGCTGACCATCGGTCTCGCCAAGGAACTCGGCCCGCAGGGCGTGCGCGTGAATGCGGTACGGCCAGGCCTGATCGATACCGAGATCCACGCGAGCGGCGGGCGTCCGGACCGCGCCGCGGTGCTCGGCACGCAGACACCGCTGGGCCGCCCCGGCAGTGCCGACGAAGTCGCCGAAACCATCGTCTGGCTGCTGAGCGATGCCGCGTCGTATGTGACGGGTGCGCTACTCGATGTGAGCGGCGGGCGCTAAGGCTCTCTGCTTTTGCCGCCCGCGCTATTGAGCGCCCGGCGCAGTCAAAACGACGAGCCCGGCTTGCGCAGGAAGGCCGCCTCTTCTTCCGTAGACGCTCGCCCGAGCAGTGCGTTGCGATGCGGAAACCGCCCAAAGCGCTTGATGACCGCCGCGTGCCGAAGCGCGGAGCGGTAATAGCTTGCGCCGCCGGGCTCCGCTTCGAACGGTTTGAACAGCCGCAGCGATTCGCGCTGGCTGTCGAGCGATTCGTCATGTTCGTACGGCAGATACGCGAAAGCTCTATGGAACAGGCCAGCTAAGCGCAGATCGAAACCGTCTGCAACCATTTGCCTCGCAATCCTTATCGCATGGCCATCGGTCGCGAACGCACGCGCCGTGCCGCGATGGATGTTGCGCGAAAACTGATCAAGCAGGATCACCAGCGCCAACGCACCCAGCGGCGTGTGCGCCCAGGCATCCAGCGCACCCTGCCCCGCGGCCTCGAGCAACCCGCCGAAGCGCTCGCGCAACATGGCGTCGAACGCCGCGTCGCGCGCAAACCAGAGTTTTCTGTCCTTGCCGCATGTCGCGGAGCCCGGCGCACCGAACCAGCAGTCGAGTATCGCTCGCGCATGCTCGTCGAGCGCGGCATAATCCGCGTCGGCGTCATAGGCAGAAAAACCGGGCGACGCGCTCATGCGAACTCGAGCACCAGCCGACGCGTACGGGCGCTCTTCTTTTCGAGCTTGGCGACGCGTACCGCGCCGATCTCGCGCGTGTTGCGCACGTGCGTGCCACCGCATGGCTGCAAATCGACGCCTTCAATGCGTAACAGACGCACGAGGCCAAGGCCCATGGGCGGCTTCACGCTCATCGTGCGCACGAGTTCGGGACGCTCGGCCATCTGTTCGTCGGTGATCCATTCCGTGACGACGCCGTGCGCGCCGCCGACCAGTTCCGCGAGCCGCGCGTCGACCTGCTCGCGTTCAATCGGCTCGATGGTCGCGAAATCGAGCCGCGCGTAGTCGCTGGTAATGCTGCAGCCATCGACCGCATACGGCAGCACGGCGCACATCAGGTGGCTTGCCGTGTGCAGCCGCATATGCCGGTAGCGGCGCGCCCAGTCGATCTCCGCCGTGACGCGTGTGCCAGGCGCCAGACGCGCGAGCAGCGCCTCCTGACCGGGGGCGGGCAGATGCACCGCGTCGTCTGGCGTCGCGCCTTCGAATTTGGCCTTGCGGGTGTCTGCAATCTCGAGACGGGTACCGTCGGATAGGGCCAACACGCCGGCGTCGCCCGCCTGGCCGCCGCCGAGCGGATAGAACACGGTCTGGTCGAGATGGACGCCCTGCTCGTCGATTGCGGTAATCGTGGCTTCGCAGTGCGTCAGGTAAGCGTCGTCGCGGAACAGTGCGCGCGTGGTCATCGTCGGGGCCCTTATTGAGTCATACGGTAGAAGCTCATTATGCCGACGCGTGCAGCCGTCAGGAAGCTGGCCGAACGGCCAATCGAACAACCCGTAGGCGTCACTGTATTGGCCCGATCACCGAGCCAATTGACTCGCCCAGAAGGGCTGCCGCAAGCAGCACCGCCGTCGACCCGACCGGTCGCGCACCCAGTTGTTCTGAATACGACTCACTGCCGCATGAGCGACGGCGAACATTCGCCGGGCCGAAGATCGGCCACACTCCGAACCACGTGAACTGCGTGGTGTGCGTGTGCTGCAGGATGAAAGCACAGCGGCATTCACGTTGAACGAACGTCCGTTCGTGCTGTTCACGATCAGCTCGCACAACAAGGTTGCTTTTCCTGCGATTACTTCATGCGCGCGGAGCAAATCGATGTTGACCAGTCCTCCTCCGTCCAGACTTATTACTTCCCCGCGGCGCAAGACGCCTTATCACTTCGACCCCGAGATCCATTTCCGATTGCGAATTCAGGGGTCGAAAGATCTTTTGGTGCGCGAACCAGTGAGCCGCAGTGTGACCACTGAGGAATAGATCGAGCGACATTAGAACGGTCTGATGAATATCACCGGGTTCCGAAGCACGCCTCCAAACCCGGTCGCAGAATACTGACGTGCACCACGGTTCAATATGGTATTGGAGCACATCCATGGAAACGACAATCAGGCTGCGCGATATTCAAATCGTCTGGGTTGCGAAGGTTTTTCGATTTCTCGGCATGATCAGTTATGGCCACCGTTTGATAGAAGGAATCGAACGCACTCGCTTCGGAGCCGTGATTTTTGGATGGATGCTGGGATACAGACGTAGCTTCCGAACGCTTGACGAAGCCGAAAGGGCAGTCAGGCCATACGCGAAAGGAGGCCATGAAAATCCCGCAAACGCGGTCTTGCAACTCGAACTCAACCGCGTGGCCAAGACCAGTGACTACGCCGCCTTCTATTACCTCCGGGACCGGATTCCTTACATCAAAAGCATATTCGATCTGGGCGGCAATGTCGGCAATCTTTATTATTGCTATAGAGATTATTTGCCTCTGGGAACGGACGTGATCTGGACCGTTTACGATTTGCCCGAAACTATCGTGCGCGGGCGAGCATTGGCAACCGAAAGGAACGTATGCAACCTTCAATTTACCGATGACCTGCAGCAGGCCGAGGGGGTCGATTTATTTATTTCCAGCGGATCTCTTCATTATTTCGACAAATCATTACCGGAATTTATTGAAAACATCAAGCAACGTCCAAAATATATCCTGATTAATCGAGCACCGCTGACGGAAGGTCCAGAATTCGCTGTCGTTCAAGATGCGGGATTTATTCGTGTCGCTTGCAAGCTTTACAATCGTTCGAAACTCATTGCCGATTTCAAGCGCCTGGGCTACGGGGTACTGGGTGAATGGCAGGCGGCAGAACTCGGGGTTCCCGTGCTGGATCGCCCTTCCTCCACCGTAAGAGCTTATACGGGCCTATGGCTTGAACACCTGTAGCCGCAATTGCGTCGATCTGGCGCCGCGCGCGCAACCTGGCGCGTGCGCGATAGGGTCGGTCAGCCTCGAACATCGATGTGGATGTTCGTCAACGCACATCTGACCAACAGGCGGGATAGTAGGCTACCAGCAATGTTCTGTAACCGACGAAGGTGTGCCATGTTTGTGCCTATCGATGGTAGTGTGTTATCTAATACATCATACCAACCGTCCTCAGACGACAAGATTCTTCAGGCTAACAACAAAGAATTCAAAAGCAATTTTAATCAGCATCCATTCAAATTCCATCATACGTTGCATCGGAGTGGCTTGTTCGAGGTCCCTAGAATCGCTGAACTCGCCAAGCTGATGATCGAAAAAAATGGTAATTTCAGTGCACTTAATTTCAAGAATGGCTCGATAGATACAAAGTTTGGAGACGGCTCTATTGATACGAAGTTGAGTGCCATGTCGCAGAGCGAGCGGCTGGCCGAGACGTTTTCCCGCCTTGGCGAAAACGGCAATTGGATCAAGCTGGTTCGGGTGCAGGATTACGACGCCGAGTATGCTCGCGTTCTTGATATTGTTACATCCGAGCTTGAAAGTCTGTCTGACTTTCCGCTGCGCAAGGACATGAGCTGGGTAACGATGACACTGCTACTCTCCTCGCCAAATATCTCAACACCCTTCCATATCGATCACGAAACCAACTTCCTCTTCCAGGTGCAGGGCTCGAAGGACGTATGTCTCTTCCCTGCGACCGATCGCGAGTTGGTGCCGGATCAGGAGATCGAACGCTACTACAGCGGTAATTTCGACGCTGCGCGTTATCGCCGGGAAATGCAGGATCGCGGGACTGTCTATCGGCTTGCGCCGGGCGACGTGGTGCATCACCCACCATTAGCGCCGCACTGGGTAAAGAATGGCGACAATATCTCGGTGAGTATCAGCATCAACTACTGCATGAAGTCTCTCGAGAAACGTGCGAGGGTTTATCAGGCCAACTACTTTCTGCGCAAGATGGGTCTAAAGCCTTTGCCGCCGGGGCTTTCACCATTGCGCGACAGCCTGAAGACGAAGGTCCTCTCCACGCTGGAACACCGCAACCCGCAGACCTTTTCGGAAGTCGTCCACACGCCGGTGAACAGGTTGAAGTCACCACTGAATGCGGTGCGGCGGCTAGTCAAGCGCTAACCAGACAAGCCACGGACATCGGTTCCTGCCGCGTTTGCGACGTTGTCTCACCCCGTTTGGATTTACAACGATGACACCTTCTGCCGATGCTCTACTGACCGTTGATACAGCCGTCTACAAGACCGCGTTCAACAAAACACCGTTCAGTTTCAAGCACTATCTGCATCAGTTGCCGATGTTCCAGCCGGAGGCATTGGCGGAGTTGGCGAAGAAGTACGGTGAGAAACCTGCTGATTATTACGTCTCCAATTCGGCTCCCACGCCGGGGACCAAATTCTTTGATGTCAAAGCAAAGGCGTCGAAGCCGGATGAGGCGCTTGCTCAACTCGCCACCGGGCCGATGCGCATGCTTTTGAAGCGGCCCGAGAATTATGACGCGGGCTTTCGAGAACTGTTGGACAAGCTGTTTGAAAAAGTGGTCGAACTGCGCGGCGGTCTCAATGGCGAAAAGGTCGTACGACTCGAATCGGCCATCTTCATCAGTTCCGCCTCCTCGACCACTCCGTTCCATTTCGATCCGGAAATCAATCACTTCTTCCAGATCGAGGGCGACAAGCACTACCACGTCTATCGTCCCAGTGCCGTTCGGGAAGACGAGCTCGAGGATTTCTACGTGGAAGGCAAAGTCGAGATCGGCCAGGTGGATCTGGCCACACGCGACAAGAGCCTCGAACATGTCTTCGATCTTGTGCCCGGTAGCGGCTTTCATCAGCCGCAAGACGCGCCCCATTGGGTTCAAACCGGCGCGGAACGCAGCGTTTCCTATGCGTTCGTCTACGAGACCGACGCGAGCCGAGCCCGCGGCCGTATCTTTGCCGCCAATCACTATCTGCGCAAACTCGGTGTCAATCCCCAGCCGCCCGGGGCGAGCCCCGGTACCGACAATGCGAAGTCATCGGTGATGAAGGTGGTGGTTCCCGTCCGCAGACGTATCGTTCGCAATCTGGAGCGGGGCCGCTGATCTAGCATTGACTAACGCCTGTTGACCATCCAGTCAGCCGTGTCGAAGAACGAATGCAGCAGACGTTCGCGCAGCGGCTCGGACAACCCTACGTCTTCCATCGCCCAAGCCATGCAGCGCAGCCACTGATCGCGCTCGCTCGAAGCAATCGCAAACGGCAGATGGCGCGCGCGCAGACGCGGATGCCCGAACCGGCTGATGTAGTGGTCCGGGCCACCCAGCCAGCCGCACAGGAACCAGAAGAACTTGTCGCGCGAGCCTTCGAGGGTTGGCGGATGCAGTGCGCGGATGCCCGCGAATTCGGGCTCGAGATCCATCAGGTCATAAAAACGGTCGATGAGTTCGCGCACGCGCGCCTCGCCGCCCACCAGTTCGAAGGCCGTCGGTTGGGCCGGCGCTTCATCGTTTGGATCGGTCATACGGTCAACTGCAATTTGCAAAAGTAATCGAAGGGTGGAATGGCCGGGTAACTTATCGCCAGGCGCGGTGCCGGCAGGTCTCGTTCATGCCGCGGCCAGCTATCCGCAAGTGCATCGCCCGCGACCCGCTCAGGCGTCGCGCAACGACTGCAGCGCGGGCCGCGACAGCACGTGACGCAGGCTTATCCAGCCGCCCACACCCGCGCAAGCGATGCCGGCCAGGATGCCGGCGGGCAGCAGCCAGGGGTCGAAGTTCAGGTAGAAGAAAAACACACGCGTAGCGAGTTGCCAGCCCACCACCTCAGCCCCGACCGCTGCCATCAGGCCTGCGAGCGCGCCGACTGCAACGAACTCCGCCACCTGCACCGCCCGCACCTGCCGGTGCGACGCGCCGAGCGCGCGCAACAGCGCGGATTCTCGCATACGCTCGTCACGCGTGCCGGCGAGCGCTGCATACAGCACCAGCACGCCCGCTGCGAGCGTGAAGGCGAACAGGAACTGTACCGCGCCGATCACCTGCTCCAGCATGCGTTGCATCTGCGCGAGAATCGGGCCGACATCGATCACCGTCAGGTTCGGATAGGCGGCAATCAGACCGTCGATCGTCGCGCTTTTCTCGGGTGGCAAATGGAAACTCGTAATGAAGCTCGCCGGGAAGTCCTGCAACGCGGCAGGCGGCATCAGCACGAAAAAATTGACCTTGAGCGAACCCCAGTCGAGCTTGCGCACGCTCGTCACCGGTGCATCGATCTGCAAACCGGTCACGTCGAAACGCAGCGTGTCGCCGGTCTTCACGTGGATCGTTTTCGCCAACCCCTGTTCGATGGAAATCTGCGGCTGCTTCGTGTCGCCATACCAGTCGCCCGCGACGACGCGGTTGTCGTCGGGCAGGCTCGTCGTGTACGACAGGTTGAATTCGCGGTCGACAAGACGCTTGGCTTCGTCGCTCTTGTACTGGTCCGGATTGACCGGCTTGCCGTTGATCGCGATCAGCCGCCCGCGCACCATCGGCGCAAGCACCGCGTCAGGCACGCCGTGGCTCGTGAGGTACTGCGTGACGCCCGCGCGTTGCTCGGGCTGGATGTCGATAATGAACTGGTTCGGCGCGTCCGGCGGCGTCGATTTACGCCAGCCGTCCACGAGGTCGTTGCGGGTCATCGCAATCAGCAACAGACACATCAAGCCAATCCCAAGCGCCGTGATCTGCAACGCGCTGGCGCTGCTGCGCCGCTCGAGCGAGGCCAGCGCGTAGCGCCAGCCGATACCCACATTGAAGCGCTCGCTGCGCACGATGCGCGCGGCGCCCCATAGCGCGAAGCGAGCAATCACAGCGAACACCAGCAAGCCGGCGGCAAATCCACCGGCAACGATGCCGCCCAGCTTCACCTCACCCGCCGCCACGATCAACAGCGCGGCGAACAGCACAATCCCCAGCGCATAAGCGGCCCAGGCCGTACGCGCTTCCTCGCCCCACTCGCGGCGCAGCACGCGCACCGGCGGCACCCGCGTCAACGGCAACAGCGGCGGCAACGCGAAGCCGAGCAACAGCACGAGTCCCGCGGCAATCCCTTCGAGCGCGGGCCAAGCCGTGGGATACGGCAGCACCACATCGATCAGGCTGCGGAGCCAGCTTAGCAACGCCAGATGCCCGGCGTAGCCGAGCAGCACGCCGACCGCCCCGCCGATCAGACCCAGTCCAAGAAACTCCAGCAGGAACAGCGAGCGCAGTGTGCGCTGGCTGACGCCGAGACAGCGCATCGCCGCGCAACCGTCGAGATGGCGGCGCATGTAGCGGTGCGCAGCCATCGCAATGGCGACCGCCGCCAGCATCGCCGTCAGCAGCGACACGAGGGTCAGAAAATGGCCCGCACGATCAAGCGTCTCGCGTACCTGCGGCTGGCCGTCCTTCAACGATTCAAGCGCGACGCCGCGCATCTTGCCGTCGTCGACACGAGCGTGGGCAAACGCGGCGAACTTCTCGACCGGCGCACGCGGGCCGGCCACCAGCAAGCGGTAGGTCACACGGCTGCCGAACACGACCAGGCCGGTGGACGCGACTTCATCGTCACGCAGCATCAGACGCGGCGAGAAATTGACGAAGCCGAAGCCACGGTCCAGTTCGCGCGTGATGATCGCGCCAATCCTGAACGTCCGGCTGCCAACTCTCACCGTATCGCCGACATGCACTTTCAGCGCGTCAAGCAGGGCCTGGTCGACCCAGACGGTACCTGGTGCGGGAATCCCCTGCGCCGGATGATCGGGCGCGCCTGGCGCCGACGTGATGCGTAGTTCACCACGTAGCGGATACGCCGTCGACACCGCCTTGAGCGCCGCGAGCCGCGACACCGGCTGGGCGTCCATCGAACTGATCATGCTGGGGAAAATGGCGGTGGTCGCCATCTGCAGGCCAAGCGCCTTGGCCTCGTTGCTGAATTGGGGATCGACGGGATGATCGGCCCGCACGATGAAGTCGGCGCCGATCATGCGCCGCGCATCGCGTTCAAGCCCTTGATGGAGACGGTCGGCGAGAAAACCGACGCTCGACAGCGCGGCCACGGCCAGCACCAGCGCGAGCAGCAACATCGTCAACTCGCCGGCACGCCAGTCGCGCGCCGCCATCCGCACCGACTGGCGCAACAGATCGGCCCCGCTAAAACGACGCCCCGGTGCAACGCGCGCGGCGGGCACGGCCGGCGCCGACGAAACCCCTGCCGGATCGCTCAATCGTGCCGACTCCTGGCGAACCGCGACACCATATGCGTCGCCATGCCGCGAAAGCCGCCCTGCACGCCGCGCCACAGACGCGGTAAGGCCCATGCCGCCAGCATCAGAAAACCGATCATCAGCAGCAGAAACAGCACCGGCACGAACAGCGCCAGCAACAGTCCGCCGAACACGAGCCCGTCCTCGGCGATCGAGGTCACGACATTCGACACCGGCTCAGGCGAGAGATTGATCAATGCACGCGTACCCGCCTTCGCCAGATGCGCGGTGCCGGCCAACGTGCCGCCGGCCAGCGCTGCTACGGTGAGGAGGGCCGGATCGGCATGGCCGAGCGCACCCGCAGCCAGCACGGCGCCGGCTGGAATGCGGATAAAGGTGTGGATGGCATCCCAGAGCGAGTCGAACGCGGGGATCTTGTCGGCCAGAAACTCGGTAACCGTGAGGACCGCCGCCACGCCGATCACCCATGGCGAAGCCAGCGCGGACAAGGTATCTGGCAGGTGGACGAGGCCGAAGCGCGCGAACACGCCGGCTAACAGCACCGTCAGATAGAGGCGCAGGCCACTGCCCCAGGACAGGCCCGCTGCGAGCGAAAGGGGTTCAAGCATGGCCGCCTCCAGGCGCGCTGCGCGTGCCGGGCGGTTTGTGCTGCAGAAGACGCCTCCGCAGCAAAGCCGCCAGACCCGCGCCAAGCCGGACGCGGGACAAGTTCATATTGAGATCGACTTCATTATAGCCACGTTAATTCGCAGACCGCAGAGCAGAGTGCAATTTGTGGCTTTAACGCCGCCGCACCGGCGCGGTGCACTTGTCCTGCAAGCCCTGCAGACAATGGATTCCGCCCGATCGCGCCGTCAATGTCCGGAGGAAAGTTTGAGCCCGATCAGGCCGACCACGATCAGTGCCGCGCTCGCCACCCGCGCCACCGTCAGTGCTTCACCCATTATGACGATGCCAAAAATAAACGCGCCCACGGCGCCGATCCCGGTCCACACGGCATAGGCGGTACCGAGCGGCAACTGGCGCATCGCCATGGCGAGCAGCACGAAGCTGCCGAGGGCCGTCACCACCGTGAACATGGAGGGCCACAGCCGGGTAAAGCCTTCGGAGGTCTTGAGACCGGCCGCCCACGCGACTTCGAGCAAACCGGCTATCAGCAGAAGAAACCACGACATGAGACGCCTCCATTGTTGAGATGGGGCCGTCCCCGTTCGATGCGAATGCGTAAGGTCGTCCTTACGAACTGTAATTATATCAAGATTGGGCCAGGGTGCTTCAGACCGCCCCAACCAGCCGGTAGCCGACCCCCGTTTCCGTCACGATATGCTCTGGCTGCGCGGGATCGCGCTCCAGCTTCTGCCGCAAGTGCGCCATGTAGATGCGCAGATAGTGATGGCTCTCCACATGCGATGGACCCCACACGTCGCGCAGCAACTGGCGGTGCGTCAGCACGCGGCCGGCGTGCCGCACCAGGGTGGCGAGCAGCCGGTACTCGATCGGCGTCAGATGAATCGCCGTGCCGTCGCGCGTCACCTGGCGCAACGCCAGGTCGACCGTCACCGCGCCGAAATGCACCTGCGGCGATTCGTTCGCGCCGCCCTGGTTGCGCCGGCGCATGTGGGCGCGGATCCGCGCCAGCAATTCGGACACGCCGAACGGCTTGGTCAGGTAGTCGTCGGCGCCGGCGTCGAGCGCGGCCACCTTCTCCGCTTCCTGGGTGCGGGCCGACAGCACGATCACCGGCAGGTCGCTCCAGCCGCGCAATTCGCGGATCACGTCGAGCCCGTCGGTATCGGGCAGGCCCAGATCGACGATCACGAGGTCGGGTTTGCGCGTCGCGGCTTCGACGAGCCCCTGCTTGCCGGTCTCGGCGTCGTGGACGACGATGCCCTCGCCTTCCAGCGAGGCACGTACGAAACGGCGAATCTGTTTTTCGTCTTCGATCAGGACGACGGTGATGCTCGGGTCACTCATGGGTGGGCTTCAAAATCTGCTTAGGGTAAGACTCGGGGGACGACTGGGGTGATAACTCAGGGGATGGCTCAGGGGACAACGCGGCCACCACCTCGCCTGCTGCTACGTCCGGCAACCGGTCGGCAGCATCGCCCATCTCCGACTCATCGTCTTCCAGCACGTCGGGCGCGGGCGGGGGTGTCTCCACGGGCAAATTGAACCAGAAGCGCGCGCCTTCGATATGGCCGTCGCGAGCCACCCGGTTCAGTGCACCGATGGTACCGCCGTGCGCTTCAACAATGGCGCGGCAAATCGCCAGGCCCAAACCGATGCCAGGCTTGGCCGACTCTTTCTCGCCGCGGGTAAATTTCTCGAACACCCGCGCTTCCATGCCGACCGGCAGTCCAGGTCCGGTATCGTCGACGGTCACGCGGACGAAAGGCTTGCCGTCCTCTTCTATCACGTCCGCGCCGATGACGAGCGGCGTGTCGGCTAGTGTGTACTTGGCGGCATTCTCGAACAGGTTCGAGAATAGCCGCTCCATCAGTACCGCGTCGAGTTGCAGCAGCGGCAAATCCGCCGGCAGTCTGGTCTGCACAGGGTGTCGCGTCAACACGCGCTTGCACGCGCGCAGCGCGGCGCCGACTGTCTCTTCGAGCAGCGACCACTGACGGTTCAGTTGCAGGCCGCCCGCCTGCAGTCGCGCCATGTCGAGAAGGTTGGTGACGATGCCGGTCATACGCATTGCTTCTTCGTGAATCGCTTCCACGAGATCGTCGCCGGGCTGCTTGACCGCTTGCCCTTCGCGGGTCTGGGCGAGCATCGATGAAAAGCCGACGATCGTCGTGAGCGGCGTGCGCAGGTCATGCGAAATCGCCGACAGCAACGAATTGCGCAAGCGCTCCGATTCCATGTTGACGAGCGCATCGCGGGCGATGTCGACGTAGTGCACCCGTTCCAGCGCCAGTGCAATCTGCGCGGCAAACGCGTCGAGCATGCGTTGCTGCTCGGGGACGTCGAGTTCGCGCTCGTCGCGCATCACCACCGCCAGCACGCCGCGCGTGCGCATCGGCGCCTTCAGCGGCAGATACAGCGCGGCGGCGGCAGGCAGCGTGTCGGTGCCGTGCCCGGCCGGCTTTTGCTGGTCGTACACCCACTGGCCGACGTCGATATCGAGCGCCTCGCCTTCGAGCGTCACCGCGGCATCGGGGTCTTCGATCTTCTGCTTCACCTGGTCCGCGCTATCCGGCAACAGGATCGCCACGCGCGCACCGAACACTTCACTCACATGCCGGCTGCCCATTGCGACGATCTGCTCCATCGTCAGCGCGGCCGCCAGTTCGCGCGCCATGGCATACATCGCGCCGGTGCGTTGTTCACGGCGTCGCGCGACGCTCGCTTCGCGGCGCAGGCTCGAAGTCAGATGGCTGATCACCAGCGACGTCAGCAGCATGCTGAAGAAGGTCAACAGGTACTGCGTGTCGGACACCGAGAACGACATGCGCGGCGGCACGAAAAAGTAGTCGAACGCCGCCACGCTGACAAAGGACTGCACCACGCCCGGCCCGCGCCCCAGCCTCACCGCGGTGAAAATCACCCCGAGCAGATACAGCATCACGAGGTTGGTCAGATCGATGTGGGCGAACAACTGGCTGGCAACCACGGTGATGCCGATGCAGATCGTCACCGCCCAGGCATAGGCACGCGGCGGCGAACGGCGCTCGCGCGCGGCGGAAAGCGCCTCGCGCCACGCGTTCACGCCCTCGTCGAGAGTCGTGCGGCGCTCCAGGCCGTCGCGTTCCGAGGACGCGCGGATCAAGGTCAGATCGAGGTCGCCCGCGCGCTCCGCAATACGGTCGCCAAGCGGCCGTCGCAGCCAGCGCGCCAGCCCGATGCGTGCCGAGGCGCCCGCCACCAGTTTGGAGACGTTGCGCACCCGCGCATAACCGATCAGCGCCGCAACCGCGTCGGAGCCCGCGAGCGTGGCCGTTTCCGCGCCGAGTTCAGCGGCAAGTTTCAAGGCGTTCAACGTGCGCTCGCGGCGCGCGTCCGGCAGACGTTGCAGCTTCGGTGTCTCGACATACACGGCGAGCCAGTCGGCCTTCAGGGCCGACGCAAGCCGCGCCGCTGCGCGCACCAGGATGGGCGCTTCCGGCCCCGGGCCCACGCATACCAGCAGCCGCTCGCGCGCCTGCCAGATACGCTGGATCGAACGGTCGGCACGGTACTCGCGCATCTGCGCATCGACGCGGTCCGCCGTGCGGCGCAGCGCCAGCTCGCGCAGCGCGATCAGGTTGCCCTTGCGGAAGAAGTTGCGCACGGCGCGCTCAGCCTGCTGCGCCATGTAAACCTTGCCGTCGCGCATGCGGTCGAGCAGTTCCTCGGCCGGCAGGTCGACCAGCGTAACTTCATCGGCGCGGTCGAACACGCGGTCGGGGACCGTCTCCCAGACGCGGATGCCGGTGATCTGCCCGACGATGTCGTTGAGGCTTTCAAGGTGCTGGACGTTGACCGTCGTGTAGACGTCGATCCCCGCATCGAGCAGTTCGTAGACGTCCTGCCAGCGCTTCAGATGGCGCGCGCCCTGCACGTTCGAATGCGCAAGTTCGTCGACGAGGATCAGCTGCGGCTTTCGCGCCAGCGCGGCGTCGAGATCGAACTCGGCCAGCTTGCGGTTGCGGTATTCGATATGCGCGAGCGGCAACACCTCGAGGCCTTCGAGCAGCGCCGCGGTTTCGCCGCGACCATGCGTCTCGGCGATGCCGACCACGACATCCACGCCGTCGTCGCTGCGGCGTTTGGCGGCCTGCAACATCGCATACGTCTTGCCCACCCCGGCCGACGCGCCGAAGAATACCTTCAGCTTGCCCCGCTGGCGTTTTTCTTCGTCGCGTTGCAGCTTGTCGAGCAACTCGTCTGGATCGGGTCGGTTCATGCTTTCTGCTTATCGTTCTGTTCGATGCTGGCCACCGTGGGTCCACGGGGCACATCAGGTACATGGTGGCACGGTAGCCGCTTCACGGCAAATGGCCGCCACAAAACGCCGCGCCACAAAAGGCAAAGACGGCGCCACACCGGGCGCCGTCTTTGTCATAACCACTACTTAGCCTTGATGCGCGGCGTCGAGTGCGAGATTCAGCTGCAGCACATTGACGCGTGCTTCACCCAGCACACCAAACTGGCGGCCGCTCGTGTAGCGGTCGACCAGCGCCTGCACGTCGCTCGGCGACATCTTGCGCGCCGTGGCGACACGGGCGACCTGATAAGCCGCCGCAGCCGGGGTGATTTCCGGATCGAGACCACTACCCGACGAGGTCACGAGGTCGATCGGCACCGGCTTCGACATGTCGGTACCGGCGGCCTTCAACGCGTCGAGACGGCCTTTGATTTCATCGGACAAGGCCGGGTTGGTCGGTCCGAGGTTCGAGCCACCCGAGGCCGTGGGGTTGTACGGCATCGGGCTGGTAGCCGACAAACGGCCCCAGAAGTACTGCGGTGCATCGAACTGCTGGCCGATCAGCTTCGAGCCGACCACCTTGCCGTTCTGTTCTAGCATGCTGCCGTTAGCCTGATCGTTGAACGCGGTCTGGCCAATGGCGGTCATCACGGCCGGGTAAGCGAGCCCTGTGATCGCCGACAGCACGACAAAGATCACAATAAGCGGACGAAAAAGTTTCATGATTGGCAATCCTTTTAGACGCAGCCGGCAGACACCGTCCGCCGGCCGCAGCCTGTTAAACCCAGCCGAACGCGGCCAGCACCATGTCGATCAGCTTGATGCCGATAAACGGCACGATGATCCCGCCCAGGCCATATATCACCAGATTGCGGCGCAGCAGGATCGAAGCACCGAGCGGCCGGTATTTCACACCCTTCAGTGCCAGCGGAATCAGCGCGATGATGATCAGCGCGTTGAAGATCACCGCCGACATGATCGCCGACGTCGGTGTGGCCAGATGCATGATGTTCAGCTTGTTCAGCGCCGGATAGGTGCTTGCAAACGCAGCCGGGATGATGGCGAAGTACTTGGAGACGTCGTTGGCAATCGAGAACGTCGTAAGCGACCCGCGCGTCATGAGCATCTGCTTGCCGATTTCGACGATCTCGATCAGCTTGGTCGGGTTCGAATCGAGGTCGACCATGTTGCCGGCTTCCTTCGCCGCCTGCGTGCCGGTATTCATCGCCACTGCCACGTCGGCTTGCGCCAGCGCAGGAGCGTCGTTGGTACCGTCACCGGTCATCGCCACCAGCTTGCCTTCGGCCTGGTGCGCGCGAATCGTCGTCAGCTTGGCTTCCGGGGTGGCTTCCGCGAGAAAGTCGTCCACGCCTGCTTCAGCTGCAATGGCGGCTGCCGTCAAGCGATTGTCGCCCGTCACCATGATGGTCTTGATACCCATCTTGCGCAGTTCGGCAAAACGCTCCTTGATGCCACCCTTGACGATGTCCTTCAGCTCGATCACACCCAGTACGCGCGCGCCTTGCTCGCCCTTCTCGGCCACCACCAGCGGCGTGCTGCCGCGACGTGCCACTTCCGCTACGGCGTTGTTCACTTCAGCCGGATAACGGCCGCCGTTCGCTTCGACGTAGTTCTTGACCGCATCGGCTGCGCCCTTACGGATCTCGCGGCCCGGCAGGTCCACACCGCTCATCCGCGTTTGGGCGGTGAAGGCGAGGAACACAGCGTGCAACGATGCCATGTCGCGAGCGCGGATGTTAAAGCGCTGCTTGGCGAGCACCACGATACTCCGGCCTTCCGGCGTTTCGTCCGACAGCGACGACAGTTGCGCAGCATCGGCCAGCACTTCTTCGGTCACGCCCGGCGCCGGCACAAAGGTCGAAGCCTGACGGTTACCGAGCGTGATCGTGCCGGTCTTGTCGAGCAGCAGCACATCGACGTCACCGGCAGCTTCCACAGCACGGCCTGACGTTGCAATCACGTTAGCCTGCATCATGCGGCTCATACCGGCCACACCAATGGCGGACAGCAGGCCGCCGATCGTGGTCGGAATCAGACACACCAGCAGTGCCACGAGCGCGGTAACGCTCACCACCTGGCCAGCCTTGGCGGCTTCCACGGAGAAGATCGAGAACGGCAGCAGCGTCGCGGTAGCGAGCAGCATCACGATCGTCAGCGCGACCAGCAAAATCGTCAGCGCGATTTCGTTCGGCGTCTTTTGACGCTTGGCGCCTTCGACCATCGCAATCATGCGGTCGAGGAAGGCTTCGCCCGGATTCGCCGTCACACGCACGACGATCCAGTCCGACAACACGCGTGTGCCGCCCGTCACCGACGAAAAGTCGCCGCCCGATTCGCGGATCACCGGTGCGGATTCGCCGGTGATCGCCGACTCGTCCACCGACGCCACGCCTTCGATCACTTCGCCGTCAGCCGGGATCACGTCGCCGGTTTCCACCAGCACGACGTCGCCCTTGCGCAGATCGGACGCCGTCATGATGCGGATCGGCGCCTTCGGATGCGGCTCGTTGAGCTTCTTGGCCATCACGTCTTTCTTCGCGCTGCGCAGCGACGCAGCCTGGGCCTTGGAACGGCCTTCAGCGAGCGCTTCCGCGAAGTTGGCGAACAGCACCGTGAACCAGAGCCACAGCGAGACTGCGAGGATGAACCCCGCAGGCGCTTCGGCCTGGCCGCCCAGCGCGGCGATCCAGAGGATCGTCGTCAGGATGCTGCCGACGTACACGCAGAACATCACCGGGTTACGGAACTGCGTGCGTGGCGTGAGTTTCTTGAATGAGTCCACGATCGCCGGACGCACTAGCGCCGGATCGAACATGGACCGCGTTGCATTATGTTCAGTCATTGAAGCCTCGTTTTTCCCTATTTGCCCGTATCAATGGCCGGCGATCATCATCAGATGTTCGACGCCGGGGCCGAGAGCGAGCGCAGGCACGTAAGTCAGTGCGCCGACGAGCAGCACGGTGCCAAGCAGCAACACCACAAACAGCGGAC
>Ga0302314_10005449_pt1 | contig 23202 bp, 21 predicted proteins | sample III_Palsa_N2_3_FD_200533 | JGI IMG/M metagenome (GOLD analysis project Ga0302314, IMG submission 200533) | Peat permafrost microbial communities from Stordalen Mire near Abisko, Sweden - III_Palsa_N2_3 | ecosystem: Environmental > Terrestrial > Soil > Palsa > Peat permafrost | place: Sweden... | reverse complement strand
ACGACACGGACGAGGCTGTCTGGCGTCACGTAGTCGTCGATGCATGCTGGCAGCAGACTGATCTGATCTCGGCTGTCGCCATCGATGAAGCTCACAGCTTGCCTCCACCCGATTAACGGGTTGATTCTACTGTATTTTGCTCGACTTGGCTTGGGGGTTTCGGGAAAGGCTTAGCATCGCGTTGGAACGCCGTGCTGGTCTTGAACTTAGTGGTGAACGGTGCGGGTCATCTAGCCGCTGCGCTCCGCGCCGCCGCGAAGACCTCGCGAGCGGACGTCGTTCCGGCGACATGCTCCGTACCTTCGACCCCAAGGTTCATCCAGCCGGCGTTGATGGCCTCGAACATGGCTTCGGCCGCGCCGGTCTGGCCCTTCGGAATGCCGAACTGTTCGAACGCCGCGGGCCACCCAGCCCGTGGGACGGCGAACGCCTTGACCTCCCGCTGCATAACTTCGCCCAGCTGAGCCGCGACTTCATCCGCGCTGACCATTGAGCCCAGCTCGATGATGCGGCGCCCTGACCACGCCGGCCCGATTAGCAGCCTCGCCACCTCGGCCCCGATGTCGTTTGTTGCGACCATGGTCGATTTCCGGTCGGTCGGACTGTAGTAGACGGGCAGCGTGCCGCCCTGGGCGACGTGCAGGCCGTAGAGGAAATTCTCGAAGAATCCGCCGGCGCGCACGAAGGCGATTGGCGACGCTAGCTCATGCAAGCCCTGCTCCAGTAGCGCCAGAGCCGTGATCATCCCCAGCCCGCTGGTTCTGTTCGCCCCCATCGACGAGAGCGCGACGACCCGTGGCGGCGGGGCCGCGGTGAGCGCCCGGGCATAGTTCGCGATCACACCCTTGGCTTCCCTGAAATCAGGCGAAGGGGCCCAGACGGCCGGCAACATGACAAACGCGCCGTCGACGCCATCAAGCGCGCGCTCGATGGCCGCCGCGTCGTTCCAGTCGCCGTCGATGAGGTCCACGCCCTGGTCCGCCCAGATCGCCGCCTTTTCGCGGTCGCGGACCAGCGCGCGCACGGACTTGCCTTGCGCCAGCAAATGCCTCGCCGTGGCGCCGCCCACGTTTCCCGTGATTCCCATGACCAAAAACATGTGATTACTCCTGATGTGGGGGCGGAGCGCCGCCCCGGTTGATTCATCGGATGAGCGGCAGAAGGGCCCGGACTCGGGCATCGCGCGCGTAGAGGCCCCCCCACGTCAGGGCGCCCAGCAGCAGGGCGACGACTTCCGGCGGCGATCCCAACTCGCCGATGCGGACATGGGCGCAGATGGCGCCGCCGAGGAAGCCCGTCACCAGGATCGCGCCGAGGACGGCGGTGCGCGGGATGGCGTAGAGGATGGCGCAGGCGAGTACGATCGGACCCAGGACCTGGGTCAGGTCCATCGCGAACCCGGTCTCCCGCAACATGCCCGCGATCTGCGTGGGCGCGAATAGCTGAATGGTCCCGTCCGCCGCCAGGGAGGCGACGACGACTGCGCTCATGACCCGGCCGGCCCAAAGGGGGAGATTGAAGTTCGTGGCTCTCGGCGCCTGATGAAGGTTCATGGTTTCAGACATTTGGCGTTCTCCGAGGAGGCCACTTCGTTTTGACGCCCTCTACTTACTGTGCCTCCAGAGTGTGATAAACGCCGACAAATCGAACGCACTGTTCCAAGATGGGGGAACAATGAGCAGGCGGTAGAATGCAGAACCTCGAACCCATCCTCATCTTCGTCACAGTCGCGGACATGGGCAGCTTCACCCGCGCGGCCGACAGCTTGGGCATCCAGAAAGGCAGAGCTTCAATGGCCGTCCGGAAGCTGGAAGACGGCCTCGGCGTCCGGCTCCTGCACCGGACGACGCGCAGCGTGCAGCTGACGGAGGACGGACGCGCCTTCCATGCCCGGGCTCGCGATCTGCTGGCCGAAGTCGACGATCTGCACTCGATGTTCGCGGGCGATCGCGTAGCGCTTCGAGGGCGTTTACGGGTCGATCTTCCGACCGAGGTGGCGCGCGCGACGGTCGTGCCGGCCTTGCCGGGCTTCCTGGCGGCCCATCCGGAGTTGGAGCTGGAGATCTCGAGCACGGATCGGCAGGTCGATCTGGTCCAAGAGGGGTTCGACTGTGTGTTGCGGCTTGGACCCATCCGTGACGAGACGCTGATTGCCCGCCCGCTTGGCAAGCTGCGCATGGTCAACGCCGCCAGCCCCGCCTATCTGGCGCGCCATGGCGTCCCTCGATCGCTGGAAGACCTCCAGCATCAGGGTCATCGGACGATTCACTTTTCGACCATGCTGGGCGCGAAGCCCCATGGATGGGAATATCCGGATGGCGCCAGCTACGCGACGCTTCAGTTGCCCGGTGCACTACACGTCAACAGCGCTCAGACCTACGAAGCCGCCGCCCTTGCCGGCCTCGGCCTGATCCAGGCGCCGCTCATGGGGATAGGCCCGTACCTGCAAAGCGGCGCGCTCGTGGAAATCATCCCCGACCTTCGCCGCCGCCCGCTCGACGTGTCCCTCGTCGTCGCGCATCGGCGCAATCTGTCGCGGCGGGTCCGCGCCTTCATGAAATGGATCGAGGACGTGCTGGCGCCGTACCTGGAATAGAGAGGTGAACACCTTCAGCCGACCCGAATTTGGTGAGTTTTAGCACAGCCTGAGGGTTTCCCCGCTCGAAGGGTCGGCCGAGACTCCGGGCTCGGCCGCAGGGGAAGGCCTTTCCCTCCCCACCTTGGACATTGGGTTTGTCTTTGTTCGACGGCGTAGTGGCAAGCCCGACACCAGGACCCTGTGCCCGCGCCGGCCGCCTCCAACGGACGTGCTGGCGGCTGGGTTGGATACTTGTCTCGAAGGGCGTCGTCCGACTGCGCGTGCAAAGGCGAGCCAGTCGGACCTACAACCACTCATTGACAGTGCCACAGGGACATTCCACTCTCGCCGAACGTTGAAATCCTCCGAAATTGCGACAACCTATCGGGGCGTGTGGGAGCATTTTCATGTGTGACAGCAATGTGGGCGTGGCCAAGCGACTGGATCTCGAGAATATCTCGAAAGAACTGCGCGAGCTTATCGTGAGTCTCGATGAACAAGCATCGACCGTGGAAGTCGACGTCGACGTTAAGAAAATCCAACACATCGAACACAGACTTCACGAACTAGTAAAATAGCTTATCCCGCTTGGGCTGTGATCATCGACTCGGTGCCTCAATGCGCACTTCGCTACTCACGGCGCCCTGGACGCACCTCATCGTCGATGACTTCCTGGCGGACGACGTCCTCGCTAACGGCGTTCGCGATATTTCGGATGGGGTCTACCAGTTCGATATCGAGGCTCGCGGGTCAGGCCGCATCGAATACGCGCTGTTGCAAAGCGCGACGCTTTGGCGTGCGCTCTACTCGAAGGAGATGATCGTTCTCCTTTGGGAGGCTTTCGGCGTCCGGCCCCAGCTGAACAAGGGCAACATGCTCCAGCTGCGCCGAATGAATGCGGCGACGCCGGCGTTTCCGACCCACAGCGACTACGTCGCCGGCGAGGAAACTATCGCCGCCTTCCTCTACCTAAGCCACGGGTGGGACCTCGCGCGCGGCGGCCGGCTATGCCTCCACGCCACGGAAGCCGCGGCGCGCCCGGCGGCGTTTGTCGAGCCCTTGCGAAACCGGCTGGTGGCCTTTCGCACCAGGCGCGAGCATTGGCATTCGGTCGAGCGCGTCGTCGGATGGGAGCGACTAAGCGTGCTCTCGATGTGGGATTTGGCGCGCGCCGACTAACCAGGCGCGCATGGGGGACGTCGAATGCAACGCTTCATCATCGCAAGTCTCGTGGCTTGGGTCGCGCTCGGCTTCGCAACGCTGTCAGCCGCGCAAACCCCCTCCCCCAGCGACATCTCCTGCGCTGCCGTGACGGACAGCTATGCGACGATCGGGGCGAAGATCGCCGTCGCGAGGACGGAGTTGCAGAACCTCGAAGCGGCCCGCGCGGTCGACAGCGAGATCGAGGCGAAGCGTATCGCCATCGCCGAGCTGATCTATCGGCAGGATTGCGTGCGGCCGGATCTCCAGCCCGACCCGGTGCGAGGTCCCGCCACGCAGCCGAAATGGGTGACGCTCACCACCTACTACGCCACCAATCGCCGGCCCGGCCCAAGCGCCAACGGCTTGACCCCTTATGGCGCCGACCGCGACGCTGGGGACCTTCATCTCGGACGCGCCGTGGTGTCGATCCCGACCACTCGGGCGCCGGGCGACCTCAACCTTCCGCTCAATCTCGTTCTGTTCGAGGTCCCGGCCGATCCCTCGAAGGACTTCATCATCAAGAGCATCGCGCCGCTGCAGAGCAGCGTTGCGATTTCAGAGATGCGCAACCAGCTGAGCCAGACGCCGCGAAAGAGCGTGCTGGTGTTCGTCCACGGCTACAACGTCTCGTTCAACGACGCGGCGCTGCGCACGGCGCAGCTGGCGCACGACCTCAATTTTCCCGGGCTGCCCGTCTTCTTCAGTTGGCCATCGGCGGGAAACACCGCCGGTTACCCGCGCGACGAGGAGATGTCGCAGCTCTCGCTCGACGCCTTCAACCGGTTCCTCGACCAGATTGGCGCGCTCGGCGCTTCGAATATCTACATTGTCGCCCACAGCATGGGTAATCGCGTCGTGACCGAGGCGCTCGCACAGCGGATCGCCAGCCACAAGCCGATGCCCGCCAATCTCAAGGCCCTGCTGCTCGCCGCCCCCGACATCAACGCCGACATCTTCAGGGAGCAAGTCGCACCTGGCCTCGCATCGCTGACGGGCACGTCGCGCACGATCTACGCCTCGGGCAACGACGTCGCCCTTGAGGCCTCGAGCGTCCTGCACGATTTTCCGCGGGTTGGCCTGACGCGGCCTCACGTCCTGACCTACCCCGGCTTCGAGACGATCGACACCACGGCTGCCGCGCCGGTGCTGCGCGGCTACGGCCATTCCTATGTCGTGGATAGCCCGCGGGTGATCCGCGACATGCAGGCCCTGATCTTCCTCACCCGCGGCGCCCAGGCGCGCGGTCTTCCGCGGCAGGGCGTCCCACCGACGGCGTACTGGGTGCTGCAATGAGCGCCCACTGGCGCATCGGGCTGTTTGTCCTGATCGCGACGCTCGGCGCCTCGGCCGCCGACGCCAGCCCAGCGGGCGATACTGCGCGAAAGCTGATCGCTGACGGCGCATACGCCCAAGCCGCGCAGATGCTGAGCAGCGCGCGGCCTGCAACCGCGAGCGCCGACTTCGACGACACCCTGTTGCTGGCGGACGCGAACGAGCGCGCCGAAGGCGCATACGCCCTTTCGGAACGCGCTTTGGCCGACGCCGACCGCATCGCCGACACAGCGCCGCGCCACGTGCGCGTCGCCTTGGTGCGCGCCCTGCTCCAAGCCCGTGAGGGACGGTTCAACCAAGCGGCGCAAACTGTCCTCTCGGCGCAGGCCCTGCTGCACCGCGTCGCGGCCGATCCCGACCTGCAGACCGATGTCGAAGAGACCTACGGGATCGTCCTTGCGCGCATGGGGCTTGCCCCGGAGGCGTTTGCGGCCCTGCTCGATGTCGCCGACACGCGGATCAAGACGCTCCGCCACGGCGAGCCAAAGCTCCTGGAGGCGCTCTACTGGCTGGGTTACGCCGAACTCGGCGTGAAGAAGTACTCCGAGGCGCGCGATACGCTGACCGAGCTGGTCCGCATTCGAACCCTCGCCACCGGCCCCGAGCATCCCGAGACCCTCGGCGCGCGGTTGCTGCTGGCGAACGCCCTCGTTAAGATCTCACCGCAGGCCGCAGTAGACGAACGTCAGGATGTCCTGCGGATCTGGAAATCGCGCGCCGACCAGCACGACGCCCGGGCCACAGCCGCATTCATCGCCGTCGGCAACGACGAGGCTATCAATGGCGATGCTGACGCAGCAGTGGCCACCTACCGGGCCGCCTTCCGGCAGAGCATCGAGAGCGCGCACCCGATCGAGCGGTTGACCGCCGAGGCGGGACTGAAGCTCGCAAAGGCGCTCCGCTCGAACGGCCGCTACGGCGAGGCGCTGGACACGCTGGCGGACATGGCCGGGCGCACGCCGCAGATCCAGGGGATGGCGCTGGCCTACGACATCCAGATGACCCGTGCGGTCCTGTATGGCGAACTGGGGCGACCGCAGGACGCCGAGCCGATTTATCGAAGCCTGCTGGCGGTTTACGCCGCCGATCCCACGCTCAGCCGAGCCGATCGGCTCATCGTGGTCAACAACCTAGCCGAAGCCGTCGCCGCGGAGGGTCGCTTCGAGGAGGCTGTCGCGCCCCAGCGTGAAGTGGTCGCCGCGAGGACCGCGATGCTGGGTCCGGTCGATCCCCTGACGCTGGCGGCGAAATCCTCGCTCGCCTCCTTCCTCGCCAACCAATCGCCGCCCGAACTCGACGAAGCGATCAAGCTGCATCGCGAGGTCCTGGCGGCGCGCCGGGCGCAATCGACGCCGGACGAACTGGCGACATCGAGCAGCCTGCATAACCTCGCGGTCACCCTCGATCTCGCGAAGAGCGACCAGGAGGCCAAGAGACTCATCGCCGAGGCGATCGCCATCCGGACGCGGCGGCTTGGCGCTGATCATCCTGACACGATCGCCTCCGAGCGTGAGCTCGCCGCGATCGAGTTCGCCGCTGGCGATGTCGATGGGGCCCGGGGAACCTACGAGCAGATCGTGGCGTCGTTCGAGCGCACCCGCATCACGTCCACCGCGACGGACGATCAACGCCGCACGTTCTTCGCGGGGGTCGCGCAAGTCTACAAGTGGCTCGCGGTCATGGAAGCGCACGCGGGCAACACGTCCGCCTTCGCCTACGCCGATGCGGCGCACGCCCGCACGCTCGACGAGTTCACCACCTCGGGCGACGCCCTCGCCGCGATCGCCAGTCCCGCCGAGCAGGCAAGCCTGGCCGACGCACGCGCCGTGTTGGGCCGGCTCACGTCGGTCGACACGACGGGAATGACCGCGGCTCAGCTCGGCAGCCAGAGCGCCGCGATCGATGCGGCCGCGGCGCATGTTGCCCAACTGGAAAGCGCGCTCCAGGCGATCCATCCACAGCTGCGCTTCGACGCGGTGTTCAGGCCGATTGCGACGGCGCGCCTTCGCGCCGCACTCGGCAATGGCACACTGTTGCTCGACTACATCGTCCTTGGCGATCGCATCCAGGTCCTCTGGCTGGCGCCCGACGGTTCGATCGGCGCCACCGGTCTGCTCGACCTACCCGCGCTGAGCGAAACGGCGCGCGCCTACACCGCGCTTCTGTCGGAATCGGCGCTGGCGGGCACGGCGGCCGACCCGATGATCGACCGGGCGGTGTTCGCATGGCCCGATGGTTCCTTCGGCTTCGCCGCTTGGGCGACGCGATCCCGGCGTCAGCGAGGATCGTGTCCGATATCGAGCCCGTCCGCGCCGCCCTGTCCAAGGTCCTGCTGGGGCAAGTCCCTGCAGCCGCCCTACGCGCTCAACGCTGGATCATCGTGCCGGACGGCCCGCTCGCGGGGCTTCCGTTCGACACTCTGAAGCTCGGCGACCGTCTGGTGGTCGAGGCCACCGCCGTATCCTACACGCCCTCGCTCCAGTTGCTCATCGACCTCGAGGACCGCCGGGCGACCTACCGCGCCCTTGGTCGTGGGAAGATCCTCGCCATCGGCGCGCCATCCTTCGCCACCGCGCCGCCGACGTCGCCGCTGCATGGCTGGACCGAGCTTCCCGGGTCGCGCGCGGAGATCGACGACTTAGAGCAACGTTATGGCCTCCAGGAGGGCCGCACCGTCTTCTCGGGCGTAAACGCCACGGAGGCGACGCTGCGGCAACTCGACCGCGGCGGCGTACTGGCGAACTACGAGACGATCTACTTCTCGACGCACGCGACGATCGACATGGCCGCACCGGAGCGCAACGCGATCATTTTGATGGGTGACGGGCGCGACGCCGACAACGATGGCTTCGTGCGCGCCGCGGAGATCATGGCGCTGCACGCGAGGGCCGACCTCGTGGTCGTCTCGGCCTGCGAGTCGGGCGTGGGCACTTGGCTGGACGGCGAAGGGGCCATGGGCCTCCCCTACGCGCTCTTCGCGTCCGGCGCCGCCTCCACGCTATTGACCCACTGGTCGGTCCCGGATCGAAGTTCGTCGGCTTTCATGGCGCGGCTGTTCGACAAGATCGACAAGGGCGTGGACCCGGCCCTTGCGCTGCGACAAACGAAACTCGATTTCCTGACCGGCAAGGCGGGCGTTAACTGGGGCGCAGCAGGCTTTTGGGCGCCGTTCGATCTGTTTGGCGCGACGCGGTGACGACGCGCAACTCAACCAAGCCGCGACGCGATAACTTGCCTGGTGCGGACCGAAGGCTCCAGCGTTCAAATTGGGTGCAATGCGGGCCGACGTTCCAAGCCGCCCGCCAAGCGCGCCGCGAGATGCGGGAGCGAGAGAATCGCGAGGCCGGAGACGCCGTCTAGCGCCGCCTGATGACGGTGCATCTTGAGCGTCAGCGGGCCGGATACGACGCGAGTCGAGTGGATTACCCCCCGTCCCCCGATCTGATCGCCTGAGCGAACAGCGAAGCCAGAAACTGGGGCGGAGGATCCGGACTCGACAGCGCATCCGGCGACCCGGGCGACGCTAGACTAGGCGGCGGGCTGTTTCGGAGCCCGAAAATGGGTTCCGGTCGCGATCGCCGCTGCAATGTCGGGCGAGAGAATCTGCCAGGCCGCGCTGGTCTCCACACGCGGCGTTAGGGGTGCGATGGCGCGGATTTCTCTGTCGCCGCAGATCTCGAACTGGCTTTGCAGCTTGTCGATGTCCAGAGCGAGCGTGTTGGCGCCTTTGGCGATCAAGCGTGCGATCCCGGGCGCGGCGAAGACGCCGGCGGCGCTGAAGGGCGGACCCGCCCCAGGCTCACCGTTGATTGTGCCGACATTGTTTGGACCCTGATGGTCCAACCAGGCGACGCGCAGGTACATGTCGAGCGCCCCGGCGAAGTCGCCGAGTTGGCGTAGGCCCTCGGCCTGGTTGAGCCGCGTATTGCGGTAGAGGCCCATCTGGCAAAGTCTCAAATTCTCCGACTGCTCTTCGGTCAGGACGGGCTCCGGGCCCTGCGCGGAAGCGGCGATGCGCTTGGCATGTCGTAGGGCGCCCGGGGACCCCTTAGGCGTCAGCACGAAGAACTCGATGTCGAGGAACCCGCCGACGTCGCCGATGTAGATGCCGTAGAGTTCGCCGCTGAAGCTGAGCCCCGGCTTGATCAGGTCTTCGGTGAGTTCGCGCGCAACCTCGGCGGGGACGTAGCCGATGTGCCACTCGCGGGTCTTCAGCGAGCCGAAGAAGGTCTGGACCGTCGCCTGGCCCATAACCTTGATCGCATTCGCGTCGTGCGGGTTCGTGGGCTCGGGCTGCAATCGGACGCCGTAGCGCTGGCGCTTCTGCTCGGCGCTGCGCACGGCTTTGGCGAAGGCCATCGCGTCGCCGCGTCGATGCTCGATGCCATGGACATCCAGCAGGCCCGTCGTCTGGACCCAATCGCCCGGCGGTTGGAGGCGGTCGCGTCCGAATTTCATGCGGGTTGCCGTTCGCGGTCGATCGCTACTACCAGCCAGTTGTGGATCTTGCCGTCGATGTCAAATTCGACCTCGTCGTCCTCGCCGGCGCCCAGGAGCGCGGCACCGGCGGGATGCTTGACAGAGATGACGCCGAGGTCCGGATCGTCGCGGTCGGCGGTCAAGAGGACAAGGCGCACCCGGGCGTCCACGCCGGTCTGCACCTGCACGCGATCGCCAATCCGCACGCGCTCAGCCGTGGGCGCCGGCGCGCGGGAAACCGCCGTGGCCATGGCGCTCGGTGCTTGGCCTGAAGGGCGTCAAGCAGGCCGACGAGATCGCCGACCGTCTGAACCGGCGTGTAGAGCGCCTGGTCCGCCGGGCGCCGGGGAACCGCCGTAGCCGCGCATGTCCGGCGCGATCGCGCGGAAGCCGGCGACAGCAACCGCCGCCAACTGCTTGCGCCAAGTGTAGGCCGTGTCGGGAAGCCGTGCCCGAAGGGGATGGCGGGTCCCTCGCCCAGCTCGCTCACGCGCAGGCTGACGCCGTTCGTGGCGATCTCGGTTTCTCTGACCGAAATCATGGCGTTCCTCGCGTCGGCGGCGTCGCGTCCGCGGCAGGATGATGGCCAATCGCGGGGTTTTGTCGACCGTTCAAGACCATCACCGAGGGCGCGGCCAGTCTCGACCAAGCGAGCGCCATACCCGGCGCGGCGGATCGCGGCTCAGAGCTCTTTCTCGGCCAGGCCACGAAATGCGTCCGGGACGGAGCGCGCGCTGCCCATTGCGGCCGAAGCATAGCTCACTGCATCCCAGCCGAAGCGGTCGCGGATCGCGTCCACGGCCCGATCCGCACGCAGCCGCGCGATACCCTTGCGCGTGCCTGGCCGACGGCCGTCGTCGGCGAGCTGGAGCGGCAGCTCGAGTTGCGGAAACGGATCCTCACCGAGGTTGGAGCCGGAGATCGCCAGCAGAGAGATCGTCCGTTCGCTCGGATGATCGGCCAGTACGCCGCGCACCAGGTCGACCGCGATCTCCAGCAAGGTAGTGGTCGCGCTGATCGGCGCGGGCAGCGTTAGCGCTCGCGTGACCGATCGAAGGTCAGCAAAGCGCACGCGCACCGTCACGGTCCGGCAAGGACGGTCCTTGGCGCGCAGGCGCCTCGCGATCCGGTCGGCAAGATGCTGCAGGACGGGACGGAAGACCTCCTCCGTGGCCGGCTGGCGTCCTAGCGCCGACTGGGCGCCGGCCGAATGGGAGCGCCGCCCTGTCTGAATCGCCCGCGAGTCCCGATTCCAGGCGAGCGACCTCAGCTTCCGGCCGGCCGCGCGGCCCAGCAGCCGCTCCATCGACCCCGGCGCACTTTGCGCCAGCTGGCCGATGGTTTTGATGCCGGCGTCCGCCAGTCGTGATCTCGTCGCTGGGCCGACCCCCCACATCAGTTCGACCGGCAGGTCGTGGAGGAAGGCAAGCTCCGCGGCGGGATCGACGACAACCAGGCCGTCGGGCTTGGCGACCTGCGACGCAATCTTCGCCAGATGCTTGGTGCGGGCGACCCCGATGGAGATCGGAAGGCCAAGCTCGGCACGGACCCGCTTCCGCACCTGGCCGGCGATCACTGCCGGCGCGCCGAACAGCCGCCTCGATCCCGAGACGTCGGCGAACGCCTCGTCGATCGAGATGCGTTCGACATCCGGCGTGTAGTCGGCGAGAACGGCGATCGCCGCATCGCCCAACCGCTGGTACTCGCTGAAGCGGCCGCCGGTGAAGACGAGCTCAGGACAGAGTTCGCGCGCCCTGCGTCCCGGCATGCCGCTCCTCACCCCAAATGCACGCGCCTCGTAGGACGCCGCGAGCACGACGCCGCCGCCAACCGCGATCGGCTTGCCGCGGAGGTCCGGCTGCAGCAGCTGCTCGACCGACGCGTAGAAGGCGTCCAGGTCCGCATGAAGGATGGTTGCTTCCACCAAACCAAGTTCTCTCTTTGTTCCGTTGGCGTCAAGCTGGGAGCCATCTTGAAACCGCGCGCGGCAGCCCGCCGGCGCACGTGTCCCACTAATGACTGGTCTTCATGATATTGAAGTCGTGCCGCCGGACGCCCGATAGTTGTTGTACGGACGCGGATGGCTCCGTACCGTCGGCAAGGGTCGGCGAAGTCGCTAAGTCTCTGGACAACCTCCCCAAGGAAATCCGCAGACAGCCCAGGCCCGGCGGGCTCGCTCGTCGGGCCTTCCGTCATCGACAGCAAGTCGCCCCCTCGTCCCGCCGACTGAAGAAAATTTCCGTAGTCGGGTCTGGACCCTCGGCGCGCGGCGCCTAGCGTGCCCAACAGGGACGCGAGAGGCAGCACACGAAGGGAGCTATCGGCGCATTTCCTGCGAGGTCACAATATCAACGGAATCTTGCAATGGTCCGGATGCAAGATCATATGGCGGCGGAGAGCTTCGCAGCATGCCTGACAATCACATCGGCGAGCGTCTGAGGTTGGTGCGGGAGCGCAGCAAACTCGGCCAAGATCGCATGGCCCAAATCCTCGGCCTTAAGGAACGGCAGTCCGTGTCCGCGATCGAACGCGGCCTTCGGAAAGTCAGCGCCGACGAATTGGTGCGCGTGATCGATAACTTTGACGTCAGCCTGGACTGGCTCACTAATCCCTTCCTCCTCGTGGGCAAGGGGGAGACCTTCTCGTGGCGCCAGACCGGCGTGGAGTCGGCGGTCCTCGACGCCTTCGAGTTGCAGGCGGGTGAGTGGGTCGGCGCTTATCGCGAATTGAATCGACAGAACGGGACCAGCCTGCAGGCGCTGCTGCCTCGGCTTGGTCTCTCGCATACGAGTTCCCTTGACGAGGCGGTGGGCGCTGGCGAGGCCGTGGGTGAAGAACTCGGCCTTGGAGATCCGCCAGCGCTCAAGCTGGCAGAGGCGCTTGAGGAGCATCTCGGCGTCCTCGTGCTCATGATTGATGCGCCACAAGGGATTTCGGGATCTGCCTGCCGACTGAGCCAGCTCAACGCTATCCTGATCAACCGACACGAACGACCGGGCCGGCGCAACACGGATCTTGCCCACGAGCTGTTCCACATTCTGACGTGGTCCGAGATGAGGCCTGCTCGGGTGGAATCGTCGGTGGCTTCCTGGGAAGCGCCCAGGACCAACGCCGACAAGCGCAATCGCGACATAGAGCGCTTGGCGGACAATTTCGCCGCCGGTTTGCTAATGCCCAGAACCGTCCTTGACGGCTTGGGGCGCCCTCACGGCGACCTGGTGACTTGGCTCATCGCGGCCGCGGATCTGCTCGCGGTGTCCAGTCGGACCCTGAAGTGGCGTTTGGTGAACTCCAAACGCGCGCCGGAGCTTGAGCGGGTGACGGACGAGGACTTGCGGGCGGCCTATCGAGATCGGGCCAATACCGACCTGCCACCACTGTTCAGCAAACCTTTCATCCAGACGATCGGTCGGGCGATTGACCAGGGCAACCTTTCGATCGGCCGAGCCGCCAAGCTGCTTGATACCCCCAAGGACGAGCTCGGTGGACTGTTCGACAGCCATGCTGTGAGCCGGCCCGACGAGCTCTGACTCATGCAGACCGGGGCTGTCGTACTGGTGGACACCACTGCCCTGATCGAAGCGCACAACACGGGCTGCCTGGCCGTGCTCGCGGCCGCGTTTCGGATGGAAACCGTGGAAGCGTGCGTGATCGAGACCCAGAACGGCCATCTCTCGAGAGCGCCCGCGCAGCGCATCGACGAAGCCGTCTTGAGGGCATTGTTGCACGCCGTTCATTCCGTGACCGATGCGGAGCGCGCCTTTGTCGCCGCTCAAGGCGGCCCGGCGCTGGATGACGGTGAGCGGGATCTGTGGGCGCACGCTCTCGGGCGAGGTGGTCCCTGGGTGCTGTGTGGACCGGACAAGGCTAGCATGAAGTTTGGCTTCAAGGCCGGACACGCGGCGCGCCTCGTCACGCTTGAGACGTTATTGGTCGTCACTGGACAGCCGCTTCCGGCGGCGTTGAGGGCCCACTATCGGGACGCGTGGCTGGCTGGCGTCATCAACCGACTCGTTGTCGGCAAGCTCTGACGCTGCCGCCGCGACGTCCGAGATAGCACATCGACCTAATGCCCGAGGACCGGCCCCCAAGCGGCACCTAGGACCGCACTTCGGCCACGAGTTCCTCGAAGAACTGCAGCGAATAGGCCTCTTCGGGCGCGGCGCGCACGCGCCGGTCGGTGATCTCTGCGCCGCGCCCAACCAGGATTCGCCACCGATCAGCCTTGACGCCATCGACGATGATCTGCGCCGCCTCGGCGGCCGTCGTCGGCGCTGTCTCGCGGTAGCTAACCGCCGCTTCCAGTTGGCTCGGTTCGTCGACGTCGAGGCGCGGGCCATAGGCCTTCATCGAATTGATGGCGATGTCCGTGCCGACGTGGCCAGGCATGACGAGGAAGCATTTGATGTGCGGCGCGTGGACGGCCAAATCCTCGATCAGCGCTTCAGTGAAGCCTTTGACCGCAAATTTTGCGGCGCAATAGGCCGTGTTTGACAGTCCGGGTCCCATAGAGGCCCAGAATCCGCTTACGCTGGAGGTGTTGATAACCCGCGCCTCCCCCGACTTCATGAGCATTGGCAAGAAGGCGCGTAGGCTATTGTAAACGCCGCCCCAACACACGCTGAACGTCTTCTCCCACTTCTCCCTGTCGCCGTCCACGAAGCTGATGAAGCCGCCGTTGATGCCCGCGTTGTTGAACAGCAGGTCGATGTGGTCTGTCGCGAATTCAACTGCCACTTCGTGGCTCCACGCCTCCATGTCCGAGGCATTCGAGACGTCCGCCAGATAGGTCGAAAAGCGGGTCCCGGACGGCGCGAGGTCTTCACAGGTTCGACGGGTCTCGGCCATCGCCTCGGCCGCGACATCGCAGATGGCGACGTGGCATCCCTCGGTCGCCAGCAGGTGCGCCAGTGCGCGCCCCATCCCAGTGCCGCCGCCTGTGATGGCGGCGATCTTTCCCTTGAAGCCCGTCATAGCGTTTCCCTGCCTGTAAGCGGTGCGACGGCGGTCGGCGGGGGCGTCCTCATCTCCCCGCTGCAACGCCGGCGCTCGACATTCCCCCGATCTTAGCGGGCGGAAAAGGCAAGATAGCCAGGAAGGCGGGCGACCTATAATCGGCAAGCAGGATGGCAAACTATTCGCCAGAGTTATGGTCGCCCCACTATCCCGATTTATACAGGGCTGGTGGACCTCGATAATTCTAGGTTATTGTCGGTATTCGTAGTTTCTATTGGCCCCTTAGCGCGCCAAATTGCACATTCAGCTACGGACAGTGCTGCCCGAATCCTCCCGCAGCACTTAAACTGCGCCCGGGAGCGTCGCGCCTCCCGGGCGATTCTTTTGCGTGCGACGCCTAAATCGCGCCGATAACGTCCAATGCCCCGACGCGGCCCATGCAGCGCTCGGGCGGCGGGAGTTTCATAAGCAGGCCGCATGTGCGTCATCCGCACAATCGATTTTCCGCTGCGATCGCGCGGCGCCTACCTTCAGGCCAGTTTTCCGGAACAGGGCGGACGTAGGTCCGCCACGGCGGCGCGTAGGCAGCAGGATTTTTCGATGCGCTCATCCAACAGCGCGCCCCTGATCGTCGGCATCGGCGGCGGCGCCAACGCAATCTCCAGCACGGAGCGTGCGCTCCGGGTTGCTCTGGCCGGCGCCGAGACCGCGGGCGCCCAGACCCTGCTGTTCGGCGGCGCCTACCTTGCCGCGCTTCCGATTTATCTCACCCCCGGCTGCGACAGCGCAGCGAAGGACATGATCCAGGCGGTCCGTCAGGCGGACGGTCTGATCATCGGCTCGCCCGGCTACCATGGGAGCGTCTCCGGATTGGTGAAGAACGCGCTCGACTATCTGGAGGCGATGGCGGGCGATCCGCGCCCTTACCTGGATGGCGTGCCCGTCGGCCTCATCGCGACAGCCTCCGGATGGCAGGCCACCGGCGGCGTGCTGGCCACCCTCCGCACCGTCGTCCACGCGCTGCGGGGTTGGCCGACGCCATTCGGCGCTGCGCTGAGCGTCACCCCCGCCACCTTCGCCGGCGACACCTGCGCGGACCCTCAGATAGCCGCGCAACTTTGCTTGGTCGGCCGCCAGGTCGCCGAGCAGGCCGCACTCAAGCGACGCGCCCTGCCGCACGTCCTGGATTTGGCTTGACCCGTAGAGTTCGACGACGCGCACCCACAGACGGAGAGCCCATTGCAACCAACCGCGTGGATCCGCGCAGCCTTCTGGGTGGGCCGGTGCAAGGACGGAGAACACGAGCGGTTCGTGACGCTGATCCAGGGCGCTATCGTGCCGGCGCTCCAGGTCATGCCCGGGGTCCGATCCGCCCGCGCGCTTTGGCCGGCCAGGCGAGAGAACGCGCCCCCGTCCATCGCCTGCCAACTGCTGGTCGAGTTCGCGTCCCACGACGACCTGGAGCGGATGCTGGCCAGCGACGAGCGCACGGCCATGCGCTCGAGCGTGAGCGAGACGTTGGAACTGTTCGAAGGAGCGCTCAGCCATATCGACTTTGAGGTCGGCCCGGCGCCCTGATTCTGCGGGCGGCGCTCGGCTAGGGACTGCGGCCGTCGGGCCTCGAGCGGCTGACCACCCGGTTCTCGATCATCCCGATCCGATCGATCTCGCAGCGCACGCGGTCACCCGCCTGGAGAAAACGCTGCGGATCCATCCCGACGCCCACGCCAGCGGGCGTGCCGGTGATGAGGAGGTCACCGGCCTCGAGCGTGAAGGCCGTCGACAGATATTCAACCTGCTCCCAGACGCTGAACAGCAGCTGGTCGGTGTTGCTTTCCTGGCGAAGCTCGCCGTTGACGAAGCAGCGGACGCCCAGTCCGTGGGGCTCGGCCAGTTCGTCGCGCGTCACAATCCACGGCCCGATCGGTCCGTGGGTGTTGAAGGACTTGCCGACGGTGAAGGTCTGCGCGTGGAACTGCCAGTCGCGAGCCGAGACGTCGTTGGCGACGAGGTAGCCGAACACGTGATGCCGCGCGTCGGCGCGTTCCACGTAGCGCGCCTGCCGACCGATGACGAACCCCAACTCCACCTCGTAGTCGAGCATCTCGGTGACGCCCGGGTCGATGTCGTCATAGGGACCGTTGAGGCAGGTGGTCTGCTTGTTGAACCAGACCTGCCGCGTCGGCGGCGCAATGCCGAGCCGCTCGGCTTCGGCGATGTGATCGCGATAGTTCATGCCGATGGCGAGATACTTGCCCGGCCGCGGGATTGGCGGCAGCAGGCGGACCTCGGCCAGCGTTGTCCGCGGCTCCGCGTCCCCAACTCGGCGGGTGAGATCTGCCAGGGCGTCGACGTCCAGCTCGAAGAGTTGGGACACATCCGTGAAGCGTCCGTCAGACAGCGACGCGAGCGGTATGACGCCGTCGCCATCGGCCGCCAGCACGCCGGCATGCGCCTTGCCGCCCTGATGATACCGCAGCAGCTTCATAGCCTTCGCTCCGTCGATGAAGTCCGCCTCCAGGACGCGCCGGACCCACGGGGGGCGCACCTTGGGCGGGTTCAGATGATCAACGCCAACGGGTCCTCGATCCCGGCACGCAAGGCCTGCAGGAACCGCGCGCCAATGGCGCCGTCGACCGCCCGGTGATCGCAGGTCAGGGTGACGGTCATGACCGTGGCGATGGCGATCGCGTCCCCCCTCACCACCGCGCGCTGGTTTGCGACGCCGACCGCCAGGGCGCAGGCATGGGGGGCGGCAAGCACCGTCGAGAAGGATCGGACGCCGAAAGCCCCGAGGTCGATCAGGCTGAAGCTGCCGCCGACCAGCTCTTCGTCCCTTAGATCGCCGCACAAGGCGCGCCGCGTCAGTTCGCGCAGCTCACGGGCGATTTGCGCCACGCCTTTCACGCCGGCGTTCCGCAGCACCGGCGCCAACGTCCCGCCCGGTGCGGCGATCGAGACAGCGATGCTCGCCTCATGATGCAGGATGAGGCCCTGCGGCGTGTAGCTGGCGTTGGCTTCGGGGGTCCGGCGCAAGGCGGCGGCGATCGCCTTGATGATCATCTCCGGAACCCCGACGGTTACGCCGGAACCCGTGAGGCCGTCGTTGATCCGGTCCAGCACCGGCATCAGCCCCTCCAGCCCGATATCGATGGTCAGGGGAAAATGCGGGACCTCGCGGAAGGACTTGGAGAGATGTTCAGCTGTCTCGCGCCACGTGGAACTGGCCGGGGCCAGGTCATAGGCGCCGTTAGCGTCGGCGTGCGGCGCCGGCGGGCTCGTGGTCGTCACCGCCGGGGCGACGTCGACCAGAACGACAGACCTGGCGCGGGCGAGCGGTCGTATGGCCGCCAAATCGACCTTCAGGATCTTGCCCTGCGGCCCCGATCCCTTGACCATCGAAAGGTCGATCCCCTGCCCTTCAGCCAGGCTCCGGGCTAAGGCGGTGGCCCTGACATCGGCAGCGCGGGGCGGCTGCGCCGGAACTGGCGTCGGGTCCAGGGTGTTGCTCTGGCCTTCCGGCGACGCAGCCACGTCAAGCGGCGATGCGCTCGCGCCGAGATCCGACCCCTCAGGCTTTTGGTCGCCTGCGGAAGGTTGACCCTTCGCCTCGTACGATGATTGAGCATTCAACGGTCCAGGGGAGAGGCGGCCGATCGGTGTGTTGACTTTCACGCCTTCGGAGCCATCGGGCACCAGGATCTCCGCTAGAAACCCCTCCCCCTCAGCCTCGATTTCCATGGTGGCCTTGTCCGTCTCGATCTCGGCCAGGACGGCGCCGAACGCGACGCGATCGCCTCGACCGACCCGCCACCGCACGAGGGTCGCCGCCTCCATGGTCGGAGAGAGCGTCGGCATCAGGATGTCGATTTGGGTCATCGCGGATCAGGGCAGAAAGAGATCGGCGCAGGCCTCGACGATCGACCGGGCATCCAGTCGGTAGTGGCGGTAGAGGTCCGGCAGAGCGCCCACCTGGCCGAAGCTGTCGACGCCAAGGGGGCTGACGGGCATGCCCCTGACCCCACCCAGCCACGAAAGGGCGGCGGGCGAGCCATCGATGACCGTGACCAGCCCCGCGCCGGGCGAAAGGGCGCCGAGGAGGTCTTCCGCGTGGCTCTTGCGAGCGGCCTCTCCGGTCCAGCGGGCGCGTCGGGCCGCCATCCAATCCCGGTGCAGCAACCCCGGTGAGACGACGTTCAATATTCCGAGGCCCGGCAGATCGTCGGCCATCTCGTCGGCCGCCTCCAGCACCTCCGGTGCGATCGCGCCGCAGAAGGCGATCGCGGCCTCGGCCCCAACCGCGGGGCGCCGCAGCCAGTAGGCGCCCCGAAGCGCATTCCCGCGCCAACCATCGTCGGACCGCGTCGGCTGCGGCAGCTGGCGGGTGGTAAGCCGCAGATAGACCGAGCCGCCGTCCTCGGCCTGCAGATGCGTAAAACTCCAGCGCATCACCTCGGCGAGTTCGTCGACGAACGCCGGTTCGAAGTAGGTAAGGTTCGGTTGGCCGATGCCGATCAGGGGCGTGAAGATCGACTGGTGCGCGCCGCCCTCCGGCCCGAGCGTGAGGCCCGAAGGCGTCGCCACGAGCATGAAGCGGGCGTCCTGGTAACAGGCGTAGTTCAGAGCATCGAGGCCGCGGCAGATGAACGGGTCGTAGACCGTGCCGATCGGCAGCAAGCGCTCGCCGAACAGCGGCGCGGACAAGCCCAGCGCCGCGAGGTTGAGGAACAAGTTGTGCTCGGCGATGCCCAGTTCGATGTGCTGACCGCCCTGGCCTGCCCCCCATTTTTGAGGCGATGGAATCTTCGCGTCGCGGAAGACATCCTTTGTCGCCTCGCGGCGGAACAGCCCGCGCTGGTTCACGAATCCGCCCAGGTTGGTGGAGACCGTGACGTCCGGCGAGGTGGTCACAATGCGGTCGGCGAGCGGGCCCCCGGCCTTCGCAAGGTCGTTGAGAATCCGTCCAAACGCCATCTGCGTGGACTGTTCGGCGCCTTCCGGCAGCGGGAACTCGGTATGGGCCGGGACCGCAATGTGAGCGGCGCTGAACCGCCGTTTCGCCGGCTGGGCGAAAGGGGACGCGGCGATGAAGCGCTCCAGCGCCCGCGCCTCGTCTGGGCTTAGGCCGCCGAAACGCTCCCACTCCTGTCCCTCGGCGATGCCCAGCGACGCCTGCAGGTTCGCCACCTGGCCCGGGGTCATCAGGCCGGCGTGGTTGTCCTTATGACCCTGAAGCGGGAGGCCAAAGCCCTTGACGGTGTAGGCGATGAAAAGGGTCGGGGTATCGTCCTGCGCCGCCGCCTCGAAAGCTTCGACCAGGGTTTCCAGGCAATGGCCGCCCAGGCCGATCATCAACTCATGCAAGGCGTCATCATCGAACCCCGCGATTAGAGCGCGGACGCCGGGTTGATGGGCGATGTCACGCAGCAGGCGCTCGCGCCAGGCTGAGCCGCCCTGATAGGTCAGCGCCGCATAATCGGCGTTCGGACAGGCCTCGATCCAAGCCCTCAGGGCCTGGCCCCCTGGCAAGGCGAAGGCTCTCTCCTGCGCCCTGCCCCACTTAAGCGTGATCACCCGCCAACCGGCGGTGACGAAGATGTCGTCGAAGCGGTCGAACATCCGGTCCGCGGTCGTCGCGTCCAGGCTCTGGCGGTTGTAGTCGACGACCCACCACACATTGCGGATGTCGTGTTTGTAGGCCTCGATCAGACACTCGTAGATGTTGCCCTCGTCGAGCTCGGCGTCGCCAAGCGTGGCGATCATCCGGCCTTCGAGCGCCGGATCGAGCCATCCATGCGCCTTCAGATAGTCCTGGGTGAGCGCCTCGAACGCCGTGACCGCCACCCCGAGACCGACTGAGCCGGTGGAGAAATCGACGTCGTCCTTGTCCTTGGTGCGCGATGGATAGGATTGCGCGCCGCCGAAGCTACGGAACCCTTCCAACTGCGCGCGCGTCTGGCGGCCCATCAGGTATTGCGCGGCATGGAAGACGGGGCTCGCGTGCGGCTTGATCGCCACACGGTCCTGCGGGCGGAGGATCCGGAAGTAGAGCGCCGCCAGGATCGTCGTCATCGAGGCGCAGGACGCCTGGTGTCCGCCCACCTTCAGGCCGTCGCGGCTCTCCCGCAGATGATTGGCGTTGTGGATCGTCCAGGTCGCAAGCCACCGCAAACGCCGCTCGAGCAACTGCAGCGGCGCCAGCCAAGTCTCCGGCGGCGGCGGGTTCGAGGCGGTCGCGTGGGCGGATGTTTCTCTGGCCATCGACCCTATCTAGCATCAGCCGGCGGGCAGTTTCTGGCGAATCCAGCGTACGAATCCGTCCTAAATTGTTAGATACTGCTGGCCTGGCCGCATCGTCCGGCAGATTCTATCAACCTCGGAGATGAGATGCCGCTGGATCAAATCGACAAGAAGATTTTGTCGGCGCTTCAGCAGGACGGAAGGCTGAGTAATCAAGATTTGTCTGTGAAGGTCGGCTTATCGGCCAGTCCCTGCCTCAGACGCATGAAGCAGCTTGAGCAGGATGGTTACATATCCAACTACGTCGCGCTCGTCGAGCCTGCCGCACTCGGGCTCGACATCACAGCGTTCGCGCGCGTCTCCTTGGATCGACAAGAATCCGGCCAGCTGGATGCTTTCGAACGCGCGGTCGCCGCGTGGCCGGAGGTGATGGAGTGTTACCTGATGACCGGCGACTCCGACTATCAGCTAAGGGTCGTCACACGGAGCCTCTCGGACTATGAGCGCTTCCTGCGCGAGCGCCTGACGCGGGCGCCAGGCGTCGCCAAGATCCAGTCGAGTTTCGCCTTCCGCCCGGTTGTCCGTCGCACCGCGTTGCCGCTCGATTGAGGCCGGGTCAGGCATCGTTCGCGCGCCGCCTGGCGAAGGCGATAACCTCGCCCTGCGGTTTCTCGATCGGCAGGGCCCCGCCGAGGAGATCGGCCGCGATCGTTTTCAACGCCTCCCCGAACCAACGATGCCCGGGGTCGGTGTCATTGCGTGAGTGCCAGAAGCAGATCTCATTGATCTCTGGCAGCCGGAACGGCGGCGCCACGCTCTTCAACCCAAGCCGCGAGCGATGCATCTCGAAAAGACGCGAGGGCACGATCGCGACCGCCCGCGTCCCGCTGACCGCCGCCATGGCCGATTGCGGGGTCGGCACCCAGCCTTGCGACCGCGGCGCTTGCGGTTGGCGCTCGAGCACAAGCTCGGGAAGGCTCAGGAAGTCGCCCCCGAAACGCACCTCGACATAGGGGAGGTCACAGAACGCCTCGTAAGCCATGCCCTCGTTCACCGCGCCATTGGCCTCCGCGGCGACGAGGACGAACCGGTCTGAGAAGAGCGGTTGGGCCGACAGCACGTCCGCGCTGCGGCTGGGCTCGCTGATCGCCCGTTCGACCACCGTGATGCAGAAGTCCAGCTCGCCCTCCTCCACGCGACGCAGTGAGTCTGTTGCAAGGTCCCCAATGTGGAGGCTTACCCCCGGCGCGTGCCGGCTCAAGTGGCGGATCATCGGCACGCCCAGCACCTCGGCGGCGTACCCGGACATGGCGGCCCGGAAGGTGCGGCGCGCGCTCTCGGGCTCGAACGTCTGCTCGGCGTTCAGCACCGTGCCGACACTCAGCAGAATCTCTTTCACCGGACCGGCCAAGTTCTTCGCGCGCGGTGTGAGTTCGAACTGGCGCCCCACCCGCTCCAGCAGCGGGTCCGAGAGGTAGACCCGAAGTTTCTGCAGAGCCGCGCTCATCGCCGGCTGCGAAACGTGCACGCGCTCGGCCGCGCGCGTCACGTTCTTCTCGCTGAGCAGGGCGTCCAGCGAGACCAGGAGATTGAGGTCTAGCCCTCGAAAATGCATCTCCGCTCCCAATCGGTCCGTCGCCCAGTCCGCCAGCGCGCGAGCGATCATAGTCTTCCGCGCGCAAGCGCGTCATCTTCGGCCGCGGACGCCTGAGGTGTCCGCCGGCGCATGGTAGCGACTGAAGCGGCCGCAGCTCAAATAGAAGCTGCTTATCCCAAGTATTCTTTGTGGCGATTTCCCACGGCTCCAGCCGCGAAGTAGCGTTCGCCGCTAATCCCCTAAGGCAGCGCGAAAGCTGCCGGGAAACACCAGGGAATAAAGCGGACCGCGATGCCAGACAGATCCAAGACTGCCCAACCGCGTATTGACATCCACTCGCATATCATACCGCCCGCGATCTTGGGCAAAGCGGGGCGGCACGGCCCGAACATCACATTCGATGACGATGGCACGATGGTCATCGAGGCTGGCCTCTATCGGCTTCGTGGCGAAACGGTCGCCGGCGAGAAGGAGGCCCTGCGGATTGGCCGCAAGGCGCAGCAAGAGCATCTCGTCGCCGCTCTGGGCGACCCCCTGCTCCGGCTGGCCGAACTCGACGAGAAGGATATCGACGTGATGGGCGTGACCATCCCGCCGCTGTTCTACTTTTACACCATCGAGACGGATCTCGCCTGCGCGTTTCACGCGGCGGCGAATGACGGGCTGGCTGACTATTGTTCGGTCGCGCCGAAGCGGTTCTTCTTCATGGCCACCCTGCCGCTGCAGGACATCGACGCCTCGATCGCCGAGGTGCGGCGCAGCGTCGCCCGCGGCGCGCGGGGCGTGAACATCGGCGGCCGGGACCTGGCCGGCAAGG
>Ga0302314_10005446_pt1 | contig 23206 bp, 24 predicted proteins | sample III_Palsa_N2_3_FD_200533 | JGI IMG/M metagenome (GOLD analysis project Ga0302314, IMG submission 200533) | Peat permafrost microbial communities from Stordalen Mire near Abisko, Sweden - III_Palsa_N2_3 | ecosystem: Environmental > Terrestrial > Soil > Palsa > Peat permafrost | place: Sweden... | reverse complement strand
GCTCGTCGCCCGCGAGCTCGAGACGGGGACCTTCCGCCTCGCCTGGACGCAGAGCGTGAGCCGGATGCGCTGGTTACTGGTCAAGCTCGGGCTCGTCGGCCTGGCCAGCGCCGCCGTCGGTGGGCTCCTGAGCCTGATGGTGACGTGGTGGTTCAGCCCCATCGACAAGGTGAACCAGGACCGCTTTGGTGCTGCCGCCTTCGGCACACACGGATTCGTCCCGGCGGGGTACGCATTGTTCGCCTTCGCGCTCGGTGCCACTACCGGGCTGCTCTTCCGCCGCACGCTCCCCGCCATGGCGGTCACGCTCGTCGGCTTCGTCGTAGCGCGGTTTGCCGTCGCCTACTGGATCAGGCCGCATTTCATGACTCCGGTCACGAAGGCGTTCGGTATCGGCCCGAACGGGGGGTTCGGTTTCATCGAGACCCCTGGCGGCGCGCTCCAGTTCACGACCAATCCGCCGGACTTCCCCAACGCGCTCATCGTCTCGAACGATGTGGTCGACAACGCCGGGCAGTCACCGTCAACCGCCTTCCTGCAGAAGGCGTGCCCCAACCTGCCGGGGCCCAACGGGCCGCCTCCCGCCGTCCAGGGAGGCCAGGCGCACGCCGCAGTGTCCGCCCGCGGGCAGCAGGCGTTCCAGCAGTGCGTCACCACCATTTCGACCAAGTACCACCAGGTGGTCACGTACCAGCCGGCCAACCGGTTCTGGGCCTTTCAGACCTATGAGACCCTGCTGTTTGTTGTCGCGTCTGCTGCGCTCGCCGGCCTTTGCGTGTGGTGGGTACGCCACCGGCTCAGCTGAACCGGACACACTGAACCCGACGGACAGAGGGTCGGTGCTCGTGCTGATCAGTGCTCGTGCTGATCAGTGCTTGTGAGATCAATGCTGGTGCAGAGGGCACCAGTAGGTCGTCCGGCCACCCACGGTCTCGCGGCGCAGCTCGGTCCCGTCACGCGGGCAGCGTGCCCCCTCGACGCGCTCCTCCATCAGGTCGCCCATGTGCGAGCCACCTCGCCGCCCCAGCTGGCGCAATGTCGAGCGGAGCTGCTTGTGCAGCTCGCGGAGCTCGGCATCGCTGAGCGGCGTCCGCCGGTCCGGTGCCAGCCCGGCCCGGTAGAGGATCTCGTCGGCGAGCAGGTTGCCCACCCCGGCGAGCCGTTCCTGGTCCATGAAGCGAGCCTTGAGGGGCGCCGCCACTCCTGACCGCCCCGGCGCGATGGTCAAGGCGGCCCGCAGGTCAGCCAACGACACCGTGAGCGCGTCGGGGCCCAGCCGGCCCTCGTCGGGGGCCAGCTCGAGCGAGCCGAATCGGCGCGGGTCGTGCACCAGGAGCTCGCCCCCGTCGTCGAAGGTGAAGCGGGACCGCACCCACTTCTCGTTGAACACTCCTGGTCCGTAGCGCAGCCGGTCGAGCGCCTCGTTGCCGTCGACCACCAGGCCACCCGTCATGCCGAAGCGGAGACCCAGGGTCGGCCCCCCGTCGGTGTCGAGAAGCAGCAGCTTGCCGACGCGCCGGGCCGCACTGAATGAACGGCCGACGAGCGCCGACCGGAGCCGCGCCGGCGTCGTCCCGCCGCGGCCATAGCGGGAGTCGACCATCCACGCCCGGGTGATCGGCCGGTCCAGCGCTGCTTCGGCACTCACCCGGTACAGCTCGACTTCGAGGATCTCGGGCACCGGCGCACGGTATCTGACCGCTGCCGCCCAGCCGAATATGGTGGGCCAATGCCTCCCGAGAAGCCGCAATGGGCCGAGCTGTTCACCGAGGTCGTGACGTCCGGGCTGTGCACCGGGTGCTCCGCCTGTGTCGTCGTCTGCCCCTACGACGTCCTCGGCTACAACGACCAGGACGGGGTCTACAGGCCCTTCCACGTCGCTGCCGACGGCGGCCCCGACAATTGCACCCACGGCCTGAAGGGCTGCACCCTGTGCACACGGGCCTGCCCGCGCTTTCGCACCTGGGAGCCCGACATCGAGACCCATCTGTTCGGCCGGCCCCGCACCGACGACGAGGTGGCCGGCATCTCCCGGCGCACGGTCCTGGCCCGGGCCACCGATCCGACGGTGCAGGGTACGGGGCAGGACGGCGGCCTGGTTTCCGCGCTCCTCATCTGGGCCTTCGAGCACGAGGTCATCGACGCCGCGCTGGTCTCGGGTCTGGAAGGCGACGGCTCGACCTGGAAGGCGGTCCCCACGGTCGCTCGCTCCAAGGAGGACGTGCTGGCCACGGCCGGCTCGCGCTACACCTACTCGGCCAATCCGCTGGCCTATGCCGAGGCGATCGCCGGCGGCGCCGAGCGCATCGCACTGGTGGGCATGGGCTGCCAGGCCTCCGCCCCTCCCGTGATGCAGGCCCGCAAGGCCGGGAAGGTGGCCCGGCGCTTCGTCCTCTCGATTGGGCTGCTGTGCTCCAAGACCTTCGACGACGCCATCTTCAGCGAGCTCTTCGAGGCGAAGTACGGGCTGGCCCGGGCCGACATCGCGAAGATGAACATCAAGGGCGTCTTCCAGGTCTGGATGAAGGATGGCAGCTACCACGAGGTCCCGCTGAAGGAGGCGCACGCCTGGACCAGGGAGGGCTGCACCAGCTGTCCCGACTTCGCGGCGGAGCACGCCGACATCTCCACCGGGGGCATCGGGGCCTTCGGCGACTGGACCCTCACGCTCTTGCGGACAGAGAAGGGTGAGGAGCTCTTCAACGACATGGAGGCGGCCGGCGTGATCGAGACCCGTCCCATTGAGGACGACCCCGGAGCGGTCACCCTCCTCAACAAATTGAGCCGGGTCAGCCGGAAGCGCTGGCCGGCGACGGCCGTGCCCATGCCGGGCCGCCTGCCGGCGCCCGCGTCCACCGCCTGAGATGCCGCGATGAACAGCCTTCGAGAGGACGCATTCGCCGCCCTACTCGGCATCGACGTGGAGCGCCGCGACGGCGGCCACACGGTGGCCATTCTCACCACCGACGAGCGGCACGCCAACCCGCACGGCACCGTTCACGGCGCCGTCTTCTACGCGGTGGCCGGCGCCGCGGTCGCCGCGGCGGCGAACGACGCCGAGAACTCAGGGATCATCTCGTCGGTGCTGGTCGAGTACCTCCAACCGGCCGCGCTCGGCGACGAGCTCTACGCCGAGGTGGCGCGAGAGGTCTCGACCGGCCGGGAGGACATCTTCACCGGCTCGGTGCGACGGGGCGACGGTGGCGACCTGCTGGCATGGGTGCGGGCGCGTGGGACGCGCCGGGCCCGCCCGGCCTGAGTCAGGAACCCCCCGCCGCAGATACCCAGGTTGGGTGGGTATTCCAAATGCATATACCCACTAGGCTGCCTAGTGGGTATATGCACCCGAGAAACCTGGTTGAAGCTCGGGCAGTCCCTCCCAAAAGAAGCCGTGGCGTGCCGGACCGAGGTCAGGCTGGACGGGAGGCTGGAAGGTGCCACAGAGATAGCGTCGTGAGGCGGCCGATGGCCGAATATGTGGGAATCGGGTCATTGACGCCAACCCCGCCGGCCCCCAGAGTGGGACCGTGCGGGAACGTCACATCGTGATCGTGGCCTTCGAGGGCCTCCAGCCGCTCGACGCCGTGGGGCCGCACGAGGTCTTCGCCGGGGCCGGCCGGGCGGCTGCCGCGCTCGGGCGGGCCGGCTCCTACCGGGTGACCTTGGCCTCGCCCGATGGCGCCGCCGTCCGGGCCGAGAGCGGGCTCATACTGGGCGCGGCACCGCTGCCCGCAGCATCTGAGCGCATCGACACCCTCGTACTTTCGGGTGGTCCCGGAGCGGAGGCGGCCGCGCGCGACGAGGCGGTGCTCGACTTCATCCGGCGGACGGCGCCACGCTGCCGGCGCGTCGCCACCGTCTGTTCGGGCGCCTTCCTCGGGGCGGCCGCCGGGCTCTTCGACGGCCGGCGCGTCACCACCCACTGGGCCCGTTCCCGCCAGCTCGCCGAGGACTACCCCGGGGTCATCGTCGATGCCGATCCGATCTACATCCGCGACGGCAAGTACTGGTCGAGTGCCGGAGTCACCGCCGGCATCGATCTCTCGCTGGCCCTGGTCCAGGAGGACCTCGGTGTTGACGTCGCGCAGACCGTCGCCCGCTGGCTGGTGATGTTCCTCCACCGGCCCGGGGGGCAAACCCAGTTCGCTTCCCCGGTGTGGGTTCCGCGAGCTGAGCGCTCGACCATCCGGGCCGTGCAGTCCCTCGTCGAGGCTGCCCCGGGTGGCGACCATCGTCTCCCTGCGCTCGCGGCGGCGGCCGCCATGAGCGTTCGGCATTTCACACGGGTCTTCACGGCGGAGGTGGGCGAGACGCCGAGCCGCTTCGTCGAACGCACCCGGCTGGAAGCCGCCCGCCGCGAGCTCGAGGAGACGACCGACACGCTCGATCTGGTCGCTTCTCGCTGTGGGCTTGGCAGCGCTGAGTCCTTGCGCCGTGTGTTCCAGAAGCACCTCGGCGTACCACCCGATGCCTACCGGCGGCGCTTTCGTGCCGCACCCCGAGAAAGGACGTCCGCGTGACCGACCACCTGCAGATCGCCATCCCCCTCTTCCCGAAGTTCACCGCGCTCGACGCTGTCGGACCCTACGAGGTGCTGCAACGGATCCCCGACTTCGAAGTCGTCTTCGTCGGCCACGACCGCGGCGAGGTACGCAGCGAGAACGGCATGATCGGTCTCTCCGTCGACGCCACGTTCGAGGACATTGCTGAACCCGACGTGGTCGTCTTCCCCGGTGGCGTCGGGACGCGGCGGTTGGAACACGATGCAAGGGTGCTCGACTGGGTACGCCAGGCCCACGCCGGTAGTCGCTTCACCACCTCGGTCTGCACCGGTTCGGTCGTGCTCGGCGCGGCCGGGCTTCTGCAGGGGCTGACGGCCACCACGCACTGGTCCTGCTACCAGGAGCTGGCAGCCCACGGCGCCGAGCCCACACCGGTGCGGGTGGTCGAGCATCTGGACGAGAGGATCATCACGTCGGCCGGCGTCTCGAGCGGCATCGACATGGCGCTCCGGCTCGTCGAGCTCCTGGCCGACCGCACGGCGGCGCAAGCGGCGCAGCTCATGATTGAGTACGACCCGCAGCCTCCGTTCGACTGCGGCTCGGTGGACAAGGCAGACGATGCCGTCATGACCCGCGTTGTGGAATACGCCGCGTTGCGGCAGTGAGCCGCGGGGCCCTGGCTTACTCCGACAGCAATGGATCGCGCCCGGTGTAGGCGAGCAGCCTGTCCTGGGCGGACGCGTCGGGCCCCACCGGGACTTCGGGCTTGAAGATGCCCTGCCGTTGCTCGTCGGTGAAGCGACCATGAATGAGGGAGTAGGCCGCATCCGGCAGTCGCTCGGGCACGGTCGCCTCCTGACCGGTGGATCGGGCGAGATCCCACCCGTGCAGGAGCTGATCGCTGAAGGCGATGGCGATGGCGGGACCCGTCTTGTCGATGACGCCGGGCTCTCCGAACGTCTCGAGCGTCTCCGCACGAGCGCGGGCAAAATCGGCTGGGGGCTCGTCGCTCAAGACATCCGGGAGGACGTGCCGCCGGGTGGCGCCACGTCCTCGCCGCGCGCCGTCCCCACGAAGTACCGCTGGGTCTGGAGCATGTGGTTCAGCAGCGCACGGACGTCCCACCCATCGCAGGTCGTCGGCTCGTCCAGCTGCGATGTGGCCCCCACCACCTCGGTCGACGTCCAGTCGCTGGCCCGCCCATACAGGTCAAGCAGGTCGAGATCCATGATCCCTCCTCTCCCTCTTATGCTGCCGTACCCAAATGTGGACAGTTCATGTCGTGGCGCGGCCCCATAATGGGTCCGATCTCAGGGGAGCGTGTGGCAATACGAGCGGTGATGTTCGACTTCGGTGGCGTCGTCACGACGAGCCCCTTCGAGGCGTTCGCCCGTCTGGAGGTCGAGCGCGGGCTTCCTCAGGGATTCATACGCACCGTCAATGCCACCAATCCCGACGAGAACGCGTGGGCGCGCTTAGAGCGGAACGAGATCGGCCTTGACGCCTTCGCGGCGGCGTGGGCGTCAGAGGCCCGCGCGCTCGGACATGAGCTCGACGGTCGGCTCGTACTCGAAAAGCTCTCGGGCGATATCCGCCCAAAGATGGTCGCCGCCATCGACTCGTGTCGGAAGAGCTACAAGACCGCCTGCCTCACCAACAATTTCGCATCGCCCGACCGCGTCGTCTCCGAAGAGGTCGCCGAGGTGTACGCGCTCTTCGACGCGGTGCTGGAATCCCGCGTGCTGGGTGTGCGCAAGCCTGATCCGCGGTTCTACGAGCTGGCCTGCGCGACACTCGGCGTGGACCCGACCGAGTCGGTGTTTCTCGACGACCTCGGCGTCAACCTCAAGCCCGCTCGTCTCCTCGGTATGCACACCATCAAGGTGAGCGATCCCGACGAGGCGCTGGCGGAGTTGGAGAAGGTGCTCGGGCACTCAGTTGTCAACGGCTGACTCCGATCGTGCCCCCGGGCGCGCACACGCGTTCAGGCCGAGGGCGGGGCCGCCGCGGCGCTCGCGCCGGCGAAGCGGCCGAACAAGGTGCTGTCCCCGATGGACAGACCGCTGGCGTAGCCGAACGAGCAAACCCCGGACGTGGTGCGGCCGGCGGCGAACAGCCCCCCGATGGGTGCAGCGGTGAGGTCGCACACCTCACCGGCGACCGTCGTTTCCAACCCACCCAAGGTAAAGGGCGCGTACGGCGCCGGGCCGATGCGCAGGTCCACCGCCCCGATGGGCGGCACCAGCGGGCGCACCCAGGAGCGGTCCTTGTGGAAGAGGGGGTCCTCCCCCGTCGCCGCGTGACGGTTGTACAGGTCGACCGTGCTCTGGAGCGATCCGGCCGGCAGGCCGATCTCGGATTCGAGTTGCGCCGACGTCTCGCAGACCCAGGTGGCGGCGAGTCCCATCCAGTTCACCTCGTAGGAGGCCTCGTCGACGATCAGGTAGACCTCCCCGTCCTGCTCGTAGAGGGCGGATTGGCCCACCCGTCCCATGTAGGTGTCCTCGTTGATGAAGCGCTGCCCCTGGCCGTTGACGAGGATGCCGTGGATCAGGGTCCGCGGCGGCGTGATGGGCAGTGACACCTCGCCGGCGTACATGTTGCGGACGGAAGCGCCGAGGGCCTGCGCCATGCGGATGCCACGGCCGTCGTCGCCCTCGGTGCCGACCTTGAAGGTGCCCCGCGCCAGCGGCGGGCAGTGCTGGCGCAGCATGTCGTCGTTGAAGATGAACCCACCCGCGGTGAGCACGACGCCGCGCCGGGCCCGGAACGTCACGGTCTCGCCGAAACGGTGCGCCTGGACGCCGACCACTCGGCCGTCTTCGCAGACGAGGCGGTCGACCCGGGTGTCGGTCGAGACCACCGCGCCGGCCCCGACGGCGGCCGCCGCCAGGTGCTCCATGAGGAGCCAGCCCGTCGAGCGTTTCGTCTTGGCCAGGTGCCCGCGTGGGGCTGGCCGGGCGATCTCGTTGAACGGATAGGCGTCCTCGCCACCCGAGTAGACGAGACCCTCGGTGCCGTCCGGCGCCATGGAGGTGTCGGCGCAGAACCTCGGGTCGAAGGGGACGCCCCGGTCCACCAACCAGTCGAAGTGGCCCAGGCTCTCCTCGCAGTACCGGGCGATCTTGGTCTCGTTGGGGTCGGGGCCGCAGGCCGCCATCATGTAGCGGTACATGTCGTCGAGGGAGTCCTCGAAGCCACAGGCTGTCTGGATCGGCGTCCCCCCGCCGAGGTAGACGATGCCCTCGGCCAACGCCGCGGCGCCCCCGGGGCCGCCCGTCCTTTCGGTCACCAGGACCTGGGCGCCTGCGGCCGCCGCGCTGAACGCCGCCGCCGACCCGGCCGCGCCGAATCCGACCACGATCACGTCCGCCGTGTCGTCCCAGCGCGTGACCTCCCCGGCCTCGCACGGTGTCACGTCGTTCGGCTCGCGCACTCCATCCTCCCTGCGGTGTCGCCGAGACGGTAGCCGTTGCGACCGACCGGGCCGCAGCCCCTACCCTCGCGTCAGTGCCGTCCCCGCCCGATTCGCCGGCGCCACCACCAGAGCTCGACCAGGTCGCACCCGGTTGGACGGCGACGCTTGCCTACCGCCTCGTCCCCCACCTGACGACCTGGCGCCTCACCGGGCCCGACGGCGCTGTCCGCTTCGCCAAGGTCGCCCGCGGCGGGGACCGCTACCCGACCTTGCGCGGGGAGTCGGAGCGGATGATCTGGGCGGCTCCCTATCTGCCGGTTCCGGTCGTCGTCGCGTTGGCCGAGGTTGGTGATGCCACCGTCCTGCTCACGGAGGCGCTCCCGGGGCACGACGCGACGAGCGCGGTCTGGCGGAACGACCTCCCCGGGCTCGTGCGAGCCCTCGGCCGTGGGCTGCGGCGGTTCCACGAGGCCGTCGGCGAGGAGTGGTGCCCCTTCCGCTTCGACCTGCCCCGCGCCTTGGCGCACGTCGAGGAACGGGTTCGCACCGGCGACATCCGCGACAGCGGCTTCCACGAGGAGCATGCCCACCTGACCCCGGCGGCCGCACTGGCGGAACTGGAGGCCACCGCCCCCGACGACGAGGACCTGGTCGTCTGCCATGGCGACTTCTGCCCGCCCAACGTGCTCCTCCAGGGGGGCCGGGTGACCGGCTACGTCGACCTCGGCGAGCTGGGCGCCGCCGATCGCTGGTGGGACGTGGCGGTCGGCGCATGGAGCATCGGCTGGAATTTCGGCAAGGAGCTCGAGCCCCTCTTCTGCGAGAGCTACGGAGTGACCCCGGACCCGGAACGCATCCGCTTCTTTCGTCTGCTCTACGACCTGGTGTCCTGACCCGCGCCGTCGATGAGCAGGCGAGCCCGGGTGAACACGGCGTCGAACATCGGCACGGTCAGCTTGCCGGTGAACGTGTTCTGTTGGCTCGGGTGGTAGGAGCCGAGCAACGTCCGCCCGTCGGGGAGCGGGCTCTCGGCCAAGTGGCCGAAGGCCGGGCGCGGCCGGATCCCGTAGTGGGCGCTGACCGCCTGCCAGGCGAACTGCCCCAGGGCGAGCACCACCGTCGCCTCGCGCAGGAGTGCGAGCTCGCGGGTCAGGTACGGCGCGCATGCGTCGCGCTCGGCCGGGGTTGGCTTGTTGGCCGGTGGCGCGCAGTGCACCGTCGCGGTGATGTAGGCGCCGGTGAGCTCGAGGCCGTCGTTGCGCGCCGTGCTGGTGGGTTGCGAGGCGAAACCCGCCCGGAAGAGGGCGGCGAAGAGCCAGTCGCCGGAGCGGTCCCCCGTGAACATCCGGCCGGTGCGGTTGGCACCGTGCGCGGCCGGGGCGAGGCCGACCAGTAGGAGCGATGCGTGCGGGTCGCCGAAGGCCGGGACGCCGCGGCCCCAGTACACCTGGCCCGCATAGGAGGCCCGTCCCGCGCGGGCCACCTCCTCGCGCCATTGCACCAGCCTCGGGCAGCGACGGCAGTCCGCCACCTCCTGTTGCACCGCCGCCACCGAGTCCCCCTGGCCCCGGTTGGACGTCACGGCGCAGAGCCTACGATGGGCGCTCGTGCCCCCAACCGCCCGTTCCGCCGCCGCACGCCCGCCGACGAGGCGCGGCCGCAAGGCTCCTCCCGCCACCGTCGTCCTGCTGGTCCGCCACGGCGTCACCCCCACCACCGGCAAGATGCTCCCCGGCCAGGCCGCGGGTCTGCATCTCGCCGACAAGGGACATGAGCAGGCCGGTGCGGCGGCCGGGCGCATCGCCGCCCTCACCAAACCTCCCACCGCCGTCTACGCGTCGCCACTGGAGCGCACGCGCGAGACCGCGGCCCCCATCGCCCGGGCGCTCGGCCTGCGGGTGCGGACCGCGCCCGGCCTCGTCGAGGTCGACGTCGGTGACTGGACCGAGAAGCCCCTGGCCCGGCTGTACCGCAGACCGGAGTGGCCGACGGTACAGCGCTGGCCCAGCGGCTTCAGGTTCCCGGGCGGGGAGTCCTTTGCCGAAATGTCGGTGCGCTCCCTGGACACCGTCCTCGACCTTGTGGCCGAGCATCCCGGCGAGACGATCGTCGCCGTCTCCCATGCGGACCCGATCAAGGCGATCGTGGCGGCCGCGGCAGGCATGCCGCTCGACCTGTTGCAGCGTCTGGTCATTTCGCCCTGTTCGATCTCGGCCCTCCTCTTCACCGCCGGTGGCCCCGTGGTCCTGTGCACGAACTCCACGGGCTCGCTGAACGAGTTGGCGCTGTCGTGACGGAGCGACCGCGATGAGTGACGAGAACGACTTCGACGCGCCGGACCACTGCACGGTCGGCGTCGTCGGCGAGGTGGGCCAGCGGCTCTTCCTCTTCTATTGCCGCCAGGGCCTGTCCGAGACGACAGTCAAGGTGGAGAAGCAGCAGGTTGCGGTCCTCGCCGGCTACCTCGGGCGCATTGTGAAGGAGCTGGGACGGCCCGGCCACCTGCCGGACGATCTGGCGTTCTACGGCACGGAGGAATTCGAATGGGTCGTGGGGACCATCGGCGTCTCCTACGACGAAGAGCTCGACCGCATCATCGTGGTCCTCGAGGAGGTGGGCGTCGAGGACGAGGACGAAGACGAGGACGACATGGACAGCGGACACGTGCTGCGCGTCGCCCTCACCCGCGAGCAGGCAGCGGCCTTCGCCATTCACGCCACCCGCCTGGCGGAGGCGGGCCGCCCGCCCTGCCCCCTGTGCTCGCTCCCGCTGGACCCGGCCGGACACGACTGCCCGCGCACCAACGGGCACCGGCCGCCGGTGACCTAGCGGCGGTGCCCGACCCCGAGGTCGAGCGGGTCCTCGTCGAGGGTGACATGGAGGTCCACGGGCGCATCGCCGGAAGTTCGAACGCGACGCTGCTCGTCACCTGCCGCCTGCAAGGAGAGGAGCTGCTCGCCGTCTACAAGCCGTTCAAGGGCGAGCGGCCGCTGTGGGATTTCCCCGGCGGGCTCTTCCGGCGTGAGGTGGCGGCCTACGTGCTCTCCGAGACCCTGGGCTGGGGGCTGGTGCCCGAGACCGTCGAGCGGCCCGAGGGCCCCTTCGGTCAGGGCTCCGTGCAGCGCTTCGTCCACGAAGACGGCACGTCGCACTACTTCACATTGCGCGACGAGCCCAGGTGGCACCCCGTGCTCATGCGGCTGGCCGCGTTCGACGTCGTGGCCAACAACGCCGACCGCAAGAGCGGCCACGTTCTCCTGGCCGAGGACCGCCTGTGGGCCATCGACAACGGCCTCTGCTTCAACCGCGACGACAAGTTGCGCACGGTGATCTGGGACTTCGGCGGAGAACCGCTCGAAGCCGGCGTGGAGGAGGACCTGGCCCGCTTGGCCCGCGAGGGGCCGCCGGCAGGGCTCGCCGAGCTCATGGAGCCGTCCGAGCTGGCTGCCACCATGGACAGGGTGGCCTGGTTGCTCAGCCTGCGCGCCTTACCCGAACTCGTCGACGACGGGGGATGGCCCCCGTATCCCTGGCCGCTGGTCTGAGTCCGTACCGCGACCGCGCCCAGTTCTAGGGGATTTTGTATCCGAGCGTCTGCAGCTCGGCGATCACCTGCTGGGCCGCCACCTGGCCCCCGCCCGGGGTCAGGTGCGTCCCGTCGGGCGTGCGCACGTTGACCACCTGGCCGGCTCCGTTGGTGACGAACGCCGTGTACCCCCCCTGCGCCGTCCCCAGCGACCGGGCGGTGCTCAGATACGTCACGGGTGGATGTGTCTTCACCGCCTGCTGTTGGACCACGGCGTCCACGTCGGACATCTGTGCGTTCAGGCCGGGATTCTGCATCGGCGGCATGCCGACCCACACGACGGTGGCGCCGCCGCTCTGAGCGATCTGCATGAACTGCGCCACCCGCTGTGCGTAGAGGGTGTTCCACTGCGGCGAGGTGTAGGGCGTGTCGGGGGGCCCGAGGAAGTCCTGGGCGTCGTTCGCACCGATCATGATCACCACCACCTGTGGATTCTGTGACTTGAGGTCGGCCGCCAACTGGGCGGGCCAGTTGAAGTAGTCGGGCCGTGTCAGCCCGGTGCTCACCCGGCCGTCGAGCGCAGCAGTGACGACGCCGGTTTGGGCCAGGTCGGGCTGCAGCGCGTCACCCAGGTCGATGCCGATGGAGTCGCCCACGATCAGGACGCGCAACGGGTTGGCCGCAGTGGGTTCCTTCGGGTCTGGCGGGACCGTCGTCGGCGTCGTGGGCTTGGTGCCCCCCTGCTTGGGGTTCGATCCGGACTTCGGCAGCGACCCTCCCACCGGCTGGCCGCCCGGGCGCGGTCCGGACACCGTGAGGCCGCCGCTCGGCCCGCCCAGTCCGCTGCCGCGGCCCGTGATGGAGACGATGTGCGAGAGCTGCAGCGCGCGGCTGACGGCTGCGACCGGGCCGGTCACGTCGAGGCTCACCGTGCGCCGTGTCCCGACCGGAGACACCTGGGCGTTGTGCTGCAGGGTGGGCGCGTAGAGCAGGAACCAGACGGCGAAGGCGGCGGCGCCGAGCTTCAGGACGTGTCGCCAGGGCGCCCGCTCCCGGTCGTCGGCGGCTGGAGGCAGCTCGGCGGGAGCACGCGACGCGAACTCCGACTGGGGCTCCCAGTCGACGTGGTGCGGGGGTGTGGGGGCGTCGCTCATCAGAAGCGGTAGTAGATGAAGGGCGCGACGCCGACGGGGCCGAACGTGGTGATCCCGAGCAGGGCGAAGCCGAGCAGGCCGACCTGCACGGCGACCTTCTGGCGGGAGAATGCCGCCTGCAGGCGGTCGATACGCAACGGCGGCACGAACTGGGAGGCGAGGGTGCCCACGATGGTCACGATGAGGAGCGGCGTGATCAGAGGGGAGGCCTCGCCCCAGCCGCTGAAGAGTCGGCCGATGACGGCGAAGGCCTGCGACATGCCGGTGGCATTGAAGAAGACCCAGCCGAGGCACACGTATTGGAAGGTGAGGAAACGCTGGACCCAGTCCCGTACCGGCCCCTCGGCCACGCCCGGGAGCCCGCGCCGCTCCCGACTCTTGCGGCGCACGTGCCCGAAGCTCTGCCCCACGCCCTGCAGGGCCCCCCAGACCACGAACGTCCACGCCGCCCCGTGCCAGAGACCGCCCAGCACCATGGTGATCATGATGTTGCGGACGGTCTGGGCCTGACCGTTGGCGCTCCCGCCCAGGGGTATGTAGAGGTAGTCACGCAGCCAGCGCGACAGCGTCATGTGCCAGCGCCGCCAGAAGTCCTGCAGGTTGCGTGCCGTGTAGGGCGCATCGAAGTTCTGCGGGAACCGGAAGCCGAGCAACATGGCGAGGCCGATGGCGATGTCGGTGTAGCCACTGAAGTCGCAGTAGATCTGCACCGCATACCCCCAGGCGGCAAAGATTGCCTCCGGTGCCGAGTGCTGCGTGGGTGACGTGAAGACGGGCGTCACGATGGCGCTCGCGACGTAAGAGGAGATCACCACCTTCTTGAACAGCCCGGCGAGAATGAGCCAGAAGGCGCGCGAGTAGTCGATCGAGTTGGGGTCGCGGCGCCGGCGGATCTGGGGCAGGAGTTCGCCACCCCGCACGATCGGCCCGGCCAGCAGGTGGGGAAAGAAGGAGATGTACACCGCGAGGTCGAGCGGCCTTGCCGGCTGGAGCTCGCGCCGGTAGATGTCGACCACGTAGCTGATCGCCATGAAGGTGAAGAACGAGATGGCGATCGGCAGCCCAACCTGCAGCAGAGGGACAGCCCGGCCCAGGTCGAGGGCATGGGTCAGGTTGTCGAGGTTCACCGAGACGAAGCCGTAGTACTTGAACCAGCCGAGGATCGCCAGCAGCGCCCCGACCGAGACCCCCATGGCGATGCGTCGCCCCCGCTCGGTGCTCGATGCGTTGACCCAGGCGCCCCCCACGTAGGTCACCGATGTCGTGAGCAGGAGGAGGAGGCAGTAGCTCCAGCCCACCCAGCCGTAGAACACGTAACTGAGGCCGAGCATGGACAGCTTCCACCAGCCCGCGTAGGGGTTGAGCAGCCAATTCACCGTGAAGGCGATGGCGAAGAAGATGGCGAAGTCGGTGGTGGGAAAGAGCATCAGGTGCGATCAGCGTTTGGCGCCGAATGTACTGCCGGTCGCCGGCGCCGAACGTGCACATAAAGGGCGCGAAGACGCGAGGACCCCTTGCGCCCCGGCACAGCCGGTTCAGCCGTTGTCCAGGTCGCCGGGACCGCTGTGCCTCACACGCGTCCCGGATGGCAACCCGGGATACGAGACCCCAGGTGCGGCGGGCTCAGCCCTTGGCCTTGAGGGCCTCGATGAGCGCCGGCAGCACCTTGTGCACGTCGCCCACGATCCCGAGGTCGGCCACCGAGAAGATCGGCGCCTCCCGGTCCTTGTTGATGGCGACGATGTTCTTGGAGCCCTTCATCCCGACCAGGTGCTGCGTGGCGCCCGAGATCCCGCACGCGATGTAGACGGTGGGCTTCACCGTCTTGCCCGTCTGGCCGACCTGGTGCGAGTAGGGGACCCAGCCGGCGTCGACGATGGCGCGGCTGGCGCCCGCCGCTCCATGGAGGAGCTTGGCCAGCTCCTCAATCAGGGCGTAGTTGGCCGCATCGCCGAGGCCGCGGCCGCCCGAGACGACGACCGCCGCCTCGTCGAGCTTGGGACCGCTGCGCTCTTCGACGTGGCGCTCCACGATCTTGGCCGTGTTGGTGGCGGCGACGTCGGGGACCGGGGCGGCCACGACGGCCGCGGCGGCACCGCCGGACGGCTCGGCCGCGAACGACTTGGCCCGGACCACGAAGATGGCCGGACCGGCGCCGGTGAAGTGCGCCGTGACGATCTGCGTGCCACCGAAGACGGGGTGCTGGCTGGAGAGCCCACCATCGGACTCGACCAGTCCGGTCACATTGGTCAGAACCGGGCGCCCGAGTTTGGCCGACAGCCGGCCCGCCACGTCACGCCCGTCGTAGGTGGCGGGAATGAGGAGGGCGTCGGGCGCGTTGCCGCCTTCGATGAGCGCGGCCAGCGCAGCCGCGACGGGCACGCCGGGCAGCGTGCCTCCCAGGTCGCCCACGTCGTAGAGCGTGGTCGCACCGAATTCCCCGAGGGGACCGGCCAGCGACGCCCCGTCGGCGCCCCAGGCCACGGCTTCGACGGTCGAGGCGACCGCACGGGCCTCGGTCAGCAGTTCGAGCGTGACCGGCGTCGGCCCACTGTCACCCACTTCGGCCAGCACCCACACCTTGTCGATCGGCATCTCAGACCACCTTCAGCTTCTCGAGGAAGGCCACGACGCGCTCGGCGCCGTCGCCCTCGTCCACCACGATCTCTCCGGCTCCACGCGCTTCGGCATCGGAGACGTCGGTGATCTCCTGCCCGGCGCCGGCGGCGCCGACCAGCGAGGCGTCGATCCCGAGGTCGGCCACTGTCAGGTTGTCCACCGGCTTGGACTTCGCGGCCATGATCCCCTTGAAGGAGGGGTAGCGCGGCTCGACCACGCCGGCGGTCACCGTGACCAGGGCCGGCAGGGAGCACACGACCTCGTCGTAGCCCGCTTCGGTCTGTCGCTCCACCTTGACCGAGTCGCCGTCGACGGCGATCGCCTTGGCGAAGGTGACGGACGGCAGCCCCATGAGCTGGGCCACCTGCACGGGCAGCGTGCCCGTGTAGCCGTCGCTCGACTCCGTGGCCATCACGACCAGGTCGGGGTTGGCTCGCGCGATGGCTGCCGCCAACACCCGAGCCGTGCCCAGAGCGTCGCTGCCGGCCAGCGCGTCGTCGCTGATCAGGATGGCCTTGGCCGCACCCATGGCCAGCCCGGTGCGCAGGCCCGAGGTTTCGCCGCCCGGTGCCATGGAAACGAGGGTGACCTCGTCGCCCTCGCCCGACGCCAGTTGGAGGGCCATCTCGACCCCGTAGTTGTCCGAATCGTCCATGATCAGCTTCCCGGACCGGTCGAGGGTGTTGGTGCCCGGATTCAGCGACTGGGGGGCTGCCGGATCAGGTATCTGTTTGACGCATACGACGACGTTCATGGCCGACCATCTTTGTGGAACCGGGCCGTTCCCCGCCATTCGGCCCGGTGACAAGCCTCTTTTCCGGGCGGCTCCTCTCCGGGGGTGTGGCCACGGGTCGCTCAGGCGGGCCCGCTGCCCGCGGCGGCCAACGCCTCGGCGAGCCGGTCGGTGATCACGGCGTCCACGCCGGTGGCCACCATGGCGCGCAGGTCGTCGGGGGCGTTGACCGTCCAGACGTTGACCGCAAGTCCCATTGCATGCGCCCGCTCGACAAGTCCCTGGTTCGCCGTCGCCACGAAGGGGTGGACTGCGGCGAAACCCGCCTCGACCGCTGCTGCGAGCGCCGGCTCGACCTCGGCGGCGAAACCCCACAACGCCCCGAGGGCCAGGCGGCCGTCAGCGGCCTGGACGGCGCGCAGCGTGGCCGTCTGAAAGGAGGACACGATGACACGCGCCGTCCAGCCGGCCTCCTCAATGGCGGCGGCCGTCAGCGCCCCCACCGCCTCACCCGGGTCCCACCCCGGATCCTGGGGGGCGTTCTTGATCTCGACGTTGACGACCATGCCCTCGCAGACCGCCAGCACGTCGGCCAGCAGAGGGACGTGGGCCGGCAGATCGGCCACCACGAGCTGGTCGATCGTGCCGATACCGGGGATCTCGGCGTCGTGGTGGATGGCCAGCGCCCCGTCGGCCGTGAGGCGCACATCGAGCTCGACGCCGTCGGCGCCCAACCGCCGTGCCTCGGCGAAGGCCTCGATGGTGTTCTCGGTGAATCCCTCTGTGCAACCCCTGTGGGCAAAGACGGCGGTCATCGGACCAAGGCCACCTTCCTGTCACGATTCCACCGTGACGGCGGCCGAATTTTCACCAAAAACTCCTTGCCTGGGTCCCGACGGCCCGTTACCCTCTTTCCCGTTAACCCGCTTTTCACTGACGGACACCATCTGGATCCGATCATGTGAAAAGGATCACAATGCAGGTGGAGGCACATTCCGATGGCTCTCATGTGGAACCGGACTGTCGATTGGGACGCGGACGACTGGCGGCGCTCAGCCGCTTGCCGCAATACCGAACCCGACCTTTTCTTTCCTGTTGGCACGACAGGCCCGGCCGTCGACCAGATCGATGCGGCCAAGCGCGTCTGCCACGCCTGCGACGCGCTCGAGCCCTGCCTCGACTTCGCCCTGGCCACCAACCAGGAGTCGGGTGTCTGGGGCGGCACGTCCGAGGAAGAGCGCCGCAAGTTGCGCAAGGCCTGGTTGGCCGCCCGCCGTTCGCAGCGCGTCGCCATCTGATTTCGTCGCGCCGCTGGCGCTCGCACCGGCACATGGTGCGCAACGGCAACACTCACCGGGGTGCACGCACCGGCACCGAGATGGCCACGCGGGTCCCGCCCCCGTCGGCCACCGGCACCGGCAGCATGGAGATCGTCCCCTCCAACTGACTGACGACGAGGTCGCGCACGATCGACAGCCCGAGGCTCGACGTCTTCTCGATGTCGAACCCCTCCGGCAGGCCCAGCCCGTCGTCGCGCACCTCGACGCGGAGCTCCGACTCGTCGCTCGACATCGTGAGGTCGACGTGGCCGACCGGCGCGTCGCCCGCCCCTCCCCCGGCTCCCTCCACGCCGACCCCCCCGACCTGTCCCCCGGCGTTCTCGGGATCGAAGGCGTGCTCGACGGCGTTCTGCAGGAGCTCGGCCACAGTCACGGCGAGCGGCGTCGCAACGTCGGCGGCGACCTCGCCGAGGTCCCCGTGGACCGAAATCACGATCGGCTGTGACGAGACCACCGAGTCTTCGGCCATCTGCACCAGCGAGCTGACGATTTCCGCGAAGGGGACCTGGTCGCTGGGGTCCCGCGACAGGATCTCGTGCACCAGCGCGATGGAGCGCACCCGGCGCTCCGCCTCGTGCAGCGCCACCCGGGCTGCCCGGTCGCCCACCCGGCGTGCCTGGAGGCTGAGCAGCGACGAGATCGTCTGCAGGTTGTTCTTGACCCGGTGGTGCACCTCGCGGATGGCGGCGTCCTTGGACAACAGCAAGCGGTCGAGGCGACGCACGTCGGTGACGTCGCGCAGGAGGATCATCGCCCCGGTGACCACGCCGTGGGAGAGCAGCGGGATGCAGTGGACGAGGACGATGACGTCAGGACGACGCTCGACCTCCTCCACGACGGGCCGGCCCGTGGCCAGTGCCCATTCCACGGCGGACTCCTCGACGTCGAGGTCGCCGAAGCGGCGCCCCTCGGGCTGGGTGTAGATGCCCATGCGGTGGAACGCGTTCATGGCGTTGGGCGACGCGAACTCCACCCGGCCGTCGGCGTCGACCACCACGACGCCGTCGCCCACCCGGGGCGACTCCTCCGTGCCGACGTCCTCGTCGGGGAACGGGAAGGCCGACTGGGCCACCATGTCGGCCAGGCGCTCGAACACGTCGAGGTACGTCCGCTCGTACATGCTCGTCGGCCCCTTGAGCGGCGCCAGCGAGACGCGCAGGAGGGCCCCGATGATGTGGCCCTCGAAGCGGACGGGGATGTTCTCCACCGGGACCTGCTCGCCGAGGATCGGGTGGTGGATGCTGCCCCGCACGATCTCGCCGGAATGCAGACATTGGGCCACCAGGGTCCATTGCGACTCGTTCACCGTCTGACCCACCAGGTCCTGGTCGACCAGGGTGGGGCGATTGTTGGGCCGCATCTGGCCGAGCACCACCAGCTCGGGGTCATTCTGCGCCGGGTCCCCCACGGCGGCGACCGCTTCGGCTCCCCGGGGGGCGGTGCCGTTGGTTCCGGAGGCGTGCACCGGCACCAGCAGGAGCAGGTCGGAGAAGGAGAGGTCGGCCAGGACGCTCCAGCTTCCGAGCAGCCGCTGCAGGTGCTCGAGCTCTTCGGGCTTGAGATCGGTGTGGCTGAGCGCCAGTTCGGCGGGCGTCGGCATCAGCCCGCCTCCTCGACCCGGGCCCTCACCGGCACCGGGTAGGCGGTGCGGCCCCGATACCCCTGTAGGACAGAGGCACCCGCCGCGCCGAGCACAGCCCGCAGGTCGTCGGCTCGATCGGCCACGTGCTCGAGCCGGTGCGCGTCCGACGCAGTGGTGAGCGGCACGCCGCGAGCGACGAAACGCTCGAGCAGGCCCTGGGCCGGGTATTGCTCGCCCACCGGTTTGCGCCAGCCGGCCGAGCTGACCTCCGCCGCCATGCCCGAGGCCACCGCCGCCTCCGCGATCCGGTCCCACCACTCGGCCGGCGCGTCGGGGACGTAGCCTGCCGCCTTGATGAGGTCGGGGTGCGCCAGCACGTCGCAGGCACCCGACGCCGCCAGCTCCTCCAGCGCCTCGGTGTACGCCTCCCAGCAGGCATCGACCTGGCGCACGGACCACTGGGCCATGGAGGCCGGGTCGTCGATGTCGTCGAAGCGCCACCCGCCCACCCAGTGCACCGAGCCGAGCAGAACATCGAAGGGATAGCCGGCCAGCAGGCCGGCGACGTCATCCATCCGGCCTTCGTAATAGTCAACCTCCAGGCCGATGACGATCGGGAGCCCGGCCTCCTTGGCCTCCTGGGCGCAGGCCACGTACGCGTCGAGGTCCGCCGTGGCGTGGAACGCGTAGTACTGCGCCATATTCTCGGCCAACGCCGGCGGCACCCGCTCGTCGTTCCAGAAGCCCCCGAGCAGCGCGTCGGCCTGGCGGAAACGGAAGAGGTGCTCGGTCACAGCCAGCTCGGTCACGCCGGCGGCCTGGGCGCGGGCGCAGTACTCGGCCAGCTGCTCCGGCCGCAGCGGCGTCTCGTGCTCCGAGTGGGGCCAGAGGTGGAGGTGGTAGTCGAGCACGGCGGTCGATCCCCGGTCTAAGCGGGCTAAGTGGCCCGGCGGATCAGCGTCACGCCGTCGCGGATGGTCGTGAGAACGCAGACCACCCGGGGATCGTTGACCACTTTGTCGTTGAAGGCGCGCAGTGCCCGCGCGCCCTCGTGGGGATCGTTCTCCGAGGGCAGGACCCCACCTCCCTGCAACGTGTTGTCGACGACGATGAGCCCGTGCGGCGCCAACTTGGGCAACACGGCCTCGTAGTACGCGTCGTAGGTGACCTTGTCGGCGTCAATGAAGACCAGGTCGAACGGCCCCTGCAGCTGCTCCAGAGAGCGCAGCGCCGGCCCCTCGATCACGCTGATGTGGCTCTCGAGCCCGGCTTCGGCAATGTTGCCCCGGGCCACCTGGGCGTGGTGCGCGTCGACCTCGAGCGAAATGATGGACCCATCCCTGCCCAGCCCCGCCGCCATGGCGATGGACGAGTAGCCGGTGAAGGTGCCGATCTCAAGAACGCTGGTCGCCTGGGTGGCGAAGACCAGCAACTCGAGGAAACGGCCCTCCTGGCGCCCCACCATCATCCCCCAAGCGGCAAAACCGTCCCTGGTGGAGGCGTCCACCGACTCGAGGTGCCCCGGGGGTGCCGTCGTGTGTGCGTCGGCGTACGCCTGGACCTCGGGATTGATCAGTTGGGCCATTTTCTCTTTCCCCGGTACACGCAGCCAGAGGCTCGGAATGCCCAATCTAGGTCCTTCCCCCGGGTCGCCAGCCCAACGCGAAGTGGGGTTGCGAAGGCGGGTCAGGCGAAGCGCATGGTCCCCGCTCGGGGAAGAGCCTTCCCGACTTCGGTCCGCACCGGGCCACAACCGATCGAACGTCCGTTTACCCAAAGAAGCACTTTTTCATCAACAATCGCTTTCGACGAGCGTTCGGCTCGTCGGGACCTGTATCTTTCTGCGCACCACGCAAGAGGCGGCGGTTTTCCTAGGCAAAGGACAATCCACGTGGGCAATAGTTTGGCGCGCTTCTTCGGAGGCCTTTTCATCCTCGGTGCCACCATCGGCGCGGGAACGATCGGCGTGGCCGTGGTGTCCTCCGCCGCCGCCACGGTCATCACCGTGAACGACGCCAGTGACCCGGTGTCGCAAGTGCCCTCCAGCAATTGCGACCCCAGCGGCGAGAGCGACTGCACCCTGCGGGCGGCACTGGCGGAAGCCACGGTCCTGAATCAAGACGTCACCATCGACCTCCCGGATCCCACGACGGTTCCGAACAACGCCGGGCCCTATTACACCGTCAATGGGAACATCAATGGGAACGCCGGTGAGCTCGACATCACCGACACCGGGGGCACCGTCACCATCCTCGGAGCGGGCGCCTCCGTCGTCGACATCCACGCCGTCAACGACACACGCGTCCTGGAGATCGGGTCCGGCGCGATGGGGGGCATTAGCGCCAACATCTCGGGGGTGACCATCTCGAACGGGAACGCATCTATCGGGGAAGGGAGTGATTGTGGCGGCATCTGTGTCAGCAGCAGCGGCAGCCACTTGACGCTTACCGACTCGGTGGTGTCGGGCAATACGGCGCTCACGTTCGGTGGCGGTATCGGGCTGTACCGCGGCGGATCGGCCACTTTGATAGGCGACACGATCACCGGCAACACGGTGGCCACCGCATCCAACCAGGATGGTGGTGGGGGCGGCATCTACGTCGTCAGTAACGACACGTCGTCGGCGGCCAATCTCACGATCCGTGACTCGACCATCTCCGGCAATGAGGTCGACGCCGCCGGCACCGGCGATGGCAGCGGTGGCGGCATCGATGTCTTCAACACGTCCGGCTCTGGCGTCGACCCCAACGTCACGATCGACATCGACGACTCGACGATCAGCGGGAACATGATCGACGGTGCCATCGGTGCCACGGGTGCAGGCTCGGGTATCGCGGCCTCCGACGGCAACTGGATGGTCACCAACTCAACGATCAGCGGGAACATGGAGGCGCAAGGGGCAGGGGCGCAAGTCAACGGCGGTGGCGCATTCATTGCCAACGCCGCCGGAGGCACATTCCTCACTTCGACATGGCATTTCGACACCATCGCCGGCAACGCTGTCGGCAGCACCGGTCATGGCGGCAACCTCGACGTGCAGAGCGGCAGCACTCTGGAGCTGGGTGAGAGCATCGTTGCCGGTGGTGTGGCGGGGAGCGGACCGTCGAACTGCAGCGGCTCACTGGATTCCTTCGGCTACAACCTGATCGACGACACCAGCTGCGGCGCGGCGGCGGCCGGCGACATCGTCGGGCAGAGCCCCCAGCTCGGAGCCTTGGCGAACAACGGCGGGCCAACCTTCACCCAGCTCCCAGCTTCCACCAGCCCCATCGTGAGCGCCGTGCCGGCGTCCGTCACCTCGGGTACAGGAGTCACCGGCGATCAGCGTGGCGACGCCCGTGGACAAGGCCAGCACGGCTCCTCCACCATCGGCTCCGTCGAAGTCGCACAAGCCACGCCGCCACCGCCACCGCCACCGACAACAACAACCACAACAACACCACCACCGACGTCCACGCACGGCTACTGGCTGGTCGGCTCCGACGGCGGCATCTTCACGTTCGGTTCCGCCCAGTTCCACGGGTCGACCGGCGGCATCACCCTGCAGCGACCGGTCGTCGGCATCAGCCCGACAGCCAGCGAGGACGGCTACTGGCTCGTGGCGTCCGACGGCGGCATCTTCGCCTTCGGCGACGCTGGCTACCACGGGTCGATCCCCGGCGTCGGATTGGCGCCGGCGGGGTCCGGCCTCCCGCACAGCCTCAACGCCCCGATCGTCGGGATCGTGCCCTCCTCCGACGGCGGTGGCTACTTCATGGTGGCCTCCGACGGTGGTGTCTTCGCCTTCGGTGATGCCCACTTCGCAGGGTCCTGCCCAGGGGTCGGGGGCTGCGCCGGCGCCGCTGCTGCGGTCGTGCCGGACGCCTCGGGCAACGGGTATTGGCTGATCACCCGGACGGGCAACGTCTACGCCTTCGGTGACGCGCCGTATTACGGCGCTCCGGGAAACCAGGGTTTTCCGGTGACGTCCGCTGTCCGGACAGGCGACGGGGGTGGCTACTACGTCCTCCTGGCGAATGGTGCCGTTCACTCCTATGGGGACGCGGTGGCACGCGGCGGCCCCGTGGGATCGATCGGGGCCCTCAACCAGGCCTCGGCCATCTTCTCGGACGCTGACGGCGGGGGCTACTGGGTGGCGGCAGCTGATGGTGCCGTCTTCCCCTACGGCAACGCCACAGACCAGGGATCGATGGCCGGGAACCACCTGAACGGCTCGATCATCGCGGCCACAGGTTTCTGAGCTCCGGCTGACTGGTTCGCAATGGGGCGCTGCCGGCCCCGTGCCCGCTGCTACTCCCAGACCAGCGCGCCCAGCCGGAGAAGCCCGGCCAT
>Ga0302314_10005445_pt1 | contig 23208 bp, 18 predicted proteins | sample III_Palsa_N2_3_FD_200533 | JGI IMG/M metagenome (GOLD analysis project Ga0302314, IMG submission 200533) | Peat permafrost microbial communities from Stordalen Mire near Abisko, Sweden - III_Palsa_N2_3 | ecosystem: Environmental > Terrestrial > Soil > Palsa > Peat permafrost | place: Sweden... | reverse complement strand
GCGATCCGCGCCAGAGGATGACCCCTTGCCGACGAACCTCGCGCCGCTGCCGCTGGCGACCTTCTTCGGCGCCTTCCTGCTCGCCTTTCCGACCCTGTTCTCGATCGTCAATCCGTTCGGCTCGGCGCTGATCTTCAAGGAGGCGACGGCCGAGCGGACCGCGGCCGAGCGGCATTATCTGGCGCGGCGGATCGGGCTCTACACCGCCTGCCTCCTGATCGGCTCGATGCTGATCGGCGGCCTGGTTCTGGGCTTCTTCGGCATCAGTATCGGCGCCCTGCGCGTCGCCGGCGGCCTGGTGGTCTCGGTGAGCGCCTGGGGTCTCCTGATGGAGCCGCAGCGGCACGAGGACCGGAAGACGGCCGAGGCGGCGCCCAGTCATGGCGATCCAGAGGACGTGGCCTTCTTCCCGCTCACCATGCCGCTCACGACGGGGCCTGGCACCATCGCCATCGCCATCGCGCTGTCGTCGCAGCGGACCGCCGAGGGATTGAACGCCGTGGCCTTCTACGCCGGCGGTTGCTCGGCCGCGCTGGCGATTGCGCTCCTGGTCTGGCTGTCGTACGGCTGGTCGGATCGGGTGGTGGCGCTGCTCGGCCACCGCGGGGCGCGGATCGTCTCGCGCCTGACTGCCTTCATCCTGCTCTGCGTCGGCGTCCAGATCATCGCCACCGGCGCCCAGAGCCTGGTGGCGATGGTGCTGACGCCGGCGCCACGTTAGCGCCTGTGAACTCCGGCCGAGATCCGAAACCCCTCACCCTCCCACGCCTTCGGCGCGGGCCCCTCCCTCTCCCTTTGGGAGAGGTGAGCTCTTGCTTCTATTTACCTCTCCCAAAGGGAGAGGGAGGGGCCCGATCGCGAAGCGATTGGGACGGTGAGGGGTTACACATCCCGCCGTGCTAGCCCGCCGCCCAGCACGAACTGCTCCATCGCCTTGGCGAAGCCTTCGTCGTTGTAGGAAGCGGTGGTTTCGGTCGCCTGCGCCTTCACCTCGTCGGAAGCGTTGCCCATGGCGATGCTGAGACCGGAGCGTTTGAACATGTTCACGTCGTTGGGCTGGTCGCCGATGGTGGCGATCTCGGACTCGGGAATTTCCAGGTGCTGACTCAGATAGTCCGCGACCGCGCCCTTGTTGGCGTCCTTGTGGGTCACGTCGAGGTAGTAGGGCTGCGAGCGGCTGGCCGTTGCGCGGGCGCCGAAGGCGGCTTGGGCGTCGGCCTCGCACTTCTTCACCCGCTCCAGATCGTCGCTGATGCCGACGATCTTGGCCACCTTGTCCAGCCGGTCGTCGAAATTGGCGACCACGGTCGGCTCGAACTTCACGGTCCAGGCTTCGCGATCGACGTGGGGCGCATCGCGCTTGGTCACCAGCCAGTCGTTGCCGGTGTAGATCCAGGCGTCCAGGCCATGTTCGCCGATCAGCTTCAGCGCCTGCGCCGCCATGTCGGGCGGCAGCGTCTTCTGCTCGATGATCGAGAGGTCCGTCTTGACGAACAGGCCGCCGTTGAAGCCGGCGATCGGGGTGTCGAGCGCCAGATCGTCGAACAGCATCGCCATGCCGCGCGGCGGTCGGCCGCTGGTGATGGCGAAGCGGATGCCCGCCGCCTTCAGCGCCCGCACCGCCGCCTTCGCGCGTTCGGTGAGCACCTTCTGCTCGGTGACCAGGGTGCCGTCCACGTCGGCCAGCACCAGGGAGATTTTCTTAGCGTCCGCCATCGTCTGCCTCGTCAGTCCAGCGGCCGCCAAGCGTGGCCGTCGCGGCCGAGCAGGGCGTCGGCCGCTTCGGGGCCGTCGCTGCCCGCCACATAGTTGGGGAAATCCTTCGCCGGCGTCTCGGCCCAGGCGTCCAGGATCGGCTGCACCGCGGTCCAGCCGGCCTCGACGTTGTCGGCGCGCTGGAACAGGGTCGCATCGCCGATCATGCAGTCATAGATCAGGGTCTCGTAGCCGGTCTCGGGCGCCGCGTGGAAATAGGTCTCGTAGGCGAAATCCATGCAGACGTTGCTGAGCCGGATGGTCGGGCCCGGCCGCTTGGCGGCGAACTCCAGGGCGATGCCCTCGTCGGGCTGGATGCGCAGGATCATCCAGTTCGGATGCATCCGCTCCACCGGCGTGTCGCGGAAGAGGGCGTAGGGCGCCTGGCGGAACCGGATGGCGATCTCGGTGCTGCGCCGCTGCAGCGCCTTGCCGGTGCGCACATAGAACGGCACCCCGGCCCAGCGCCAGTTGTCGATGCCGAACTTGCACGCGGCGTAGGTCTCGGTGACCGAGTCGGCCGCGACGTCCGGCGACTTACGATAGGCCTCGATGCGTTTGCCGAGCACCGTGCCGGCGCCGTACTGGCCGCGCGCGGTGTTTTCGAGCGCCGTGGCGGCGTCCATGCGGTGGATCGCCTGCACCACCTCGGCCTTTTTGGTGCGCACCGCGTCGGCGTCGAACGAGATCGGCGGCTCCATCGCGGTCATCGCCAAGAGTTGGAACATATGGTTCGGCACCATGTCGCGCAGCGCGCCGGTGCGCTCGTAGAACTTGCCCCTGAGCTCGACGCCCACGGTCTCGGCCGCGGTGATCTGCACCTCGGTGATGTGGTCGCGGTTCCAGATCGGCTCGAAGAGGCCGTTGGCGAAGCGCAGCGCCATGATGTTCTGCACCGTCTCCTTCCCGAGGAAGTGGTCGATGCGATAGATCTGGCTCTCGCTCAGAGTCTTCAGGATGTCGGCGTTCAAGGCCTTGGCCGACGCCAGATCGTGGCCGAACGGCTTCTCGATCACCACGCGCCGCCATTGGCCTTCGGTCTCGGTGGTCAGCCCGGCGGCGCCCAGCCCCGCCACGGTGGTGGCGAAGAACCGGTCGGCGATGGCGAGATAGAAGAGATGGTTGCCGGCCGTGCCCTTGGTCTTGTCCAGGCCGGCCAGGAGCCTGCCCAGCCGCTTGTAGGCGTCCGGATCGTTCAGGTCGCCCCGCAGATAGGTCATCCGCTCGCCGAGCCAGTCCCAGGCCGCCTTGTCGATGCTGGCGGCCTCGAACTCGCCGCCCTTCTCGGTGGCCATCTGCTCGATCATGGTCGTCAGGCCGGCGCGCCAGTCCTCCGAGGTCTGCTCGGCCAGGTCGACGCCGACCAGCTGGAAGGCGTCCGGCAATCGCCGCGCCGTAACCATGTTGTAGAGCGCCGGAACCACCAGTCGCTTGGTCAGGTCGCCGGCGGCGCCGAAGATCACGATGGCGCAGGGCGGCGCGACAGGCACCTCGTCCGAGGCGCCGGGCGTCGGCGCGGTGGTCACTCGCCGGCCTTCAGGCCGCGATAGCGGCGGATAAGGGTGTTGGTGGAGCTGTCGTGCTCCAGCTTCGGCGCGTCAGGCCCCTCGAGCTCCGGGACAATGCGCTGGGCCAGCGCCTTGCCCAACTCCACCCCCCACTGGTCGAACGAATCGATCTGCCAGATGACGCCCTGCACGAAGACACTGTGCTCATAGAGCGCCACCAGCTTGCCCAGAGCGGCGGGGGTCAGGCGCTCCAGCATCAGGGTGTTGGAGGGCCGATCGCCCTCGAACACGCGGTGCGGGACCAGCCAGTCCGGCGTGCCCTCGGCCTCCACCTGCTCGGCGGTCTTGCCGAACGCCAGCGCCTCGGTCTGGGCGAAGACATTGGCCAGCAGCAGGTCGTGATGGCGGCCGAGCGGATTGAGCGTCTGGGCGAAGGCGATGAAGTCGGCCGGGATCAGCCGCGTGCCCTGGTGGATCAGCTGGTAGAACGAGTGCTGGCCGTTGGTGCCGGGCTCGCCCCAGTAGATCGGCCCGGTGTCGTAGTCGACGCGGGTCCCATCGAGGGTCACGTGCTTGCCGTTGCTCTCCATGGTGAGCTGCTGGAGATAGGCCGGAAAGCGCTTCAGATACTGCTCGTAGGGCAGCACAGCCACCGTCTGGGCGCCGAAGAAGTCATTGTACCAGAGCGCGAGCAGCCCCATCAGCACCGGCAGGTTCTGCGCGAACGGCGCGGTGCGGAAGTGCTCGTCGATCTCGTGCGAGCCGGCCAGCATCTGGCGGAAATTGTCCGGCCCGACGGCGATCATGGTGGAAAGCCCGATGGCGGATTCCATCGAATAGCGGCCGCCGACCCAGTCCCAGAAGCCGAACATATTGGCCGCGTCGATGCCGAACTTGGTCACGCCCGCGGCGTTGGTCGAGACGGCGACGAAGTGGCGGGCGACCGCCGCGTCGTCCTTCAGGCTGGCCAGCAGCCAGTCGCGCGCCGTTTGGGCGTTGGTCATCGTCTCCAGGGTGGTGAAGGTCTTGGAGGAGATGATGAACAGGGTCTCGGCCGGATCGCGCCCCAGCACCGCCTCGGCGAAGTCGGTGCCGTCGACGTTGGAGACGAAACGGAACTCGAGGTCTCGGGCGCTATAGTGGCGCAGCGCCTCATAGGCCATCACCGGTCCCAGGTCCGAGCCGCCGATGCCGATGTTGATGACCGTGCGGATCGGCTTGCCAGTGAAGCCCTTCCAGGCGCCGCCGCGGATCTGGTCCGAGAACGCCGCCATCCGGTCCAGCACCTCGTGCACGTCCGGCACCACGTCGCGGCCCTCGTGCAGGATCACCTCGCCGCGCGGGGCGCGCAGGGCGACGTGCAGCACCGCCCGCTTTTCGGAGACATTGATCGGCTCGCCAGCGAACATGGCGTCGATCCGGCCGCGCAGGTCAGACTCGTCTGCGAGCTGCCGCAGCAGGCCCAGGGTCTCGGCGGTGATCCGGTTCTTCGAATAGTCGAGGTAGATCCCGGCGGCTTCGGCCACCAGCCGCTCGCCCCGATCCGGCTCGGCGGCGAAGAGATCGCGCAGGGTTTGAGCCGCGATGGCCTTCTGGTGGGATTCAAGGCTCGCCCAGGCGGGGCGCTGGCGAAGTGGGAGCACGCTCATCGATAGCTTCCTTGGATGGTCCGGAGATCGGACATAGGCCCGCCGGTTCCCTGCAACGCGTCGCTCTTTGAGTGGATGCAAGCGATAAGGTCCATGTCGATCGAAAGGTTCATCGACATCGCGAAATGGGGAGCCGGGACGGCATGACCAAGATCATCCTCGTCCGCCATGGCCACGTCGAAGGCATCGCCCCCGAGCGTTTCCGCGGCCGCGCCGAGCTGCCGCTGACCGAGCTCGGCCGCCGCCAGGCCGACGCCGTCGCCCAGCGCATCGCCGCCGACTGGCCGGTGGCCGCCATCTACACCAGCCCGATGGGCCGTTGCGTCGAGACCGGCCGCGCTATCGCCGAGCGCACCGGCGCGTTGGCCACGGCCACCGACAAGCTGCACGATCTCGACTACGGCGCCTGGACCTGGAAGACCTACGACGAGGTCAGGGCCGCCGAGCCCGAGCTCTTCCAGCGCTGGTTCGACGCGCCGCAGCTGGTGCGGTTTCCGGGCGGGGAGTCGCTGCAGGATCTTGTCTCCCGGGCCGCGGACGCGGTGCGTGAGGTGATCAACGCGCATCCCGACCAGGTCGTTGTCCTGGTGGCGCACGACAGCGTCAACCGGGCGATGCTGCTGCAGCTCCTCGATCAGCCGCTGTCCGCCTACTGGCGCCTCGCCCAGTCGCCCTGCGCGATCAACGAGATCGACCTCGTGCATGGCCACATCAAGGTGCAGCGGATCAACGACACCGCCCACCTCGACGCCGCGCCGAGCCGCGAACGGGAGTCCTGAGTCAGGCCGGCGCGCGCTGGCCGAAGCGTTCCGCAGCGCGCGCCTTGGCCTTCTCCGCCTCGGTTTCCCGGTCGCGCGGCGGCGCGGTGGTCGCCAGCGCGCTCAGCAGCCGATGCGCCGCCTCGGCGACTTCGTCGATCGCCAGCTCGAACGCCGCCTCATTGGCCTTCGACGGCGTGTTGTAGCCGCTGAGCTTGCGCACGAACTGCAGCGAGGCGGCGCGGATCTCGTCGTCGCTGGCGGGCGGATCGAAGTTGAACAGCGTCTTGATGTTGCGGCACATGCCGGCTTCTCCCTCGTCAGACATCGAAGCCCTCGATGTCGAAGGTCAGCTCATAGTCTCCCGCGCCGAGGCGGTATTCGTCCAGAGTGTCGGGGCCGCAGCTGGCGGTGCCGAGGCCGCGCTGGCCGACGTCGAGATTGACCAGCACCTCGGCGCGCGGCCGCAATTCCTCGGCGTGGGTCGCGGCGGTGAGGTCCTCGGCCGTGAAATGGCTCACCGAGCCCTCGCAAGGCTCCGCCGGGGTGAAGCGCACCCCCGCGCCGTCGCCACGTAACGCGAGCCAGCGCAGGCCGCTGCGGGCGCCATGCTCCTGCGGCACGACATAGGGCACGTACTGGCCGCCCACCGTTCCTTCGAACCGGCCGACCCACGCCGCGCGCTGGCGGTCGGCGTAAGTGTCGCCGGGGCCGAGCCCGAACCATTCCACCGCCTCCAGCCCCGTTGGCGCGATGAGCGTCACGCCCAGCCGGGGCAGGTCGGCCAGGGCTTGGTCAACATGGAAGTGATTGGTCACCCGCACCCGTCCGTCCGGCGTGATCTCATAGACGTGCCGGTGCTCGAAGGCCGCCTCGGCCGCCGCGCAGCCAGCCGTCTGCGCGATGGTGATCGTGACCCGGCCCTCCGCCTCTTCGACTGAAACCACGGGCGCATGGAAGGCGAGGGCGTCGAGCCCGGCTTCGCGCCAGCGGCCGAGCGGCTTGCGGCGCTGGTCGCCCTGGCCCTTGATGCCGTCGTTGTCGGTGGGCGCGCGCCAGACCTGCAGCCGCGGCCCGGCTTCGATGAGGGCGTGGTTACGCCACGAGAACCGCTCCAGCCGCCCCGCCGAGCGCGAAAACGTCACCTCGAAATCCTCGCCGCCGACGCGGATCAGATCGCCCGCGTCCTCCAGCGTCAGAGGCCCGACGGCCGCCGCGCGCGGGGGCGGCTTGGCGACCACCGGTAGGCGCACCGGCAGCTGCGCCCAGGCCACCTCGTGCCCCGCCGGCGCCCAGGCGGTGTCGGCCCAGAGCCGGAAGCGCACCGTCAGAAACGCCTCCTGGCCGAGCGTGATCTCCGCCTTCGGCATCTGCACCGTCTTCAGCCGACTGGCCCCCGCCGCGATCTCGCCCAGCGACAGCGGCCCGCTGGCCACGGCCTCGCCGTCCACCTCCAGCGTCCAATCCGCCACCAGGTCGCTCAGCGAGGTGAAGTCGCGCTTGTTGCGGATCTCCAGCGTGCCGGCGGCCTCGTCGGCCCAGGTGACGGCCACCGGCTGGGCCAGGGTCTTGAACTCCCACAGCGCCGGGTGCGGCTCGCGGGTGGCGCTGACGATCCCGTCGCAGCAGAAGTTGAGGTCGTTGGGCGTATCGCCGAAGTCGCCGCCGTAGGCCAGGAACGGCTGGCCGTCGTCGCCGGTCTTCCACAGCGCGTGGTCGCACCACTCCCAGATGAAGCCGCCCTGCAGGCCGTGATGGCGCTCGAAGGCGTCCCAATAGTCGCCGAGACTGCCGTTGGAATTGCCCATGGCGTGGGAATATTCGCAGAGGATCATCGGCCGCCGGTCGCCGGGATCGTCCGCCTCGGCCCAGCGCACGATGGCGTCGATGGGCGGGTACATCGGGCAGACGATGTCGCTGGCGAGTGCGCCCGGCGCCGGTCCCGGCGGCCGTTCCAGCCAGGAGCCGAGCGGCGTGCCGTCCCAGCCCCAACCCCAGGTCGCGCCCTCGTAGTGAAGCGGCCGGGTCGGGTCGGCGGCGCGGATCCAGCTGGCCATGGCGTCGTGGTTCGGCCCATAGCCGCTCTCGTTGCCGAGCGACCAGACGATGACGCTGGGATGGTTCTTGTCGCGCGCCACCATCCGAAGACCGCGTTCGAGGAACTGGGCGGCGTAGCGCGGATCGCGGCAGAGCTGATGCAGGAAGGCGTGCGCCTCCAGGTTGGTCTCGTCGACCAGATAGAGCCCCAACTCGTCGCAGAGCTCGTACCAGGCCTCGGCGTTGGGATAGTGCGAGCAGCGCACGGCGTTGATGTTGAACTGCTTCATAAGCCGGATATCGGCGATCATCGCCTCGCGCGAGACGACCTTGCCGTGGTGGGGATCGTGCTCGTGGCGGTTCATGCCGGCGATCATCACCGGCCGGCCGTTAATCAACAGCTCGCGGTCGCCGATCTCGACTCGCCGGAAGCCGACCCGGCAGGACGTGGCCTCGACCGGCGCCGCGTCTGGCTCGTCCCACACCAGGCTGACGACGACGGTGTAGAGGGTCGGCGTCTCGGCGGACCATAGCGCTGGCGCCGTCACCGGCGTGGTCAGCGTCACCTGGCCGAGCGGGCCGCGATAGGGGTTGTGCCGCGCCGGATCGGCTTTCACCGTGGCCCGCAGCGGCGCCTCCAGCACCGGTGCGCCGTGGGCGTCATAGAGCTGCGCCTCGACCGCCCAGCCGTCCCGCGGCGCGCCGGCGAAGCCGAGACTCACGTCGAGGCGGAGCGAGCCGTCCGCGAAGGCCGCGTCCGGCTCGGCGCGGGCGAAGACGTCGGCGATATAGGTCTCGCCGGTGCAGATGAGGCTCACGTCGCGGTGGACGCCGCCCATCCACCACTGGTCCTGATCCTCGACGTAGCTGGCGTCCGACCACTTCACCACCGCCAGCGCCAGCAGGTTCTCGCCGGGCCGCACGAAGCCGGTGACGTCGAAGGCCTGCGGCAGGCGCGAGTCCTTGCCCATGCCCACCGGCCGGCCGTTGACCCAGACATAGAGCACGCTCTCGGCGCCGCCGACCTCGAGCACGATCCGCCGCCCCGCCCAGTCGGCCGGGACCTCGAAGCGGCGGCGGTAGAGGCCGGTGGGATTGTCATCGGGCACGTGCGGCGGCGCGCCGGCGAACGGCATCTGGACGTTGGTGTAGTGCGGCCGGTCGTAGCCATGCATGGTCCAGTTTGACGGCACGGGCAGATCGGCCCAGCCGGCCTCGTCGAAATCGTCCTGGGCGAAGTCCGCCGGCGCCTGCTCGGGCGAGCCGGCGAGGGCGAAGCGCCAGACCCCGTTCAGCGAACGCACCCAGGGCGAAGCGCCGCGCGCCAGCGCCTGGGCGGCATCGGGGTAGGGGGCCAGGGTCGCGCGCATCGGCAGGCGGCCGAGCGAGACCGTCTCCGGATGCCGCCAGGTCTTCACGCCGCCTGCTTCGAACAGCTCCATCCCGCCTCCGTCTCGTGACTCAGCCGCCCAATGCCCGCGCCGCCTCGACCAGCGCCGCCGCCTTCACCGCCGTTTCCGCCGCCGTCTGCCCCGGCTTGTAGATTTCCGAGCCGATGCCGAAGGCCCGCGCGCCGGCGTCCCACCAGGGCGCCAGGTCCGCCGCCCCGACTCCGCCGACCGCCCAGACGACCGCCTCGTCCGGCAGCACCGCCTTCAGCTGGCGCAGGTGTCCGGGTCCATAGGTGGCGGCGGGGAACAGCTTAAGATGTCGCGCGCCGGCGCCGATCGCCTGGAATGCCTCGCTGGCGGTGGCGAAGCCCGGCGCCGGCTCCAGCCCCACCGCCACGGCGCGCCGGATCACCGCCCCGTCAGTGTTCGGCGAGACGACGAAGCCGGCCCCAGCCTCGATGACGCCGCCGACATCGGTGACGCTCAGCACCGTGCCGGCGCCGCAGGCCATGTGGGCGCCCAGCCTTTCGACCAGACGTTGTATGCTGGCCAGCGGGTTGGGTGAGTTGAGCGGAACCTCGACGGCCCGTATGCCGCTCTGGAACAGCGCCTCGCCGATACCCACGACCTCCTCCGGGCGCACGCCGCGCAGGATGGCGACGATCGGGGACTGGGCGAGCGCTTCGTCGAGCGTCATGCGCCGCCGCCCAGGCGATGCAGTTCGATCAGGCCGGCCAGCGCCGCATCCTCGCCATCGTGGCGTTCCACCTTCCAACCCAGGCCCTCGAGCACCCGCCCGTAGTCGCGGCGCAGCCGCTCGCCGCCGATTACCTGGATGGTCTCGCCCGGCCGGGCGCCGATGAAGGCGGGGACCGTGGCGCACTCCGAACCGATCAGCACGCCGGAGACGAACGACGGCGTCGTCGCCGGGTCGGCGTCCGCGCCGGCGATGCGGCCGCGCGCCGCATAGAGCCGCGACAGCAACCCGCCGCCGTCGCCCGCCGCCGCCACGCCGGCCTCGAAAGCGGCCTGGTCGTCCGCATACGGCGGTTTGGTCTTCAGGATGCTGTAGCGGTTGAAGAGTTCGAACGTCTCGCCGGAGAAGGCGCTGACGAAGCGGGTGATGCGGCCGTCCTCGAGCCGCATCCATTTCGAGTGGGTGCCCGGATGGCAGACCAGCCAGCGGCCGCGCGCCCGCGCCGGATCCTCGGCCATCCAGCCGAACGCCTGGGTCTCCTCGCCGCGCAGCACGTCCGGCGCCGGCGGGGTGATGCTCTCGCAGCGCACGCCGGGCACGATCCAGACCGGCGGATCGCTGTCCGGCACGCGCGCCAGCGCGGCGGCGACGGCCTTCACGTCGGCGGGGCAGTCGACATAGGGCGCGGTGGTCCAGCCGACGTTGGAGCCGATCGCGCCGCAGAGCAGCGCGGGCAGGCGCTCTGCGTCCAGCTTGGCTCGCACCTCGGCGAAACGCTTCGGCGCCTCGCCGGGCGCCATCTGGTTCACTCCGAAGTCGAACACGGCGTGGCGCTGAATCTGGCCATTTTCGTCCAGCACCCAGGCGCGCATGTTGGTGCCGCCCCAGTCTCCCGCCAGGAAGCTGTCCGCCATCGGATCAGTCCGCGAAGTGGGGCAGGGCGAGGCCGACCACGCCCGGCTCGAAGGCGAAGAGGCCGCCGGCCAGCGGCTGGCCGGCCAACTCGGCGTCGGAAAGCTCGTCGCGGGCGCTGGTCACATAGAGGGTGCGCAGGTCTGGACCGCCGAAGGCGCAGCTGGTCGGCTGCGCCACCGGCATCTCGACGATCCGGTCGATGCGCCCGTCCGGCGCATAGCGCACGATCCGCCAGCCGCCCCACTGGGCGTTCCAGAGGTAGCCGTCGGCGTCCACCGCGGTTCCGTCCGGCACGCCGGGCTCGCCGTGAGTGTGGGCGAAGGGGCGCGGCGGCCCGATGGCGCCGGTGTCCGAGTCGAGATCGCAGGCGTAGAGCGCCCGCTTGATCGAGTCGGCATAGTAGAAGGTCCGCCCGTCGGGGCTGCAGGCCAGGGTGTTGGGGATGCTGATCTCGTGCACCATCCGCTCGCTCCTGCCGCCCGGATCGTAGCGTTCGACGTAGCCGGGGCGTTTGCCGCCGTCGTCGTCCATCACGCTCCACCAGAATCGGCCGGCCACGTCGATCATGCCCTCGTTGGATCGGAAACCGGGCGCGGCCTCGCAGGCGTGCCGCACCTCCAATAAGCCGCTGGCCGGGTCGAAGTTGCAGAGCCCGGCTTCTGTGAGCATCAGCAGGCCGCCGCTGGTCCTGGGCGCCGCGGCGCTGGCGCGCATCGGCAGGTCGAAGCGGCCGACCGCGCCGCCGTCATGGGCGTACCAGTTCAGCTTGCGGTTCTTGATGTCGAACCAGTAGAGGCGGCCTTCGCCGGCGTGCCAGAACGGGCCTTCGCCCAGCCGGTCGCGGGTCTCGGCGACGCACCTCGGCCGCTGTTTGTCGTCTGCCGCGGTGCTCACAATCGCCAATCTCCCATCCGAGCCCTTATAGAGGCGCAGACCGCCGGTGGGAGGCCCCGTGGAGCGTCTGATTGTCGGACCGAGCTGGCTGGGCGACGCCGTGATGATGGGCGCGCTCGTCCAGCGGCTGAAGGCGGCCGACCCGGCCGGCCGGATCACCGTGCTGACGCCGGCGCATCTCGACGATCTGGTGCGGCGCCTGCCCGGCGTCGATGCGACGCTGATCAACCCGTTCGCCCATGGCGCGCTGAAGCTCGGCGAGCGGGCGCGGTTCGGCCGCTCGCTGAAGGGGCGGTTCGACGAGGCGTTCGTGCTGCCGCACGCGTGGAAATCGGCCCTGGTCCCGGCGTTCGCGGGGATACGCCGCCGGATCGGCTTCGTCGGCGAGGCGCGCTACCTCGTCCTCACCGACGCGCGGCCGCTGGACGAGAAAGCGTTGCCGCGCATGGTCGACCGCTTCTGCCTGCTGGCCGAGCCGCGCGGCGCGGCGGCGCCATCGCAGTCGCCGATCCCAAGGCTCGAAGCCGATGCGGGCAAGACCGCCGCCGTCCTGGCGCGGCTGGGGCTCGACGGAACGCGAGGCGTCGCCCTCTGCGTTGGCGCTGAGTACGGGCCCGCCAAGCGTTGGCCCGCGGCGCATTTCGCCACCCTGGCGACGCGGCTCGCGGCGGCGGGTTACGAGCCGTGGCTGATCGGCGGGCCGGGCGACGCGCCGATCGGGGCTGAGGTCGCAGCTCAAGCGCCGGCCGCGCGCGACCTCACCGGCAAGACCTCGCTGGGCGACGCGATCGATCTGATCGCCGCCGCCCGCGCGGTGGTCAGCAACGATTCCGGCCTGATGCACGTCGCCGCCGCGCTCGGCCGCCCGGTCGTTGCCCTCTACGGCTCGACCTCGCCCGCCTTCACCCCGCCGCTGAGCCCGGACGCGGTGATCTTAAGTGAAAACGTCGAGTGCAGCCCCTGCTTCGAACGCGTCTGCCCGCTTGGCCACTTCAAGTGCCTGAACGGCCTGTCGCCGGAGCGGGTTTGGGCCGCGGTGCAGGGGCTGCTCTGAGGCGCCTTGCTCACCCCGCCGCCGCGCGCTCTAAGGCGCCATGGCCAACGCCCCGACCCCCGCCATGCTGCTCCGCTCCGACGTGCGCCTGTTCGGCGACATCCTCGGGCGCGTGCTGCGGACCGAGGAAGGGGAGGCGGTGTTTCAGGCGATCGAGCAGATCCGCCAGGCCTCGGTCGCCTATCATCGCGACGGCGCCCCGGCTCGCGGCGCGCGGCTCGATGAACTGCTGCGCGGCCTCTCGCTGCCGGACGCGCTGCGCTTCGCCCACAGCTTCGTCTGCTTCTCCCAGCTCATCAACATCGCCGAGGATCAGGAGGATCGCCGCCGCCTGCGGGCCGGCGGAAGGATCGACCGCTCGCTCGCCGGCGCCGTCGCGCGGCTGAAGGAAGAAGGGCTCAGCGCAGCCGACATCGAAGACCAGCTGCGCCGCTCGCTGGTGATGCCGGTGATCACCGCCCACCCGAGCGAGGTGCGGCGCAAGAGCGTCATCGACCGGGTCAGCCGGATCGCCGAGACGTTTGACGCCCACGATCGAGCGACGGGCGCGGCCCGAGCGCCGATCGAGGCCGAGCTCGCCCGCCAGATCCTGATCCTCTGGGCGACGCGGCAGCTGCGCCCCACCAGCCTGGGCGTCGCCGACGAGATCGAGAACGCGGTCTCCTTCTTCCAGCGCACCTTCGTCGGCGAACTGCCGCGCGTCTACGCCGACCTCGACGCGGCCCTGGGCGGCGGTGGGCCGACCCCCAGCTTCCTGCGCATCGGCTCGTGGGTCGGCGGCGACCGCGACGGCAATCCCAACGTCACCGCCGAGACCCTGCGGCTCGCCTTCCTCACCCAGGCGCGGCTGATCGTGAGCCACTATCTGGAGGAGATCCACGCGCTCGGCGCGGCGCTGGCGCTCTCCACCCAGCACGTCGAGGTGACGCCGGAGCTGGCCGATCTCGCCGATCGCTCCGGCGATGACGCCCCGCAGCGCCAAGACGAGCCCTACCGGCGCGCGCTCTCCGGCGTCTATGCGCAGCTCGCCGCCGCCGCGCCCGCGCTCACCGGCGCCGCGCCGGCCCGGCCCTCGTCGATCGCGGCCGCGCCCTACGCCTCCGCCGAGGCGCTGAAGGCCGATCTCTCGATCATCCAGAGCTCGCTCCTGGCCTATCACGGCGAGACGTTCCGCGCCGGACGCCTGGCCGACCTGATCCGCGCCGTCGATTGCTTCGGCTTCCACCTCGCCACGGTGGACATGCGGCAGAACTCTGACGTGCACGAGCGCATCGTCGCCGAGCTGCTGAAGGCCGCCGGCGCCTGCCCGGACTATCTCGCCCTGGACGAGGCCGGCCGACTGGCGCTGCTGGAGGGCGAGCTTGGCACCATCCGGCCACTATCGTCACCGCTCGCCAACTATTCGGACGAGACGCTGAGCGAGCTGGCGGTGCTGCGCGCCGCCGCGGAGGTCAGCGCCCGCTACGGACCCAAGGCGGTCGACACCTACGTCATCTCCAAGACCACGGCGGTTTCCGACCTGCTGGAGGTCTATGTGCTGCTGAAGGAGGTCGGCCTCTATGCGCCCGGCGATCCGTCGCGCTCGCCGATCATCGTCGCGCCCCTCTTCGAGACCATCGCCGACCTCGAGGCCGCGCCGGACACCATGCGCGGCCTGATCGCCTGCGAGCCGCTGAAGGGCCACCTGAACGCCCGCGGCGTCCAGGAGATCATGATCGGCTATTCGGACTCCAACAAGGACGGCTCCTACCTGACCTCGATCTGGTCGCTGCACGAGGCGCAGCGGGAGTTGAAGGCGGTGGTCGAGGGCGCGGGGCTGGGCTTGCAGTTCTTCCACGGCCGTGGCGGCGCGGTGGGGCGCGGCGGCGGCTCCAGCTTCGAGGCCATCCTGGCCCAGCCGCAAGGCACCGTCGCCGGCCGCATCCGCATCACCGAGCAGGGCGAGGTAGTCGCCAACAAATACGCCGACCCGGCCATCGGCCGCGAGAACCTCGAGACCATGACCGCTGCGACCCTGCTGGCGACGCTCGGCCGCCGCAACAGCGACGAGCACGCGGCGGGCGCGGCGGTGATGGCCGAGCTTTCGGCCGCCTCGATGCGCGCCTACCGCGCCCTGGTCTATGACACCGCCGGCTTCGCCCAGTTCTTCCGCGAGGCCACGCCCATTGGCGAGATCTCCAGCCTCAACATCGGCAGCCGCCCGGCTTCGCGCACCCGCTCGACCCGCATCGAAGACCTGCGCGCCATCCCCTGGGTGTTCTCCTGGTCGCAGGCGCGGGTGATGCTGCCGGGCTGGTTCGGTTTCGGCTCGGCGGTGGCGGGGCGAGACCTCGAAGCGCTGGCCGACCTCGCCGACGAATGGCCGTTCTTCGCCTCGGCGCTGGACAATATGGAAATGGTGATGGCCAAGGCCGACATGCGCGTCGCCCGCCGCTACGCCGCCCTGGTCGCCGACGGCGCGCTGCGCCGCACCGTCTTCCAGGCCATCGAGGCCGAGTTCGAGCGCACCAGCGAGGCGCTGAACGCCATCCGCCGCCAGACCGGCCTGCTCGACCGCAATCCGGACCTCGCCGCCCACATCCGCTACCGCCGCCCCTATATCGAGGCGCTGAACCACCTGCAGATCGAACTCATCGCCCGCCACCGCGAAGGCGACGACGACCCCCAGGTGCGCGAAGGCGTGTTGCTGACCATGAACGGCATCGCCACGGGCTTAAGGAACAGCGGGTGACCGGCGCCGGCGCGCGGCGTTGAACCGCTCAGTTCACGGATGACGCGCTCGGGCTGGGCGAAGGACGGAGCAGTCGCTGATAGAGGTCCAGCCATTGGGTGCGCTCGGCGGAATAGTCGAACCGCTCGGCGAGCCGGCGCGCGGCAAGCGATAGGCGGCTGGCGAGCGCTGGGTCGGAAAGCACGCGGCTCAAAGCCTCGGCCAGGGCTTCGGGCTGCCCCGGCGGCACGATGAGGCCGTCTTCTTCGTTGGTCATGATGTCGGGGATTGCGCCGACAGCCGTCGTCACGATGGGCACGCCGGCGGCCGCGGCTTCGAGCATCGCGTTCGGCATGCCGTCGTGGTCGGAGGTGAGGGCGAAGACGTACATCTTGCCGAACATCGTCGGGACGTCGCGTGGCGGCGCCTCGCCGAAGAGCGTCAATTCGGATTCGATCTCCAGGTCCGCGGCCAGAGTCAGGAGTCGGTCCTCCAATGCGGGATCCAGGCCGAATCCACCGACGACCAGCAGTTCGGATCTAAGGGATGGGTCAATCTTCGAGTAGCCGGCGAGCAGCAGCGGCAGATTCTTCTTCTTTCTCAAATTCGCCAGGGTGCCGACGACGCCTTTGTTGACGTCGGAACGCCATCGAACCGCGTGTCTGGAAAGGTCGATCGAATTGAACAGCAGGGAACACTCCGCGCGCCGTGTCCTGCCACGTTCGAACCGGACGAGGAGATCGCTTGCGACGGACGTGACCCAGGTCGCCTCTTCGACGATCCGGTCCGTGGCCTCCGTCCAAATCGGCTTCTCGCGCGTCGAGACGGCGTCGCTTCCCCGGATGCTGGCGATCACCGGGCGCCCGTGACTCACCTCGAGGCAGGGCTTGGCGGAGGTCAGATAGAAGCCGTGGAATAGGCTGAACGGGGATTGCTGGTCGAGCCGCTCGATCACCTGTCGGAGATCGGCCATCGTGAGCAGATCGTCAGTGCCTTTCCCGACCCGGTGCACCCGGTATCCATCCTCTCTCGTGCTTACGACATCTCCGGGGGCAAGCTTGAACGTGGGCGCGATCAATTCCACGTCGTAGGCGTCGTTCAGAAACCGCGCGATGCGCCGCGCGGACTTACCCACGCCGCCAATATCGGGATGATATTCGCAAGAGACGAAACAGACGCGAGGTCGCGTCATTTAGAATGCCCCCCGGCGTTTTGGACGCGGTCTGAGCGCGCGCGCTCAGAGACAATGTCACGCTTCCACTTGGCCGTCTTCGCGCCGCGAGGCGAAGTAGTCCGTCATGAACTGGCTGATGTCCAAACGCTCCCGCGCCCATCTCCACAGACCGCTGGCGTCGCGCGCCAAATCCACAGCGGGATCGAAAGGAAGCTCGGCGAAGCGGCTATGGCGCTCGGCGTAACGCCGATCGGCGATCTCCCCGTGCCAGAGGTGGAAGAGCCGGCCTGGCAGAACGCCCACGTTTCCTCGAACGTCCTGGTAAAATGGCTTCGCCCACGCTTCGTAATGCGCGGCTCTGGCCGGCGCGAGCTTATGGGTCGACACGGCGTCTTCCCAGCGCCCAAACGCCGCGCAGGCGAGCGATCGATCGCCGCCGCCGACCACCATCGCATCGTAGAAGCGATGTTCCCGCAGCAAGTCCGCGCGGGCGGCCCAGGCGAGGCCGCAGTTGCCAGTGCGCATCTGCCAGTTTTCCGTCGGGCGGAAGGCCAGCTGGGGCGTGGTTCCGCGCGCATGCATGGCGGCGATGCTCGAGCCCGTCGGCGCGGCGCGGGGCTCCAAGGCGCCGCTCGGCGGCAGGTCGTGATAGTCCGTGAACAGCTGAACGATGGGGGTTTCGCTCAGGCGCTCCCTGGCCTTCTGACGCCAGTCACCATCCTCGAACACCACGTCGCAATCGAGCCACGCCACATATCTGGCGCTGGGCGGCAGATGGTCCAGCGCGACGTTCAGCAGCGACTCTTTCTGCCACATGACGTCCGCCTGCGGCAGGCGGACGACCATTGTCCGATCGTCGGCGGCGACTTCGAACCGGCCGGAATTCGACATCTCCGCCACGATCAGGGGCGCGTCCAAGGCCGCCCGGAAGCGCCGGAAGTTGTCGGGGCGCCGTTTGTAGCCGGCGGGATTGAAGTAGGAGGTGATAGCCCAGAAGTCATCCATCGGCATGGGTCGCCCGCCCCGAGCGTGTGAACGGAAACATCTGTCGCATCAGCAAGTCAGCCAGTCGAGCAGATCGGAGCAAAGCGGGAGAGCGCCGCTCAGCTGCCCGGGAATCCGGCGAACTGCGGCACGCCCTCGGGCATCAGGTGGAAGGGCTGCGCGTCCGCCGTCCAGATCACCACCTGCGGGCCCGCGAACGCGGCGGGATCGTCGAGCGTGCCCACCTTCACGATGACGATGCCGGGGTTGGACGGGACGCGGGTGGTCAGGTGGGTGCCGCACTCGCCGCAGAATTCGCGCGTCGCCGGCGTCGCCAGGTCCGAACGCGCGAAACGCTTCGGCTCGCCCTGCGTGTAGCGGAACCCCTCGGTGGGCACGGCCATGAACAGGTTCTCGGCCCCGCCCGATATGTACTGGCACTCGCGGCAGTGGCACTGCCCCTTGAAGCCGGGCGCGCCCTCGGACTCGTAAGTCACCGCCCCGCAATAACACCGTCCCGTCAGGCCCATCGTCGCCTCCCTTGGCTGAACCGCGATATTACCACGGCCGCCGGCGTCTGACATAAGGGCTGAAATTAGAAGACGGAGGGACGCACGATGGATCAGCTCACCCGGCTCTTTCGAGCCCTCGGCCTGGCGGCGATCGGTGCGTTCGCCGCCGGCGTGGCCGCCGCCCAGCCGGCCGCCGACCACACCCTGCTCGGGATCGACTGCGCCGCGCCGCCGCTCTGGCATTGCCCCGACCACGCCTGCGAGGACGCGGTGGTCACCCAGGAGGGGCCGAGCGTGGAGCTGAAGACGCGCCGGCCGTTCTTCCTCGACTGTCCGTCCGACTACAAGCCGGGCGACAAGGTCAACATCCTGCTCAGCCTGCACGGCGCCGGGTCCTACGCCAACTGGCAGCGCAACTACTTCCCGGCCATGGACTTTAAGGACAAGTACCACCTGGTCATCATCACCCCGTCCTCACCGACGCGGATCTGGAGCGAGGCGGACGACGATTATCTGCACAACCTCGTCGACCTGGTGGTGGGCGCGGTGGGCAAGGCCAACGTCGACCATTTCATCCTGGCCGGCCACAGCCAGGGCGGGATGACCTCCAACCGGATCATCTGCACCGACTATTTCAAGGACAAGGTCGATGTGCGCATCAGCCTCTCGGGCGGGCGCATCGGCGAGGTGACCCCGGCCGGCAAGGGCTTCGGCGCCGGCGGACCGCCGGTCTATCTGAGCGGCAAGCCCTATACGCCGCCGCCGCCGTTCCACTTCCCGCCGCAGCTGCCCGGACCGCCGGGCGGCGCCTGCGACTACTCGTTTATCTTCTCCAACGGCGAGAACGAGTCGACCCCGGCCGCCACCTCGCCGCTGGCCGACAAGTTCCACTGCGCCGCGCGGGTCGAGCTCGCCGACGTGATCGACCCCAAGGCCGGCTACGTCTGGGACGCGGGCCGCCAGGATCCCGGCACCGACGGCTGGGGTCACTATCCGAGGTCGGGCCGCGCCCTGGTCTACCAATTCCCGAGCTGCGCGGACGGCCGCGTGGTGGCGGACGTGGTGCGGCTGCAGAAGGGCCACACCGAGGGCTATGAGCCCAACATCACCGACGCCATCCTCGGCCTCGCCGTCTCCGCCCGGGGCGGCAAGATCGCGAGTGGCGCCTGGACCCCGCCGCCACCGCCACCAACCCCACGCTTCCCGTTCTGAGGCGCGGCGCGCGCTATCGGTCCTTCCACGGCGAGAAGGCGCCCGGCGCGGTCGCCAGATCGAGCTCGAGCTCAGTCCGTCCCGCATCCGTATCCACGCCCACCGTGAAGGCGCCGTAGGCGGTCACTTCCAGCGACACGGCGCCCGAACTGCCCGGGCTGATGGTCTGGATGTCGTTCGGCGCGAAGCTCGGGTGCAGGTGAAAGGTCACCGGATCGGTGATCGGCGGCGCGCCCGGCGTCGGGTCGACCCGCAGATCGATGACCCCCCACTCGGGCACCGCGGGATGCGGGCGGACCTGCGCCGTGAGCGCGCGGCCGTTGCGCGCCGCGAGATCGCCGAATTTCCCGGCGAGCGGATCTTCCACCGGAGTGTCCGCTGTATCGGAGGGGGGCTCAGAACCCGACCCAGATTCGCCGTCCGAGATCGCGGCGGTCAGGTTGAAGCGTTCCCCTAGGCTGGCAAGGGAAATGCGCGCCGGCCGCGTGGTGGCGCGCGACAAGGTGGACACCGTGGTCTGGGTGCTGGCGGCCTTGGCCTCGACGGCCGCGACCCGGTCGCTGAGCTCGACGGTGATCCCGTCCTTGCCGATCGAGAACTTGGAAAGCCGCGCCGAGAGCGCCGGCCAGCATGCCAAGAGTGCGCCGATGCCGATCAGGATCAGGATCGAGTCGTCGATCTTCACGCCCTTGACCGCGAGCCCCACCGCCAGGGCCAGCACGACCACGCCCAGTAGCGCGACGTAGCCGTCGCGGCTGGAGGCGTTCGAGGGCGGGGTAGGGCTCATTCGCCGGACAATGCCTGCCTGTAATCACGCGACAATGAACTGGAGCTTGTTTCCAGGCAATGGTCCCGGCGGCCCGGTCGGCAGGGCAGTTTCGCGCGCGCTCTGGCCTCGCCGCGCCTCATGCCCTATATCCATTCACAACTTATGCTCAATTTCAGCATAAGGGAGAGATCGTGACCCAGGATTTTCACAGCCTCTACGCCCATGGCTTCGTGCGCCTCGCCGCGGCGACGCCCGCCGCCCATGTCGGCGATCCGGCGGCCAATGCGGCCTCGATCCTGGCGCTGGCGCGGCAGGCGGACGAGGCCAAGGCGGCGATCGTGGTCTTTCCGGAGCTCAGCCTCTCGGCCTATGCGATCGACGACCTGCTGCACCAGGAGGCGCTGCTGGATGCGGTCGAGGCGCAGATCGGCGTGCTGGTGGAAGCTTCGAAGGCGCTGTTTCCGGTGCTGATCGTCGGCGCGCCGCTGCGGCGCGAGGCGCGGCTCTACAACACCGCCGTGGTGATCCATCGCGGCGCGGTGCTGGGCGTCGTGCCCAAGGCCTACCTGCCCAACTACCGCGAGTTCTACGAGAAGCGGCATTTCACCCCGGGCGCCGGGGTGCGCGGCGAGACCATCGCCGTCGCTGGGACGCGCGTCCCGTTCGGCGTCGACCTGCTGTTCCAGTCCGCCGGCGACATCCGCGCCACCTTCCACGTCGAGATCTGCGAGGACATCTGGCTGCCGATCCCGCCGTCGTCGCACGCGGCGCTGGCGGGGGCGGAGATCCTGCTCAACCTCTCCGCCAGCAACATCACCATCGGCAAGGCCGATGTCCGCCGGCTGCTCTGCGCTAGCCAGTCGGCGCGGGCGATCGCGGCCTATCTCTACACCGCCGCGGGCCTGGGCGAATCCACCACCGACCTCGCCTGGGACGGCCAGGCCGAGGTGTTCGAGAACGGGGTGGAGCTGGCCGCGTCCGAGCGCTTCATCGCCGATGAGCTGACCCTGGCGGACGTCGATGTCGGCCGGCTGCGCGGCGAGCGGATGCGGGTGAACAGCTTCGCCGACAACGCCGCCGCCGAGCTGCGCGCCGACCGGCCGTTCCGCGTGATCCCGGTGGCGCTCGATGCCCCCGCCGAGCCGGTCAAGCTCCAGCGCAAGATCGAGCGGTTTCCGTATGTGCCCAGCGACCCCGCGCGGCTCGCCCAGGACTGCTACGAGGCCTACAACATCCAGGTCGAGGGCCTGGCCACGCGGCTGAAAGCCACCGGCTCCAAGACCCTGGTGATCGGGGTCTCCGGCGGCCTCGACTCCACTCACGCCCTGATCGTCTGCGCCCGCGCCCTCGACAAGCTGGGCCGGCCGCGTGAGCAAATCATGGCCTACACCCTGCCGGGTTTCGCCACCTCCGACGGCACCAAGTCGAACGCCGTCGCCCTGATGGAGGCCATCGGCGCCACGCCCGGCGAGATCGACATCCGCCCGGCCGCGCGGCAGATGCTGGCCGACATCGGCCATCCGTTCGCGAAGGGCGAGCCTATCTACGACGTCACCTTTGAAAACGTGCAGGCCGGCCTGCGCACCGACTATCTGTTCCGCCTCGCCAACCACCACCAGGGCATCGTGGTCGGCACCGGCGACCTCTCCGAACTGGCGCTGGGCTGGTGCACCTACGGCGTCGGCGACCACATGAGCCACTACAACGTCAACGCCTCGCTGCCGAAGACGCTGATCCAGCACCTGATCCGCTTCGTGGCCGCCAGCGGCGACGTCTCGGACGAGACGGCGAGGCTGCTGCACGCCATCCTGGCCACCGAGATCTCGCCGGAGCTGGTCCCGGCCGACGCGACGGGCGCGATCCAGTCCACCGAGGCCATCGTCGGCCCCTATGCCCTGCAGGACTTCAACCTCTACTATACGATCCGCTACGGCTTCCCGCCGTCGAAGATCGCCTACCTGGCCGAGCACGCCTGGGCCGACGCGGCCGCCGGCGACTGGCCGCCGAACGTCCCGGACGCCGCCCGCCGCGCCTACGACCTGCCCGAAATCCGCAAGTGGCTGCGCCTTTTCCTGACCCGCTTCTTCGCCTTCAGCCAGTTCAAGCGCTCCGCCGTCCCCAACGGCCCCAAGATCAGCTCCGGCGGTTCGCTATCCCCCCGCGGCGACTGGCGCGCGCCCTCCGACGGCAACGCGGCCGCGTGGCTGGCGGAGCTGGAGGCGAACGTACCGGGGGCCTGAGGCGTCGCTACCGCGCCAACAGCACCGTGCAGAAGGCCAGTACGGCCAGGGTCAACGCCAGCCACAGCAAGGGCCGCAGCGGCGGGCGTTTTCGTTCGGGCTCGCTCGCCCACAGGAATGGCATCCGCGACATGCGGCGAAGCTTGTCGCCGAGAGTCTTCTTGGCGGATTAAGAAGTTTGGTGAGTCCGAATTAGCTATCCTGCGTGTGATAAGTTTTCATCGACAGCAGAACAGATTTCGCGCCTTGGGGTTGAGAAATTCCAATGTGAGTACTGAGGACGCCGGGCTCGATGATCACTGCGAGACGGGGAAGGTCAACGCGAAGACGCCCTGGCCGTGCGAGGGGGCCGTCACCGTCATGCTCTGCGTGGCGGGCGCGCCGGGCACATTGCCGGAGACCTGATAGGCCTTGCCGGGCGGCAGCTTGAGCAGGATCCAGGGGCCCTCGCAGGTCACCGTGGCCAGGGTCGCGCCGCCCTGCGAGAGCGTCATGGTCTCGTCGGCCAGCAGGCCGCGCTGGCTGTCGGCGAACTCGATCTTGACCGAATAGGCGTTCCACTTCGGCGCGTCCTTGGTCTGGCCGATGCCGGTGCACCCGACGCCGATCCCGTTCACGACGGTCTCACGGTCCAGTCGCAGGGGCACGGGTTGGGCGCTGGCGGGGCCGGCGAGCAGCGTGAGGGCCGCGCCGGCGAGAAGGGTGCAGGAGAGGCTTTTCGACAGGCGCATCGGGATCTCCAGCGCGGAACGATGGCGCAGGACTCGCCATTCCGCGTTTAAGGTCAAGCCTGCCGACCTCCGACGCGAATTGGCGCGCGGGCGGCGCGGCCTTATAGACGCGGGAGCGGGCAGGGCGGCCGCGGGAGAATGGGCATGAGCTACGCCGCGCGAGTGCTGCAGCCGGGCGAGACCATCGTCTACGAGGCGCGCATCCACTGGATCGTCTA
>Ga0302314_10005442_pt1 | contig 23214 bp, 16 predicted proteins | sample III_Palsa_N2_3_FD_200533 | JGI IMG/M metagenome (GOLD analysis project Ga0302314, IMG submission 200533) | Peat permafrost microbial communities from Stordalen Mire near Abisko, Sweden - III_Palsa_N2_3 | ecosystem: Environmental > Terrestrial > Soil > Palsa > Peat permafrost | place: Sweden... | reverse complement strand
TGCAACAAATGCAACACCCTGCGCGGCGACGGCGGGAAGTTGATCAAGGATCTACCAGTGCGAACCGCAACGATGTCCTAATTGCGATGATCGCGACCCCCAGAGAACGTCCGCGACACCGCATACGCCGAAGACGCGAATACCGGATATGCCGGAAACGGCCCGCAGGCCATGGCCACGCTGCGGAATCTCGCCATCAGCCTGCTCTATCTCAACGGCGTCACCGAGATCACACGCACTCTCCAGGCCATCGCCCGTGACCGAAACCGCATCCTCAACTACCTGCCGCTATGAGACCTGGTTCACAAATGACTTTGGCGATCCCGTGCACCGCACCCGAGGCCGAACGGGCTGCCCTCGTCTCATTGGCCGACAATGCGTAAATTGGCTTAGTAAACGTAGAATAATTGCCGTGCATAACTTTATTTAGAATTTTCCGCAAATCTAATATAATAGGCTAATATCTACAGAGGCTTGTGGCGCTAATATCTGGCCGCCGGTTATGATGGGCCGCGTGGTATAAGAGCCAGCCGTTATATGCTACTTCCGCATAGCTGACCAGATCCGGGTACTCGTTACCTGCGCTCCAAGCAGCGCTGGGCACCGGATGGGGGCCAAGAATGAGCCAGGACACCGAAACGCCGGCGGAGCCGTGCTACCAAATACCGGGCGCTTTGCACGAGGCGACACGTTCCCTGCTTCGGCTGCGCACCGTCGGCGAGGCCCGACGCATTGCCGAGTACTTGGTCCGCGAGCTCGGTGGCTGGCTAGTCCCTGCTGGCACGGACGATCCGGGCGTGCTCCCGGTCGACGTCTCATTCGGTGACGGTGAACCGCTGCTGGTCGCTGCGCCACCCGGCAGCGCCGGGCTTACCCTCCTCGAACGGCACCTGGCGCCCTTCCTGCTTGTTCTCGGCGGGCATCGCCGCGTCGGCAGGCGATCCTGACGAGACGGTGAGCCTGGCCGACCAAGCCCTCTACCAGGCCAAAGGAAGCCGGCCGCGACCAGTGGATCTGGGCCACTGCCCGTCGGCCTTTCAGTTACCAGCCGCCAGGTGACTACATCCAGACCTACCTCGACGACGCCATCGTCGGCAACCGGCAGGAGGGGGTCCGGCTCACGCTTGACTTGCTTGACCGGCGTGTCCCCCGGGAGCAGATCGTTGTGGATCTCCTTGCCGCAGCTCAGCGAGATGTCGGTGAGCGCTGGTACCGCAACGAGATCACCCCGGCTGACGAGCACCTTGCCTCCGGGGTGACCGCGGCTGCGCTGGACACGCTCATGGGCGAGACGAGCCAGTCGGCGCGCGACACCCACTCCGTGGTCACCTGCGCCGAGGGTGACTTTCATTCGCTGGCCGCGCAGATGTTCGGCGAGTCGCTGCGCGAGCACGGCATAAGCGTCACGGTGCTCGGCGCCTCGACGCCCGCCGATGTGGTGGCGGAGTTTCTCGTCCGCTCGGGCGCCGACTCACTGGCGATCTCGTGCAGCATTCCCATCTTCTTCCCGGGCACGGTGCGGGTGATCGACGCCGCGCATCGCCAGGGGATCCCCGTTATCGTCGGTGGCCGGGCGTTCGGCAACAGCCCCAGCCGGGCCGAGCGGCTCGGCGCCGACGCATGGGCACTCACGGCCGCCGATGCCACGGCGATCCTGCTGGCCTGGAAGTCCGAGCCACCTTCGGTCGGCCGCGACCCGACACCAGTCGACCCGGTAGGACTTCGTCTCACCGCACAGGCCGATGTGCTCGGCGGTGCCGCGTTCGACGGCTTCGCTGCCCGTTTTCCGCCGATGACCGATTACGACGAGAGCCAGGTAGCCCACACCCGGGAGGATCTTGTGTTCATCGTCCGATTCCTGGCCGCAGCGTTGCTCGCCGCTGACCACGCGATCTTCAGCGACTTCCTCGACTGGCGGCAGAACCTGCTCGTCTCACGCGGTGTGCCGCCGCAGGCCCTGAACGCCAGGCTCGAAGCCCTCCGGCCCGCGGTCGAGGTCGTCGATACCGGAGCAGCGTGCCTGCTCGACCTCGGACGCCAGCAACTTCTCGGTGGGCTGCGCTGACCCGGACCACCACATCGGCGCCCCGGACGCCGTGAAGCCAGCCTGTCAGGCGGGCAGTTACAGGTCAATTAGGGCCGCTGTCGGCACCTGTTCCGTGCGGTAGCGTTCTGCTGCCTCCAGGAAGTGGGAGAGGTGCTCGCGCCTGAGCCGCTCGGCCAGCGGCGCATCCCGGTCGAGCAAGGCCGGCCCGTCGGACTCTGTAGGCAGAAACGGGTGATGTACCCGGGGCTATCGAGATGGGGGCGAGACTTGCGTGAATCCTGACGGTATCGGCATGTTCAGGTCGCCCAAACTTGCTGCGCTCACGAGCAGTCACTTGAAATCGCTCTGCGTTACTGAGCTGGATGCCGACGAGCCTGTTGCGAGGGTGATGTGCACCGGCTGCTGGCCGGTCCCCTTGACGAGCCTGAAGGGCGCTGCTTAAATCACAACTTATTATAAGTTCTGAATTTGGGGCTACCTGTGCGTGTGCGAGCCATCGGCCGTGGTCCTCCAGACCGTTCTGAGCGGCGGCTGGGACCCGCCGATCGACGTCGCGTGCGCACTGGCCAGGAATCTCGCCTTGCTTACGCGGCTGTAGCCGTCATTACTGGCACGGTCAGCTTCCGCGGCCCCGGCCAGCACGCTGTCGTTCTTTGGATCAGTTCCAGCGACTGATGGGACGCGCCTGCCCAGAAACAGGAAACGAGTCCCAGTCCGGCCGGGGAAATAAGAAGAGGGAGTAAGAGAAATGGGATCAGTTCACGTCCCGTGGCTGGCTGGATCGCGGCGCGCCAGGCCACGCATGAGCCGTGTGGGCCGTATAGCCCTTGCGGTCGCGGTCCTGGCCGGCCTGACGCTGGTGAGCGGTATGCGCTCCGTGGCCCTCGGTGCCACCGAGGGTCCTTACGGCGGCACCCCGGCGGCGGTGCCGGGCACGGTGCAGGCGGCGAACTACGACGTCGGCGGGCAGGGGGTGGCCTACAACGTCACCTCGGTCAACGGCAGCGCGAACAGCTACCGCTCCGACGGGGTCGACCTGGAGGACACAGCGGACACGCAGGACACCAGCGCGGCTGGCGGCGCCTACGACATCGGCTGGACGACGACCGGACAGTGGTTCAACTACACCGTGGACGTCGCCGCCGCCGGCACCTACAGCGTCGGCTTGCGACTGTCCTCGCCGTACGGGATATCCGACGGGCTGCACATCGCCAACGCGGCAGGCACCAACCTCACCGGTCCGATCGCCGTCCCGAACACGGGCGGGTACCAGAACTGGACCACGGTCACCGCCAGCGTCACCCTGCCGGCCGGCGTGCAGACGCTGACCATCGACCAGGACAGCAACGGCTGGAACCTCCACTACCTGGCGTTCGCCGCGGTCGGCGGCGGCGGCGAGGGCCCTTACGGTGGAACCCCGGCGGCGGTGCCGGGGACGGTGCTGGCGGCGAACTACGACACCGGCGGGCAGGGCGTGGCCTACAACGTCACCTCGGTCAACGGCTCCGCCAACAGCTACCGGTCCGACGGGGTCGACCTGGAGGTGTGCGCGGATACCGGCTGCGGCTACGACATCGGCTGGACGGCGGCCGGGCAGTGGTTCAACTACACGGTCGACGTCGCGACGGCCGGCACCTATACCGTCGGCCTGCGGGTCGCGGCTCCCGGCGCGGTCACCGATGCTCTGCACATCGCCAGTAGCTCCGGGGCCAACCTGAGCGGGGACGTCAACATCCCGGCCACTGGCGGCTACCAGACCTGGACTACCGTCGACACTAGCGTCACCTTGCCCGCTGGCGTACAGACGCTGACCGTCGACCAGGACAACGGCGGCTGGAACTACTGGCAAATGCAATTCGCCGCGGCCGGCTCAGGAGGAGGCAGCGGTTACGGCGGGTTCCCGGCATCGTTCTGGGGCGACACCAGCAGTATCCCGAGCGCGTCGGGCGCCATCGAGTTCGACTTCGTCAACGCCACCAACGGCGCGTACCCCGACAGCGAGGTCTACTGGGATGTCAACGGCGTCGAGGAGTCGATCGCCCAATCGCCGTACTACACGATGACCTCGTGCGACTCCTGCCGGATCTACTTCTACCTCGGATCGCCCGACAGCCAGTACAACGACTTTATCGAGCTGAACTCCAGCGGCACGACGATCAACGCCGACACCTCGCGTGTCGACGCGTTCGGGCTGCCGCTGGCGATCCACCTGCATAACTCCGACGGCAGCGATGTCGTGGTGGGGGAGGACGACCAGGTGTTCTCCGAGAGCAGGACAGCCCTGTTCCAGCAGTTCGAGAACGCGGTGCCCGCGCCGTTCCAGCAACTCGCCACCGTGGATGCGCCCTACAGCATCCCCGCGCCCGGCGACGTCGCGGCCTTCCAGCCGGGCGGAGCGGACGCGAGCTACATGACCTCGTACGCGGCGTCGGTGGGAGCCACCGAGACCACGCAGGAAGTCTTCGGGTGCCAGGGCGGAGGAACCCCGGCCCTCAACGGTGACGCGAGCCTGTGCGCGGCACTGAACCGCTGCGTGGCGCAGTTCTCGACGACGGTGCAGAACACGCCGTCTGACTACTACCAGAACGCTCCGTGCAACTACTACTCCGAGTTCTGGCACTCGGTTGCCGTGAACGGCCTGCAGTACGGCTTCGCCTATGACGATGACAACGGCCAGTCCTCCGATTTCAATAGCGCCGACGCGCAGTACGTGCAGGTAGCCGTCGGCTTCTAATCCCGTCTCCTAGCCCGGTGGGCCGTGCCAGGCGCTGCGCATCCAGCTACCGCGCCTGGCACGCTCCTCCGTGCCAGACCACCGAACCGCCGCAGCCCCCGACCTCGGGCTGTACCTCCTGGACGACGACAATAAGATCAACACCGTTCACGTGGTTGCTCGGTGTCGCGGAAGGCCAGCTTCGCGCCCGCCTGGAAGCGGGTCTGCACGCCGAGTTCGCCGAGCAGCGCCGCGACGCGGCGCTGGACCGTCCGCTGGCTGACGCCGAGGTGCCGGGCGCTCGCCGTGTCCGTGAGCCCGGCGAGCAGCAAGGTGATCAGCCGCTGGTTGACCGTCGGCTGCTCGGGTCCGGCGGTGGGTTGGCCGTCCTGCCCTGAGGAAACCGGGAGCGCCCTGGTCCACAGGTTCTCGAAGAGTTCCGAGAGCGCTTCGAGCAGCGCCGACGGGTGCACGATGATGAGCGTGCCCGCCTCGCTTTCCTGGCCGGCGACGGAGGCGTACCGCAGCGGAAGCACGGCGAGCCCGCGATCCACAAGGTGGAGGCGCAACGGCACGCTCGGCAGCACGCGAGCCTGCTGCCCCCCGCGCAGGAGTTCTTCGACGTCTGGGGGCATGGCCTGGTCGCCGATGGCGGCGCTGTCGTAGATCGCGCGGCGGGTGACGTCCGCGGGCAACGGGCGGAGTCCCGAGCGGATGCCGGACAGGCTGACGTACGGTGCCTCGTCCAGGGAGCGGACCTGACGGCGGGCGCCCGCCCTGATCTGCTCGATCCGCTGCAGCACCGCGGCTCTTCCGGTTACCACCTCGATCACCGTGCCGGGCTCGAGATCGGGCGCGGCCCGGTGCCTGTGGTAGGCAAGCGCGAGCTCGGTCACCCGGTCGCGAGCGGCCTTGAACTGTTCCTCTAGGGCGGTGAGGTGCCCGTCGAGCGCCACGCCTGGCGGTACGGCGAGGTAGCCAGCCGGTTCACCGGGCAGCCTTTCTGCTAGTCCCCGGTCGGCCAACTCCGCCAGCGTCGCTGCCAGGCTTTCGCCGCGGTGCCAGTGCGCGGCAAGCCGGTCAGCCGGGCCATGCGGGTAGCTGAGTAGCAGCTCGTAGGCGTCTTCCTCGGCTTCGCCGAACCCGAGCGCCCGCAGGTGCGCCGCACGGCGAGGAGCCGCATCCGGGGGCACGCTCCCACCCTCAGGCATCGGCCAGGCCTGGTTCTGGCTGCAGCCAGCCCCGACGAACGGCCTGGTAGCCGGCTTGGAATCGGGAAACCGAGTCGAGCCGCCGCATCAGGGCGGCCAGATGGCGGTGCACGGTCTGCCGGTGCCAGCCGAGATGCTCGGCGATGGTGTCCTCGGTGTGTCCCGCCGTCAGCAGCGTCAGCAGGGCGCGCTCGGTGGCGGTAGGCGCGCCAGTGGCCGCCGCGCCTGCCTGATTCGCCCACAGCCGCAGCGGCATCGCCTGTTCCCAGTAGGCCTCGAACATTGCCGACAGCGCGTCATACAGCGCCGAGCCGCGGACGATCAGCCAGTCGCCCAGGTCGTCCGGGCTGCGCAGCGGCAGCATAGCGAGCGGCTCGTCGCTCAGCCAGAGCTTCATCGGGACGTCCGCCACCCGGGAGATCTCGCCGACCGCCGCGGAACGCTCAAGATCGCGGATCCGGCCCGGTGCGATCACGGCGCGGCGATCGTAGAGCACCCGGAAACGGATACCGCGCGCAAGGTGCTTGAATTCGATGTGATCACTGCTATCCCAGTTGGAGAGCAGATAGGGCGGTCCGTCGAAGGACCTGATCTCGCGCTTCGCCCCGGTATGCAGCCTCTCATACCATTCGACGGTGGCTTCCGTGCCGTGGCAGACCTCTACAAGCGCCGCCGGGTCGACCGCGGTCGCCTGCTGGAATCGGGCGGTCAGCTCGGTAAGGCGGCGGCGTGCGGCGCCAAGTTCCCGCTCCCGCTCGGTGATCACGTCAGCCAGTGCCTCGTCGGCGGGCACCACCGCGTACCGTGCGGGATCCCCAGACAGCCGGGTCACGAGGCCGCGTTCCTTCAGCCGCAACAGCGAGGCGCCGTCCCCGGCCTCGGCGGCGCTGAACGTCGGCCGGGTCAGCAGCAGTTCGTACAGCCGCTGCTCAGCTGCGGACAGCCCGAGAGCATGCGGGGCATCCATCGATTTGGGTGAATTTGTTGGCACGCGAGGACTTTACGCCATTGACGTAAAGGTCTCTTGACCGGATTCGTTGGAATCGCCGACCATCGGACGCGTTGTGCTCCAGAGGTCGGCGTCGCGCCGACCCGGCGAAGAGATCGGTGGTCAATTGCAGCACCTAAGAATTGTGCGCAGATCCGCGGTACTGGCCGGCGTGGCGCTTAGCGCGGTGCTGGCGATGGCCGGGCTGACCATGGCCCCGGCCGGCGCCGCGACGCGGCAGGCGAGTACCCCCGCCACCGCAAGCTCCGCGACAAGTAACGTGCCGAACGTCGCACCCGAGACGAGCGGCGCGCTCAGCCAGGTCTGCTCAGCCCCCAAGGCGAAGGGCGTCGCGAGCTGTCTTGCGATCCGGGTCGACAAGGCCCGCTCGGGCTTCGGCGTCAGGCTCGGCACCACGGCTGCACCGTCCGGTTTCGGCCCGAGCCAGCTGCTCAGCGCCTATGACCTGCCAGGCGACGGCGGCGAGGGCGCGACGATCGCCATCGTGGACGCTTACGACGACCCCGACGCCGCCGCCGATCTCGCCGTCTACCGCGAGCAGTTCGGACTGCCCGCGCTTGCGTCCGGGCAGTTCCGAAAGGTCAACCAGGAGGGCTTCCCCGGTGATTACCCGGCGGGCGACCCGAGCTGGGCCACCGAGATCTCGCTCGACCTTGACATGATCTCCGCGCTCGCGCCCAAGGCCGACATCATCCTGGTCGAGGCCGACAGCGCGACCGAGGTCAACCTCGGCACCGCGGTGAACGAGGCCGTCGCCCTCGGCGCATCCTACGTCTCGAACAGCTACGGCGGAACCGACAGTGCCGTGGGTCCGCAGCTCAACGCGGACTACTTCGACCACCCCGGCGTGGCAATCGTCGCGAGCGCGGGCGACGGCGGCTACGGCGTCGAGTTTCCCGCCGCTTCGCCCGACGTGACCGCCGTCGGCGGCACTACCCTTTCGCAGGCACCGGGGACCACGCGCGGCTGGACCGAGACGGCGTGGAGCGACACTGGCTCAGGCTGCTCCGCCTACGAGCCCAAGCCCAGCTTCCAGCAGGACACGGGCTGCGCCAAGCGGACCGTCGCCGACGTCTCGGCGGACGCCAATCCCTACAGCGGCGTGGCGGTCTACGACAGCTACAGCGACGGCGACGCCGCCTACGGGCAAGGCTGGGGCCAGTATGGCGGCACCAGCGTCGCGGCGCCGGTCATCACCGCCACGTACGCGCTCGCCGGCCCGATCGCGACGGGCTCCTACCCCAACGCCGACCCGTACAAGCACACCGCCGACCTGAACGATGTCACCTCCGGGTCGAACGGGACCTGCTCGCCGTCCTACCTGTGCACGGCGGGTCCGGGCTACGACGGTCCGACCGGCCTCGGCACGCCGGCAGGCACCGCCGCGTTCGCCGACACCAGCTACGGCGTCCTGACAGGAAAGGTCACAAGCACCGCCGGCCAGCCGGTCGCCGGCGCTCAGCTCCGCATCACGGGATCGGCGTCGGCGACCACCACGACAGGCGCCGATGGCACCTACCAGACGAGGCTTCCCGCGGGCGACTACCAGATTTCCGTCACGTCTTACGGCTATGCGGCCGGCACCTCGGACGGAGTCACGATCGCCGTGGGAGCAACCACGGTCCGTTCCGTCAAACTGAGGGCAGAACCGCGGATCACGCTCAGCGGCGCGGTGACGGACAGCTCGGGCCACGGGTGGCCCGTGCATTCCCTGGTGGTGCTTGATTACGGTACCGGCACCCTGGAGACCTACACCAGCCCGGTCACCGGCAGGTACTCCCTGCGGGTCCCCGGTGAATCCAGCTACCAGGTCCAGGTGACACCGCAGATCAGCGGTTACTCGACCACTGACGTCAGCGTGACCCTGGGCGCCGCGAATACCACCCGTAACCTCGGGGTCTCCGCCGACCTGCTTGCCAGCGAGGGATCGGCACCGGGCTATGACCAGAACACCAGCGGCACTGCCCAGACGTTCGCCGCCGGGACGCTGCCATCCGGCTGGACCCTCGCCACGGCGGCCGGCTCCCCGTGGTCGTTCCTGAGCGCTGCTTTGCTGGGAACGTCAAGCGGGGAGGCGTACGTCGCCGACTTCACCGAGACCCCGACCGACGCCTCGCTGTACACGCCGGTCGCGAGTGTGCCGGCCGGGCAGTCACCGGTCGTCTCCTTCACCACCGAGGAGCTTCTCGGCCTCGCCCAGGTCGACATCACCACGGACGGCGGGAAGACCTGGCAGACCGAGTGGAGCTCCGGCGACATCTACGACGGGCAGGTCGAGTTCACGCTGCCAAGCGCCGGCGAGGCGCGCTCTGTCCAGCTCCGCTTCCGCTACCAGGCCTATGACGCGGCCAGCAGCACGGGCGCTCTGTGGGACGTCGGCGACGTGCTCCTCGGCACCGCGTGGCTGACGTTGCAGCCAGGCGGCCTGGTCGAGGGCAACGTCACCGACGCGAATACCGGCGAGGGACTTGACGGTGTGAGCGTCGACGTCGCCGGGCAGCCGGAGTCGGCCACCACCTCGGCGGCGATGGCCGGGCTCGGCGCGGACAGCGACGGGTTCTACTACCTGTTCTCGGCCGCTGGCAGGCACACCATCACCGGCACGCTGCTGAACTACGGCGAGGGCCGGGCAGCGGTGGACGTGGCCGCTGACGGGATCGCCGTGGGCGAGGTCGTCATGCCCGCCGGACAGGTCGCGACCAGCGGGAACATCAGCGCCACGGTCTCGCCAGGCGGCACCGCGACCGGTGCGCTGACGCTGGCCAACACCGGGAACAAGGAGGCCACCGTCGTCATCGACCAGTTCCCTGGCTCGGGCGCTGAGGATGCGGCTGCGCTTTCGCAGGCGGTGTCGCGGGAGACGGAGCCGACAGCGCGAGCGCAGACCATCGCGGTCAAGCCAGGCACCGGCGAGTCCCTTGTGCAGCGGCTCGTGGCGGCCAGGCACTCCGCCGCGACCGCCGCGACCGCCGCGACGGCGGCAGGGCTCGCGGCGGGGGCCGCGACGGCGACGACCTCCGCTCCGGCGTGGTCCGCGCTCACGGACCTGCCCACCGCCACGTATGAGGGCGTCGCGGGCAGCTATGACGGCACCGTGTACGAGGGGCTCGGCGCCAACGACCTGCTGGCCACCTCGAACCTGCTGTACTCCTACGATCGAGCCACCGGAGCCTGGAATACGGAGGCGAGCGCGCCGGTGGCCGTGGGCGAGGCAGGTTACGCCATCATCGGTGACAACCTCTACGTGACCGGCGGCATCGGCGGCAGTCTCGCCACCGGGCTCACCCTGGTGACAACCACCCAGGTGTATGACTTCGCGACCGACACCTGGAGCCAGGTCGCGGCCGATCCCTACACGATCGCCGGCACGGACGTCGCGCTCGACGGCGAGCTGTACCAGATCGGCGGGGTGAGTGCCGCGACGCTCAGCCTGTCGAACATCGTCTCGGTCTACGACCCGTCGACCAACACCTGGAGCGAGGTGACCTCCTACCCGGCCGACATCGACGACCAGGCGTGTGGCGCGATCGCCGGCACGCTGTACTGCGCGGGAGGCGACGACGTCTCCTCCGCCCCCGTGTCGGACGCCTACGCCTACACGCCGGGCGACACGAACTGGCAGCAGATCAGCGCGCTGCCGATCTCGCTCGCGGGCGCGGCGTTCAGCGTGGCCGACGGCGAACTGCTGGTGTCCGGCGGCGAGACCGCTACCAGCTCGGAGATGACCACGGCGGGCTACAAGTATGACCCCGCCATGAACTGGTGGGTACCGCTTCCCCCCGCCGCGACGGCAACGTTTGGTGCAGCAGGCGCGCTCGGCTTCTACGCCTTGGGCGGTCTAACGCAGGGCGGGGTCATCGGCGATGCCGCTGTGCTGACCGGCTACGACCAGGTCGACGCGGTCAGCCTGCCGTGGCTGTCGCTCAGCCAGGACACGATATCGATCCAGCCAGGCCGCAAGGTCACGATCGAGATCGGGCTGGACGCGGCTGAAGCCGGGCTGAGCGGCAGCGGCACGGTAACCGCGGCGCTCGGTTTTGAGACCGACACGCCGTATGAGGTGACCCCGGTGGCAGTCTCCCTGACGGTCCGGTAACCGGGACCGTAAGCCGGGGCGGTCCGTACCAGGATGCGGGCCGCCCCGGCCAGGCAGGAGGTCATCGCGCGGCTCGTTGTTCACCGTTTGCCGTCCGCGCGTGGCTGATCAGCTGCCGAACGTTCCGTGTAGCGACACCCGCACCTGGAGTTCGCCCGGGCACCGGGCGACGTCGATGTCGGCCCCGAGCGCGGACTCCATCTCGCCGCGAAGGCTTTCGCGCCACGCCGTGTCGGCGAAGTCCCTGGCGTCGTCGTCACGGGGATCGCCTGCGGCCCAGCTGATGATGGTCTCGATGGCTAGGGTCTCGTCGGTGCCAAGGACGCGGATGCGCGCGTTCGGCAGTTGGCCGTCAGACGTGGGGGAACCTGACGCCAGGAACAGGGCCAGTTCGGCTATGTCGGCGGCGAACTGCGCTGTTTTCTGGCCCATGCCGTCAGCGAAGGAACGGATATCCACGACGGGAGGTGCGGCAAGAAGCCAGGCGGTCTGGTTCCTGATGGTTTCCGCGGGCCGTTCTCCCAGCCAGCGGGGTGAGAACCGGCCTATTAGTCCGCGTAGTGAGGTAGCCGCCTCGCTGACTTGCCTGGCGACCGAATCGAGCAGCTCCGTCTGATTGCTCGGTAGCTGGTCGCGGATCAGATGCAAGCCCAGGATGGCGGACGCAAGGCCCTGCACCGGGCCGTCGTGCAGGGTTTCGGCGACCGTGGCACGTTCATGTGCCCGGAGCGAACCCGACATGCCGAGGAGCGTCACACCGGGCCCGGCGGAGGCTGCCAATTCGCGTGCGGTCGCGGCCAGCGGCGCGGTCGCGCTAGGCAGTTCCTCCGGCCCCGCGCTTCCGGCGGTCGCTGGCTCCGTCCCGCACAGCGTCCGCACGGCGTCGAGCAGCTGATCGGGCTGGAACGGCTTGGCCAGTACGGCAACATCTGGGTGGACGCCCAGGGGGCCTCCGCTCATCAGTAGGCACCGGCTTGCGAGCCCTGGATCCGCCGCTATCAGGTCGGCGATGAGAGTAGCGCCTCGTTCGGAACCCAGGTGCATGTCGACGAGGACCGCGTCGTATTCGCGCGGTCTCATGGCACCCGCCTCGGCAAGCGTCCCCACCGCGTCGACGCGGTATCCGTGCGACACTAGCATCCGGCAGATCGCCACGCGCATGTCCGCGGCGTCGTCCACTACCAGGACGCGCGGGGAGCCAGAGTCACTCGTCATAACGCGCCCTTATCCCAGGGCCCCCTGGGAACCCTCTCGCAAGTCCACGATCCATGTACTCATAGTATCGTGTTGATTGCATAAGGTGACTGAGGTTGCCAGCTGGGAGGAGTCGCCATGGAAGACGTCAGCCCACGCCGCGAGGACACAGGGCAGGCGAAGACTCGCGTCTTCCTGCTGGAAGATCACGAGGTGATGAGGCGGGGACTGCTTACGGTCCTGTCCGCCGAGCCCGACATCGAGGTGGTCGGCGACGCCGGGACCGTCGCCTCGGCCCTCGTGCGACTGCCCGCGGTGCACCCGGACGTGGCCATCCTCGATGTGCGCTTGCCCGATGGCGACGGCATCTCCGCGTGCCGTGACATCCGGTCGATGCTGCCTGATACGGCGTGCCTGATGTTCACCGCGTACGAGGACGACCAGGCTCTGCTTGGCGCGATCATGGCGGGCGCCGCGGGTTATGTGATGAAGGGCGCACCCGTGCAGGACGTGGTGGAGGCGGTGCGCATCGTCGCCACCGGAAAATCCATACTCGACGCACGTGCCGTGCAGCGGATCGTGGTGCAGTTGCGGGAAGGAACGCCGGGCAGTGGTCGGAGCCCCGACCGACTGGCGGCATTGACCGCGCAGGAGAAGCGGGTGCTCGACCTCGTCAGCGAAGGACTCACCAACCGGCAGATCGCGGAGCGGATGTTCCTGGCCGAGAAGACCGCCAAGAACTATGTCTCGTCACTGCTCACGAAGCTCGGCCTGGAACGCCGCTCGCAGGCCGCGGTGATGGCCGTGCGGCACGCCAACCCGAACTACTCATGAGCGTCGGTCGGATCGCGGGCTGTCCCGCAAAATTGGCGAATGGCGGTTCTCCTCTTTTGTGGCTCATTGCGCCCCGTCGCCACCGACACCACCGCTTCCGGCCCTGATCGGGCTGCTCGCCCTCGCGTCGCCACCGCGGTGCGGGACTCCGCGACGCGTAAGTCCGCGAGCGCCGCCATGCGGAAAAGGCCCGGGCCGTCGGCCGCTGCGGTGGTCGCGGCGGCCCAGGCGGCGCGCCGACGCTGTACCCGCACCCTGGGCTGATCTAGATGGCTACCCGGGTGCCGGCAACTCCCGGCAAAAATCCCTAATCCGTCCACTGCGATACGTGCACGACGGGAGCCCCTGCATCGTCGATCTCGATGAGAACCGATTCCCGCCGGGAACCCGCGCACCACTCCAATCCCGCACGTCACACCAGGATGCGCGGCTGCAGTACCGGGCACTGCTGCGCATCATCACAAAGTGCGGTTGGAGCGTTGGGTCCAGTGGGCCGCGCGGACGCGCGGACGCGCGTGAGCGCGCTGAGCGGCGAATTTTACGTAATAAAGAGATTTTTGTCCAATTTTTTGTAAATCCGACATTATGCGTTTACGATCCCGTGATGTCAGGCGCTCAGAAGGCTGCCTGCACTCGTGCATCACCAGTGCACCGTGCAGGCAGCCTTCATGGTGAGCGCGACCTTCACGGGAAGGAGCCCTTTGGGCGCCCCAGCAAGTTCAGCAAGTTCAGCAAGTTCAGCAATCAGGCGTCGGCTGCCAATCGCCGCCGCACCCGCCGCAATGGCCGGCCTGGCCGCGGCGTTCGCCCTCGGTAACGCACCCGCTGCCGTCGCCGCGACGGCAGGCGCGTCAGTGCACCACGCGGCGGTTACCGCCGCCACCCTCCAGACCGGCGTCTCCGCCGCACAGTTGGTGTCGATCACCGGGCAGTCCGCCGCCGGGCTGCCGCCCGTCGTCCGACTGGACGCGACCAGGATCGCTGCGATCAAGCCGAAGGGGAAGCACCACCGCGCGCTGTCGGCGACGTACGTCGTCAAGTCCGGTGACACGCTCGCCTCGATCGCGCAGCACCTCTACCACAGTCCGGACTACTGGCCGGCGCTGTACTGGGCCAACCATGGCAAGATCAAGTACGCGAACGAGATCCAGGTGGGACAGGTGCTGACCGTCTCGGCCAAGCCTGCCAAGATCCCCAGCGCGCCCACGGTGCTCGCGCCTTCCCCGGCGCCGACAACCAGCACGGTCAGCTACGGGGAGAGCTACTCGTCGGCAAGCACGGCCGAGGCCGCGCCCGTGCAGACGGAAAGCACGCCCGTGCAGACGGGAAGCACCTACACCGGCAGCAGCGGCTCGTTCCAGTCGTGCGTCATCGCCGCTGAGTCCGGCGGCAACTCCCAGGTCACGAACTCCAGCGGCCACTATGGTCTCTACCAGTTCAGCGCCTCGACCTGGGCCGCCTACGGCGGCAACCCCGCCGACTTCGGCGACGCTAGCGTGGCGGAGCAGAACCAGGTGTTCGACAACGCCATCGCGGCCGGCGGCGGGTCCAACTGGGCACCGTACGACGGCTGCTGAGCCGCTTGATCGCGGCCGTGCGCCGCAGCGGGCCGGATAGCTGCCCGCGCGCCCCGGCGCTCCGCTGAGGGCTCGTTCCACGCACTCCTGGCGGTGGCTCGCGTGCGCATACAGGCGGGTCGGCGGCACTTGGCCGCCGACCCGCCTTCGCCGCTTCCTGGCGCTACGAAACGCCCAAGCCGGCCACCGCAGGGTGCGCAGGTTCCGTGTGTGAATTTCCTCATATCTTGACAAAAGCGCGCAATAGCGAGTGAAACTCTTCAGCAGGAACGCACAGTCGCGTTCGGAATGAGGAGATTGGCTATGCCCCGCGACGACCATGACGTCAGCATCCAGGTGACAGAACCCTCCCCGGCGGCACCGGCCCCGGTCGTGCCGGCTTCGGCCACCCGCCGGCCCCGAAGACGAGATTTCCTGCGATTTTCCGGTGGCGTCGCCGCGGTGGGCGGCCTCGCGGGAACGATCGCAGGGACCGGCGTGCTTGCGCCTGCGAGCGCTGGCGCGGCCGTCACGTCGCAAAGCGACACGGCGGCCGCGACCGGAAGCCTGGCGGCCACCCCGATCCGCCCGCCGGCCGCCCCGCTCGCGGTGCGTGGCCCGTACCTGAGCACCTGGCTGCCTGCCACGGTCTCTCCCGCGACGTGGCAGGAGTTCTGGCAGGGGCACACCACGGCGATGGGCGGCATCGCCAGGATCGATGGCGTGGCGTACGTATTCATGGGAGATCCGGGCATCATCTTGACCGTTCCTAACGGCAATTACGGAACTCCCTCGACCGTCCAGGGCTTCCAGCAGGCGTTGCAGCAGACCAGTCTTGAGGTGACTCCCACCCGCACCGTGTTCACCCTGGAAGGTGGCGGAGTCGGGCTGACCCTGGAGTTCCTGTCCCCGGTCGAGCCGGGTGATCTGACTCGCCAGTCGATCCCGCTGAGCTACCTGGTGATCAGTGCGCGGAGCATCGACGGCGCAACGCATGACGTGCAGGTCTATGCCGACATCAGCGGCGAGTGGTGCAGCGCCGACGACAGCCAGGAAATCACCTGGGCACCGGCGCAGGTGAGCTACGGCGGTGGCACGCTGCAGGCCTGGACCATCCAGTTGGCTAACCAGCAGCCGCTCACCGAGCAGAACCAGCAGGCCGCCTGGGGCACGACGGTGTGGTCCACGCCGGTCACCTCCGGCCTGACCTACCAGTCGGGTCAGGACATCTTGGTCAGGGCCCAGTTCGTCGATAACGGACAGCTGACCAATACCAGCGACCCGAACTACCGTGCCATTCAAGACGACTGGCCGGTGTTCGGCTTCTGCGTCGATCTTGGCCAGCTCGGGGGCACGGCGAAATCGGTTCCGCTGTCGGTCGGTCTTGTCCGCACCCCGGCGGTCAGCTACCTGGGCCAGGACTTGCAGCCGCTGTGGGCGGCCAGGTTCTCCTCCTGGCAGGACATGCTTGGCTTCTTCCACGCCGACCTGGCCGCGGCCAGGGGGCGGGCCGACCTCCTAGACGCGAAGATCACCAGCGACGCCAGATCCGTCGGCGGTACGGCGTATGCGGGGCTGTGCGCGATCGCGCTGCGCCAGGCCTACGGCGGAACCGAACTGGTCGTCGGCCCGGACGGCCAGCCGTGGGCGTTCTTGAAGGAGATCTCCAGCGACGGCAACGTCTCCACCGTCGACGTGCTGTTCCCGGCTTCACCCGCGTGGATCTACGCCGATCCTGGCTACCTCGCCCTGCTGCTTGAACCGCTGCTTTCCTACGCGGAGTCGGGTGACTGGCCGGAGACCTTCGCCCCGCACGACCTCGGCTCCGCCTACCCGGTCGCCTCGGGCCACAATGACGGCGGCGGAGAGAACATGCCGATGGAGGAGACCGGCAACATGCTCATCATGACGGCCGCCTACATACAGCAGGCGCCGGGGCCGGGGGCGGCCTTCGCCACGGCGCACTACACGATCCTGAAGCAGTGGGCCGATTACCTGGTGGCCAACCTGCCCGACCCCGGCTACCAGAACCAGACCGACGACTTCGCCGGCCCGATCGCCCATAGCGTCAACCTGGCCCTGAAGGGGATCATCGCCGTCGCCGCGATGAGCAAGATCGCCGCGGTGGCTGGCAACACCGCCGACGCGGCGAGCTACAAGTCGCAGGCGCAGCAGTTCATCTCCTACTGGGTGACGCACGCCCAGGACCCGTCGGCCGCGCACCTCGACCTGACCTACAACGGGCCAGACGGCGGCAACGGGACGTGGGGCACGACGTACAACGGCTTCGCGGACCGGTTGCTCGGTACCGGCCTGATTCCGTCGTCTGTCCTTGCCGAGCAGGCGGCGTGGTATGAGTCGGTGAGCAACCTGTTCGGGCTGCCGCTCCAGGTGCCGCACAGCTACGCCAAGTCCGACTGGGAGATGTTCACCGCCGCCTGGCTGTCGCAATACCCGGTCAGCCAGCAGCTCATCGAGCAGGTCTACACCTACGCCAACACCACCCCAAGCAGGGTGCCGTTCAGCGATCTGTACGACACGATCAGCGGCAACCAGGTCGGCTTCCAGGCCCGGCCGGTACAGGGCGGGATATTCGCCCTACTCGCACTGCTTCATCGCAACGCGGAAGGCTGACCGCGACTCGGCTCCGGGCCGGGACCTCCGGCCCGGAGCCGTGCGAACGCGGCGGCTGTTAGGGTTCACGGGTGGCTGTAAGGGAACCTGAGGAGTTGCTGCCGGCTACGCGGCGGGCACTGCTGCGCCGGGTGGCCGTGGGGCAGGCCGAGGGCCGCGCGCCGTCGTTGGTCGGGGCGGTGGTGCGGGACGGCGGCCAGGCATGGTGGGGCTCGCGGAGCATGCTGGAAGGTCACGAACCTGACGGGGACATCCAGTACCGCATCGGCTCGCTGACCAAGACGTTCGTCGCGGTTCTGATCATGCGCCTGCGCGCGGAGGGGCTGCTCGACCTCGCCGACCCGGTCGGCAAGTACCTGGATCCCGGCGAGGCCGGGTCCGCGACGATCGCTCAGCTGCTGTCGCATACGGCGGGACTGGCCGCCGAGGCCCGCGGGCCGTGGTGGGAGCGGACTCCTGGTGAACTGCGGCCCTCGCTCGGCGACATCTTCGGCGACCGGCCGCGGCCGCTGCCCGCCGGACGTCAGTTCCACTACTCCAACCCCGGGTTCGCGCTGCTTGGCGCGCTCGCGGGGCAGTTGCGCGGGCACAGCTGGGACGAGGCGGTGCGCCGCGAGATTCTCTCGCCGCTCGGCATGACACGGACCACGCTCCGGGCGCAGTCGCCCCACGCGGGCGGCTTCGCCGTGCACCCGTGGGCCGACGTGATGCAATCCGAGCCGACCGAGCATACCGGCCACATGGCATCGGCAGGGGACCTGTGGTCGACAGTCGATGACCTGTGCCGTTTTGCCGCGTTCCTGCTTGACGGTGACGACCGGGTGCTGCCCGCCGCCACCCTGGAGGAGATGCGGTCGCACGCCGCGCCGCCACCAGGAGGCAACGGCGGATACGGCTTCGGCATCCAGATCCTGGAGCGCGGCGACCGGACCCTGTTCGGCCACGGCGGGTCGATGCCCGGGTTCCTCGCCGCCTTGCTGGTGTCCCCGGACGACGGTCTCGGCGCGGTGGTCCTCTCCAACGCCACCGCGGGACCGGCGGTCGGTGAGATCGCCGTCGACCTTATCGAAATCGTCGCGTCGAACGAGCCGCGTCTGCCGGAGCGGTGGAAGCCGCAGCCCGGCATCGGCCCGGAACTCCTCGCGCTCACCGGCCTGTGGTACTGGGGCCCGCGTGCGACCGTGCTGCGAGTGCTGTCCGCTGAGATGCTGGAGCTCACGCCGGCCTCCGAGCATGGCCGTGGGTCGCGTTTCCGTGCTTCGGGCGATGGAACCTGGACCGGGCTTGACGGCTACTACACCGGTGAGACGCTCCGCCCGGTCCCCGCCACCGGTGGTGTCGCCGAGCACCTGGACCTTGGGACGTTCGTCTTTACGCGGGAACCCTACGGAGTAGGGTCTCCCCTCGCGGCCCGGCCGCACGACGGCGGATGGCGCTCGCTGCCCTAGCCGGAAATGATTCGGGCCAGCGCGCCGGTCGCCGTGCTGAGCTCGGCGGCCCATCCTTGTGCACGGTAGTAGTTGGTGCCGGCCACCCAGACGTTGGTCCCGGCCGCGGTGATGGCTCCGCCGGGATTGCTGGTCGCGAACGGCGCCCCTGAGATGTTATGGATCAGCTGTCCGGACGTGGCGCCGATTTCGGCGACCGAACCTTCGGGACCAGAGTCGCCGACACCCTTCACGCCGGCATTGGTCACGAACCAGACGCCGGCCCCGCCCGAAGCGGCCGCAAACGAGAATTTGGGCAGCGACGTGATGACCTGGATCAGCGCGCCGGTCGTGGCGTTGATCTCGGTGACCGAACTGTTGTCCGAGTTACTGCAGACCACCCAGACACGATTCCCGGTCAAGGCGACCTCAACAGGGCCGCTGAGCTGATACCGCTCAGCCGAGATGACCCTGACCAGGGCGCCGGTCCTGGCGTTGATCTCGGTGACCGAGTTACCGCTTGCGTTAGGTATCCAGACGCTGGTGCGGTCCGCGGCTATCGCGACAGAGAAGCCGCCACTGCTGAGCTGATACCGCTTACCCGAGATGACCCGCATCAGCGCGCCGGTGCTGGCGTTGATCTCGGTGATCGAGCCGTTGCCCGCGTCGGCTACCCAGACGCGGTTCCCGTCCGCCGTTACCGCGCCTGGATCGTTGAGCTGGTACCGCTGAGCCGAGATGACCCTGATCAGCGCGCCGGTCGTGGCGTTGATCTCGGTGACGGAACTGCCGAGCGTGTTGACCACCCAGACGCGGTTCCCGTCCGCGGCGATCGCCTCGGGATCGGTGAGCCCATCCCGTCTGGCCGAGATGACCCTGATCAGCGCGCCGGTCTTGGCGCTGAGCTCGGTGACGCAGCCCCCGGCGCTACCCGTCATCGGATAGCGCGAATTGGCGACCCAGACGCGGTTCCCGTCCGCGGCGATGGCCACGGGAGCAGAGAGCGCCTTCCCGGGTACCTTGACGCGGCTTAGCGAGACATCGGATGCTCTCGCAGGCGCAGCTTTTGGCAACGCTGTGCCCGGGCCCCAAGGCCACAAGAACACCGCGAACACGATGGCGCACGCGCCCGCAAGGACCGTGCTCGCCGTCTGCCTCTGTCCCATCACGGATCCGTCTCCTCGTACCGGGAAGCCCAGCACCGCTGACTTCACTTCGCAGACTTAGACGGAGTCCGACGGCCAGTTGGTTGCCGACATCACCCAGAAACGGCCATCTGATTACCGGCTCAACGTCAAGATGAGGGTGGGTAGACCCCTCCCACGCAGATCGAGTAGGTCAGGCCGTCGGGTGCGGACTTCCGCAGGTCCGGAAGCTTGAAAGTGGTGTCGCCGTTTCCGCCGTACTCGGTCCCGAGCAAGGCGAAGAGCGCCGTGTCGTCGATGATGTTCAGGGTCTGACCGTCTGCCAGGAGCGTTCCTGGCGGAGTCGTCCTCCCCGCGCTCAGCAGGATTTGCCCGACATAGCACGACGAATTCGCCGTGCCAGTGACGCCGCTGGCGGTGTTGGTCTTCGCGCCGAAGATGCCGGTCGTTCCCGCGGGCCCCTGCGGGCCCGTCGTGTTCCATGACACGGCCCTTGTCCCGGAGGGGCAGGACGACTTCAGCCGCACGCTCAGCGCGCCAGTCTTGGCGTTCTCGCAGCCGTGGATCGTGGTGCCCGCGGTCGAGGGCAGCACCGCCGCGGCGGCGGTCGCGCCACTTCCCAGCAGCACGATCGCCCCAGTTATTTCCGCTATCGTCCTGAAATGGCGATATTTCGTGATTTGTCCAATAGTGTGCATGAGTATTCCAATCGTGGATGAAGGCTCAGTGTGTGGCGGATCGGCGCCGGGAAGAAGAAGGCGGCGCGCCGTCCCCCGGCCCGGTACGGAAACCGTACCGGAGAATAATGCGCCTGAATGATCGTGGAAGGTGATCTTTGGGAGATGCTGACCATTGGCTAAGTTAAGTCCTGTGAACGGCACCTCACCCACCGCGGCGTGCTCTGGCTCGGCCTCGCTGTGATGTCCGCTGCAAGTTCTGCGACGACGAGCACGTCCCCACGGCGCAGAAAGCCCGGATGAGCCCGGACGACGCGATTCGGCGCTTGATAAGTTCCGCTTCTACTACCGTTCGGCTCCGTGGACGCTGCAGCCGACCTGACGGTCCCTCACCTTGCTGCTATCAGCTGAGATTTCCCGTGAAGTCGTCGCGGACGCGGTGGCGGGCCGCCAGGAACCGGCGGATCGCCAGCAGGGCCAGGGGCGGCGTGACGAGAATCGCCAGTGCGCCCGCGATCACGTTGCCCAGAGCCGCGCCATGGGACAGGGTGCCGCCCCGGGACAGTGTGATGGCCTCGATCGCCGCTCCCCAGATGGCCAGCACCGGGACCGCTGCTGCCAGGACGGTCGAGGTTGCTAGTTTGGTCCACGGACTAGCCCCACCGACTTGGAGGAGCCGGCCGGCAGGGGCAGGCGCCCCGGCCCGGCGGGACACCACGGCCCAGCGGATCATGCCGACCACAAAGCGGGTGCCGAAGTTGTACAGCCAAGTGCCCGCCAGTGCCCCGGCGACGCCCAGCCCGATGGCTACCAGGATCCGGGCGTCGCCGACAGGCGCCGGGAGCAGCAGGCCCAGCGATGCTCCCCCGATGCCGCCGCCCACGCACAGCCCTGCCCGCCCGAGGCCCGCGGCCATCAGCGTAATACGGCCGCCAGTCGGCCGTACCCGCAGCTGCTGGCAGCTCTCCGCGTCCATCAGGGACGGCACCTTGCGGCTCGCGGACATCGGGCCCAGGGCTACTGGCTGCTTATGGAGCCCTAGGTGCTGGCAGACTTCCCGAACGCCCGGTCCCCATGCTCCTGGCACCTTCAGCAGGACGCGATGCCTGGCGTCGAGGACGAGCAGAGCCTCGCGAACGCGCCCGCCGGCAAGTACCTCGAATTCGGGATGGATCCACACCTGCCTGATTGACCTGGCAGGAATCTCGACGCGCTGGCCGCCGAAGCCGTAAGCCACCAGCATCTTGCCCTCAGCGAGCAGTCGCACGGGCACCTCTCCCAGGAGGCCAGCCCGGCCCTCAACCGGATAAGCGGCGGGGAACCCGGGATCGCCCAGCCTGCCGAACACAACGGTCCGCATGTTTCATACACTACGCGCTCAACGCTGGCGCCCTCCAGCCGCCGACGCCTGCCTTTCAGCCGGCCCGGCGAGCCAGCGCCCGGCGCTGCTGCCACGGGACGGGCGACCTCGTAGGCCTCCTCGATCCTGTTGAGGTACTCCCACCAGTGCTCGGCAGCGGGGCCGAACGCCAACAAGAGGTGGCCTGTTATGACGAAGGAAAGCGCGGCCGCGTCCTTAGGCGCGACAGGACCTCGTGCATCTCCTCGTGTTCGTTTCGCATCGCGTGGCCGACCGGTCAGATGTCCATGTTCAGGTCGGTGACGTACCAGCCGCCGTCGACCTTGGAGAGCTTGAACGAGATGCCGAACGACTTCGCCGTCACGCCGGTGCCGTGCGCGATCATGAGCGAGCTCAGCGTGGTGCCTGAGGCGCTGACCTCGGTGCCGCTGACGGTCGCCTTCGCTCCCGTGACCTGGGCGGAGGTGACGCTGATCGGGGTGGCGGCCTTGAGCCCGTCGACGGTGAAGTTTTCGTGCAGCGCGGCGAGCGTCGTCACCGCCTTGGAGGCCGCGCAGGCCGCCGCGGCGCGTGGGCCCGGCGTCGCCGTCCCGCCGCCCGTGTCCGACATGTCCGCGCAGGCCGCCTTGTAGTCGCCGACAACGATCTGATGCAGCCAGTCCGCAAGTACCGCCTTGGGGGTGCCGTGAACGTCGGCGGTGCTTGCGGCCGGACTTGAGGCCTGGCCGGTGGCGGTAGCGGTGGTGGCGGTGGTGGCGGTAGCGGTGGTGGCGGCCGTGGAGGCTGACCCGCTTGCGCACGCGGCGACACAGCAGCCGACGGCCAGGGCGCCGGCCAACGGCACAAGCGGGTGACCGGCGCGGAGGCGCGAGAACTCGGCGGCGCGGTTCCAGGGGTTAATCAAGAAGAACTCCCGGGGGTGCATGAGTCTAGGCGCGGGGATCCGCTGATAACCCGGTAACGTACTCGGCCGCCGCTCGCACCTGCCCTGCCTTTCGCGGGGCCGTAAGGATTGCGTCTCGACCGGCGCCGGTGGCAGCAGCCCCGCCTCCTAGCATTGTTATTTCGCTGCCCTTCCTTGTGGTTCACACCATCAGATTCGGCGATGGATATGCAGCGGAGGTCGGCGCCGCATGGAGATGCGATGAAGACGCGGCCCGGCCATCTCCGGCTGGCCGACAACGCCCGCACAGTCTCGTTCTGGTGAGGTCATGCGCGACGCATAGGAGAAGCTCACCGTGACGGTGACACTCGGCGAGCTTCCCGGGAGCTGAATGGGACCGCTGGGGCGCGGGTACCGGCGTTCGCCGG
>Ga0302314_10005440_pt1 | contig 23215 bp, 18 predicted proteins | sample III_Palsa_N2_3_FD_200533 | JGI IMG/M metagenome (GOLD analysis project Ga0302314, IMG submission 200533) | Peat permafrost microbial communities from Stordalen Mire near Abisko, Sweden - III_Palsa_N2_3 | ecosystem: Environmental > Terrestrial > Soil > Palsa > Peat permafrost | place: Sweden... | reverse complement strand
TTCGCGGCGGTGCCGATCCTGCGCTGCCCGTTCACCGGCGACCACGCCGCGCTCGAGGAGATCCTCAAGGACTGCTCGCCGGACCTGTTCCCGGTCGAGGACGGGATGCAGGGCACCGCGATCGGCGCGGGGGTCAGCGAGGGGTTGAACCTGCTCTCGCACGGTGCGGAGCGCGGCCAGGCGATCCTGATCATGTCCGACGGCATGGACGACGACCAGGCCGCGGTCGAGAAGGCCGCCAAGGCCGCCAAGGATGCGGGCATCCCGGTGTTCGGGCTGTTCTTCGGCGACCCCGCGGTCAAGTCCACGCTCGCCCTCGACGGGCAGAGCCAGGCCATGGATCCGCAGCGCCAGACCCTGGAGAAGCTTGCCGACGCCACCGGCGGCATCTGCGTCACCGCCACGCGCGATGACGCCGACGTGGTGGCGCTGATCAGCCGCATCGAGCACAGCCTGAAGCTCGGCGTCTGGGAGAGCCATGCGCGGATCGTCGCCAGCGACCGCTACCAGTGGCCGCTGGGCATCGGCTTCGCGCTCATCGTCCTGGGCGCACTGCTGCCCAGCCGGCGCCGCGAGCCGCGCCGCATGGCCGTGGCTCCGGCGCTGGCCGCGCGCGCCCTGCCGCTGGCGATCCTGCTCCTGGGCGCGCTGTCCGGCCTCGCGGCCGAGGATCCGTGGGATGCGCTCAGCGCGGCAGTGTCCGAGCCGCCGGATCAGGCGCGCAAGGACATCGAGGCCATCCTCCTCGAGCATCCGGCCTTCTACGCGGCGCACTACGATCTCGGCACGCTGCTGGTGCAGTCAGACCCGGTGCAGGCGGTCGCGCATCTGCGCCAGGCGACCCTCGCCACCGACATCGATCTCGCTGCCGACAGCTACCTCAACCTCGCGCTGGCGCTGCTTGCGCAGGGCCGTCTCGATGATGCCCTGGTCGCGGCGGCGAGCGCCTACCAGCTCAAGCCGTCGCTCAGCCCCGATGTCAACCAGCTGCGCGCCAAGGTCATCGCCATCAAGGACGAGGCGCGGCGCAGCGCTGAGGAGGAGGCGAAGAAGCTGCACCTGCTCACCACCCAGCTGCCGCCGGCCACGGTCGCGGAGCCCTACGGCGCAACCGTGCTCGCCGCCGGCGGCAGGGGCACCTACCATTTCGCGCCGCTGAAGGATGCCGCGAGCGGACTGGTGCTCGACGCGACCGGGCTCCTGCACGGCGCGCCGGCGAAGACCGGCAGCCTGCCCCTGGCCATCACCGTCTCCGACGGCGCGAACACCATCACCCGCACCCTGACCCTGCAGGTGCTGCCGCCGCCGAGCATCGTGCCGGATCTGCTGCCCGAGGCGATCCTCGGTCAGCCCTACCGCGCCGACCTCGCGGCTCTGGGGCTTGAGCATCCGTCCTGGTCGGCGCATGGCCTGAACCCCGGCCTGCTCCTGAGCGAGGGTGCGACCCCGGCGCAGGCGGCGATCAGCGGCACGCCGACCACGGTCGGCACCTGCGAGGTCACGCTCGCAGCACAGGATGGGGCGCGTCAGGCGACTCGCAGCTACCACCTGGTGGTCAGCGACTCCTTCGCGCCCGACCTCATCGACCTGCCGCCCGCGACCTCCGGCAGCCCCTATCAGGACCGGCCCTCGGTGCGCGGCCCGGCCCAGGACTACCGCTGGTCCATGGCCGAGCCGGTCAATGGCCTGCAGGTCGGAGCGGATGGGACGATCGCGGGCATCCCGACCAGCGACGGCGACAGCAGCCTGCCGGTCATGATCAGCGCCAGCGACGGGCGGACCCGCACCTTCGACCTGCGCCTGCACGTCAATCCGCCACCGGTGATCAGCGAGGACAAGCCGATTGGCGTCACCGCCGAGCGTCCGGTGCAGCAGTCCCTGCATGTCACCGGCGGCACGCCGCCCTACCAGTGGCAGGTCACCGACGGCACGCTGCCGAACGGTCTGCGCCTCGAGCCGGGCGGCATCCTGTCCGGAGCGACCAGCGCCACGGGCGAGAGCACCGTGACCATCGCCGTGACCGACCGCTGGCAGTCCGCCGCCCACAAGCCGATCACCATCTCGGTGACCGCCCCGCCGCTCGACCAGAAGAAGCCGCCGCAGGACCAGAAGGAACAGGAGCAGAAAAAGGATCAGGATCAGAAAAAGGATCAGGACCAGAAGCAGGATCAGCAGGCCTCCAATCCGTCCGCCAAGGACCAGAGCCCTTCACAGTCGCCGGATCAGCCGAAGAAGGATCAGCAGTCCGGACAGGACCAGTCGAACCCGGGCCAGCAGGGGCAGTCCGCCCAGCAGGGCCAGCAGGGCCAGCAGTCCGCCGGCCAGCCAGGCCAGGACCAGCAAGGCCAATCAACGCCACCCAGCCCTGCCCAGCAAAGCCAGCAGCCGCAACCTGCGCAGAACGCCAGTCCCGGCCAGCAGGGCGACGCGGGCCATGACCAGGGGCAGAACGCTCAGGCACAGCAGCCTGCGGCCCAGCAGGGGCAGCCGGGCACTCCGCCAGCCAATGCCGGCACCGGCGCCCAGGGACAGCAGCCCCAGCCCCCGCCCGCAGGCACCGACGAGCCGTCCGCTACACCCCTGGCCGAGCATGGCGACAAGACCCAGGCCGGCAGCAGCGCGTCGCCCGCGGCGGCAAACGCCGGCACCCAGGCTGGCACCGGCGCGGAGGTCGGCGTCGGCAACGGGGGTACGACCGACGCCGAGCGCGCGCGGCGCGGCGCGGAGCTGTGGATCGAGAGCCTGCCGCCAGAGAACCACGATGCGCTGCGCGAACAGATGCTGCACAACGTCCAGCCGCCGGTACAGCGGGGCAATCCATGGTGAGGCGCCTCGGACTCGTGTGGCTGCTGCTGATGCTGGCGGTGCGCGCCGGCGCCGTCGAGGCGCATCTGGAGCTGCCGGAGAGCATCCCGCCCGATGTGACGGTGACGGTCAAGCTGATCGTCAGCGGCGGCGGCGGCCTCACCGACTTCCACCTGCCGACCGTGCCGGGACTGCTGTTTAGCAATCAGGTCATCCAGCACGGCGTCACGATCATCAATGGCGACCGCCAGGACTGGGTCGGCATCGAGCTGCGCGCCACCTCCCTGGGCGACTACCTGATCCCGGCCTTCTCCATCAACCTCGAGGATGGGACCAGCGTGCAGAGCACGCCCGCCGTGCTGCACGTCAAGTCGGGCGACCAGCGCCTCAAGGGCCTCGCGGTGGCCGAAGCGTCCTTCGACCCGCCTACCATCGTGCCGGGCCAGCCGACGAAGCTCATCTACCACCTCTCGATCCTGCGTTCGGTGCGGCCGATGGACGTCTCCTTCGGACCGCCCGGCGATGCGGTCAAGCTCACCACCGAGCCGCAGCAGACCACCGGCACCGGGATCGACGACCAGGGCCGCGAATGGCAGGTCTACACCCTGACGTGGAACGTGACCTTCACCACCCCCGGCGAGCGCGTCGTCGACGGCGAACAGCAGATCGCCGTGGAGGAGGACTTCTTCGACCAGCACCACGAGACCGTGCCGGTCCGCCCGGCGCGCCTGCTGGTCACCACCATCCCCGACGCGGGACGGCCGGATGATTTCACCGGGGTGATCGGGCCGCTGACGCTCGAGGCCGCCCTGGCCCGCCCGCAGATCACCAGCGACCAGGGCACGGTCCTGTCGCTGACGGTCGACGGCCCGCAGGCTGCACAGTTGCATCAGCCGCGCTGGACGCCACCGGCCGGGCTGCGCGCCTATCCCCTGGATCCGGTCGATGAGCCTGGCAAGCGCACCTTCCGCTGGGACCTGACCTCCGCCGCGAGCGGCGAGTACACCATCCCGTCGTTCGACATCCCCTGCTTCCTGCCCGATTCCCGGACCTTCTCCCGCGCCAGCACCAGTCCGCTGCGCCTCTTGGTGCTGCCCGGCACGCGGGTCATCCCGACCGTGCCGGTCGGACTGCCGGGGGCAGCCCCGGCGGTGGCGCCCGCCCTGCACCTCATGCCGCTGCGCCTGCACACCTGGCCGGCGCCCGCGCCGGCGCATCTGCCCTGGATCTTCGCCTTCGCCGCCCTGACCGGGATCCTCGCCGGGCTGGCGCCAGGCGAGATCCGCAAGCTCCAGACCCGGGAGCATCCGGGTCGCGACCTGGCGCGCGCCATCGCGGCTCGCGACCTCGATGGCGCGACCCGCGCCCTGGCGCGGCTGCGGCCGCGGCTGGGCGATGCGCAGCAGGTCCACGCCGCCGAGGAACTGCGCCGCGAGCTGGACCTGGCGCGCTACGGCGGGCGCGACCTGGCGCCCGCCGCACTGGCCTGGGTGTCGCAGCTGGAACGCCTGTGAGGCGCGCGCTGCCGATCCGGCTCGGACTCGGCCTGTTCCTGGCGCTGGCCTGGCTCATGCCGCATCCGGCCCAGGGCGCTGATGATCCCTATGCGGCGTGGATGCAGGGCCGCCCCGCGGAATCGGTGACCGATCTGCTCGAGCAGGCGAGCCTGCACCAGCGCTGGAGCGACTGGTATGACTGCGGCTTGGCCGCAGCCGCGGCCGGGGAGCGCGGCCTGGCCAGCTACGGCCTGGTGCGCGCCCACGCCCTGGAACCGCAGCGCCAGGAACCGCTCGAGGCCCTGCGCAGCCAGGGCATCACCCTGCCTCCCGGCTGGTGCGAGCGCCTCGGCGTCCTGGCCATCCCCGGGGCCGGATGGCTGGGCGGCGCGCTGGTGCTGGTCGCCGGGCTGGTGCTCGGGCTGCGCATGACGCGGCCGCTGCCACGCGGGCTGCTGACCGCAGGCGTGGTGTGCCTGGTGGTGGCGGCACCAGGTGCGATCGGCACCTGGCACGACGCTGCGAACCCCTTCCTGGCGGTGGTCAGCGACACGGCGCTGCTCGACAGCACCGGCGCGGTGCTCAGCCCGGTTCCGGCAGGGATGGTGGTCCGGCAGGAGGACGCCCGCCCCTGGGACGGCAGAGTGCTGGTGCTAGTCGATGGCCGGCGCGGCTGGATCCCCCTGGTTGATACCCATCCGCCCGGCTTGTCACGGTGAGCCGGCGCTGGCCTGGACTCGAATTCCGCCAGGAGATCCTCGGGGTGAACCGCTCAACGCGCCATGCCACTCGTCACTCCCGAACAGCAGACCGAGTCGGAGACGAAGACCGCGCCCCTCTGGAACGTGGTCCTGCTCAACGATGACGACCACACCTACGACTATGTGATCGAGATGCTCGGCAAGCTCTTCGGGCTGCCGGTCGAGAAGGCGTTCCAGTGCGCCTGCGAGGTCGACCGCGCCGGACGCGCGGTGGTCGACACCACCTCGCGCGAGCGCGCCGAGCTCAAGCAGGACCAGATCCACTCCTTTGGCGCCGACTGGCGCATCCCGCGCAGCAAGGGCAGCATGAGCGCGGACATCGAGCCTTCGCAGTAGGTGCGCCGCCGTGACCTCCTTGACCGTTGCGGGGGTGGCCGTCCACGGACACTGCGCCGCATGGCCGTCACCGACCCGGTATTCAAATCACGCGACGAGCACCGCCAGTGGCTGGCGACCCAGGCGGCGATGCCGGCGGGCTTCAGGACCGGCAGCCACCGCTTCGCCTTCACGCCGCAGGAGGTCGACAAGCCGTCGCACATGACCGTGACCGTGATCAGCCTCGAACGCCCGACCCCGGCCTTCGCCGGCCTCTTCACCCGCAACGCCCTGCCCGGGGCCCCGGTCATCGTCGGCCGCCGCCGCCTGCAGGCCGACACCCTCGGCGCGATCGTCATCAACAACAAGATCTCGAACGTCTGCGCCCCCGGCGGAGTCGACGACGCCGAGGCGATCTGCGCCGCCACGGCGCAGCAGCTGTCGCTCACGCCCAGCCAGGTGATCCCCTGCTCGACCGGGGTGATCGGCTGGAAGCTGCCGGTCGCCGACCTCGCCGCCGCCATCCCCCGGGCCTGCGCCGCGCTGCGCAGCGACTCGCTGCTGCCGGCCGCCGAGGGCATCATGACCACCGACCTCTATCCCAAGCTGCGCAGCCGCCGGGTCGGCTCGGGCTCGGTCGTCGGCATCGCCAAGGGCGCCGGCATGATCGAGCCGGACCTGGCGACGATGCTGGTCTACATCCTCACCGACCTCGATGTCGGACGCGACCAGCTGCGCGAGTGCCTGCGCCTGGCCTGCGCCGGCAGCTTCAACAGCATGTCGATCGACAGCGATACCAGCACCTCCGACACGGTGCTGGCGGTGTCCTCGCAGCGCGTGCCCTGTCCGGACCTGGCCGCCTTCCAGACGGCGCTCAACGCGGTCTGCCTGGAGCTCGCCGAGGACGTCGCCCGGAATGGCGAGGGCGTACATCACGTGATCCGCGTGCAGGTGCTCGGCGCACCGAGCGAAGCCATCGCCCGCGGCATCGGCAAGGCGGTGGTCAATTCGCCCCTCTTCCAGTGCGCGGTCTGCGGCAACGACCCGAATGTCGGCCGGCTGGTCATGGCCATCGGCAAGCAGATCGGCTCGCACCACCCCGAGGTCCCGGTCGAGCGGCTGCGCATCCAGATGGGCGGATCCGAGATCTTCTGCAATGGGGCATTCGTGCTCAATCCGCAGAACGAGCGCGGACTGATCGCGCACCTCACCGCGGCCGAGCTCTACGCCAGCGCAGCGCCGGTGGACGGCGTCTTCAGTCCGCCAGTCGACTACCCGCCCCATGGACGCCGTGTCGAGATCACCATCGACCTGGGCGGCGGGGTCCATCACCGCGCCGAGGCCACGGTCATCGGCACCGACCGTTCGCACGAGTACATCAGCGAGAACGCCGACTACCGCAGCTGAAGCCGCCCGACTGAGCCCTCAGGCCGGGGCGGCCACGTCGATGGTGATGCGGCCCTTGGCGCCGCCGGGCGTCGCGCGTCCGTGGTGCGTCCAGGAGCCGTCCGGGCCGCAGGCCCAGGCGCACGGCACCCCGGCCGACCATTCCGACTTGGTGCAGGCGTTCCGCCCGCCGCCTGGCGCGGCCACGACCAGCACCAGCCAGGATTCGCTGGGGCCATGCTCGGGCTGGAAGGTGATGCGGTGGCTGGCCTCCCAGCTCGAACCGGACGGGGACGCCACCGGCTCGGGGAGCTGCTCGCGGGCGGCCGCCTCGCGCAGCTGGTAGGAGCTGCGGGGCGAAGGTTCCAGGCGTTTCGAACTGCGCGGCGAGGGCTCCGCAAGCCGGGTTGAACCGCGTGGCGAGGGTTCCAGGCGCGTCGCGGTGGCATCGCGGCGGTGCGCATGGGTGCCAGGTCCCGAGCCCTCGGCGGCGCGGCGTTCGATGCGGTTGGTGACCGGCTTGGGGATGGTCGCGGTCATGGTCGAGAGGCCTTCGATCAGGCGGTGCTGCCGCTCGATCATCTCCTCAAGGGTGCGGAAACGCCGCTCCAAAAGCGCGATCCCGCCGACCAGCACCAGGACGATGCAACTCGCTATGATGGTTACGATGGTCATGGGAAGATCCACGCCATGAGTGTGGCTGAAGGCGCGCTCAAATCCAATTATTAGTGAGGAGGAATCCGCCACCGCAGCAGCGGTGTACGTGTCAGTGCGCGTGCGCTCAGGGCACGCGGCGTTCCTCATCCAGCACCCGCACCACCTCCATCAGCACGCCCTGCAGGGAGGCGGTGATGGTCCTGGTCGGGGCCAGGGGCGCGAGGGCATGGAAGGCGAACTTCTTGGGCGGGTGGCGGGCCAGGTCGATCAGCGCGTCCATGCCGAGCTTCACGCCATAGAAGGCATGGGAGATCTCACCCTTCTGGAAATAGATCGCGGCCAGCGCCCGGCCGCCCGCCAGGTCGAGGCGCCCGGTCTTGCTGGTGGCATGGAAGTACTGGAGCAGGTCCATGAGCTTGTCGCCATCGACGACGCCGATGAAGTTCGCGCCCTGGCTGACGATCTCCGAGACGCTGAAGTTCGGCCCCATGGTCTCCTCATGGGAGAACTTCGGGGCGCTTTGCAGCAGCACGTTCGGATCGGTGCCGGGCGGCACCAGCTGCAGGCAGTAGCGCTGCCCGCCGACCTGCAGGGTGTCGCCATCGCCGATGACCGTGGCCTTGCTGATCTTCTTGCTGTTGACCATGACGCCGTTGCGGCTGCCCAGGTCGATCAGCTGCCAGGTGCCGTCCGGCAGCCAGCGCAGCTCGGCATGCTTGCGCGAGATCAGCTGGTCCTGGATCTGGATGTCGGCCTTCTCGTCGCGACCGAAGATGTACGAGCGCCCCGTCTTCAGGCGATGCAGGCGCGGAGCGCCGGAGATGAGGAAGTACTCGACGGCCATTGCCGCGCAGGCTACGACCCTGCGATTCGACGCAACCACAGGGCACCGCGGCCTTGTGCGGTCCGGGTAGCCGGGCGTTCAGCGGACCCAGGAGCGGGTCGAGCTGCCGAGGCCGGTCATGGCCATCACCCCGTCGTCGCCGGCATCGTCATAGATGTTGTCGTTGGCGTTGGCCGGATCGAGGTTGTTGAACACCATGCCGCTGACCAGCGAGCCGTCGAGGTTGGCGGTCGGCGCGCTCGGCGTGCCGGCGGTGGCGCTGATCTTGCCGACATGGCCATCGCCATAGGCCGCCACGACCTTGCGGGGATGGCCGATCGAGACCACGCCACGGTCGGCCACCACCACCCGGTCGCAGTCGGGATTGGAGGGCACCGACCAGTCATAGGCATAGCCCGGAGTCGCACGGACCTCGCCAGCCGTGACATCGGCGACCCAGTGCGAGATCACGCCCGGGGAGGAGGCATCCAGTCCGCTGGTCGGCGCGCTGCGCGGGCCGAAGGACGGCGTGTCGGGGCAGCTCATCAGGCGCATCGGCAACGAGACCTGCGACGCCATCATCTCCAGCGATGCGATCGCGGTCGGCAGGGCTGTCGGCGGCGCGTTGCTGACATCGAGATCACCGGCAGTGGTGGTCGGACGCGCCGGCCACTGGCCGCTCTGGTCGTTGGCGTAGACCAGCGCGGCACTGACGATCTGGCGCTGGTTGTTCCCGCACTTGGTCTGGTTGGCCAGCTCCTTGACCATGGCGATGGCCGGGAGCAGCATGCCGGCCAGCACGGCGATGATCGAGATCACCACCAGCAGCTCGATCAGGGTGAAGCCGCTGGATGGCCGCAGTGGCTGCGCGGGGCAGGCGGACAGGCGGGGGAGGGGCGATGGGCATGGCGTCGGACGGTCGTGGGACTGCATTGATGGAACTCCAGATGGATGGGCCCAGGCGGGCAGATGGATGCGGCCATCATCAGCAGCGGCACCCAGGCCTCCACGGCGCACGCATTGCGCAATTGCGGTGCATCCGCGGCTCATGGACAGGGCGGCAACGAGCGCTGCGCAGCCGTGGTCAACGCGCTCGACGCCCGCGGACGTGACGCCTGGGCAGATCATCCTATCACCTTAGGAGAAAGTCGGGTGATCTTCTGGGTCAATTGCTGCGTTAGTCCCCGGTGGGGCGCCGCTTGGAGCGCCCCCCGTCCGCGGAGGATCCGGCCATGCTGCGTCTCGTCCTGGTGGTGACCCTGCTTCTGAGCGTGCTCCCGGCCTTCAGCGAGGACACCCTGCAGGACCGCATCGCCGCCACCGACATGACCAATGCCGATGCGGTCTACGCTCTGGCGATGTGGTGCCATGAGCACCGCCTGCCCACGACCTGCAACAAGTACCTGAACCTGGTGCTCAGGATCGACACCGACAATCCGGATGCGCGCGAGGCGCTCGGCTTCGTGCGGGTCGGCGAGCGCTGGGTCCCCAAGCAGTACGCTCCGGCCGCGCCGCCAGCCGGCAGCGCCCCCGCTAAGGGCCCACGGTACGTCGCAGCCCCGGGCCCGACTGCGGCGCAGATCAGCTGGGACCTCACCCCTCCGGTCGATCCCGATCCCAGCGACCTGTTCATCGACAAGTACATCGAGCGCCTGCCGACCATCGACAAGGAGGGCGATGACATGGACATCTCGGTGGCGACCTGCATCGATCCCAAGTACTGGCCGTCGGCCTGTCCACGGCTGTGCGCCGCGCTTTTGCGCGACTCCTTCACCGACCTCTATGGCGCCTCGACCATGGTGATGGAGCTCGGTCACAAGAACCGCACCGAGGAGGCCCGTCCGCTGCTGCCGTTTCTGATGAAGGCCAGCACCCGCATCACCACCACGCCGGATCTCGACGCCTTCTGCTGGGCGCTGGCGGTGTTCAAGGACAAGCGCTGCGTGCCGCGGCTGATCGAGCTGATGCAGGGCGCCGACCCCGATGTCGCCAAGTCGGCGGCATCCGCCGTCTCCGCCATCACCCATCTGCCGCCGGCCGGCCTGGATGCGGCCAAGGCGCAGCTGTGGTGGAACGAGAACTGCAACCTCTCCGAGCAGGACAGCCTGCATGCCCAGCTCGGCGCCAGCGACGACACCGAGGTCCTGGAGGCGGTGCGCTCGCTCTACGTCATGCGCGACAAGACCCTGGTCCCACCCCTGATCCGCCTGTTGAGCTCCGCCATCCCCGCGGTGCGCAGCGGCGCCATCGACCTCTTCAGCAAGATCACCGGCAATGAGTGGGGCTATGATCCGCAGGGTACAGACGCGGATCGCGCCAAGATCGTCGCACACATCAACGCCTGGTGGAAGGAGTCCGGCGACTCCTTCGCCTTTCCCGAGACGCCCGGCGCAGCCCCGGTCGCGACCGATGAGCCCGCGCAGTGGGTGACCAATCTCGACGCGAGCACCGGCACCACCGCCCAGGAGGCCGAGAACAGCCTGCGCGCCCGCGGCATGGACAGCGTTCCGGCGCTGCTCAATGGACTGGCCTCGCCCAGCATCCTGATCCGCCTGCGCTGCTACGAGCTGCTCAAGGCGATCTCCGGGCAGGCCATCGATTTCGACGCCCACGAATCCGACCAGAACCGCGCCACGGCGGTCCAGGCCTGGCGGGACTGGTACGCGTCGCATCTCGCCGGCACTGACAAATAGCGCCGTCGACCGCACGACCAGGATCGGGCCATGCCCGACCCCCTGCCCGGGGCGCCGACCGACCGTCCGCGCCAGGAGCCCGCGCCGACCGTGCTGACGACCATGGCGCTGGTCCTGGTCCGGCCGCTCGGCCCGGTCAACCTCGGCATGATCGCGCGCCTGGCGAGCAACCTCGGCATCACGCAGCTGCGCCTGGTGGCGCCGCATGGCGCTGCCGACGACGATCAGGCGCTGCGCTTCGCCACCAGCTGGGGGCGCGTCCTGCTGGAGGGGGCGCGCAGCTGCGCCAACCTTGCGGATGCGACTGCCGATCTCGGACTGGTGCTCGGCACGAGCGGCGAGTTCCATGCCCAGACGCTCGGCGCGCCCCTCGAGCTGGCCCTCGTCCCGCAGCTCCTGGCCGAGCGCAGCGTGGCGCGCTGGGGCCTGGTCTTCGGCGGCGAGGCCGACGGCCTGACCGCGGCCGAGCTGGCCGCGTGCCACGGCTTCCTGCACCTCGAGACCTTCGGTGCCAACCGCAGCTACAACCTCGCCCAGGCCGTGGCCATCCTCGGCTACCTCCTGGCCCGCCTCGGCGCCCTGAGCGCGCCCTCGGCGTGGCGGCCGCCTGCCGCCACCGCTGCCCGGCTGGAGCTCATCGAGCAGCGGCTGCACGCCCTGCTGCTCCTGGCCCGACATCCGCCGGCCCAGGATGACCGCTATCGGAAACGGCTCGCGCGCATGTTGCGCACACTGCCGTTAAACGGCGCCGATGCGGACGGGCTGCTCGGCATGATCGGCAGCCTGGAACGGGCGCTGGCGCGCCACGCCCCGCCCTAGCGCCGGCAATGCAGCGCGCTCAGGCCGCCTTGGCCAATGAGCTGCGCAGGGCGGCCACGCACTGGGTCAGCGCCGGCACGGGGTTCTCGACATCGCCCTCGTACTCGATGGTCAGGTTTCCGCCCCAGGAGCGGCGCAGCAGCACCTTCATCAGTCCCGGCAGGTCGAGGTTCCCGGTGCCGATGACCACGTCGTGCGGCCGTCCCGCGCCATCAAAGGTGAAATCCTTGACGTGCAGCCCGTAGAGCCGATCGGCGAACTTCTCGGCCACGGCCACCGGATCCTCGCCGCAGTCGAGCATCCATGCCGTGTCCAGGCAGAGCCCGATATGCGACGAGGCGAGCTTGAACAGGTCCTCGAGCGCCCAGACCGGCCCGAGCCGGTCCTTGCGGCCATGGTTGTGGATCGCGATGCGGATGGCGTATTCGCGGCACAGGCGCTCGACCAGCGGCAGGGCCGCAATCGGGACGTGCGCGGAGATGGTGGTGCAGCCGGCGGCCTTGGCGAAGGCGAAGACGCGCCGCGCCACGGCCTCGTCCTCATTGAAGTAGTGCACGCCATAGGCGGTGAAGCCGATGCCGGCATCGCGGTAGGTGCTGATCGCCGCACTCGGGTCGCCGGCCTGCGGATCGATGTGGAAGCCGCACATCTCAACATTCGCGACTCCGCACAGCTTGAGCCTGCTGATCACCTCCGGGTTGGCCTTGAAGCCGCGGAAGCACCAGCTCTGGATGGCGAGATGATCAAGCGGATCGGGCATGGGTGCTCCTGGCGGAAGTGTGCGCCGGTCGTGTCACGCTGTCCAGGCGCCCAATGATGTCTGGGCCGGCAGCCGCGCGGCTGATCGTGCCGGAAGGGACATCCTGCGCAGCGTAGGCACGGCGGCGGCCGCCGCGCTACGCCAGGACCAGCTCCACGCCCTCCCTGCCCGGCGCGCCGCGCGGGCCATGATCGCGGATGATGGCGACGATCTGGTCGAACAGCGTCAGCCCCTTGCCGTGCGTGAAGTCCTCGAGGACCCGCCGGCGCTCGCGCCGCAGCGACACGGGGCTCAGCGCGAGCCGGTCGATCAGGCGCTGGACGGTGGCCTCGTACCCGAGGTGCCCGCGTGACACCTCCGCTGCCAGCCAGCGCACGGTGCCCCCGTGGGCCAGGACCCCGGTCCCCACGCCGAGGAGGTCGTCGAAGGCGTCCAGCTCACGGCCCCAGGCCATGCCCAGCTGCAGCTCCCGGCCGACCTCATCCCAGAACTCCCCAAGTGAACCAAAGCGCAGTCCATCGATGAGGATGGTCGGCCGCTGCCCCGCCATCCCGGGTCCATTGCGGTCAGTCGTCACGGAAGATCGCGACCCGGGCTGGCTGGGTCGCGCTCCAGGAGGCGCGGAACATGTCATCATCCTGCAGCGTCACGATCACCCCCGTCCGCGTGACGACGATGCAGCCGCCATTCCCGCCGCTGTCGCGCACCAGCGCCAGGGCCTGGTGCGCGGCCTCGTCCGCCGCGATGCCGGCCGCGATCCGGCTGGCCAGCGCGTGCGCGAAGGCGGTGCGCAGGAATGCCTCCCCCAGGCCGGTGGCCGAGACTGCGCAGCGCGCATCCGCCCAGGTGCCGGCGCCGATGACCGGGCTGTCGCCGATCCGTCCGGGGAGCTTGCCGGTGGTGCCGCCGGTCGAGGTCGCGGCGGCGAGCCGGCCGCCGGTGTCGCAGGCCACCGCGCCGACGGTACCCTGCGAGGCCGGCACTCTGCTCTGGCGGAAGCGCTCGAGCTGCTCGAGCGCACGGGGCGTGATGAGCAGTGCCGGATCGATGGTCTCGGCGCCGAGGGCGGTGGCATGGCGTTCGGCGCCGGGGCCCGCCATCAGCACGTGCGGTCCACGCTCAAGCAGCAGCCGCGCGGCGCTGATCGGATGCCGGAGCGTGGTGACGCCGGCCAGCGCACCCGCCCGGCCGGTCGCCCCATCGACCAGGGCTGCGTCCATCTCCACCCTGCCCTCGCTGGTCAGGGCCGAACCACGTCCGGCGTTGAAGCAGGGGTCGTCCTCGAGCACCCGCACCGCAGCCTCGACCGCGAGCAGGGCAGGGCCGCCCTGCTCGAGGATGAGCGTGCCGGAACGCAGCGCCCGGCCGAGACCCGCGCGCGCCAGCGCCAGGAACTCCTGGTCGCCGCGGGCGATGAGGCCGGCTCCGCCATGGATCGCGAGGGCCGGGGCCGCCATCCGGCTCAGCCGATGGTTCGGTAGGCAGGGTGGCCCTGCCGGAAGGCGCGGTTGCGGCGGATCAGCGCGACGCGCTGATCGACGCAGGCGCGCGACCGCAGCGGGTCCTCCGGGGTGTTCAGCACATAGTCCAAAAGACGCGCAATCGAGGTCTCGGCGACATGGATGCGGCTGTCGGAGGACGCGTAGTAGATGTAGACGCTGCCATCGGCGCGCGCGATCGCGGCGTTGCAGAAGATCACGTTCGAGACGTCGCCGATGCGCTCGTCCTGGAACGGCGCGATCAGGTAGCCCGAGGGCCGGTGCGTGACCCGGTTCGGCTCCTCCAGGTCGCTGAGGAAGGCGTACACGACGTAGCGCAGCCCGGCGGCGGTGTTGCGCACGCCATGAGCGATGTGCAGCCAGCCCTGGCTGGTCTTGAGGGGTGACGGTCCCTGGCCGTTCTTCACCTCATTGATGGTGTGGTAGACGCGCGGCTCGATGACCGTCTCATGGCCGACCACGGCATGCTCGATCGAATCGGCGAGCGCCCAGCCGATGCCGCCCCCTGAACCGGCGCTGATGAAGTCATCCTGCGGGCGGGTGTAGAAGGCGTACTTGCCGTCGACGAACTCCGGATGCAGGACGACATTGCGCTGCTGCGGGGATGGCGAGGAGAAGTCGGGCAGGCGCTCCCAGGTCTTGAGGTCCTGGGTGCGCACGATGCCGCACTGCGCGACCGCGCTTGAGGTGTCGCCAGGGGCCGCCTTGGGATCCTTGCGTTCGGTGCAGAACAGGCCGTAGATCGAGCCGTCCTCGTGCTTGGTGAGGCGCATGTCGTAGACGTTGGTGTCCGGGTTCGCGGTTTCCGGCAGGATCACCGGCTCATCCCAGAAGGTGAAGCGGTCGACCGGGCTGGCGCTCTCGGCCACCGCGAAGAACGACTTGCGGTCCGCGCCCTCGACGCGGCACAGCATCAGGATGCGGCCGTCGAGCTCGATCGCGCCGGGATTGAACACCGCATTGACGCCGAGGCGCTCGATCAGCTGCGGGTTGGTGGCCGGATCGAGGTCGAAGCGCCACGACAGCGGCACATGCTCGGCGCTCAAGACCGGATGGACGTAGCGTGTGAAGGCGCCGTTGTACCAGGCCGCGTTGGGGCGGTTGCGGCGGCCGAGCAGGGCCTGATGGGTGCGGCTCAGGCGCTTGAGCGTGCCGAGCTGGGCCTTGGCGGCCCTGGTCTGCGCCGCGGAGGCCGCTGGGGCGCGGAGCGCGGATGAGGCGGCCTTGCCGGTCTTCGGCGGTGCGTGGGCGGAGGTGGCGGCGGCGGGCTGCGCGCGGCGCTTGGAAGAGGCGGCCATGAAGGGCTCCGGTGGTCGTCAGTGCCCGCGGTATCGGGGCGGGATGGATGGATGGCGATGCGGCATGGTGGCGCCCTGCCGCTGGGCGGCAAGCCACCCGCGCGCGCCCGGTGGGGCCGCGCTAGGGCCCGGTCACCGGGATGATCTTAAAACGCAGGATCTCGTCATCGGTCGCGCCGCGGCGAGGCGTGGTCGGGAAGACCCACAGGTGGCCCTCGCCGGTCAGGATCCCGGCATGCTGCCGCGGACCGGTGGTCCCGATCATGAACACCATCTTCTTCTTGTCGTCCGGGAAGGGCACGACCCGCACGCGGTGGTCGTCGTCGATATCGACGTCGCCGTTGGAGCGGTCGACCTTCGACTCGATGTCGATCTCATCGCCCTTGAGGCGGTTCCACTGCTTCTCGGTCAGGTGGTCCCAGTCGAGGTCGGTCTGGGGCAGGGCGTCGTCGATCTCATCCATCCGGCCCTGCAGCTCCTGCTGGTGCAGGGCGCCCAGGCCGGGTAGGGCCCGCCGGTACCAGGTCCGGGCCCGATCCCAGGCGACGAGGCGCTCGGCGCTGCTGACATGGTGGCCGATGCCGTACCACAGGTCGCCCAGCGCCTTCTGCTCGCCCGGCAGCTGCGGATTGGTCAATTCCAGCTGGGCAGCCTTCTTCAGGTCGCCGTCGGTGCCGTCGGCGAGCATCGGCAGTCCCAGATCGAAGCGGCCAAGTCCCAGGCAGAAGCCCCGTCCCGCGGTGAGATTGGCGGCCTTGTCATTGGGGTTGCCCAGCAGCAGGTAGATCGCATTCGCCACCTGGTCGGAGCGCTCGCGGCCGAAGGCCTCCTTCTTGTGCGCCTGGACATCGTAGCCGACGAAGAACTCCCCGGTCTTCTCGATCGCCGCCAGCACGATCTCCCATTCGGCGCTCTCCAGCGCCAGGCGCTCGCTCTCGGCGAGCATCATGTAGAAGTAGGCGGCGTCGTCCTTGTTGGAGTCCGACTCGGTGAGCAGGCGCTGCGCCAGGGCGCGCTTGCCGTCCTGGGTGCGGATCTGGTAGGCGTCGTGGTAGGCGGTCTTGATCGCCGTCAGCGCCCGGTTGCGGTCGGCCTCGGCGGGGATGGCGGTGGTCCCGGCCACGGCGGCGGCGGCGGCCATGAAGCGCGTCGACTGGACCTGATCGATGGCCTGCTGCAGCTCCTGCTTCTCGGTGGCACGCTCCTTCGAGACCTGGCTGAGGTAGGCGGACTGCTCGGCGACGAAGATCGGCTCGGCGGCCTTCGCGGCGTCGGTGTCTGGGAAGCGTTCGATGATCTCGCTGAAGCGGATCGCGATCTGGAAGTGCTTGTCGGGGCTGGACGCCTGGTACTGCTTGGCCTTGTCGAGGTAGGAATCGGCCTCGGACACCGGGACCTGCGTGTCCATGACCGCCTTGGCGGCGGTGAAGGCGCTGCTGGCCGCGGCGCCCTTCTTGGCGAGGTAGTCCTCGAGGTCGTCGATGTTCATGCGCTTCTTGCACCAGAAGATGTTCGACTGCATCTCGGCGACCTGGTCCATGAGGCCGAGGTCCTTGTAGATGGACAGGGCGTGCGAGAAGCTGATCGCCGCATCCACCCCGCGATGGGGATCCGCGTCCGAATCCTTCATCGCATCCAGGCCCTGGGCGGCGTCGGCATCGGCCTCGGTCTGATCAGCGGCCCATGCCGCGGACGGAGCGCCGGCCGACAGCAGCAGCAGCAGGGCAAGCAGCAGACGACGCATGGAGGACCCTCGACCAGGTAGGTGGCAAGCACGTGCGCGCAGCGTCCAGGCGTGGCCGAGCCGCACCCACTGCTACGCCCATCTGCCGTCGTTGTTGAGGCATTTACCCCATCGCGAAGCGATTGATAAGCGACTGCGGATCCAGTAGACTCCCAGCAAAGAGAGTACGCATGCGCAACCAGCGACCCTCCTCTTCCGAACGCCTGACACCGACCAGCAGCCAGTATGGCGCTCCGGGCCACCTTGAGCCGACGTCGACGCGGGTCGTGCTCGGTAGCCCTTCGTCGGACCGTTCCGTGATCAGCGAGCTGCGCGATCTCTGTGAAGCCGTGCTGCTCGCCCCCAGCACCGATGGCGATCCCCTGGCCGCCCTCGAACCGCGCACCGACCGCCCCAGGCCAGCACCCCGCCCCGAGACCACCGCGCACCTCGCCGATGAGCTGGTGCGCCGTATCGAGGAGCTGCCGGCGGTGCACGCCCGCGTCACGGCGCAGCTGCTCGCCCGCCAGAACCCGCCGACCGAGGTGTCGCGCACCACCGCCGAGGCGGCCGCGATCCGCGAACTGCGCTCCGCGCACGGCCTGCTCGACAATCTCGGCTGCCCGCGCAGCGAGGACGACCGGCCGCTGGCCATCATCGAACGCCTGCGCTGGCTGCTCGACATCCTCACCGCCAACCAGGCGGCGCGCGCCGCGGGCAGCGCGGTGCGTCCGACGCCCGGCGTCGAGAACACCCCGGCGACCGGCGTTGAGATGCGCAAGCCACCGGGAAAGCTGCTCTCATAGCCCGCCCTGCGCCGCGTCCGGCGCGGCCGCGCCCCGTCTGGCCGCACGCGCTGACCATCCTGGTCCTGGTCGCGCTGCAGCTGCCGGCCCTGGCCCATGCAGCCGAGACGCTCGGCCTCAACCAGCTCAGCGAGACCTGCATCGACGATCGCACGCTCGGCGTCGATGCGCACCTCGATCCCTACGACCCCGGCGCCGTGGTCGTCGATGCGCTCATCACCGCACCGGATGGCCGGATCGTGCAGCAGCCGATGTTCTGGATGGTCCCGCAGGAGCGTTTTGAACAACAAGGCTACTCCACCGAGAAGGCGGCGAACGTCGCCTGGGAGCGCTTCAAGGCCTCCGCGCCCGGCTGCTGGTGCCTGCGCTTCGCGCCGTCGCAACCCGGCACCTGGCGCTGGAGCTACCGCGTCGCCCAGGGCGGGGCGGCGCCGCGCCTGGTCGCGGGCGGGATGCTCGCGGCCGGTTGGGCCGGCGCGACCAGCGGCGGCATCGTCCAGGACGCCCAGGGCAACCTGCAGTGCATGGACCACGAGCCCTTCATCCCGGTCGGCACCAATGTCGCATGGCCGAATGAGGGCGGTACCGCGATGTTCGGGCACTACCTCGATGCGATCGCGGCGCAGGGCGGCACCGCGGTCCGGCTGTGGCTGGTGCACTACTACGGCGGCACCGCCCTGGAGTGGTCGCGCAATGCGATGAATGCCGGTTACAGCGGCGTCGGCCGCTTCAGCCAGGAGTCAGCGGCGCGGGTCGACCGGCTCCTGGCCCTCGCCGAGGGCCACCACATCAAGCTGCTGCTGAGCCTGTGGACCTTCGGCGACTGCTCCTTCGACTGGGCCGCCAACCCCTATGCACGCAGCGCCGGTGGCTGGCTGAACGAGCCGGCTCAGTTCTTCACCGACGCCCGGGCCCTCACCGCGCAGCGCAGCCTGCTGCGCTACGAGGTCGCGCGCTGGGGCGCCTACCCGTCGCTGTGGGGCTGGGAGCTGTGGAACGAGGTCGACAACTGCGGCGGCTACAGCGAGGCGGCGGTCGGGCGGTGGCATGCGCTCATGGCCCACGAGCTGCATGGCCTCGACGCGCTGCACCATCCGATCACCACCTCCTACCGCTACGGACCGCCGCTTTGCGCCTGCACCGGCTATGCGGCGACGGACCTGAGCCTGGTGCAGAGCCATACCTACTGGCCGTCCCTGGTCTCCGCGCTGGGCCACGACCGCGTCGCCGAGGCCGGCTTCGGCAAGCCGTGGTTCGCCGGCGAGTACGGCCTAAGCGATGATCCCGGCGCGCTTGCCGCCGACCCGCAGGGCTGGCACGTGCACGACGGCCTGTGGGCGTCTTTGATGTGCGGGTCGGTCGGCGCCGGCTTCAGCTGGTGGTGGGACACCTACCTCGAGGCCCGCGGGCTCTGGCCGCACTACCGCGGCATCGCGCGCTTCACCGCGCATGAATCGCTCACCGGTCTCCAGCCGTGCGGTGCCACCACCGACAGTCCGCATGCCGCGGTCCTGGCGCGCGCATCGGACACCCGCCTGTGGGCCTGGGCGCGCGACCTGCGCGCGATCCGCACCAGCGGCCGCGGGCTCGATCTGACGGTCCAGGGCTACGGTCCCGAGGACGGCCAGCCGGCGCACAGCCTGCGCCTGAGCGGGGTGCATGACGGGCGCTGGCTGGTGACCTGGTGGGATCCCTATGACGGCACCTGGATGGCGTCCGCCAGCGCCCTCGCCAGCGGCGGGGTGCTGACGCTGAGCGTACCCCCGTACCGCAACGACATCGCGCTCAAGGCGCAGCGCAGCGACGCGCCACCGCCGAGTCCGCCGCCCGGCGTGCCGTCGACCCCCTGGCACGACGCGCTGCTGCAGGCCAGGACGGCGCCGCCCTAGCCCGGGCCGTGGCGCGCCGTGGCGGCGTGACGCCGTCTGGCGTGCTGGCTCCGTGCATCCACACTGCCCGGACATGGCCATGGTGCGACCGGAGCGGGCCGAGTATTACATGGGCATCGCCATGGCGGTGCGCAAACGCGCCAACTGCCTCGGCAGCCGGGTCGGCGCGATCCTGGTGCTCGACGACCGCATCATCGCCACCGGCTACAACGGCACTCCCGCCGGCTTCATCAATTGCGACATGGGGGGCTGCGACCGCTGCGCCGACCGCCTGCGCTACCAGCCGGGACAGGCCTATGACCTGTGCATCTGCGTCCATGCCGAGCAGAACGCGCTGCTCTCGGCCGCGCGCTTCGGCATCGCCGTGGCCGGCGCGACCTGCTACACCACCACCCGCCCCTGCCTGGGCTGCACCAAGGAGCTGCTCCAGGCCATGGTCCGCGAGGTGCGCTACCTGCATGACTGGCACCATCCCGAGAAGGACCAGCGCCTGCTCTACGAGAAGCTGCAGGACCATTTCGCCAACGGCTGCCATGCGGTTGACATGCCCGACCCCGAGGCCCATTGGGCGCTCTCCAGGAACCGCCCGCCGGAGTAGCGCCCGGCGCTTCGCGAAGCCCGCGCACCGGCGCTGGCCCCACCGTTTCGGGCACTAGACTGCCGGCATGATCGCGGTGCTCGACTACCAGGCAGGCAATGCCACCTCCGTGCAAGGCGCCCTGCGCCAGCTCGGCGTCGACTCGACCATCACCGCGGACCCCGCCATCGTCGCCGGCGCCGAGCGCGTGATCTTCCCCGGGGTCGGCGCCGCCGGCGCCTGCATGGCCAACCTGCGCTCCTCGGGGGTGGACAAGGCCCTGGCCCTGGCGGTGACCGCCGGCAAGCCGGTGCTCTGCGTCTGCGTCGGGCTGCAGCTGCTCTTCGAGCACAGCGAGGAGGACGGCGGGGTGGCCTGCCTGGGACTCCTGCCCGGGCGGGTGGTGCGCTTCCGTCCGACCTCCCCTGCGATCAAGGTCCCGCACATGGGCTGGAACGCGGTGGACTTCAGCGCCGCCGAACCGCTGGCGCGCGCCCTGCCCGACCGCCACTTCTACTTCGTGCACAGCTACTACGCCCAGCCCGGGCCCGGGGTCGAGGTCATCGCCGAGACCGAGCACGGCCTGCGCTTCTGCGCCGGCGTGCGGCGCGGCAACCTCGCCGCGGTGCAGTTCCATCCCGAGAAGAGCGGGGCGGCGGGCCTGGCGCTGTTGCGCAATTTCCTGAGCTGAGCTGCCAGCCATGGCACGGCATGACCGCGGTCCTGGCATTGCCGGCGTGCCGGCGCCACTGCGGATCCTGCTGTGGCCCCTGGCCCTGGTGATGCTGATGGCCGCGCCCGGCCGTCCGCCCGCGGCCAGCGACGCGCTGCAGGCGGTGGTCCTGCGCGCGCCCATGACCACCACCTTCGCGTTCACCGCGCCGCAGCTGCCGCCCGGTGGCACGGGCACCGTGGCCGCGACCATCCTCGTGCCTGCGGATGCCCCGGACGACCTCGGGGTCGGCCTGTGGCTGAGCGATGCGCATGGCCGCTGGTACCAGTGCAGCGGTCCGCTCCTGCATCCCGGGAGCACGCAGGTCGCCTTCGCGCTCGGCGCGGGCCAGGGCCCCCAGGCCGATGGCCATGGCGCGGTCTGGACGGCGGTGGCGGCGAGCGCCAGCGTCCGCGCCGGGCTCTATTTCTGGTCGGCCTCGACCAGCCGGTGCCGCCTGCTGGTCGGTCCGCTGCGCCTCGTGGATGCCCGCCCAGCCACGACCCGGGCGGCGCTGTGCGACACCACCCTGCCCCGTCTCGGCTCCGACGGGGTGCTGCACCTGCAGACCGGTCTGCGCTGGACCATGACCACGCTGCCGGCGCCGCTGCCGGAGAACCCCTACGATGCCGCGCAGTTCGCGCTGGCGATGGTGCTCACCGACGCCCAGGGACGCAGCCAGCGCTATGCCGCGTTCTACATGCAGGAGATGCGCTCCCGGGATCGCGGCGACACCGAGAGCGTGCTCCCGACCGCAGCCGGCTGCTTCGCGCTGCGCTACCGTCCGCAGCAGCCTGGGGTCTATCGCGCCGTCCTCGAGGCGCGCTGGGCCTCGGGCGCCACGCTGAGCGTGCCCCTGCCGAGGATGGAGATCAGCGGTGCGCCCTGGGACGGATACGTGCGCGTCGACCGGACGGATCCGCGGTATTTCAGCGTTGACGCGCACTGGTGGTGGCCGGTCGGTCCCAACCTGCGCTCGGTATGGGACCGGCGCTGCCAGCAGTACCTCGGAACCACGCTGACCCCCGACCGCCTGCTGCGTGCCTACCACGACTACTTCGCCCGGCTCAGCCAGGCCGGGGTCAATTCGGTCGAGATCTGGCTCTCGTCCTGGAACCTGGCCCTGGAATGGCGCGGCGACTGGAACGGCTATGACGGGATGGGCCGCTACAGCGAGGCCAACGCCTGGCGGCTCGACCAGGTGCTCGATGACGCCTGGGCGCACGGCATCCGCGTCACCCTGGTCATCGACAACCACGGCAAGGCCTCCACCAACACCGACCACGAGTGGGAGAACCACCCCTACAACCGCGCCGCCGGCGGCTTCCTCGATGACGCGCTCGGCATCTTCACCGATGCGCGCGCACTGGCCCTCGAGGGGCGCCTGCGCGGCTACCTGATCGCGCGCTACGCCGACCATCCGGCGGTCATGGCCTGGAAGCTGTGGAGCGAGATCAACCTCACCGTCGCCGGCGACCAGCCGCAGGTCATCCTCGCCTGGCATCAGGACGCGCTCGCGGCCTGGCACCGGGAGGACCCCTACCACCACCTCTGCACCACGCACTGGGCCGGCAACTACCGCTCGGTCGACCGCACCGTGGCCGCCCTGCCGGAGCTCGACTTCATCTGCATCGACGCCTACCACCTCGGTCCCGACCAGGAGCAGGGCAGCGACCTGGCGATGCTGATGGCCAACTCGGTCGGCAGCGGCGAGCGGCGCAACGACCTGGCGCGGCTGCACAAGCCGATCTACGTCACCGAATACGGCGGCAACTGGGACGCCTGCCCGCCGTCCCAGCTCGAGGCGGAGCACGCCAGCGGCGCCTTCCTGGCGCTGGTCGACGGCCAGGCCGGCGCGCCGATGCTGTGGTGGTTCGAATGGGTCGACCAGGGTGCGCGCTATGCCCCATACCGCGCCATCACCGGCTTCCTCGCCGGCGAGGACCTGCGCGATGCGCGCGGCGCGTCGGTGGCGCTCATCGCCACCTCGCTAAGCGGCGAATTGTGGGCGCGCGCCTGGGCGCGGCCCGGACGCATGCTCGGCTATGTCCTCGACCGCGCCTGGGGCACGCACGGTGGCGCCGCCCGGGAGCATCCAGGCGCCCTGGTCGAGATCGGGGCCAGCGTCGCACCCGGCACGTTGCAGATCAGCTGGTGGGACGCCGACCGCGGCGTGCTGCGCCAGAGCGAGACCTT
>Ga0302314_10005439_pt1 | contig 23216 bp, 19 predicted proteins | sample III_Palsa_N2_3_FD_200533 | JGI IMG/M metagenome (GOLD analysis project Ga0302314, IMG submission 200533) | Peat permafrost microbial communities from Stordalen Mire near Abisko, Sweden - III_Palsa_N2_3 | ecosystem: Environmental > Terrestrial > Soil > Palsa > Peat permafrost | place: Sweden... | reverse complement strand
TAACACCGAGATCGTTTACGGGCCTGCGCGTCCCGGTGATCTGGGGTCGAAGATCGTGTCTGGTGCGCGTGCCGAGGCTGAGCTTGGCTGGACCGCGGCTACCCCGTTCCGTGAGGGTGTGCGCAAGTACATCGACTGGCGGATCGCCCAACGCGAGTTGCAGGCTGTGCTGGCCGCCGCGGCGATCACCACCGATGACGATGGCGGTGCCCTGATCGGCACTGCGGCCGCCCTAGACGAGTCCGGGATCGAGCCCGACTCACCTCAGAAGATCCTGATCGTTTCTGCCGACATCGGCGAGGGCCACGACCTGCCCGCCCGTGCGGTCGCCCGCGAGTTCCACGAGGAGAACCCGCACGCGCAGATCTCGATCGTCAACAGCCTCCCCGCGATGGGCCCGCTGATGACCCACATTCTGCGCGAGAACTCGGCGTTCATGTTCCGCTGGGTGCCGTGGTGGTTCGACTTCCAGTACCGGCTGCTGATGAACTTAGGGCCGACCCGCTGGTTCACCCGCAAGCTGCTGACACTGATCGGCTCACGCGGCCTCGTGCGGCTGATCAAGGCGCACGACCCTGACCTGATCGTCTCGACCTACCCGGGTGCCACCGCGATCCTCGGCGAGCTACGTCAGCGCGGCAAGCTGAAGATGCCCTGCTACTCGTCGATCACCGACCTGGCCGGCCTGCACTACTGGGCTCACCCCGGGATCGACATGCACTTCATCACCCATCCGGAATCCGCTGAGGAGGTCGAGAGCATCGCCGGTCCGGGCAGCGTCCGCTGGGCGAAGCCGCCGACGACTCCTGCGTTCCTTGAGCCGCGTGATCGCGCCGCCGCGCGCGCCGCGCTCGATCTGCCTGCCGAAGGCACCGTGATCGTGGTCTCCGGCGGCGGCTGGGGAGTCGGTGACCTCGTCGGTGCCGCGCGCACTGCGCTTGAGGTGGAGGACGCAACGGTTCTCTGCCTCTGCGGTCACAACGACCGGGTGCGTGCGCTGGTGCAGGCGCAGCTTGGCGGCGACCCCCGCCTGCGCGTGATGGGCTTCACCAAGCAGATGAGCGACGTCCTCGGCGCCGCCGACGCGCTGATCCACTCCTCCGCCGGCCTGACCGTGCTCGAGGCGATCATCCGCGGCTGCCCGGTGATCTCCTACGGCTTCGGTTACGGCCACGTGCGCGAGTCAAACCGTGCGCTTGAGCGCTTTGGCCTGGCGCAGGTGGTGAAGAATGTCGAGCAGCTGAAGCCGGCTCTCGACCGGGCGCTTGAGATGAAGCTCGAGCCCGACGGTTCGTTTGCCCGCCGCGCCGGCACCGCCCAGCTGATCATCGGCAACGATCGCGTGACCAAGCCGATCCCCGCTTGGCGGATCCGCGCCGTGCACGCTACCGGCACGCTGGCCGCGGCCTTTGCGGTTGCTTGGGTCGTGCTCAGTGCGAGCCTCGCCGACTCATTGTTGGCTGACCTGGGGGCCACGCCAGCGCTGACGTCGGTAACGACAGCTCAGCGGCAGGTCGGTGTGATGCTCGACGCGACGCCCAGGCAGGTTGCGGTGCTGACGCAGGCGCTCGCCGCCAGTGGGATGCACGCCTCGTTTGCGCTGGGCGCGTCCTCGGCGTATGACGCGAGCCTGGTCAAGGCGGCCGGCGACGGCTCAGTGGTGCCGCGGCTGCCTGACGCGGGAGTGTTCAGCTGGCTCTCGACGCCCCACCACCTGCGCTGGTTGGCCCGCGAGTTCGGCTGGCACCGCCACTTCATCTACGCCTCAAACGGCCCGTCGGTCGGCCAGTATCTGTTCGCGCGTGGCTGCGGCGGTCGCCTGATCGCCGGTCAGATCAAGCTTGGCGCCAGCAGTTTCAAGATCGGCAAGCTGCATGCCGGTGAGGTGATCGAGATCCGCGTCACTTCGGTCGCCGCGGCGATCGAGGAGCTGCAGCGGCTTGACGGCATGCTGCTGAACGACCACCTGCAGTCGGTACCGGTGCAGAGTCTGCTGCGCGATTCCGGCACGCAGGTTTAGCCTCGGCTCTCCGACGATGAGCGCTTCAGACCGAGGGTCGATCGTGTCCAGTGGGGCACGCGTCGCGGCTGCGTTCAGCAAGCGGATCCCGGCGATCGGCGAGGTGCTTTCGCCGTCGCTACCGGCCGCGCTTGAAGGCAAGACCGTGATGATCACCGGCGCTTCGTCCGGGATCGGGCGGGCGGGTGCGTTGAAAATCGGCGCGGCCGGGGGGCGGGTGCTGCTGGTCGCCCGCACGCGCGAGAAGCTTGACGAGGTCGCAGCCGAGGTCGACGCCTCCGGTGGCACCGCGTTCGTCCACCCGTGCGATCTCAGCGAGCTCGAGGACATCGACCGGATGGTCGCCGAGGTGCTTGAGCAGCACGGCGGCGTCGACATCCTCGTCAACAACGCCGGCCGCTCGATCCGCCGCTCGGTCAAGCGCTCCCACGATCGCTTCCACGATTTTGAGCGGACGATGCAGTTGAACTACTTCGGCGCCGTGCGGCTGGTTTTGGGCGTGCTGCCGGGGATGCGCGAACGCCACTCCGGGCACATCATCAACATCTCGACGATGGGCCTTCAGACCAACACCCCGCGGTTCTCCGCCTATCTCGCGTCAAAGGCTGCAATGGATGCGTTCTCCCGCTCGATCGCGGCCGAGATCATCGAGGACGGTGTCCACATCACGACGATCTACATGCCGCTCGTGCGGACCCCGATGATCGCCCCGACGAAGATGTACGAGCGCTTTCCGGCGCTGTCCCCGGAGCAGGCGGCCGATTTGATCGCCGAGGCGATCCGCCGCCGCCCGAAGCGGATCTCGACCACGCTCGGTGGTCTTGCTTCTTTGAGCTACAGCGCGATGCCGGGTGCCCAGGATCTGGCGATGAGCCGCGCGGTGCGGGCGATCGGCGCCGCGTCGCCGTCCAACGACTGAGCTGTGAACCTCCGATCCCTCGCCGAGGAGATCGACTCGGCCTGTCGCCTCAGCGGCGTCTTCACCCTCCGGTCGGGGCAACAAGCGACGGAGTACTTCGACAAGTATCTATTCGAGTCGGACCCGAGGCTGATCCGCCGTGTTGTCGACGCGATGGTGCCACTGCTTCCGCAGCAGACGGAGTTGATCGGGGGACTCGAACTCGGCGGCGTGCCTTTAGCCGCCGTCCTAGCTCAGGTGACCGGACTTCCAACCGTCTTCATCCGCAAGGAGGCCAAGACTTACGGCACTTGCCGCCTGGCGGAAGGCGCTGAAGTCAAGGGTCGCTACGTCACGCTGATTGAGGACGTGATCACCACCGGGGGCGCTGTCCGCAACGCTGCCACGGCCCTGCGAGAGCTTGGGTCGACAGTTGAAGTCGTGATCTGCGCGATCGACCGCAGCAGCGACGATGCAAACTCCCTCCACGAGGTCGGCCTTGAAACACGATCTGTTCTCACTCGCGCTGATTTAGACGGTCAACGCGCATAGCAGTGACACTTTTGCGTTAGGCCGTTACGAGATCGCGCTTGGCAGAGCGAACCTCGATGCGGGCAACCGGGCGAGGCCGAAGCGCCGACGCTTTCAGCGCGGCCAAGATCATCGGCTTTGCGTGTTCGAGCAGTTCCTCGGCTGCTTTGAGGAGTTCTTTGACCTGCTTGTTTGCCATCGGTATTGCCTGCTGCTCTTAATTTGACATTGATCCGCTTATGCGGCGAACATATGTTCGCATGGCAGGCACCCAGATCATCGTCTGTGTTCTCGTTCCGCGTCTGCGGCTGACGGTTGCCGTCGGCAGCCGTGATGAGCTGCTCGGCGTGCCTGCCGCACTCGCTCCCGAGCCGGGCGGGGTGCAGCAGGTCGGTGAGGTGTCGCTGGCTGCCGAGGCATTTGGGCTCCATCCCAGGATGCGTTTGGGCGAGGCGCTTAGTCGTTGCCCGCGCCTGATCCTGGTGCCGCCAGATCCGGCCGGCGTCGCAGACGTCTGGGAGCGCACGGTCGCCGGCCTTGAGTCGATCGGCGCGGCGGTTGAGGTGGGGGAGCCGGGTTGCGCGTATTTCGATGCCCATGGGTTGCTGCGGCTATACGGCGGCCTCGGCCGTGAGGCGCTTGGTGCGGTGCTCGGTGCGGCGCGGCGATCGATCACGCTGCCCGCCCGCTTTGGGGTGGCGCCGACCCGGTTTGCTGCGCTTGCCGCGGCGGGCCGGACTCGGGCGCGCCGGCCGCTCCAGGTCTCCGGCGGCGAGCGGCAGGCGCGTGAGTTCCTGGCGCCGTTGCCGGTTGCGCTGCTGCGCTCACGGCCTGAGCTGGCGGCGCTGCCACCGGCACTTGAACGACTTGGTGTGACCACGCTCGGGCAGTTGGCGGCGCTAGCGCCGGCCGCCGCCGCCGACCGGTTCGGCGCGGCCGGCCTGACCGCCCATCGGCTCGCCCTCGGTCAGGACCGCCCGTTACGTCCCCGCGTGCCTGAGGAATACGTGCGCGAGACGCTTGAGCTGCCAGAGGCGGCGGGTGGCCAGCAGCTTGAGCGGGCGCTGTCGCTGCTGATCGACCGTCTGCTGGCCCGGCGTGAGCGCGATGGCCGTGCGCTGCGTGCGGTTGTCCTCTCGGCAGCGCTGGTTGAGCAGGGCGGCACCTGGCGCCAAGTCGTCACCTTCCGTGAGGCGCTCGCCGATCCGGTGCGGATGCGGCTGGTACTGACCCCGCGGTTGGCGTTGATGCCGGCGCCTGCCCAGTCGCTGACGCTGCAAGTGGAGCGGTTCGGGCACGCCGTCGGTGATCAGCGGGCGCTGCTTGACGATCCGGCAGAGGTGCGCGCCGGGCGTCTGCGTGAGGCGGTCCGCCAGACACGTGTGGCGGCCGGTGCCGATGCTGCCTTGCGGGTGCTTGAGGTCGATCCTGATTCTCGGCTGCCTGAGCGTCGCTCAGTGCTGACCCCGTTTGAGGGATGACCGGGCCCAAGCGGATCTCCGTGCCGCGGCGGGTCGCGGTCACACCCGGCCTTGCCGGGCGGCCAGAGCTAGTCGACGGCCGGGCGATCGACGCGGTCCGCGAATCGTGGCTGATCGAGGACCGCTGGTGGAGTGAGCGGCCGTTGCGCCGGCGCTACTGGGAGGTGGTGACCATCGACGGCCGTAACGAGGTTGTCTTCCATGACCTGGTCAGCGGCAGGTGGTGGCGCCAGCGCTAGGGCGGCGGTCGTTAGTCGTGTCCTGTGGACGTTTCCGTTGCATAGCAACTAAAAGGTCCACAGCGTGACCTCGGATCGGAGCATCCTGTCCGTCTGAGCGTCACATAGCGACGGAAAGCCGCACAGGACGCGTGGATCGCCACACTTAGGCCGTGAATTACCATCGGAACCGATGCCCTCGCTTGAACCTACTCGCACCGCCGTCGGCACCTGGAGCGGCGGGCGCTTCATGCACTTCGGCGAAGCGCTTGACGACGCGCGCTTCGATGCACTGATCGCGCCTGGGCGAGATATCCCGACGGTGCTGACCGCCGACGTCTACGGCACGGGTGAAGCCGACACGCTGCTCGGCAATGCGATCGCACGCCGGGTCGGCGAGCCCGGTGCCCTCAAGCGCGATCAGATGTGCATCATCGGCGCGGTCGGCCACGACTTCTACGGCGGTGAGCGCAACGGTCCGAAGGGGTTCCCGCGGTTCACTGATCCCGCCCTGCGCTCGGAGGATCAGTACGCGGCGTACCTGGAGATGGCGACAGTGAATAGCCTCGAGCGCTGCGCGCTCGATCACTTCGACCTGCTGCTGTTGCACAACCCCGACCGGATCGGCTACACCAGCGAGGCGGTCTGGCAGGGGATGACTGCCCTGCGCGAGCAAGGCCTCGCCAAGCGGATCGGCGTTGCACCCGGCCCCGCCAACGGCTTCACGCTTGACCTGATCGACTGCTTTGAGCGCTTCGGCGACCTGCTTGACTGGGCGATGATCATTCTCAACCCGCTCGAGCCATGGCCTGGCGAGCTCTGCCTTGACGCTGCCGCCAACCATCAGATTAAGGTGATCACGCGGGTCGTCGACTACGGCGGCCTGTTCTTTGACGACTTGAAACCTGGGACCGAGCTCGAGCGCCGTGACCACCGCTCATTCCGGCCCGCGGGTTGGATCGAGGCCGGCTACGAACGAATTGAACAGCTGCGGCCGATCGCCGAGCGCCACGACCTGACCCTCGCGCAGCTTGCCTGCCAATGGAACCTCGCGCATGAGGCCGTTCACTGCGTGGTGCCGACCCTGATCCAGGAGGCCGGTCCAGACGCGCGCCCGGTCGAGGACAAGCGCGCCGAGCTGGCAGCGCTGCCGGATGAGTTGCGGCTGACTCCCGGCGAGGTTGAGCAGATCCGCTACATCGGCGACAACACCGGCTGCATGGCGCTGAAGGGCGCAAGCCCAACCCATGAAGGAGAAGAGGCCCCTGACAAGTGGGGGCTCAACGATCGGCTGAGCGCGGTTGCTCGGCGCTGGGACATCGAGCCGACCCGTGACCTGGTCCTCTCGCACTAAATGAAGGTCTTCGTCACCGGCGCCAGCGGCTTCCTCGGCCATGTCGTCTGCGCCGAGGCGCTGAGCCGCGGCCACGAGGTCCACGCGCTGGTACGCCGTCCCGGCTCCGAGCCGGCGGGCACGATTGCCGTCGCCGGTGATCTCACGGACGCTGGAGCGCTGACCGCCGCGCTAACCCAGATTGAGCCGGACTACGTGATCCACCTCGCCGCCGAGATCGCCACGCAGCGCGATCTGTCGAAGATCGCCGCCGTCAACGTCGCGGGCACGAAACACCTGCTCGAGGCATGCACGGCAGCCGGCAACCCAAAGTTCGTGTTCACCTCGACCGTCGTCACCGGCGAGGCAAACGGTGAGCTATTGACCGAGGACAGCGATCTTCCCTACGACACGCCGTACGGCGAGTCAAAGCGGGTCGGTGAACAGCTCGTGCTTGAGTCGGGTTTGCCGGCGGTGATCATCCGTCCGTCACACGTCTACGGCCCAGGCGGGTGGTATGCGCACGAGATCGTCAAGCGGCTACAGGAGCCCGGACGGCTGGTGGTGATCGGTAATGGCAAGAACCTGTGGGACGTCGTCCATGTCGACGATGTCGCGGCCGCCTGTCTTGACGGCGCCGAGAAGGCCCCTGCCGGTGCGATCTACCACGTCGCCGACGACGAGCCGTTGACTCAGTACGAGTTCGTCGCGCTGACGGCGCAGGCGCTCGGCGTCGGTAAGCCGCGCTGCATCCCCAAAGCACTCGCCAAACTGGTGGCCGGACCAAACACCGTGATCGCGGTGGCGCGCTCGGCACGCAGCTCGAACGCCAAGATCAAGCGTGAGCTTGGCTGGACCCCACGATTCCCGAGCGCCAAGCAGGGCGTGCCGGCCGCGGTTGCTTCGCTAGCTCAGTAACCCAGTCGCAGTTGACGCTGAGTTCCTCGACGCCCATCGCTGCGGCGATCGTCAGCGACATCCCTTGCGTGTTCGGTTGGGGCACGAGGAACCCGACCCCGCGGTGCCGGGGCGGGGCGTCTCGCGGGCGCTCCGGTTGCAACCCAAAGTCGAACCACGTTCCCCGATCTTCAGGGGTGTCGGCTCCGGTGTTGCTGAGCAACCATTGGTCAACTAGCCCTATCAAACGCGTTGGGGGTAGTCGCGTTTGGGTTGGGTTTGCTGGGTCGTGCACCGTCAAACACACCATCGACCACTCAGCGAGTCAATTCTGATGCGTTAGCCCGCAACACTCTGTGACGCATGAGAACTGGTGCCAGTGCCGCTGCGTGGCCGGCAAGGGTTGCATCTGCTGACAGTTAATGCGAACGTGTGTTCGTGCCAGAGATGTACGTCGAACTCCACGCCCACTCAGCCTTCTCGTTCCTTGATGGAGCCTCGCTTCCTGACGAGCTGGCGGGCCAGGCGGCGATGCTCGGCTACGAGGCGCTGGCGCTGACCGACCACAACACCGTGTCGGGCTCGATGGAGTTCGATCTCGCCGCCAAGTCGCTGGGAGTCCGCCCGATCCACGGGACCGAGCTTGATCTCAAAGGCGGGCGCCACCTCACCCTGCTCGTAAAAGACGCCAAGGGCTGGTCGAACATCTGCCGCCTACTAACCCTCGCCTTCGCCCACACTCGTGAAGGACGTGAAGGCGCCCCGGCCACGGCCCCGCACGCAACCCTGAACCAGGTTCTCGAGCACAACGAGGGCCTCGTCTGCCTGAGTGGCTGCGCCAACCACGGGATCCACGACGAGCCGACCCTCCGCCGCCTGAAAACCGTGTTTGGCTCAGAACGCCTAAGGATCGAGCTGCAGCGCCCATTCCTCAGAGACGATCGCGCCCGCAACCAGCGGCTGAATCGCCTCGCCGAACAACTCAAACTCAGAACGGTGGCGACCGGCGACGTCCACGCCCACTCGCGCGTAAGAGCCCCCCTCCAGGACGCGTTCGTCGCGATCCGTAACCACACGACGCTCGACGCCTCCGAGCCGCTCCGAAGAGGCAACTTCAGCCACGTTCTCGCCTCCCCGCAAGCGATGGCCGCGCGCTTCCCGGAGTACGCAAGCGCCATCAACGAAACCCAAGAGCTTGCCAACCAGCTGAGCTTCGACCTGCGGCAAGACCTCGGCTACCGCTACCCCGGCGCCGAGGACGACACCGCCATGCGCCGCCTCACCGAGCTCTGCGCCCACTGGCACACCGAGCGCTACCAAGACGCCCCCAGCTCGCTCAAGGACGCCGCCGCAACACGCGTCCATGAGGAGCTACGGATCATCGACAAGCTCGGCCTGGCCGGCTTCTTCCTGCTGCACCACGACATGCTCGAGCTCGCCAGAGAAGTGGCCGCCGAGGTCCGTGGCCCCGACACCGCAAGATCCCTTCTGCCACCCGGCCGCGGCCGCGGCTCCAGCGTCTCGAGCATCGTCTGTTACCTGACCGGCCTCTCGCATGTCGACCCGATCAAGAACGAGCTCTTGATCGGCCGCTTCCTCAACGAGGAGCTGAACGCGCTGCCCGACATCGATCTTGACTTTCCCCGTGATATCCGCAAGGTGCTGATCCCCCGCGTGCACGAGCGCTATGGCCACGAGCGCTCGGCACTGGTGGCGGCCTTCCCCACCTACCGCGCGCGCGGCGCGATCAGAGAGCTCGGAAAAGCCCTCGGTCTGCCACCAGGCGAGCTTGAACGGGTGGCCCGCAACAGCGAGGGCTGGGACGCGCGCCAGGTCGCGCAGGACATCGACGCGGCACTCGGCGGCGGCAAACGCGGTTCACAAGGTCGCTGGGCCTGGTTGGCGCAGCTCGCCGCCGAAGCCCACGGACTACCACGCCATCTGAGCCAGCACTCGGGCGGGATGATCATCGCCACCCGCCCGCTGATCGACTGCTGCCCGATCGTCCCCGCGGCGATGACCGGCCGCCAGATGGTCCAGTGGGACAAGGACTCCTGCGGCGACGCCGGCTTTCTGAAGATGGACCTGCTGGGGCTGGGGATGCTCTCGGCGGTCGAGCGCTGCGTCGAGATGATCGCCGCCACCCGCAACGAGCGGATCGACCTCAGCCAGATCCCCTACGACGACCCCGAAACTTACGACTGCATCCAGAACGCCGACACCACCGGCGTCTTTCAGATCGAGAGCCGCGCGCAGATGCAGTCGCTGCGCCGCACCCGTCCGAAGAACCTGCAAGAGATCACGATCCAGGTCGCGATCGTGCGCCCCGGTCCGATCCAGGGCGGCGCCGTCAACCCCTACATCGACCGTCTCCAGCGCTTGCGTGAGGATCCGAGCTTCCAGGTCCCCTACGACCACCCGTCACTGGAACCCGTGCTCAAAGAAACGCTCGGCACGATCATCTTCCAGGACCAGGTGCTCGAGGTCGCCCGCGCCTTCGCCGGCTTCTCGCCGGGCGAGGCGGAGGGCCTACGCCGGGCGATGAGTCGCAAACGCTCGGACGCCGCGATCGAGGCGCACCACCGCCGCTTCATCGAGGGCGCCCAGGCGCTGCACAAAGTCAGCACCGAACTTGCCGAGAAGGTCTTCGGCATGGTCAAGGGCTTCTCCGGCTTCGGCTTCCCCAAGGCCCACGGCGCCGCCTTCGGCCTGCTCGCCTACCAGTCGACCTGGCTGCGCGTCCACTACGGCCCCGAGTTCCTCTGCGCACTGCTGAACGAGCAGCCGATGGGCTTCTACCCGCCTGATTCGCTCGTCCACGAGGCTCAGCGCCGCGGGATCGAGGTGCTCGCGGCTGACGTCAACGCAAGCGGCGTCGAGTGCGATGTCGACGCCGCCGGCACGGTCACGCTCGGCCTCGGCTACGTCCGCGGGGCCCGCCGCGACGAACTTGAGGCGCTGGTGGCGGCCCGCGCCGCCGGCCCGTTTGCAAGCCTCGCCGATCTCTCCTCCCGCGCCGGGGCCGGACGCCCGGCACTCGAGTTGTTGGCATGGGCTGGGGCGTGCGATTCGCTTACATCCGCCCCTGGTCTGGCTGGACCAGGGGCGGGTCCTGACCGTCTCTTCAGCTCCCCTAGACGCCTCGTGCTCTGGTCGCTCGGCATCGCGGCTCCCGGACGCAGCGTCCCCGGCGGCGTCCAGCTCGCGTTGCCGCTCGGACTGCCGGCACCGCCGAAGTTGAAGAAGGTCTCCGGCTGGGAGTCGATGCTCGCCGACTATGAGACGACCGGGCTGACCGTCTCCACGCACCCGTTGGCGCTTCTGCGCGGGCGGCTACCGGCGAACACGGTCGATTCCCGCGCGCTTGAGGTGCTCCAGCACGGCACGCGGGTCAAGTGCGCCGGGATGACGGTCGCGCGGCAGCGCCCCGGGACCGCGAGTGGGGTGGTGTTCGTACTGCTTGAGGACGAGTTTGGGACGATCAATCTGATCATTCCGCCGAAGGTTTATGAGCGCTTTCGATTGGTTGTGCGAACTGAGCCGCTGCTGCTGGTGGAGGGCAAGCTCGAGCGCTTTGCCAAGGGCGGCGGGATCATCAACGTGCTGGTCGACAAGGTCGGCCAGGTCAGCGCCCCGGACCGGTTGCTGGCACAGGTCAAGGACTTCTCACCCTTGGATGAGATGGTCAGGATCACTCAGGCGGAGGAGGAGAAAGCGAGCGAAGCTGACGATTTCCGGGCTGTCGCGCCGGCTGTGATGAGCTTCGGGCACGGCAGGCGGCGATGATCGGGGCGGTTTCGGTGACGTTCGGCGCCCGCTCGCGATAAGGTCCACGCCGCATGGTTGGCGTGATCATCATCTTGGTGCTGTTCACCGGCATCGCCGGGACGATTTTCTGGGCGGCACCACGTGGTCGCCTCGATGTCTTCACCAACGCGATGCTTTCGCAGTCGAAGGCAGCGCGCCGGCTGATCAATACAGGCCTGGCCGTGGTCTACGTCGGGTTCGGCGTTGTCGTGCCGATCGTGTTCCTGGTTCACAACCACGCCAAGGCCGCCTCGGACATCGCCGGCGTGCATTTGAGTGCCGCGCAGGAGGCTGGCCAGACGCTGTTCGGCCAGCACTGCGCGTTCTGTCACACGCTGGCGGCGGCTAACGCAGTCGGCAAGGTCGGTCCGAACCTCGACCAGCTGCGCCCGTCGCAGGCGCTTGTCGAGACGACGCTGGCGAACGGCTGCACCAGCGCTGACTGCCTTGGCTACGGCACGATGCCCGCGGACATCGTCTCGGGCCAGCAGGCCAAAGACGTTGCAGAGTTCGTAGCTGCAGTCGCCGGGCACTAGTCCCAGCGGGCTGGGGCGCCGCGGACCGCGGAATGTGCGTGGTTATGTATACGCATTACGTCCGAGCCTGAAGTTAGCCTTCTAGAATCCCGCGAGTCGTGATCATCGATGAGGACATCAGCTGGACCGACTCGCGTAGTCGGGCCAGTTCGGAACCGCTTGAGCCGCCCGCCTTTGTGCAGTCCACATCGCGGGCAGTCGAGGTGGCCCGGGCCCCTGCGCGTGATCGCCGCACCGTTGTGATCACCGGCCGGCCGGATGCCCGTCGGCGCCCAACCCGCCGGACCTATGAGTCGAGCCTGCCGGTGCACGCGCGGCGCGGTTTCAAGCCGGATCGTGTCGCGATGTGGGCCTTTACGCTCGGCATCCTGCTGGTCCTGGTCGCAGCGACCTCGCACTAAGCGACCTACTGGCCGCTCGCTGATCCGCGCGGCACCGCAACCCGTATCTGTCGTGCGGGTTCTTATTTAGGACCGAATGCATGCTCAGGCCTTCTTTAGGGAAGGCTGACTTCATCAATCCATAAGTCATGCGGCCTGTGCCGTCATAGACTTATGATCAGTAAGTGCATGGAAACCGCCCCAACCGACACCACCAGTGATCGATATGAAGACGACAATGAGCAGGTTCCAGATCCATGACGAAGAGACCGCGCCTGAACGCAGCGCGCCGGTTCTCCGCGGCGCGCTGTCCGGCGCCGGACAGCTCCCCAACTTCCTTGGGGTTCTTGCCGGCTCGCCTGCGGCACTCCGTGCTTACGCCCGCTTCCGTTCGGAGCTACGCCACGGAACGCTGAATCTGGCGACGCTCGAGCGGATCGCGCTCGCCGTTGCCGAGCGCCACGGCTCAGAGCAGGGTGTAGCGATGCACATCCGTGCGGCGCGTGGAGCCGGGCTTGGAGTCGATGAGATCTCAGCCGCCCGACGGTTTACCTCGGCTGACCCACGTGAGGCGGCGCTGCTGCGCTACCTGCAAGCGCTGGTCAGTGATGGTCGTCCCGCGATGCACCTGCATGAGGAGGCACGCGAGGCCGGCTGGGACGACGAGCAGCTGCTGGAGGCGATCGCCGCAGTCGCGCTTGAGGGTTTTGTGGCGATGGTCAACGTCGCCGGCGAGATCCCGGCCGACGGCTCGACCGAGGAATCCCGAACGCTGAAGGCCGCGTAGCTAAAGTTCCTTTGGCTAATGCCGGTTGGCAGCCAAACAGCAGTTGGCGCGGAGTCTGCGCCGCGTGAGGAGTCCGCATCGCGCGAGCAGCCCGCACCCCGCGAGCGCTGCTGCCCGCGCTACCACCAGGCCGTTGAACTGGTTGGGCGACGCTGGACCGGGGCGATCCTGCGGGTGCTGATGGACGGGCCGATGCGCTTCTCGGAGGTCGCGCAGGCGGTTCCCGAGCTCTCCGACAGGCTGCTGTCAGAGCGGATGAAGGAGCTTGAAGGTCGCGGGATCGTGGTTCGCACGGTGTATGCCGGCCCGCCTGTGCGCGTCGAGTACGCGCTGTCGGCGATGGGCCGCGAGTTGGGGCCGGCGCTGGCCGAGATCCAGCGGTGGGCCAACCGCTGGCTGTCTGACTAGTCAGGCTTTGTTCGCGGGCGGCCACCGCGCCCGCGTGGCGGCGGTGCAACAAGTAAGGTTCCCGGCTCGATGAGTGACCGCGCGCTGACTGCTGACGATGTACTTGCAATCGTCGCCGAGAAGAAGATCCGCTTCGTCCGTTTGTGGTTCACGGACATCCTCGGCCAGCTCAAGGCATTCTCGATCAACGCCTCCGAACTGCAGGACGCGTTCGAGGGCGGGATGGGCTTCGACGGCAGCTCGATCACCGGCTTCAACGCGATCGAGGAGTCGGACATGATCGCGATGCCTGATCCGAGCACGTTCGTCGAGCTGCCTTGGCGGCCAAGCGAGGCTGGTGTCGCCCGGATGTTCTGTGACATCCAGACGCCTGAGCGCACCGCCTATGAGGGCGATCCACGTCACGTTCTACGCCGCGCGCTGCAGCGGATGGAGGGGATGGGCTTCGACAACTTCTTCGTCGGGCCGGAGCTCGAGTACTTCTACTTCAAGGACTCGAAGTCGACCGAGGTGCTCGATGAGGGCGGTTACTTCGATCTGACCACGCTTGACGCCGGCTCTGACCTGCGACGGGAAACGGTCCTGGCGCTTGAGCAGGTGGGGATCCAAACCGAGTACACCCACCACGAGGTCGGGCCCAGCCAGCACGAGATCGACATGCGCTACGCCAACGCGATGAAGATGGCCGACGACTGCATGACCTATCGGATCACGGTTAAGGAATACGCGATGAAGTACGGCCTGCATGCGACCTTTATGCCGAAGCCGCTGTTCGGCGAGAACGGGTCCGGCATGCACACGCACCAGTCGCTGTTCAAGGACGGCCGTAACGCGTTCTACGACGCCGACGATCAGTACTTCCTCTCAGACGTCGGTAAGGCGTTCATCGCCGGGCAGTTGCGGCACGCACGTGAGATCAGCTCGATCTTTGCCCAGTGGGTCAACTCCTACAAGCGGCTTGTGCCGGGCTTCGAGGCGCCGGTCTACGTGGCCTGGTCACGGCGCAACCGCTCCGCCCTGGTGCGCGTGCCGATGTATCACCCGGGCAAGGAGAAGGCGACGCGGATGGAGCTGCGCTGCCCGGACCCGGCATGCAACCCATACCTGACCTTTGCCGTGCTGCTACAGGCAGGCCTTGAGGGGATCGAGCACGGCTATGAGCTACCGGACCCAATGGAGAAGAACCTCTACCACCTGTCACCGGATGAGCGCCGGCGGCTGGGGATCGAGCAGCTCCCGGAGACACTCGGCGAGGCGATCGAGCTGACCGCGCAGTCCGAGCTGGTCCTGCGCACGCTGGGCGAACACATGTTCAACCGCTACATCGAAATCAAGCGCCAGGAGTGGGACGACTATCGTGTCCAGGTGACTCCTTGGGAGCTCAAGCGGTACCTGCCGGTCCTGTAACCCGGCCTGGTTGTTCGAAAACCTTTAGGGCGCAAGCCTGAAATGGAGGCGGCGTGTCCGAGACACCCCAAACACGCAGCGTCAAGATTGGTGCCGATGAGCGCACCGGCTGGTCCTCTGAGCGCCCCCGCCGTGATGGCGAGACTGGTGGACGCCCCGTCGACGTCTCGGTTCGCTGTCGGATCCTGCGTTTTGAGCACAGGATGCGCTACTCGCCGGGAAGCCTGCTGATCATCGCCGGCACCGCGGCGAGCGACCCGGCAGGTTGGGCGCAGAAGGTGGTTGAAGACGCCTCAGCAGTGATTTCGCCGGCCAAGGTTCGGGCGCTGCTCGCCGGACGGGTTGCTGCCGAGGAGCTTGAAGACCGCGCCAACCAGCTGCTGCAAACGGCCGTCAGCAAGCGTCTGAGTGAAGGCCAGTCGGTGGTGGTGCCGTTCGACCGCTTTGATGAGGCGTCCGGTGAAGCCCGCAGGGAGTTCGCGCGGGTCGCTCACGGGCTGCGTCGCCCGCGCCATCTGATCCTGCTCGATTCAGGCAAGGACGAGCCCTCCAGCGACGATGACCGCAAGGGCCTTGACGAGCTGCGCCGCTTGCTCGACACCGGCGCATTGGGCGACGAGAGTTTTCAGACGGCGCTGCGGCTGAGCAGGGTCAATCGTTCCGAGCTGAAGAAGATCGTCTTCCGCCCGGCGCCGAAAAACGACTAGCTCCCTCCAGACGCCTTAGTCCCGGCCGTTAGCTCAGACCGAGGACGATGCGAGTGTCGCCCGGAGTGTGTCCGACGATCAGGTAGCTGAGTTTGCGCAGCATCGCCGCGCGCTTCCCCCGTTCCGCAGCCATGAGCGAGGCGAGTGGCCCAAAGTTGAGGTAGAGCGGCACGCCGGCACCGGCCTGTAGTTGGGCTAGCGCGGCGCGGTAGCTCGCGGTGTTTGCGAGCCTGCTTGAGGAATTGAGGAACGCCGAGGCGCTCGGGTAGCCGATCAGCGCCTGGATCCGCCCGCCGACGTCTCTGAGATGCAGGACTTGGCGATGCTTGGTCAGCAGCATGAACGCCGTGGCTGACCCCTTGAGACCGTTGTTGGGATCACTGCGCGCCAGCCCGAACACCAGCGATAGCAGCTGTTTGGCTGCCGCGGTGTTGCTGGGCGCCATCGTGAATCCCAGGTTGGCGCGGCCGAGCGAGGTTCCTGAGATCGACAAGGAGATCGGCCCGAGGGCGCCAATCACATGCTCGGCGATCGTTTCTGAGTGCTCTAGCTTCGCGACCAACCGACCGGCCATCGGGCCGAGCTCTTGAAGCCGCGCGTGTTGTCGAGCCAGGCCTGTCGAGAAACCAAGCTTGACGCCGGCTAGGGCGCTTGCCGGAACCTTGATTGACCCTGTCGAGAGCGCCAGCCAAGATGCGCTCGTCAGCGTGCCAACGTCTGCCGGAACGCGCTGTGCGGTGGCGGGGAACCCATTCGTCAGTACGTCGAGTTGAAGCGTCGTATCCGTCGCGGTTAGCGCCTCCAACTCGGCCGCATCAGCCGGAACCTTGCTCAACTCGGTCTCTGCTGACGAGAGCAAACCGCCCGGAAGTTTGCCTCCGATAGCTGCGAGTGACACCGCGCTCTTAATCAGGTGTTCCGAGACGTAGATCGATCCGATCGGCTGGCTAGCGAGCCGAGCGAGCATCGCGCTGTAGCCGGCAGATCCGGCGAGTGAGGTCGATGCGGTTGTGTGCTCGACCGCTGAAACGGCACTGTCGCCGCCGACTAGGAGATCATTGCCGTGGACAACGGCGGTGAGTCCGAGTGGGACCCCACCGCGCTTGTCGGCGAGCTTGAGGAAGTTCGACGCTGCTGAGGGATTGTCCGTTGGCACAATCACCGCGACGCTGCCGAGGAGAGCGCTGAGCACGTCGTCCGGCCCGCCGCGCCCGGCGGCTGCACCCACCAGGCTGAGCAGGTTCGGGAACTGGGTCATCGCGATGCCTACGTGGCTCCCGAGCCAAGGCCTGATGCCCTTCGCGTAGGTGGTGCCTGCCGACGCTGCGAGCTTGTTCAAGAGGTGATCGAGCTTGGCCTGCGCGGCGTTGCCGACAAGGTGGCTGAGAACGGCGGCGAACGCCGGACCTTCGGGGCTCTGTAGCCGCGCGGGCAGCGAGATGTAAATCAGGGCGCCGGCCGGTACGACGTCCGCGGGATCCTGAGCCGACACGGACGAACTGCTCGACGCGACGCCGCATCCAGGCAGCGCCAGCGCGACAAGTGCCGCGAGGGCGAGGAGCTTGGCGCGATTCGTCACAGCAGTAACGAGCATAGGCACGCGGTCAACTCGTGAGGATCGCGGCGGCGAACGCCTCCGTACTGCCAGCGGTCGTCTCAAGGTAGAGCGCTGGCTCGATCACCTCGAGCTCCAACAGCAGTGGCGCGCCGTCCAGACCGCTGACAAGGTCAACCCGGGCATACAGCGGGGTGCCGAACCGTTCGGCGATCTCAACAAGGACGGCGTCCGCGAGTGCGCTTTGTGCCGCAGTCGCGCTAGCCGCGCTGACCAGATCGTCCTCGAACATCACTGCCGCCGCCGGCAGCGCCCCATTGGCCAGCGGTGCAATCCCTTCACCCCGCAGGATCGGGCGCTTGTTGAGCACGTGGGAGAGCTCTCCGCCAAGGAACACGAGCGCTGTCTCGCCCTCCTCACCGACCGCGGGCAGATACGGCTGAACCATCGCCGTGCGGCCGCTGGCGCGAATCGCCTCGATCAGCGCGATCGCCTCTGCGTGGCGCGCAGGCGGGAAGCGGCCGGTGTCACGAGCGCCGGCGGAGATGGTCGGCTTGACGACAACCTCGCCGCGCAACGACGGCAGCGGATTCCCTGGGCCAACGTAGCCCGTCGGCACCGTCGGCGCCTTCAGCGCAGCCAGGTAGCGCTTGTCGGCGTTGAACGCAACCAGTTCAGGAACGTTGCGCAGACGCTCGGCCCCAATCCGCCGGCACCAGTCGACGAACTCCGCCGCTCGGGTCGTGTAGTCCCAAACCGAGCGCAGCACGACTCGGTCATATTCGCTCCAGTCAATCGCCTGATCACTCCAGACGCGAAACTCCGCGCCAACCAGCGCGGCAACCGCCTGGTCGTCGACCCTGCCCTCAGGTACGCCCGCGGCGGTGGCGAACGCGACCCTCACAACAGGGCCAGGAGGGCGTCGACATCGGTCACCGGCGCTTGGCAGGCGAAGCGCTCGCAGACGTACGCGGTCGGCAGGCCGTCCAACAGGCCACGCTGCTCGAGCAAGGGGACACCGCCATCTTCACCGTCGGCGCTGCCCGCGAGCACGATGTGTGGACGGTACTCCGCACGCACCGCGGCAGAAAGGCTCCCCCCGGAGACCTCTCCGACGATCGCGACCTCACGCGCGTCAGCCAGCCAGAAGGCGATCGCTCGCAGCAGCCAGCCGAACGCGCCCGGATGGCGGACCGCCAGTGGGCCGTGGGCGCGCAACACCGACAGCGCCCACTGCTCGTACTCGACCGAGCCGGCGAGACGCGCGAGCCGCAGCAGCGCAAACGCTGCGGCGGAGGAACCGGACGGGATCGGTGCGTCCTCAAGGTCCTTGCGGCGCGCAACAAGCACCGACGCGCCGGCCGGCGTCGTGAAGAACCCACCCTCCTCAGCATCGCCGAAGCGCTTGATCATCTCGTTCGCCAGTCGCGTCGCATCGTGGTACCAGCGGGGTTCAAACGTCGCTTCGTACAAAACGACCAGTGCCTCGATCAGATAGCCGTAGTCGTCAAGAAACGCGGGGATCTCACCGGTGCGGCGAAGCTCGCCGCCTGCCAGCAGTACCGTGGCGCAACGCTCGGCAGCCTGGATGTAGTCAGCTCTGCCGAGCACCGCGCCGGCGTCGGCCAGCGCGGCGACCATCAACGCGTTCCAGCAGGTCAAGCGCTTGTCGTCGAGGCCGGGGCGCACACGCGGCGCTCTGGCCTCAAACAGCTTGCGGCGGATTTCTGTAAGCCGCTCCGGGGCAGCCCCGCCGCGCGCCTCAAGGACATTCAAGCCGTCAAAGTTCCCGCGGTCAGTCACGCCGAAGTAGCGAACAGCCTCAGCCGCCAACTCCTCGTCGCCGAGTGCGGTGCACAGCTGATCGGCATACCAGGCGTAGAACTTGCCCTCGACGCCCTCTGAATCGGCATCCAGCGCGCTGCAGAAGCCGCCCTGCGGATCAAGCAGTTCGAGCAACACGAAGTCCAGCGTCTCGCAGCACACCTCGACGAACCTTTGCTCACCGGTGCGCTGCCAGGCACGTAGGTAGGACCGCGCCAGCAGCGCGTTGTCGTAGAGCATCTTCTCGAAGTGGGGGATCGTCCAGGTGCCATCCACTGCATAGCGCGCAAAGCCGCCGCCGAGTTGGTCATAGATGCCGCCAGAGGCCATCTCCCGCAGGGTGACGGCGGCCATCTCCAGCGCTTCGACGCGCTCCGAGGCGAGCAGAAACTCGAGCACGCAGTGGGGCGGGAACTTCGGTGCGCCGCCGAAGCCTCCCCAACGCTTATCAAACCCGGCGTGCAGCGCGGTGATCGCTTGATTCAGATCGTCGGTCGTAACTGCAGTGGAGTCCTGCTTGGCCCGCACTGAGCGGCCGAGCGTGGCCGACAACTCGGCCGCCTGCGCGCGCACATCGGCCGGGCGCCCCGCCCAGGCCTCGGCGATCGCCTGCAGCACCATCGTCCAGCTGACCATCCCCTGGCGCTGTCCCGGTGGGAAGTAGGTGCCAGCGAAGAACGGCTGCTGCTCGGGTGTCAGGAACACGTTGAGCGGCCAGCCACCATGCCCGGTCATCTGCTGACAGGCCTCCATGCAGATCGCGTCGACGTCAGGGCGTTCCTCACGATCGACCTTGACGCAGACAAACGAGTCGTTCATCAGCGCCGCGATAGCCGGATCGTCGAACGACTCGTGCGCCATCACGTGACACCAGTGGCACGCCGAGTAGCCGATCGAGACGAGCAGCGGCCGGCCCAACTGGACTGCCAGCCCCAGCGCCTCTTCACCCCATGGGTACCAGTCGACCGGATTGTCCTGGTGTTGGCGCAGATACGGTGAGCGCTCAAGCGCCAGACGGTTGGTCATAGTGAATACGCTAACCATCATGCCCAAGGAATCCATCTCCACCCCCGACGCCCCCGGCGCCGTCGGTCCCTACGTTCAAGGCGTGAAGGCCGCCGGCCTGCTGTTCTGCAGCGGTCAGATCCCACTTGATCCCACGACCGGCGAGATCGTCGGAGACAGCGCACCCGAGCAGGCGATCCAGTGCCTGAAGAACCTCGACGCGGTCTGTGGCGCCGCCGGGACCAGCCTCGCCAGCGCCGTGAAGATCACCGTGCTGATGACGGATTTGTCACAGTTCACCTCGGTCAACGCCGCCTACGCGACCTACTTCGAGGGTTCCGAGCCGCCTGCACGAATTGCCTATGGGGTGGTCGCCCTGCCGAAGGGCGCGCAGGTGGAGATCGACGCGGTCGTCGCACTCTGAGCAAGTTGAGCTCGCTCGCCACCATCACGGTTGAGGAGATTGAGCGCGCGGCGAAGGCCGGCGAGAACATCGTCCGCCAGACGCCGGTGCTCTCAAGCCGGACGCTGTCCGAGCAGCTCGGCTCGGTCGTCGAGCTGAAGACAGAGAACCTCCAGCGCACGGGTTCTTTCAAGTTGCGCGGGGCGCTGGCGAAGCTCGCCTCGCTGTCGGCGGAGGAGTGCGCGCGTGGAGTCGTCTGCGGTAGTGCCGGCAATCATGCTCAAGCCGTGGCGTACGCCGCCCGTGCGCGCGGGATCCCGTGCGAGGTGTTTATGCCGGAGGCAGCTTCGATCGCCAAGGTCGAGGGCGCCAGGGCGCTTGGTGCGACCGTTCGGCTTGTCGGGCTGAGGGTTGAGGAGTCGCTTGAGGCGGCGCGAGAGCGGTGTGACAGTGGCGGTCTGGCATTCGTCCACCCGTTCGATGATCCGCACGTGATTGCCGGCCAGGGCGGGGTCGGGCTTGAACTGCTTGAGCAGGTCCCGGCACTAGCCCGGGTGATCGTGCCGATCGGCGGTGGTGGGCTGATCAGCGGGGTCGCGATTGCGATCAAGTCAAGTCGGCCGGAGGTGCAGGTAATCGGTGTGCAGGCGGCGGTCTGCGCGCCGGTGGGCGCCTCGCTGCGCGCCGGAACGCCGGTCACGGTCGAGCACCCCCAAGCGACGATCGCCGACGGCATCGCGGTCAAACGACCAGGCGAACTGACCCTGTCACTGATCGATGCTTGGGCCGATCAGGTTTTGGAGGTCTCGGAGGACCAGACCGCCGAGGCGATCGTTCTGCTGCTTGAACGCTCCAAGCTGGTCGTCGAGGGCGCCGGCGCGGTCGGTGTTGCAGCGGTGCTGGCGGGGTTGATCGAGCCGACCGATAGCGGCACGACGGCGATCGTGCTCTCCGGCGGCAATGTCGACGCCGGACTACTGGCGCAGATCACCCGCCGCCATGAGACTCAATCCGGACGGCGGCTGGTGCTGCGGACCCGGCTTCCGGACAGCCCCGGCTCGCTCGTCGCGCTGCTGACCCTGGTCGCCGATACTGGCGCCAACCTGCTTGACGTCCAACACATCCGTGAAGGCGTCAACCTCCACATCCGTGAGACCGCGGTCCAGCTGGTGATCGAGACGCGCGGGTCTGAGCACGCTCGCGCCGTCACGCGGGCGGTGCGTGAGGCCGGTTACGCCGAGCCGCCGTCTGAATCGGCTTAGGTCGCCGCGCCCAGATACGGCTAGGTGACTCGCGCTGAGCGATACGCCCGGGCTTGCTCAACCAGTGAGCTGACGACCTCGCTGTTTACGTCCGCCTCGGGGTGCCACTGAACGCCGAGCACATACTCCCGGTCGGGCATCTCGATCGCCTCGATCAGCCCGTCCGACGGCGCACGGCCGCTGACCACTAGCCCCTCACCGAGCTGATCGACCGCTTGGTGGTGGTGAGAGCGGGTTGGATGTTGCAGCGTTCCGGCGGCACGCGCGGCGAGCGTTCCCTGATCAAGCTCAACGTCATGCTCATTGCCCTCAAACGTGCCCGGATTGCGCTTGTGCTCGTCGCCACCGACGACATCAGGAACGTGCTGAATCAGTGTTCCGCCCTGCACGATGTTCAATACCTGGCAGCCACGGCAAATCCCCAGCACCGGCATGTCCCGCTCAATCGCCCGGCGGATCAGGGCGAGCTCGAGCGAATCACGCTGTTCACTGAACCCCTTCGTCTCGGGATGCGGCGCCTGGGCGTAGGTGGCGGGGTCGACATCTGAGCCGCCGGCCAGGATCAGCCCGTCGACGAGATCAAGGATCCGGTCGGGGTCGGCAACCAGTTCCGGGTCCGGTGGAATCACCAGCACGCTCGCCCCTGCACGCTGAACCGCCTCGATGTACGAGAACGGGGTCAGCGCGACCTGGCTGTCCCACACCCCGTACCGGGCGCGTTCAAACGCCGCCGGGATCGCGATCAAAGGACGCTCGCTCATCGATGTGGAGCTTAGTGCTCAGTCAGGCTGACTGAAGGCGGGGACCGGGATCGGCGCCCGCTGACGGGGTGCCGGCACCGCTGGCTGTCGTGCCCGCCGCGATCAGCCACCGCATCTAGCCGTCGCGCAGCAGCGCCCGCCTGACCTTCCCCGTGGCGGTTTTCGGCAGCTCGTCGGCGAACTCGACGATCCGCGGGTACTTATACGGCGCGGTCTGGCCTTTGACCCACTCCTGCAGCTCGCGCGCCAGCGCGTCCGATGGCGCAACCCCCTCACGCAACACGACCACCGCACGCACCACCGAGCCCCGCTCCTCGTCAGGTGCGGCGACCGCCGCCGCCTCCGCCACCGCACGGTGGGAGACGAGCGCTGACTCGACCTCGAACGGCCCGATCCGGTAGCCGGAGGAGATGATCACGTCGTCGCCACGACCCTCGAAGTACAGGTAGCCGTCCTCGTCCTCACGCACCCGATCGCCCGTCCGCCAGGGCTGATCGACCGGCGCCGGTTCACCGCCGAGGTAAGCGACGAAGAAGGTCGGATCGCTCAGCGGTGTACGCAGCACCAGCTCACCGCCTTCTAGCATGAGGTCGATCCCCGGTAGTGGCTTGCCCATCGAGCCGGGGCGCGCCCCTTCATCAAGCGGCATCCCGGTCAGCTGACCGGTCTCGGTCTGGCCATAGCCATCGCGGATCTCCAGACCCGTCGCCTCCTTCCAAGCTCGCAGTACCTCAGGGTTCAGCGCCTCGCCGGCAGCGACCAGTCCGCGTAGCGCCGGGTAGCGGCGCAGCGTCGCGCGCTTGGCGATCACGCGGTATTCGGTCGGGGCCATGCACAGCACGTTGACCGCTTCCCGCTCGAGCACCTCGAGCCGCTGATTGTGGTCAAACCGCGCGTCGTGCAGCAAGGCGGCGGCGCCGCGCAGCCATGGCGCGATGAACACGTTGCGGGCCGACTTCGACCAGCCGGTCGCCGCCGTGCACCAAACCAGCTCGC
>Ga0302314_10005438_pt1 | contig 23221 bp, 23 predicted proteins | sample III_Palsa_N2_3_FD_200533 | JGI IMG/M metagenome (GOLD analysis project Ga0302314, IMG submission 200533) | Peat permafrost microbial communities from Stordalen Mire near Abisko, Sweden - III_Palsa_N2_3 | ecosystem: Environmental > Terrestrial > Soil > Palsa > Peat permafrost | place: Sweden... | reverse complement strand
CCGATCGGACGAAGGTTCCGCTCTGGTACGCGAACGTCAGCGAGCTGCCGTCCTCGCTCCACTCGATCTCCCGTGCCGCGGCGTCCGCCCCCTTGACCTCGAAGAGGTCGGCAAAGTCGGTGTCGATACGGAGCTCGACGCGCATCTCGGCGCGGGTTGGCTCGTGATTGACGATCGTGATCTCTTCGATCCAGATCCGGTCTACACAACGCCTGCGCATCACTGAGCACGGTGCAGGTTGATCTGGCCCGACCGTCGGTGTGAGGAAGAGTTGAGCCGCGAAGTGGGACTGCTGATCGAAGCCGAGCAGCTCCAGCGGCTTGCCATCCACGCGCAGGGACCAGCGTGAGATGAAGCGCGTGTCCTCGGAGAAGAACCCATGCTCGCGCTCTACATCCGACCGCAGCTCGCCGGTGCGATCACCCAGTACGAAGGTGCTGCCGTCCAGCACGCTGAAGCTCTGATCAGCCACGTGCGGCGACGCCTGTGGGGATGCCGGCGAGGCCCTGGGGGACACGCTTGAGCGCTGCCCGATAGGCGTTCTCGTATGCGGGGGCGACAACGCTGATGTCGCAGTGCTCCGCGACCCAGGTCCGGCAGGCGGCCGGCTTGATCGTGTGCAGGCGCTCGACAGCGGCGGCCATCTCAGCCTCATCATCGACCAGGAACCCGGTTTCACCGTCGGCGACCAGCTCCCTAGCAGCGCCTTCGCGGAAGGCGATCACTGGGGTGCCACAGGCCAGCGCCTCCACCATCACCATGCCGAATGGCTCCTCCCAGCGGATCGGCATAAGCAAGGCGCGGGCGTTGGCGAATAGAGAGCGTTTGGCGGATCCGCCAACCTCGCCGACAAACCGCACCTTGTGGCCGTCGACATGGGGTGCGATCTCGCGGTCGTAGAAGGCCTGCTGTCCAGGCTGGATGATTCCCGCGAGGATCAGCGGCACGTTCGCGGCGCGCGCTGCTTCGATCGCTCGCTGCGGACCCTTTTCCTCGGTCATGCGTCCGATCCAGAGCAGGTAGTCAGCCTTTTCCCGCTGCAGCGGCCAGGCGGTCATGTCGATCGGGTTAGCGATCACAGCTGCTGGTACCAGGCCGTCGGGTGCGGTTCGGATCTGGGCTTGGCTGATCCCCACCAGATCCGCCTTGTGCCCGTGGTGCGCATAAAACTCGGCCGTGCTGGCGGTGAAACTTCCGTGCAGCGTGTGCACGACCGGCGTGTGGATGCGATCGGCCATTGCCAGGGCTGTAAAGCCGCAATGGTCGTGAATGATGTCAAACGGTTGCTCGGCACTGGCCGCGTCGATCAGCCCGAAGGCGCGTGCGACGTGATCGGACTCATACAGCGACCGTTCGATCTCATCTGGATGAGCCCCGTCCAGCAAGGTGATGATTTTCGCTGCGGAACGCGACCCGGGAGCGCAGAACATGGTCACGTCGTGACCGCGCGCGACGAGTGCCTCAGTGAGGTCGCTGACGACCGACTCGACCCCGCCGTAGCCAAGCGCCGGGACCGGAATCCATGGTGGCGCCAGCATCGCGATCTTGAGCGGCCTGACTTTGGGTGCGGCTCGAGCTGCTGCCACTTCGGGTGGTCGGAGACGATCGAGCGACCTCCGCCTACGCCGAGCCGTAAGGACTGTCAAAGCAACTCCTCGCGCCTCTCAAGGGCAGCGGTCGCGAGGCAGAGAGGTCGGTAGGACCGAGCGAGCGCTCCGTCATCGGCCCTGAAGTCCGACGACGACCTAGCCAACCTTAGCGCAATTGACCCCAAATCCGACTGCACAGGTCGGAATTTCTGTTATCGTCGGGACTTAGCTCAGTGAGCCCCCAGCTCTTCTCGCTTCCCGAGCGCCTACGGTCAGAAGAGCAGAGAGGCGGTTGGCTATGGCCACCGCGACACAGGAGCATCCGGTTACCGCGCACGAACTCGGCGTCTACGGCTGCGCGTGTGGGCATCAGCTAAGAGTGTTCGGCGGCGGTCGCCACAGGATCTACTTTGATCTGGCCAACCTGTCGCTGGACGAGCCGGTGATGAACGGCGTCTGTCCCAACTGCGGACGCGGCTTGCCCGGTAAGAGCGCGTCTTGATCGCATTGACGCCATTCCGCTTCCCACAGGTGGCCGTTGGTTCTTGACCGCCAGCAGCGGCAGCTGCTCGAGCGCTTACGTCAGGCCGGCGGCGACCCCGTCGCCTTCTCGGAACTGCGCGCAAGCGGGGTCGATTTTCCGGCCGCGATCATGGCGGAACTCGAGCTCAGCGGTTACGCATTCGAGCGAGTCCGCGATCAGGGACGGATGCTGGGTGTGCGGCTGACCGCGAACGGCACCAGCGGCTGACGTCAGGAAAGCACGCCGGCCGGTATCACATAGCGGCTCGGGCGTGACGTCGGGCGCGCGGCACGGCTGCCGTTGAGACGGCCTCCGTACAAGCCGCCCGGAGCGCTGAGGGTCTCGCGTTCGGCTTCCGGCTCACCGTTGTGAGATGCGATCCAGCTGAGCACTGCCGCCGAGTCGGCCCCGGAGGCGAGGATCGCGGCTCGCTCGATCACCAAGCCGCCGGATGCGTGGGGGCGCGCCAGGCGGCCGACCAAGGCGCGGATCAGATCGTCTTCCATCAGCGAACCCCGCTCACGCAGCTGTAGCGGTCCGTCGGCTTCGCAACCTTGCCATTCATCAGTCAGCCCGACTTTCTTGGTGTGACCGGTGCGATGGGCGGTCGGGATCGCGTGGCCTGCTGGCTCATGCGACTGTCGCGGCGAGCCGCGAGGCTCAGCCCGAGCATAGCCCCGAGGCGGGCGACGTGCTGGCGCCCGCCGCCCGCCCGAGTTCTGTCTAGGCGCCGCTACCGCCGGCGCTGCCCGACGGCAGGTTGGCGAGTGTCACCCGCGAGACCTGGTAGTTGACCTGCGCCGTCGGCGTCGCGCCGGGCGCGCCGCCGACGAACTCGATCGGCACGCCGCTGTCCGCGTTGATCGTCAGCTGTTCGGTGTAGCCGCTGCCCAACTCAGGCGTCCCGGCGCTCAGCACCAGTGTCGGCTGCCCGTCGGAGCTGCCTTGCGTGACGGTGACACCCGGCAGCGTGGCGAGGATCTGCAGCACACCGGCGCGAACGTCCGGCTGGCCTGAGCCGGCGATCAGTGCATCTTGCGAGTTCTCCCAAACCCAGTTGTCGTAGAGGCTGCCGGTCTGCGCCTCGCCCGTAGCCGCCTCTTTCGCCCTGTCGGCGGTGGTGTTGGACGGCTGGTTGGGACTGATCGTCTTGCTCGGGTCGGGCGCAATCGCCATGTCCTCTGCGGCTGTCTGAACGTTGCCGGTCGCCGCCAGCTTCGCCGCGGCCACCTCGCGGGCGAAGAGCCCGCCGGCGAGGTTGTTGTTTGCGCCCACCTGACCCGCGAGACCGCTCTCGGTCGGCGAGAAGAAGTACTGCCCGTTGTCGGCGTAGAGGTCGTAGACCGTCACGGTGTTGCTGCCGTTGGTGGTTGTCCGTGCCACCAGCGTGGCATCGCCGGTCGGCGCGGTCGAGGCGCCGACGTAGTCCGCGAGACGCACCAGTGGCGAGCGGTGCGTGCCGGCCAGCGGTGAATGCGTGTGCGGTTTCAGGTGTCCGGTACCGGCGCCTGAGTGAACGCCAGTGCCGGCTGAGAGCACAAGCGCCGCCGTGACGGCGGCGACTCCGCCGACGGCCACGGCGCTGAAATACGGCGCTCGCAAGCGGCCAGTCAGGCTGAAGCCGCGTGCTCGCGGACGCGAGGTGGTGTGCTTCACCAGTGCCAGCAGCGCCCGCTCGCGGGCACCGTGGTCGGTTCCCATGCGCTGCGGCTGCTGGTTAGACAGCCAGTTGAGATCTTGGTTGCTCATGTTCATGTCGCTTTCGTTTCAGACTTGTTCGCTGGGATTGGCATCGAGGTGCTCACGCACGCGCTGACGAGCGCGGTGGATCCTCGAGCGCACCGTCCCGAGCGGAATCTCCAGCGCGTATGCGATCTGCTCGTAGTCGAGGTCGGCCCACGCCAGCAACAGCAGGGCATCGCGATCGGCCGTCGGGATCTCCTGCAGAGCCGCGGCGAGCCGGGGACCGAGCAGCTGTCGCTCGAGTCCGTCAAGCTCGCCGCGGCCCTGCAAGGTGACGTCCAGAGTGGCCGAACGCTTGAGCTTGTTGGCTTCCCGCTTGGCGGTGCGGAAATGGTCACGTAGTAGGTTGCTGGCGATCCCGAACAGCCATGGGCGTGCGTCGCTGTAGCGGGCGTCATACCGTTTGCGACGATCGAAGGCAACGCGAAACGCCTCCGCTGCTATGTCTTCGCCGGCCGATCCGGCGCGGTTCAGACAGAAGCGGTAGAGATCGTCCCAGTGGCGTTCGAACAGTTCTGTGAAGGCGTCCGCGTTGCGTACGGATGCCGCCAGCAGTTCGGCGTCGCTCGGACTGTCGATGCGGTGGGGAAGATCCCGCCGGATCAGCAGCCGAGCCGGGGCGCGTGAGTCTGAGTAGGTGTTATCCATTGCCGCTTATCCGTCGCCCGGGCCCAAAAAGTTCGCGTTGGTTCACGGAAGCGCCAACAAGGCGACGGAATCAGTCTGCCGTGCTGTCCCGGGCGGCTCACTCTCGGGCGTCTCAGTGCTGCGGGAGTACCGGTGCCAACAGCGCGGCGACCGCCGCTGTCAGGTAGGCGATCAGCTCGTCAGCCGTGATCTCCGCGAGCCTTCCGGTGCGGGCGACGTAGCGGCTAAAGGTCACGCCGATCAGCAGTGAGGCCAAGAGATCGACGTAGACGTCGGCGTCGGGTCCGCCGAAAATCTGGCGGTATGACTCTGCCGCGCTGCGCTCGAGCGCGTGGTAGAGACGCATCGGCGCCTCGCCACCGGCTGCCGCGCTGCGGATCAGCGCGATCAGTGCGTGATCACCCGAGGATTCGATCTGTTCAACAAACGAGGCGGCGATCCGATGCGGCAGGGTCGCCGGGTCGCCGGCGACTATCTCAGGGATGTGCTGCGTCCCCGGCAGCGCTGAGATCAGCAGTTGTTCCTTTGAGCCAAAGTGGCGCATCACCAGACCGTGCGTGACCCCGGCGCGACGGGCGATTTCGCGGATCGTGGCGCGTGCATAACCGCGTTCCGCAAATACCTCGCGTGCCGCCTCAAGAATCGCGGCGCGTGAGGCCTGCGGATCGCGTCGTCGCCGGGGTCCGCGGCCTGCTGCGCTAGGTGTCCGATCAGGCGTAGTTTTGCGTTCAGGACCATCGATCATGCAGCTAAGTATACAACTGGTCATTAGCGTGCTAAGTTGTAGTGACCAAGTGGTCAATTAGACGCGTGAATCGCCTACCGAGGAGGCCGAGATGCCAGAGCAGCCGCAGCCCAAGCCGCAACCATCGCCGCGCGGAGTGTTCGTTGTCGCGGTCTTCGCGGGACTGCTGGCACTCGTGCTCGCGCTTTCATTCGGATACGCCGACCACGATCCGAAGCCACACGGTGTACCCATCGCGGTCAGCGCTCCGGCAGCGGTCAGCGCTCACTTGGCGGCCGGTCTTGAGCACGCCGTGCCTGGTGGGTTCGACGTGATCAGCGTGCGGACGCCGCAAGCGGCGATCCGCGAGGTCCGCACCCAGTCAACGGCCGGGGGTCTAGTCGTTCCCGCCACCGGCCTGGTCACGATCGTGACCGCGGGCGCCGGCGGAACCTCGCAGCAGCAGGCGATCACCGCCGCCCTGACCGCGGCGTCGGCGGCTCTGCACCGCGAGCCACGCTCGCTCGATGTTGCGCCGCTGCCCGCCGGCGATCGTGCCGGACTTTCGAGCTTCGTGTTCACGCTGGCGCTCCTGATCCCCAGTGTGCTGGGTAGCGTCGGCCTGTTCCTGGTGGGGCTGCGTTTCCGTCTCTGGTGGCGCGTCGCCGCGGGAGTGCTGTTCGCGTTGATCGCGGCATGCGGTTGCACGCTCGTGATGGATACGGTCTTCGGCGCCCTCACCGGGGCTGCGGCCGGACTGATTGCGGTCGGCTTCCTCGGCGCGCTCTCATTCGTGTTATTCGTGGCGGCGGTCCAGGCGATAGTCGGACTTCCCGGCACCGGTCTCGCTGCACTCGCCTTCATATTCGTCGGCAACGCGATCTCAGGCGGCTCGGTCCCTGTCGATTTCCTTCCGAACGGGTTCCGCCAGATCGCGCCATGGCTCCCGAACGGCGCGATCGTGCGCGGGGTTCGCGACGTCGTCTACTTCGGCGGGCACGGTCTCGGCCACCCGCTGCTCGTGCTCTGCCTCTGGCCGGCGCTCTCACTGGTGCTGCTGGCGGGCGTTGACTTCCTACACGTCGCCGAACGGCGCCGCACGCCAGAGCTCACACACGAGATCTACATGACGCCCGGCTTCGTACACGCCAGGCGCCAGCTGGCGCGGCGGGCCTCACAGACCGCACCCGCCGACGCCGGTTAGCTGACCTTAGTCTGAGACGGCAACGAAACACGGACCGCGCACGCCTGAGAGCTCACTGTCAGGGCAGCAGTTCGATGTAGCCGTCGGTCCCGTGTAGGCGGATCCGCTGCCTGTCCTCGATCAGCTGGGTGGCGTTTTCCACGCCGACGACGGCCGGCAGGCCGTACTCGCGCGCGACCACTGCACCGTGGGTCATCAAGCCGCCGACTTCCGTTATCAGGCCTTTGATCGTTACGAACACCGGCGTCCAGCTGGGGTCGGTGTAGGTGGTGACCAGGATGTCGCCGGGCTCGATCTCTGCTTGGTCTAAGTCGAGGATGACGCGGGCACGTCCCTCGACGGTCCCGCCGGATACGGGCAGGCCGACGAGCGCCCCGGCCGGCAGATCTCCGTGGCGATAGGTCCCGTTGATCGCCTCGCCCTCAGAAGTGAGCACCCGAGGCGGCGTCAGTGCCTGGTAGGCGCGGAACGCCTGCTTGCGCCGCTGGATGGTCTGATCGTCGAGCTGGCTTGTGCGGACGAGCTCCTGGAGCTCCTGGAAGCTGAGGTAGAAGATCTCCTCCCGCTCGCGCAGCAGCTTGGTTCGCACTAGCCGTTGCGCCTCACGCATCAGCGCCTGCTTGTAGAGGAAGTAGCGGCTGACCATGCCGTACTTCGGGTATTCGCGGTAGCCGATGAAGGTGCGGACCTGGGCGATCTTTTGTTTGACCTGCTCGGCCTTGTGCTCGCCATCGTCCATGCGCCGCAGGCGTTCCAGGATCTGTGCCTGCTTGGCCTGAGACTGCTGCCGGCCCTGCTCGAAACGTCGCTTAGCCTCGCCCCGTCCGAAGCTTCTGATGTTGGTGAGGATCACCGGCACGAGCGTGGTCGGTCGTTCCGCCCACCGGGGCCTGGTGATGTCGATTTCGCCGGCGCAACGCATGCCGTACTGCCCAAGGAAGGCGAGGATCGCGGCCTGCGATTCGTGGCCGCCCGCCAGCGCCGGCAACTGGTCCAGAAAACTCTCCGCTTGGACCTGCTGCAGAAACGCCACGACATCCGCGTGCGGACGGATCACGTCGGCGACGTCCAGCAGCGCCAACCCCATCTCGGAGGTGACGTTGTTGGACACCGACTGCGCGAGCGTGTCGGCCGCGTTCTTCTCACCCAGCCACTCCTTCAGGTGCTCATTGAGCCATCGCGTTGCGTCGATCGCGGTCATGAACACCTGATGGCTTCGCGGATCAAACAGGATCCGCCTGAGCTCTTGGATGTCCTCAAGGATGAAGTCGAACAGCTCCGAGCCGGACTTCGATTCGATCTCGCGCTCCAGGGCGGCGACGGAAGCCTGGTTGTGTGCGATCAACTCCTCGACGATCGCAGGGTCAGTCTCGCTGGCTGCGAGCGTTTCGACAGCTGGTAGCTGGCTTGACGGGGGTCCACCGGGACCCCCGTCCGGGAGCGTCTCGATGAGATCTCCGCGTTCGAGCACCGTCTCGAGCGCGTCGCGGAACAGCGGGTCCGAGTGCCCCATGGCGTCGAGTAGCCCCGCGCGACTGGTGGTTGACGCCAACAATCGGGTGACGTCGACAAACAGCCTGCCGCCGGCCTCGGCCATCCGCCGCGGGGTGGTCAGCTGCCAGAAGGAGAGCCCCAGCGGCTTCATCGCGTCGGTCATCATCTGCTGGTGGCCGACCGAGAGGTAGACGTGGTTCTCCTGATCGCCGGCCGCCGGGATTGGGAAGAGCGTGGTGATCGGCCGGCTCTGCACTATCTGGAAATGATCCTCGGCTAGGCACCATTCGATGTCCTGGGGACGCCCGAAGTGCGCCTCGATCTTTCGTCCGAGCTGCGCGAGCTGTACGGCCTGGGTATCGGTCACCGCTGGTCGGCCCTGCGCTTCGGGCTCGATCGGCGCTTCGCCGGTGCCGGCGCCTGGCAGCGCGCGAATCGCAAGCGGCTTCGTGGCCAGCGCTCTGGCCACGACCTGCCCATCGCGCACCTTGAAGCGATCCGGGTTGACCAAGCCTGCGACCAGAGCCTCACCGAGGCCGACGCGGGCTTCTATCGAGATGACCTTGCGATTCGAGCTGAGAGGGTCCGCCGTGAACATGACTCCGGCCGCCTGCGCAACCACCATCTGCTGCACGATCACCGCCATCTTGACCTTGCGGTGATCGAAGCCGTTGCCTAGCCGGTAGGTCACGGCGCGCTCGGTGAAAAGCGATGCCCAGCATGCGCTGACGCGCTCGAGGATTGCCGCCGGACCGACGATATTCAGGTAGCTGTCCTGCTGGCCTGCAAAGGAGGCCGTCGGCAGATCCTCCGCGGTCGCGCTCGAGCGCACGGCGAAGGCGAGATGCTCGCCCAGTCCCGCAAGTGCTCGCCTGATCTCCGTCGCCACCTCATCAGGAACGGTGATCGCCTGGATCGTGCGACGCAGCTCGGCGCTGAGCGCTCGGATCGCCTCCCCGTCCTGCTGGCCCAGCCGAGCGAGCTGGTCGAGCAGACCATCAATCGCGGATGCGTCCGCAAGGTTCCGCTGGAACGCGTCGGTCGTCACGCAAAAACCAACAGGTACAGAGACGCCTTCGATCCGTGAAAGCTGCGCCAGAGCCACGCTCTTGCCCCCGACATCCGCGACCTGGCCCGGTCCGATCTCTTGAAAATCCAGCACGTAACGGCGCATCCGCCCACCTTCCTGAGGCTGACCCGATCAACCTCATCGTCCCTTGTTCCGGCATGCGGCGAGCGATTATGCGCACTTGGCCAAGCCCTCATGAGGGCCTTTTCGTTGGTATAAATTGGAGGTAGAGAGCAGACCATGGCAGCGTCGCGCAGCTGCCACAAGCCCAGCGTCTGGGCGACCCTAGCCCGCGTTGGCGCGGATGTACTGGTCGACCAGCAGCCCAGAGGGATCGACCCTTGGAACCTTTAGACGCTGTCTGATCTGGTCGGCCAATCTCTGCGACTCGAGGTCGGGATGCCGGAGCGTCATCCCGACCTTTGTCAGCCTCGACGCTGGTGTCCTTGCGAGCGTCAGCACCGCATGGCGGGTGGAGGCTACCGCTGCGCCGAGCTTGCCGGCAAGCGCCTTGACCTTTGCGGGCCATCTGTAGGCACGCAGGCTCGTCAGGCTCTGATGCAGGGCCTCAGCGAATCGCAGGCAGTCGGTCTTGATCGTCTGCTGGGGTGTGTGAGCTGTCCAACGTGAGGCATCGTCGTCGAACGTGATCGCCGGCAGATACTCCCCGGTGCTGATCTCCTGATAGCGCAGCGCTGCGGCCGACGGATGCACTTCTCGTACCACGAACCGGTCTGAAAGTAAGCGGCTCGGACCAAAGACACCGGTCCTGGTCGACATCCAGGTTGTGGTCAGCGATGACGCGCGCGGTGCCAGGGCGTTGACTTTCAACTGCAGGAAGGCGGGTGGGCTGACCTCTGGATATGGCAATTCGTGGCCACTGTCGTCGGAGACGTCTTCCTGCTGCCAGATCGCCTGGTCGTAGGTGGCACCGCGAGGGTTAGCCACTGTGAAACTCTTGATCACTCGTTGCGTTTCATCATCGGCTGAGATCAGCCAGCGCGTGCGTGTCACGGTCATCACCAGCTGCACGCGGTCGCCCGGGTAGGCGTCGAACAGGAACACCGGGTGAAAGCCCTGGCCGGTCGAACTCCAGAACCCGTAGTAGCCGACCGCGCCCGGCACACCGTCTGATGCTTTCAGACGCGCTTCGTTCACGCCAACCTGAAAGAACGGGGAGTACAGGGTCTTGGGGTCTGTCGGGCCCTGCGCTCCGATCCAGGTCCCTGCCGTGCCCTGTTGTGACTGTGCGATCACAGCAGGCACGAGTACCACTGCACTCACCTGATGCACTTGACCCACCCAGAAGTAGCCGGCGAACGGGCCGAACAGTGACTGACCGCCGGCGGCGTCACGCGTCTGCGTATTGGTGGAGCCGCAGCCCGCCAATATCAGCGCTGTAAAAGTGACAAGCGCCGCAAATGACACGATATCTCCCCACCGCCGTCGCATGCCGCGTCCGATCTACTGGGCGGGACCTACGCCGCTTGGCGCAGGTCCCGCTGGGGTTGGTCGGTTCAACTGTGTGACAGGGCTGACACTGCAACTAGGACCGCTGCGAGTGCACCAACGAGCGCAAACGGCGCGAACATCTCGCCACGCCGGAAAGCGCGAAACGAGAGCAGCACTGGCAGGATCCCCAGCATGACGACATGGGTCGTCGCGGCGAGCACCACATAGGCGGCAACGACAGCCAGGGTGGTGAAGCTGAGCCGGTTTCTCTCAAATATCGATTCCATGGCCACAGCTTCGGCTGATTGGACTAATCACTTGAGTGGATCTGTTGCGGGGCCGTGAGCGCCCTAACGCCGTTGCGATGCTGTCAGTCTGCGAGGTGGAGCCGCCTGGGCGGCGCCTGGCCCAACGGCCGGATCAGCTCCGCGTCTGCGCGAGAGATCAACTCTGCGGCGGTCTCGTCTTCGCGCAAGGTCGCAAAGCCGGCTCTGATCCCGCGAGCATCCGGCTGCGCGGCGAGCTCGCTGCCGATCGCGCTGAAGCGGTTTCTCACATCCGCTTCGGACATATCGGGTATCGCGCAGAGGAATTCGTTGCCGCCCATGCGGACGATCAGGTCGTACGGGCGCAGGTGTTCTCTGAACAGGGCTGCGACATCTCGCAGCAGTTCGTCGCCTGCTGAGTGGCCAAGCGCCTCGTTGAGCTCCTTCAGGCCGACGACGTCGACGTAAGCGATGACGAACATGCTGCCGGTCCTGCGGCAGCGGTCGAGTTCGCGGTCAAGGTCGGTCATCCCGGCCGCACGCGTGCGTGCGCCGGTCAGCTCGTCAGTCTCGTTCATCGCGAGCTCAGCCGCGAGGATCTCTCGATCTGCGAGTGCTCGTAGCCGCTCGTTGGACGCTTGCTCGCGATCCTGAGCGGACGCGTGTCGGTCCTCGGCGGCGAGCTCGCGGTGCTCGGCGGCCAGCGCTCGGTACTCGGCGGCACGCTTGCGCTGGTCGGCAGCGCGCAGGAGGATCTCCACGCCGAAGTCTCCACGGCCCCCGGGAGGCTCACTCGCGGCATCGGCCTGGGCCATCGCCATGTCGCGGGCGTTGGCGGCGTGGTCGCGGGCAGCCGCGGCGAGGTCACGCGTGTGGGCGACCGCGTCGCGCTCGGTAGCCGCTTCCAAGCGCGCTCGGGCGCTACGCTCGCGCTGTCGGGTGGTGCGCTGACGGATATCGCGTGTTATCTGGTAGTCACGCGGGTCAACACCCGCTGCGAGGTCACGGTCGCTCGCTGCCTGGTCACGGTCCGCCGCGACCTGGTCGGTGTCAGCGCTCGTCTGGTCGCTGTCAGAACTTGTCTGATCAGCATCTGAGAGCGTCTGGTCACGATCGGCGCCGGTCTCGTCGCTCCGGGTCATGGTGTGTCTGGCCGATGCGCGAGCGAGGCCGAGGCTGGCACGGGCTGTGTTGGAAAGAACGTCACGATCCGGCTCCTCAGGCGATGACTGAAGCACAACCGCGGTTGCGATTACGCACATTCCGACCAAGGGCTCGAGCCGGGGACCTCCGCCGAAGGTTGGGGCGGACGTCTCACCGAGTCTACCCCAGCGAAGGCGTTGGGCCTCTGGATCGGATTCATCGGGGGAGTAGTCTTCGTGAGGCTTCGCCTTCACCCTCGGCGGGCACCCTCCGGCTCTAGCGACTGGCCGGCGTTCGCGACACCGCGATCGGTGACGCAACCTCAACGCCCAGGAGGCAAAGCCATGAACTGTCCTGCCGATGCGCTCGCCCGGTTTCTCACCGTATGACGATCGCGATCGTCGTGGCCGTGATAGTCGTCGTTGTCCTGCTGACACTTGCGCTTTCGGTGCGCGTGATCAAGCAGTACGAGCGGGTCGTGTTGTTCGAGTTGGGCAAGGTCAAAGACACCGCGCGGGGACCAGGAATCCTCTTCATCATCCCGCTGGTGGACCGTGTTCACCGGGTCTCCTTGCGCATCATTACGATGCCGATCCAGTCTCAGGGGATCATCACCAAGGACAACGTCAGCATCGACGTCGCCGCCGTCGCCTACTACCGGGTCGCTGACCCGATCAGATCGGTGATCGCAATCGAGAATGTCGGCGAGGCCATCAATCAGATCGCGCAGACGACGTTGCGTGCCGTGGTCGGACGCCACACCCTCGACGAGGCGCTGTCGGAGACGGACACGATCAACGAGAACATCAAGCAGATCCTTGACGTTCAGACCGAGGAGTGGGGCATCGAGGTCACTGTCGTCGAGTTGCGCGACATTCAGCTTCCGGACAGCATGAAGCGGGCGATGGCGCGGCAGGCCGAGGCCGAGCGTGAGAAGCGAGCGAAGATCATCGCCGCCGAGGGTGAGGCGCTCGCCGCCGGAGAACTTGCTCATGCCTCTGACGTGATGATGGCCCATCCGCTCGCGCTTCAGCTGCGCAACCTTCAGACGCTCGTTGAGATCGCTGTTGACAAGAACTCGACCGTCGTGTTCCCGGCACCTCTGATGAGCACGATCGGCGAGCTGGGCGCGTTCCTTAACCGCGAAACACAAGCCGCCGTTGGCCTAGCTGTGCCACCCACCCCCGCGGTAACCAACGGGGAACTCAAAGCGGTCTGATCGTGTGCCGTGACAGGCGGGGTGCTCGCACCTACCGCGTGTTTGACGCGGCTGACGGCGCCCAGGCTGTTCACGGCGTCTCGGAGGCTGCGGGTGCAATTACTCTGCGCGTTTCACGCCCTGCGGCAACGTGCGCCCGGGAACTACTACTTCTTATGCGCCGGCTTGGGCTCCACTAGGGTGACCGTGCTCTTTGACAACGTCTTGCCGGCAACAGTCAATGTCACGACTGTCCTCAGCTTGCCGTAACGCTTGAGCAGCTCCGCACCTGTCTTGTTCAGGGACAGCTTGACGGTAGTCGTCTTGCCCCCAGCGACGGTGCCCTTTGCCTTGGCGATCGTGACCAGCTTGGTTGTTGTCTTCCGTGCCGCGGCCGCGAGCTCGATCACCTTCTTGCCCCTGAGGTGCTCTGTGACTGTTGCCGTCGCGGTGTACCCGAGGCAGGTGTCATGCACCGGGCATGAGATCTTGAGTGAGAGCTTTCCGTTCTTGGCGGTCACCTTCCCCGCGTGGACGACGCCCCGCGCTGAAGACGCCGCATAGACCGCACCTACATTCCCCGGCTCGGGGCTGGCATGGGTGTAGTCCGGGGTGAAGCCGTTGCCGGCGGTAGAGAACTTTCCGCTGAACGTGTCGGTGTTACCTATGTTCAGTACATCGAACTCCTGGCCCGTCGTGGGCACGTACCCACCGACGAGTACCGGGCTGAACGCCCCACCCGCGTTGAAAGTTCCCCCGTACAGGTCATACGTACCGAAGTCGGTTCCGGACGCAATCTGGGGCGAGAACGTGCCGGCGTTGGTTACCGTACCGGCCTTCTGCACGAACTCAGCGGCCGGAGCTATCAAGAGCGTGCCCTGGTTGACCAGGTTGTTGCCGCCGTCGAAGTTCGTAGTCCCCGACTCCACGTCAATCACGCCGGTTGCATCGTTGGTGAGGTCGGCGCGGAAGAGATTGCTCTGTGAGGCAATCGGGTCGAGCAGGTCGAGAGCGCCATTGTTCACGAGCATTCCGCCGGTAGGGCCTGGATCAACCTCCGGATTGCCGGTCGCGCCTGTCGGCGCGTCCATGCTGAAGGTGCCGTCATTGGTCACGGTGCCGTCGAGGCCGATAATGGCGTTGCCGCTGGCACCTGCGCTCAGGCTGACCGTCTGACCGGCCGGGATGGTTCCGGAGATCGAGTTCTCTTCGTTTCCGCTGCCGAACGCGAACGACCCTTTCCCGGCCGAATAAACGAGCGTGTCGCCGCTGTACAACGACACCGCGTTCCCGGTCACTGAGCCGCCGCTCTGGGTCCACGTCTGTGGGTCAAGCGAAGTAAGCGTCAGCGATCCGGTCGCCGTGATCTGACCTGAGTTGGTGAACCCGGGACCACCCGTCAACATCGTCGCGGCGCCGGCCGCGACAGTCATCGTGCCGGAGTTCGAACTTGCCAGGCTGCCGTCCTGCAGGGTCAGGGTGCCGGAGGCGTTAATCACGGATCCGGCGTTGTTGATCGGTCCCTGGATGAACTCGCCGAAGGAGGTGCTGGGATCGGTCTCCGCCTCGATCGTGCCGTCGTTCGTCAGTGTCGGTGTCGAGGCTCCGGGTGTCGGGTCGTTGTCGACATACAGCTTCGCCTGACCACCGGAGCTGGCGCCCTGGGGAACCGGGCTGCCGAGCGCGTTGATGGCCGTGGAGTCGAGCACCAACGTCCCGCCGCTGTCGACAGTCACGCTGTTGTTGGCCGTCAGATCCGACTCCTGGTAGTAGTCGCCGCCGTAGCTGCTGTCCTCACCCTCGATCTCAAGCGTCGCTTGGGGACCGATCGTGATGCTGTTCACCGTGTCGAAGTAGACCTGCTCAGTTGTCACGTACGGCGCGAAAACGACTTCCGTCGTGCCGTTGATGCAGACATCGTCGGTGGGTGTCGGCACGCGGGCAGGCGACCAGTTCGATGCCTGACCCCACTGTCCCCCGGACGGTCCGGCATACGTAATTGTGCACGCGGACGCCGCGCCGGCGTAGACCGCGGTGCCGAGCAGAGCAGCAGTGAATATGGCGGCAAACCGCTTGGAACGCATCGGCTGAGAAGTCCTTTCGCATCCGGTGCATCGTCGGCGACCGGTGATGTGTGGCTGCTGGGTTGGTCCAGATTTGCCCCCGGTCCGCCCCCGCCCGGAACATACAGTCGAAACCGAAAACCGGGAAATCGCGTGTACGCAAAATCACGTACCTGTTGAAGGCAGGCTCGCTTCCCATGCTCTGTGGATCGCAGCCGAGCGGTCTCCGACACCAAGCCGTTGATAGATGCGCTGCAGGTGCTTCTCGACTGTCCGTTCGGAGATCCGCAGATCACCCGCAACATCGCTGGTCGAGCGTCCGGCGGCGATTAGGCGAAGGACGTTGGCTTGTGCAGGAGTGAGTCCAAGCGATTCCAGAGTCTTCTGATCAGGTGACGCAGCCGAGCGCCGAGACGATCGGCTGATCAGATCGGTGTGCAGCAGGGCGTTGCGGTAGATCTGGATGAGGTGCGGGCGTGCCAGCGCGAGAAGCGTTCGTTCCTCATCGGTGAAATCGGCCTCACGACGACTCAGGGCGATCGCGAGGATCTGCTCTCCGGCGCTGGGAAGTGCGAATGAGATCTGATGTTCGACCCCAATCGGAGCGTAAAGCTCGCGGTACAGATCGGTTTCGTGGAACTGCGCTGGAGTAACGACGTCTGAGAGGCGATAGGGCCGCCCGTCGCGCGTACGCATGTGCCTCTCAGCGAGTGGGTTCTGATGCGCCAGGCGGTAGAACAGCTCAAGCGCATCGCTTGGCATCTGCGGCTCGACGATGCTCCAGTTCCGATCGGGGTCCGGGCCGACCTGGTTCAGCGACACGTAATCGCAAGGCACAGCCTCCCGCAGCGCGGCAAGTAATCCGTCACGCAGTTCGTCGAGCTCGAGCAGCGCGCTCACCTCGCCGACGAGGTCCAGAACGCGGGCATGGAGAGTCTTGGCTGCCATTGATGTGAGTATCGTCGCCGACCGAACCGCAGGCAGAGCCGGTGACGGGGGTTTCTCAGGAGCGCAGTGGTTTTTCAGGGTGGTTGCGCTGCGGTAGCCGATGGCATGCGCGATCTGATCCATTGACCGCTCGGTTGTGCGTCGTAGATGGCGCGCGACGCAGCAATCGACATCAGCCTGTCCCGATGGCAACGCACCAGCATCTTTCTGGGTGTGGCTAACTCCACCACGCGACGCCAGCAAGCCGCATGGTGCGCCAGCGTCAACGGCACGACCATGCAGCGATGAACAGAATCGTCTCCGTATCAAGAGCCGCCGGTCGCGACCTGGCCTACCTGCTGATGGTCTTGGGCCTTGGTGTCCTTGACTGCGTGGCCTGGGTGACGGGCGTGTCGCTCACCGCAACCCTGCTCGTCATGATCGTCGGGATCCCTGTGTGGCTTGCGACCGTAGCTGTGTTCCGGCACGAGGCCGGGCTCAGCCGACGAGCTGCCGGCTGGCACCGGCGTGCGCCTATCCCAGTCACGTGCCACCAGCCCTCCGACGAAGGGTTGTTGGCACGGGCTCGCATCGCGACTGCCGACCCCCAGACTTGGAGGCACCTCGGCTGGCGTCGTGCTCGCGACTATCGCGATCACAGGCACCGGGCTCGTGATCGCTTACATCCTGACACCGGCTTACTACTGGGCGCTTCACCATCCGAGCCAGCAGTACGCAACGCTGAACTTCGGTCTCTACACCGTCCACAGCGTCGGCTGGGCGTTCCTAACGACCGGGCTCGGGCTGGCGCTACTACCGCTGGCGCTTGGACTCAACCACGCCGCCGCCGCCGCTCACGCGACGCTGGCCGTAAGGATCCTGAACCCGGACTCTTGCGACTGCAACCTCCGATCTCCGACGGCTCCTTGATGCGGGCCTCGTCACCCCAAGTTGGCAGGACGCGCAGCACGCGCTACGTCGCATCCGATGAGCTTCGTCGGCTCACTTCTGCTCCCGCTGGCCGACCCGCGGATAAATCCAACGTGCCGCCGACGAGTGCTGCTTGGTCGGGCGTGTGTCAGGGCTCGGCGATGAACAGGCGCCAAGCCGGTTGTAGCGACGGGCTAGCCGAAGTTGAGCGGCCCGAGGACGCGTGCGGCGACGCGGTGCGCCGACCAGCTCAGGTCGCTGTAGCTGCAGTCGTCGCGGCCCGTGTAGGAGGCAGTGCCGGCGGCATGCGTGGCGCTTTGGAACTTGCCGGTGATGTTCCCGGCCTCTCCGTCTGTGAAGAAGATGTCGGCGCCGAACGTGGCGTTCGGGTGCGTCGGAAGTGAGTAGACGCTCGTGAAGGCGCGCTGTCCCGTACCGCCGCCAGGACATGTGACTGTCAGCGCCCCGACCGTGAAGTCTGTGACCTTGCTGTGTGGCTCGATTGTGCGGTAAAAGCTGATCGGGGCAAGATCAGAACCCTGTGTGACCTGGCCGGAGAACTCTTCGACGAACGGCCTGACCTTCCCGCTCCAGCGGATCGTCTTGTGGCATCCCGCCAGCTGTCCGTCTCCGGTGAATACAAGTGTTCCGCCGAACGTCCCTGCGCCGCCGAAGTACCCGGACAGCACCAGGCTCCCGTCGGGCGGATTCGGTGAGTAGCTGTCCATCGAAGGGAGGGTGATAGTGAACCTGCCATCAGGGGTGACTGCTGCGGTGTTGTTGCCGGGAACGAGAAGCTCGGCCGCGGCACCGCCAGGGCAGGTGAAGTTCACATACTTCAGGAAGACGTGCTTGAGTTCGCGACCGTCGCGGGAGACTTGGAAGTCGAGCGCGAATGATGTGAACCCTGCGGTACTCGTGGGCTTGCCGTCGTAGTAACGGCCGCGGGACGGGCCGCTCGACGCCAGCGCGGCTGTCGCCAGAACGCCGGAAACCGCCAGCGCGGTAAGAACGGCACCGAACCTCCTATCGAGCCGACGCTTCACTGAGCGGCGATTCTACGGCCTCGTTCGATGGTCAAGTCCGCCCGGATGTCAGCGCCGGCCTGAAGCGACCCGATAGTTCGGGCTCATACTTTGACGGGGTCTCGTTCTAGGAAGCGGGTCACGGCTTCGACGTCGAGTGGGCGTGCGAAGAGGAAGCCTTGGCCGCTGTCGCATTCTTCGTGCTTGAGCTGTTCGAGTTGGGCGTGTTCTTCGATGCCCTCTCCGAGCGTTTCCAGGCCGAGTGCTTTCCCAAGCTGGATAAGTGTGTGCATGAGCGCCCTGGCTTCGTGTGAGGAGGCGATGCCGCTCATGAACGAGCGGTCAATCTTCAGGGCGTCGACAGGGAATTGGCGTAGGTATGCGAGGGAGCTGTAGCCAGTCCCGAAGTCATCAATCGCGATCCGGACTCCCAATGCTTTGAGAGCGCGAAGCCGTAATGCGGCAGCAGTCGCATCGCGCATCAGGACTGTTTCGGTGATCTCGAGCGTGAGCGCAGCGGGCGGCAGCCCGCTGTCGCAGAGTGCGTCATAGACTTCTGCGACGAACTGCTCATGCTCGAGTTGCCGGGCGGATACGTTGATTGCGATCCCGATGGTGTGACCGGCGGCGTGCCAGGCGGCTGCCTGTTGGCAGGCTTGTTCGAGCACCCAGCGGCCGATCGGGATGATCATCGCGTTCTCCTCGGCCAACGGGATGAACACGTCCGGTGCGACGACGCCTCGGCCTGGGTGAGCCCAACGGATCAGCGCTTCGACACCGGTCACGACCTGGGTCTGGAGGTCAAACGTCGGCTGGTAGAGGAGATACAGTTGGTCGTTCGCGAGCGCATCGCGGAGGTCGGTCTCGAGCTCGAGGCGGTCGGCTGAGTCCGTTTGCATGCTCTGCTCAAAGACGATGTAGCGATCTTTGCCGGCCTGCTTTGCCTGATACATGGCAAGATCGGCATCGCGCAACAGCTCATCGACACTTGAGCGCTGCCCGATAGCGACACCGACGCTGACTGAGCATGATTGGGGTCTCCCGAGCGCGCCGTCGAGTTCGAACGGCTGGCGCAGTACGGCCAGGAGTCGCTCGGCGACGAGCTCGACACCGGCGGACAGGGTCTCGCCCTCGACGAGCACTACGAACTCGTCGCCACCGAACCGCCCGACCGTGTCGGTCTTACGAACGACGCTTGCAAGCCGGTCGGCGATGATTTGCAGGAACTGATCGCCCGCTGCATGACCGAAGGTGTCGTTGACATGTTTGAACCCGTCGACGTCGATGAACATCGTTGCGATCGGAGTGTCCTGGCGTCTGGCTCTGGCGAGCATCAGCTCGGCGCGGTCGATCACGAGCGCCCGGTTCGGAAGATCGGTGAGTCCGTCATGCATGGCCTGGAAGCTCAGCTGTTCGGTCTTCTCGAAGACCAAGCGCAACGCCCGCCAACGCCCAGTTAGCAGCACGAGTGCGAGGAGGAACAGCACCGCGCTGAGGAGCACACCGCCGAATAGCACCGCCAATGAGTTGCGGTTGGCGAACACATCGGCGTTTCCAACAGCGGCGTACGTCTCAACGGTTGAGCCGTCCTGCAGGTTGATTGTCATTCGGCCAGCGCCGCGTGCAGCGTGCCCGGCGTTGAACGCCAGGATCTTTGATCCGCTCGTGTCGTGAAGCGCGACAGCGATCCCGGGGTGTCCTTGGAGCGCTGCGTTCAAGAGGATTTGGGGCGCGAGTACGGTCCCTGTCCAGCCAACGAATTCGGAGCGGCGCGCGGTGACCGTGGCGGGCACACCCCCGCCACGATATAGGGGCGTCTCGACGGCAAGCAGTGGTGTTTTGCTTAGCAGCGGCACGCTGATCGCGTAGTCGTAGCCCTGCCCGGACGCACGGCTCGCGATTAGCTGCGGGTCGGCTGCGCAGTAATCGACTCCTGCGGCGGCTTGGCTTGGCCCGGTGCGGACTTGTGAGCGCGTGACGAAGCAGTAGTACGGCCGGGCACCCGCTGGAACAATTGCGAACGTTCCGTGGGGACCGAGTGGACCGACGGGATCAGTCTCAGCGCGAGCCTCAAACGCCGACAGGCTAGCGCGTGTAACGAAACTGATGGTGGCGATCCCGGAGAGCTCCGGGTATCGCTGAAACGCGCGTGCCTCGAGGGTCCAGCGTTCGAACTCAGCAGCGGACGCGTTCGGATTCTCGAGGTCGAACACTCCGGCGCTTACGGCGAGATCGTTCTCACGGGCGATCGCTAGCCGCAATGCCGACGCGATCTGACCGGAAGCCTGCGTGAACGCCTGATGGGACTGCTTCGCGTCGGAGCCGGATACTGAACGCGCGGCAAGTGCCGTGCAGGCCATGCCCCCGAATGCCAACAGCGCAGCGATCGCGATCCACATACCAGGACGCCTCGAGCGGCCGGGCATGCCTGGCCGCTTAGCTGACGCCATCGCCTCAAACGGGTGCAGACCATGCCAGCCCATACGCACTCCCAAACCTCAAACTTCGTAAGCAATCCGAACGAACTGCCACAGTACCTATCGACATAGGACGCCAAAGACATGAATCGCAGTCACCGCTATTAGCCCTCGGTAAACCCGTACTCCAGCCACGCGCGCCCTATAAGGACACGATGCATCGCCCGCTGTGGGAGCTCAGCAGAGGCCGCGTGTGATCACGGCGAATGTCCTCGCTTTGCACGTCGAAACGGCCTGAGGTTCTTCCGGTCATTTCGACGCGGTCACCAGGCAAACGCAACGATGCGTGCGCATTGAGATGTGCGGTTCGAATGCGCGTGGCGCCAGCGAGTGCGTGCTGACCCGCTGATGGCTAAAACGCTTGGTTCACCGCGTCGGTGTCGCTTGGGTGCCCGGCTCTGCCGCAGTCAGGATATTAAGCAGGCGTCCGATGCTCTGCTCGCGCGCAATTCGGTCGTGCGCCGGCAGGTGGGAATTGATCGTGTAATTGTTGCGGCGCCCGACGCGCTGACGCTCGAGGTAACCGGCGGCACCCAGCTCAGTGACGATGCGATGAGCCGCCCGCTCGGTGATGCCGACCTGCTGTCCGATGTCACGCAGGCGAACGCCTGGGTCGTTCGCGATGCAAACAAGCACTTGTGCATGGTTTGTCAGGAACTTCCAACTGGGGATGATGTCGTCGCTCATGAAACTACCTAGGCTTTTCTGGACATGGATTTCAAGGCAGGGTAACTGGCGACGAGGCTGGAACATCAGGATCCGCTGATGGTGATCGGTGTGCCGGCTCCGACCTGCGTCGCGAGCCCCGTGACCTTGTTATTTGCCATGCGAACACACCCGTGCGACGCCGCTGGGGAATGGCCCCTATCCATCGACGGTCCATCGCAATGGTTGACAATGGCCAGGTGTCTACGACCGACGAGCGCGAGGAGCAGGTCGAGTCTCGGTTCGAGGCGACGTCCGGTGTCGGACTGGTCATGGCGCTGCAAGTCACGCTTGCGGTGGTGAGCCTTTTGGGGGGCTGGAAGTTGATCGGCCTCCCGGGGTGGGTTTGGCTGATTGCTGTGGTCCCAGAGGCGGCGCTGTTGCTCTCGCTCGCCTGGTCAATACCCAGGCGCCGGCTTGAGCAGAGGGGGAAGCGCCGCACTATCGCGCTCACCCTCTTCGGCGTGATTACCGCAGCGAACATGCTTGCGCTAGCCGCGCTGATTGCGTCGCTGCTGGCTGCGCAGGAGAAGAGCGGCGCGGAACTGTTACTGAAGGGAGCAACAATCTGGAGCACGAACATGATGACGTTCGGGCTGCTGTTCTTAGCTTCGGGTTCTCGTCTTGCGGGAACTGAAAATCATGCGGTGGAGGATCGTGAGCGAGGCGGCGTATCGGGCCGCCGCGGTCGACCTCCCAAGCGCTGCGAGTGTTGCTTCAGCTGCCAGGAGGCGCGTTATCGCTGTGCGTCGCCTCGGCATCCTCCTGCGCGGCTTCGGCCTCTTCGTCTATCTGCGCTTGCTGCTGCCGACCCTCCCGAGCGAGTTCGTGGTTGCCAACCAATGTGCCGGCAGCCTCTTTCGCTTTACCGGCAAGGAGACCCAAGAGTTCCTCTCGTGTCACTTCAAGATCGTCACTGTCGCTCATGCCATTCTCTCGCTCGATGGGTGATGATCGGATCGCTCACGGCGCGCGAGCGATATTGGTGGTATTAGCTGCTCGGGGTTTTCGACGAGGACGAGGTGCGTGTCGATTCCGGTTGTCGCCATAAGGTTGTTGATGGACGCGCGGCCTCTTATGACCGTCAGGTTGTGCCGATTCTGGTGGGCTTCGTTGCTCCGGCGGACTAGCTCGTTTATGCCCGTCGCGTCCATGAACGTCAGGCCACGCAGGTCCAGAACGATGTGCTGAATATCATTCCGGGCAAGAGCGACGCTTTCAAACGCGTCGGTGACCTGCGAGACGGTAGCGATGTCCAGTTCGCCGAACAGCTCGATGAGGACGGTGCGACCGTGAGTTTGCAACCTGACCTCAAAGATTTCTGGGCCGGCCATCACGACCACAGGGATCACGCTCATCTCGAGCCGACTTTCGGGCCGGGTGTCCTCGTTGCGGTAAGCGTGTCCGCGCTCGGGAGGGAACCGCTTGCGTAAAGCACGCTCGTCGGCATCCCCGAGCTGAACAGCTCAACGACGGTGCCGGCACGCGCTATGCATCGCGGGCAGTGTGTCATCGAGAACCAGGGTGACCGCACCCGGATACTCACACCGCACCGGGGGCAATTCAGGTACGAACCAAGCTCGCGCATCTACTTGACTCCTCGGCGTTCGGGTGGCGCTGACCGCTGCGTGTCACGCGCCTACGCCGACCAAATGCTGGAGCCGGAACAAATCCTTCGCCGAGGCATAAGGCAAGGTTCGACTATGGAGCCTACTCCTACCGGCGGTGGGCGCCGAACGAAGGCCGGCGGTGCTCGCGTGCACTCCCCATCCGACAGGCCCCGCTCGTTCATCATGGGAGGGGCGTCCCGGGCGATCGCGCAACTAGGCCTGCGGCGATTCGCCGCGAGGTCAGGGTGTCTCGAGAGTCTCCGGGTGCTTTGGGAGCAGGCGGTGGCCGTCGACGACCGCGGCAGCTAGATCGATGAGTTTGCGGTTGTCTACACGCGAGCGTTCGCGCAGCATCTCAAAGGCCGCTTCCTCTTGGATCGAATGGCGTTCCATCAGGATGCCCTTGGCACGCTCAATCGTGGCGCGGCGTC
>Ga0302314_10005437_pt1 | contig 23224 bp, 20 predicted proteins | sample III_Palsa_N2_3_FD_200533 | JGI IMG/M metagenome (GOLD analysis project Ga0302314, IMG submission 200533) | Peat permafrost microbial communities from Stordalen Mire near Abisko, Sweden - III_Palsa_N2_3 | ecosystem: Environmental > Terrestrial > Soil > Palsa > Peat permafrost | place: Sweden... | reverse complement strand
CCGCGCAGTCCAGCCTGAATCCTCCTGACAAACTCTCCGTCACAGCTCTACCCCATGACGCAGTGCATGTCGTGATGTCCGGGGACACTCATCTTGACTTCACGGCGAAGTCAGACGGACACGACACTGCCGTCCCCGGCAATCCGGGGTTCGATCAGGTCCAGCTTCGCAGGATCGACAAAAGACAATCCGAGGCGACGGAAAAGAAGGGTGGAGCTGTCGTGGCGACGGTTCGCGAGAAAACTTCCAACGATGGGAACGAGCTGACGATCACAACCGTGAGCCACGGCCATCCCGATCAGATCACTGTATGGATGCGGAGCGGTGGCGCGAAGGTCGCCCATGATCCGTTAGCCGGTGAGTGGACCGAAGACCTCAGCAAGACTCGTATGCAGCAGGGATTGATGCTTAAGATTGAGCCGGATGGAAGCGGTGGTGTTCGTTTTTCAGGGGATTACAGCTACACTGCCCGTTTTGACGGGAAGCCGTACGACGTGCGGAACTCCCGCAACGACAACGTCGCGCTTCAACTGGTCGATGCTCACACAGTGGATGCTATCTACCGGCGAGATGATCAGGTGACTCAAAAGGACAGGTGGGCCGTCTCCGCGGATGGGCAGCAGATGACGCTTACCACCACAGCCACGTTGGAGACCGGCCAGCACCTCACCGAAAAGCTGGTGTTCAAAAAGCAGTAGCGCCTGATGCATCCGTGTAGGCCAGCGGCTCATCAGGCTCAGGCGATACCGCAGGGGGAAGCTCACGAGTTGCGACTGAGATGATCCCCTTGCGGTGCATGAACTTCAGAATGCCGGCGACGGTATCCTCCAGCGACGGATCGGGGATACCCCACTTGGAGGCATCTCGTGCCGCCTGGTAGTCGGAGTTGTCGTAGCGTTTGAACTCCATCGCGGTGATGTTGTCCACCGAGCCAACCAGGAAGTCCAGCAGCGGGAAGAGCAGATCTTCCTTGCGGCACCTGCGAATCAGCTCGGGAACGAATTCGTCGACGCTGAAGACTTCGAATTGCCGCCCCGTCAACTGGGTGATGAGGTTGGTGATGTCCAGCATGTTGGCGTAGTCGTCGCGCACCATGTGGTACGTCTTATTGGCCGTGCCAGCGGTCGTGGAGATCGCAACAATGTTGTTCGCCACAATGTCTGCGGGAACGAAGCTCACCTGGTTCAGAGCATCAACGCCGATACCGTGATTCACCATGAAGGCTACCAAGCGAACGGCGATATCGAAGTTGTTGCCTCCACCCGTAATGGAGGGACTGACGAGCGCGGGGCGGAAGATGCGCGTGGAAAGGCCGCGGCTGCGCGCCTCTGCAACGACCTGCTCAGCTACCCATTTGGTCTGGCTGTATCCGAAGTCAAGAAGCTCCATATCCCTGTTGAAGTCGGTCTCATACAGGACGCTCTTGACGGCCCAGCCAAACACGAAGGTGGTGGAGACGTAGTTGAACTCCTTGGCTCGTCCTTCAAACGCGAGCCTCAGGACCTCGTTGGTTCCCATCACGTTCGCGTCGCGCATGCGGTCGTAGTTGAACAGGTAGTTCACGGTCGCGCCGTTGTGGAATACCGTGTCCATCTCACTGGTGAGGAAGTCCCAGACGTCCTGCGTTACACCCAGCATGGGCTGCCCCAGATCACCGCAGATGGGGATAACGCGAGCCTCGAACATCTGCATCAGTCTGGCCGGGACGGGGCCCATGGATTCCATCGCTGCACGCAGTCGCTGGCTGCCCTGGACATCGTCCGACGCCCTGACGAGAACGTAGATCTTCGCTTGCGTCTGTTCCAGCAGACTCTTGATGAGGAATGGTCCGATAAAGCCGGTGCCGCCCGTGAGCAAGATGTGGTTCATGACCGGGGTTTCGGGCAGTGGTGCAGGCACAGGAGGCGCGAAGACGAGCTTGCTGTCGTCGCTCATCATCTGCTTTTCCGTGGCGCGCTGCTCCTCACGGAAAGCCGTGAGGGCGTGGCGCAGTTGAACCAGAGCTTCTTCAGGCGCGCTCTCCAACTGTGCAGCCAATAGGAAGAGGTCGGCTACGCTGACGCGCTGAATGACGCCGATATCGACCTGCCGCGCCAGCATTTCGGCGCCCTTGTCCTTCAAAAGCTCTTTGAGCTCATGCATGAATACGACGAGATCCAGAGAGTCCAGACCGGCTTCGACGAGGTTGTACGACTCCGAGCCTGTGAGGTTGTAGCGGGCCTTCAGTTCGTCGAAAGACGACTGGACGCCGCCAACAGAATCAGAGGAGCCAGCGTCTTTTTCGCGAGAGAACTCGGAGAGAACGGTAAACTCACCCGCCACCCACATCTGCTTGGCCTTGTGACGCATGATCTTGCCCGAGCTCGTTCGCGGCATCGCGCGAGGAGCAACGAAGGAGATCAACGCTACTTCCACGTTCAGATAGCTCCGAACCGCAGCGGCAATCTTTCGCGCATCGGGAAGAGCCTTGGGATTCTTCACTTCGGCCACGATCGCGAGTGCAGGCTCGTTGTCTTCGTGAATCTGGAAGGCGGCGATGCAATTGTTCCGGATCAGGCCGGAGGTTTTTTCTACGACGTTTTCAATATCCTGCGGGTAATAGTTCTGCCCGCGGAGGATGATCATATCCTTGATGCGGCCGCAGACGAAGAGTTCGCCGTTGTGGAAGAAGCCCATATCGCCGGTGCGAAGGTAGCCGTCGTCATAGGGGCTGTCGTCCACGAGACGTGCACGGAACTGCTTTAGTGTCAGCTCCGGATTGTTCCAGTAGCCCAGACACTTGCCGCTGCCGGCGATCCAGATCTCACCGATGTGGCCTGGCTCCAGAGCAAAGTGCTGTTCGGGTTCCACGATCTTGACGTCGATCCCCGCAATGGGAGTTCCGCAACTGACGATCTGCGTGGCGCCGTCGATTTCTGAGACCTCGGTCGTCATGCGGGCCTTGCCCAGCGCCAGGGCACGCTTGTTGACGGAGACGATGGTGCGACCGCCGAGTGAAACCGCAAGGGTATTTTCAGCCAGACCGAAGGCGGCGTAGAAGCTCTCCGACTTTAGGCCGTAAGGCTGGAACGCCTCCAGAAAGCGTGTGAACGTGTCCGCTTTTACAGGCTCCGCAGCGCACATCAACACGCGGAGAGAGCTGAGATCGCAGCCTTCGAGGGCTTCTTTGGAAAGCCTGCCGGCACGGAGGCAGTAGTCGTACGCGAAGTTGGGGGCAGCGGTCGCGGTGGCCTGATAGGTTGTGATCGTATCGAACCACAGGATGGGCCGCTGAATGAAATCCATGGAAGAGAAGCCGTACGTGGTGCCGCCTCTCAGCGCGGGATAGAGGTAGCAGCCGATCAAACCCATATCGTGATACTGCGGCAGCCAGGAAACCACGACCGGGTTGGGGTGGTCGATCACGAGCGGGCAGGTCAGCAGGATGTTTTCGTGCGTGACCATTACGCCCTTGGGCTCCATCGTGGAACCCGACGTGTATTGGAGAAACAGGATCTTCGAGGTGTTGACGAGGGGCTCGTCCGAGATCGTATCTACGAAGTCTTCGGTGACGATCCACGGAAGGCCGGAGATGTAGTCGACGTCCACGCCGGACGCGGAAACGCCGCTACGGGTGAGATTTGTCTTCAAAGAGGCGTGGTAGTCCGCGCTGGTCAAAACTCCGGACGCCTGGCAATCCTTGGCGATGTGGACCATTTTGTACAGGGCGCTCTGGAAGCCACGAGAACTGGGGGGATAGACAGGGACGGGGATCAATCCGGCGCGTACACAGCCGAAAAACGCGCAGATCATTTCAAGCCCGGGAGGGTAGGCGAGCAAGAGCCGATCCTCTGCCGCGAAACGACCCTCTTTCAGCAAGTGACTGGCGATTGCTTTCGTCCGCTCGATAAACGAGGCGTAGGAGTAGCTCTCGATGGTGTTGCCGTTCAGGTCAAGGTACGAATAAAGGAGCTTGTGCGGATGTTCTGCTCCCAAACGATCTAGTTGCTCTAAAATCGACGCCATAATAAGTCAGCAATACCCCCGAGGTTGACTAACAAAGTTCAGTACAGAAACACACTAAACATCTCGCTGCTCCCAGTGTCCTGGAGGTGAAATATGACTGAATCTCGGAGTGCGGAAGTTCATTGTTAGGACGTATTTTAGAACCAAAGCGTAAACATTCTGTGCGGATGCATCTGTCGGTCGGTTTATGGTAGCAGAGCCTGAAAGCAAGACGACACAATCCCGGCTTCCGGAAACGAAGCGCCCACGTTCTCCCCCTCCTATCTGAATCTTCTTGATTGTCCCTAAATTTTCGCGGTACCATCAGGCATTGACGCTGCTGGTGGTGGGTTCCAAATCCGCTGCTGGTCTAGGCTCCCGCTGCGACCGACCGGGATACGTCGGGCCGACCAAACAGGATTGCGGAGTCGCAGTGATGTCTGAAATCGAAGCCCTGATCATCGAAAAGCCAGAGATCGAGGATCTTGTACCGTCCGAAGCCTCGCGTATGCAGTCCGCCGGCGAGCCGACAGGTTCCGCAACCTTTCCAAAGGTCTTACGCCGCCGCCTCGACAGATTCTTTGCCGACCAGAACATTTCCCCCAAAGCCGACCGCGCGATGTGGATCAAGATTGCCGCTGGTTTGGCAGTACTGGCAGGCAGTTGGATTGTCCTTTACGCGCTCCGTCCGGATTCATGGAAGTTTCTTGCGCTCTACGTTTTAGGCGGCCTCGCCCAGACTTTTCTTTTGCTGAACATTGCCCACGATAGCAACCACAACGCGATTTCGTCGGTGCCGTCGATCAACAAAACTCTGAACTATGTCTTCGATCTTTGCGGGATCAACTCGTACATGTGGCGGATTCTCCACCATCGCGGCCACCACTCCTGCATCAATGTTCATGGCGAAGACGATGCGTTGGCGGGTCGCGGCCTGCTTCGGTTTACTCCTCACGAGCCCCGAACGCAATTGCAACGCTTCCAACACATCTACGCTCTGTTCCTGTACGCGTTATTCTCGCTCGACTATGTGTTCGTGCGCGATTTTGAGTCCTTTTTCTTACCAACCCACGACTATCTGAAGAGCACCAGGCATCCGGCAAAAGAGTACGCCATCCTCTTCCTGGGGAAGGCGTTCTACATCACCTACATGCTCGTTTTGCCTGTCGTCGTGCTGAGAAAATCGCCTCTGTTGGTCGGTGGCGCATTTCTGCTGGTCCATTTGATCATCGGATTGAGCGTCGCCCTGGTATTCCAGACCACACACACGATCGACACCACGTACTTTCCTTCAAGCCGCAACGAGTTTGATAACGGCGTTTATCACATCTTCGCGACGACGGCCGATTATGCGACCGGCAACCCGGTCGTGGGTTGGCTCACGGGCGGGCTCAACCATCACATCGCCCATCACCTGTGCCCTTTCGCCTGCCATACCCACTACGCTTCGCTGACCCGAATTGTGCGGGAGACCGCCGAAGAGTTTGGCGTTCCCTACCGGCAACATCCCACCATGACCCGGGCGATCTGGCATCATCTGATACTTTTGAAGCAACTGGGAAACGAAACCTACTCTTAGGCTCTTGGTCTTTTACCTATGGCTACCCCATCGCTTCAAGCAAACTCCATGAAATTCCCCATTAATCTACGCAAGCGTCTGGACGGCCGTCCGGGCAGCGAGGTGTAACTTTGCCCCCATCCATACCCGCTGTCTCACGACTTCGTTCGCTTACAGATTCGCCCGCGATGGCCGCCAATCCTGTGCAGGTGTTATCCAAGTACACCGAGCTGTTTGGTGATACCTTCCGCTTCTATCTGGGTGGCCTTAAAGAAGCGATCGTTACGACCAATCCTGCCGTCATTCAACATGTGCTGAAGACCAATGCGGAGAACTATCAGAAGTCTGAAATTCAAGTAAAGCGGATGGGCCACTTTCTGGGTAAAGGTCTTCTGACCACCCATGGAGAAGCCTGGAAGACGCAGCGGCGTTTGATCCAGAAGGGTTTCGCTCCCAAGCAACTTGAGGTGTTGTCCGCGATTATGCAGGACTCTCTTGCCGAGTCGTTACGGGACTTCGAGCAACAAGTCCAGGATGGCCCCGTCGATATCTACTCGCACCTGATGAAGATGACCTTCGCTATGGTTGCGCGTTCGCTTTTTGGCGCCAAGCTAAAGGACGACGACATCGACGTCGTCAGCAATACCATCTGCACCGTGCAGGAGTTTATCGTTCGGCAAACCATTCAGCCCTACCTGAACCCCTGGTTTGAAGTTACGGGCGAACTCCGCAAACACGAAAAGATGCGGGCGCGCGCGGACGGCATTCTGATGGAATACATCAAGGCGCGCCGCCAACAGGAACCGGGCAACGATCTGCTACAGACGCTGATGGACGCCCGCTATAGCGACGGCGAAGGCATGAGCGATGAGCTCGTCCTAAGCGAGAGCATGCAGCTCCTGGTTGCCGGCCATGAAACATCGTCGAATGGCCTTTCATGGCTTCTCTATCTGCTGAGCTCGCGTCCGGACTGTCTGGAACGAGTGCGGCAGGAGTTCGATTCCGTGCTGGGCGATGCGCCTCTGGGTTTTGCGGATGTTCCCAAGCTCGAGTTCACCACGCAGGTCATTCAAGAGGGTCTACGCCTTTACCCGCCGTTTTGGATGATCGACCGCATGGCTATTGGGGACGACCAGATAGGGGATGTTGTTATCCCTAAAGGATCTACGGTCATCGTCTACGTGTATGGCGCGCACCATGCGCCGGGTTACTGGGAGAGTCCGGAGAGCTTCGACCCGGAACGCTTTATCAAAGGCAGCGAGAAGCTGCGCACGCCCTTCACGTATCTGCCCTTCGGAGGCGGACCGAGGGTCTGTATCGGCAATCACTATGCGATGCTGCAGATCCTTATGATTCTGAGCGAGCTGCTTCGGAAGTACGATTTTCAGTTAGTTCCGGGCCAGACGATCGAAGCGCGCCCGATGGTCATCCTGCGGCCGAAACATGGAATACGCATGACCTTTACCAAGGCGCCGGCACGCGATCTACAGCTTGCTAATATGTAAACCAGCCAGCAGGAACGGCGTACAAGAATCGTAAGGACAAGGCGAATTAGAGCTCATCCAGGAATTGAATTTCGCCAGTGTCGGAGGATCGGGTGACGGCATCTATGAATCGATGCATCTTAACCGCCTCGCGAAACCCTGGCGCACGGAATACGCCAGCTTCGCCGGTATTGGAATAAGCCGCATAGAGATGGGCCAGGTCTTGAACACTCGCGTCGAGACTCGATATCGCTGGTAAGCCATACTTCTCTGGAACGTTCAAGAGCTCAAGCACCTTGCCGGTACCCTGGTTCCTCCGTTTTAAACTTCGTATCTCTGCATACGTGTCGTTGCAGGCCGCATGGTCGACTCACGTTCATCGATGCTTCTGCTCCAAAGAAAGTATGCGGCGGCGCTGGTCGCTCACTGCGCCGCCGCAACCATTTACTTCGCTGTAAGTTCCTTTGTGTATGAGGGGTAGTCCGTATAACCGCGAGGCTCGAAGGTGTAGAAAGTGTCGCGATCGTACTCTGCCAGCGGCAGGCCTTCTTGAATCCTCCTCGGCAGATCCGGATTGGAGATGAAGTGACGCCCAAACGCTACTGCATCGGCCACGCCCTGCTCAACGGCGACTTCGGCAGTATCGGGTTCAAAGCCACCAGCGGCGATGATCTTACCTTTGAAGATCTTCCTCAGTTGCTCCGAAGCGATGGCACCCTGGCCCTCATGAATCACGATATTGCCTTTCACTCGCGGTTCGACGCCAGAACGCCAAGCAGCGACGCGATGACTCGCTTTTCGAACTGACGATCCCAATACGCGCTCACTCGGCTCTGTACTCGCGCCAGCGCATCGCTGCCGGAAAGCTCGCTCGCAAGCGACATCTCAGACCATGATTGATGCAGGAACGACTTGCGGACAACCTGCTTGCTCGCTCCAACCTTCTGCGGAGTTGAAAGCGTGTTCGGATCATCCGACGTGATGTCCGCTTCTGCGTCCGGTAGATCGGCCCAGAATGGGACGGTGAAAGAATCGGCACCCGCCCGTAGCTGCGTGGCGATGAGTCCGTTCTTGGCGACCACGCCGCTCTGAAAGAGCGCGGTGGACACAAGGGAGTTCTCAACCTGATAGGCCGTGAACTCTTCGGGAACGATGATGTCTGAAATCTGTGTGACTGGCATGGGCAAAGCCTCGAATCAAAGTGATGGTTCTTGATCCGGGCCTAGGCGACTGCCAAAGTCCCGCTCCGCAGACTGCGGAGGGCGTTACATGGTGGGTTTAGCGCGACTGCGCTTGAAGGACATTAGCGCAGCCGGAAATGGGATGCAAGTAAATTGCACTGGCGTATCTACACGATTTAGAGTGGACACATCTTCAGGAGGTTTGAATGGCCGGTAAGTTTCAGATTGGCAGTATCGTTGAGTTGAAGTCGGGTGGGCCGAAGATGACCGTGGCCGGGATCGACACTCGTTTCACTGTTCCGAAACCGGATGTGTATAAGTGCCAATGGTTCGGCGGTAAGAAGCTGGAAGATGGTTACTTCCCAGAGGAGTCGCTGAAGTTAGCAGAGGAAACCAATGGCAACGCCCAATGACGTTGCGGCTTGGATGATGGGTGAAGTGACGGCCAGCGGCGTTCTACATCAAGATGACGCTGCCGCTCAGATTGAAGCTAAGTTCGGAGACGAGTTCGTTCCACTCAATGACAATGGCAACATGTCCATCCGACCAGATGTCCTGAAAGAGTTTCGTAAACAGTCTGGTGATGACGTGGTTTGGGAACGGGGCGAACGGCTTTGGCGGAAACGCGAATCGTTCGATCAACCCGGCAGATTGCAAGACTAGCGGTTTAGCCGCGCGTTATGGTTGGCTCTGCTGATTGCGGGCCTGCCGTTGCAGAAACTCGTATGGCTCGATGTACAGATACCTCAACAATTCAGCGGTGTAAGCCATCGTCTCAGTTATGTTATCCGGGCTAACTTGCAACGCTCTATCTGGATGAGCGCCATCGTGCCCGTCGTCACGGATGGCAGGTAGCCATTGGTCAAAGATTGCGGGCAAGCGCTGCCCATTTATGAGTTCCTGCATTCCGTCTTTGAGTGGATGCAGTTTACATCCCTTGTCTAACAGCACTCCGTAAAGCACCCTGCGAAGCATCACCGCTGCCGCCTTTGGTGCGAATGCTTGCATCGCTCTTTGCGCTTCGAACCAGTCCTCCGCTATGTTCGCTGGAACGGCTGGATGGGGTGGATCGACAGAGCGAGAAGGATACATGTAGAACGGATCGTCTTTGGCATTTGCCTGTGACATCGTTCCAATGTTCGTTTCGACGAACGTCGTCTTTCGGCATGTCGAGTAGTTACATTGAAGTAGAAGATAGACCGTGGTTCTCGCTCCAACTCGATCATGCTCCACCGAGCGCGTCGCAAACGTTGAAGCATTACGGCAGTGCGGGCAAATCATTCGTACATCTGCAACGTGCTGCAAACCTGCTTGCGCATGAAAGACGTATATCGCTGACCAATCGGGCGGGACTGCCATCGCTTCGCTCCTGAATTCTTCTCAACATCCTATAGCGAAGACATGGCGAATGCGATATCAGGGCATACCCCTACGCTCAAAAATGCTCGCGCACTGCGGGTAGGGCCACTGCGCCGGGTGGAATGCCGTTCTGGGGGTGGTGGGGTTTCAGTACCTAAGCAAGCTCAAAGCGCCCGGTTCATTACCAATGGTCGAACGCTCGCGGGCCGTCAGCGACAGCGATACTCAACACCTATCTTAAGCGATACTCAACACCTATCTTAATAGATTGAGTTGAGCGAATCAGAGCGATTCGCCAAGTTGTTCATTTGCAATGGCTTAGTTGGTGGGCACAGCAGGATTCGAACCTACGACTTCCACCGTGTGAAGGTGGCACTCTACCGCTGAGTTATGCGCCCATCGTCTGATGCCCGATCTTCGAGCCACAGAGCCAGTGCTTTAGAACGTCAGCCCACCGCTGCAATCCTTTGCCCAGAATAGCATCCTGCGGCTCGCTCGCCAACCACCCAGCCGTCTCCTACGTCCAACTAGCTGAGCCAAAAGGTACAATTAGCCTCTGATGAAGCGCCCTTCAGCACCGGAAAAAACGCCCACCGAGGCGTCTTCAGACTCTCTTCCAGAGTCTTTGGCCGGTCTGACTCCCGTTTTCCCCGATCAATTCTCTTCTGATGACATTGAAGAGCCGGAAATCGTGGAAGATCTCGACGATCCAGCGCAACCTGCGGGCGAAGATGGGGTTTCAGAAGATATGGGTACGCTGGCTCTCCATCCCGGCTTCAGTACCACCCCCAGCAGTGGCCTGCTTGGCACTCTGGCGCCGAACCTGCCCATCGATCTTGCGGTTGGCGTCGAAGCCCTTACACCGGAGCAAATGCGCGTTCGGGCCGCAGCGGTTGCTCGCGGCGACTTTTCGCAGCTTACCGACGCTGAAGTCATGCTCGAGCTTCGCTCCGGCAACTTCGCCGCCTTTGATGTTCTGCTTGCCAAGTATCGCAAGCCCATCATTCACTTCATGTTCCGCATGGTTCATAACCAGGCGGTCGCTGAAGAACTCGCGCAGGAGGTTTTCCTGCGCATCTACCGGTCGCGTGAAACCTATCGTGCCGAAGCTCGCTTTAGCACGTGGCTTTATCGCATTGCGACCAATCTCGGCGTAAACCACGCACGCGATACCCGTCACGAACGGACGGCGTCCACCGTCTATCTGGATGAGGCAGATTCCGACACGGGAACGACGCCCGACGTGCCGGACCTTACGCCCTCCGCTGAAGCCAACCTGCTTCGCCGCGAGCGCATGAACGCCATTCGCCAGCATGTCCTGGCGCTTCCGGAACGGCAACAGACCGCCGTTCTTATGCACAAGTACGAAGGCATGGACTATAAGCAGATCGGGGAAGTTCTCAAATTGTCAGAATCTGCCACCAAGTCTCTGCTCTTCCGGGCTTATCAAACATTGCGTGAAAAGCTCAAGGATTTCGTGTAGTACCTGGAACAAAACAGTTAGGCATCTCGTCGAACCATAAAGGAACGACCGCAACACGCAGCACAAGAATTTTAGCCAAGGAACACAGCTTTACCACCCGAAAAGGGGGCAAACACAATGACAACAAACACCATTACCGATTGCAAGACTTGTCGTACGCACCTCCCTGATCTTCTGCTTGATCAGGACTACGCCGCTTCGCATCCTGAATTGGCGGGTCACCTCGACACTTGCTCGGACTGCCTTACGGAACTCAAGGAACTTCGTTCTACCTTCGCGCTGCTGGATGAGTTCACCGCGCCGGAGCCTTCGCCCTACTTCGATTCAAAGCTGCACGCCCTGCTGCGCGAAGCCCAGGCCTCCGGGCCTGAGAGCTTCTGGGAACGCATGCGTTCGTTCCTGCTTTTCAGCACCGGTCGCAGCTTTCAGCCCGCAGTTGCGTCAGCTCTCGCGCTCGTACTCCTGATCGGTGGCGGCGGGGCGTTCCTCGGCGTCCACGGGTTGCACACTGTCAGCACCACGGCGGCAGCGTCATCCGCGACCGTCAATGATTTGAAGATTCTGGACAACAACTCTCAGGCCGAACAGCAGATGGGCCAGCTTCTCGACGAATCCGGCTCAGAGGATGGAGACACGCCTCCTGCCTCCTAAGGTTAGGTCGCTGTTTTCTACAACGATAATCCGGCCCTATCCGATTTAGAGCCGCCGTTTCAGGCGGCTTTCTGTATGATGGGGAACGATTCAAAACCTTTGTGACGCTCGGGCTATGGCTATTGCTTGCCATTTCCAGACGAATCACACGAATGATGTTGCTGCAAAGGGATCTCGCTTGATTTCGAAATCCTGAACTGGGATCTTGGCTTCATCCAATTCAATGCGCCTTTTACTCCCAACTCGAATTGCTTCCACGGTCGCCACACTGACCTTGTGCCTGACACCCTTCGCACATGGGTTTATGCAGGCGCAGGCGCACCACTCTCCAGCGACGCCGCAGGTTTCCGCTGCTCCGGAGCCCGTCAGTTCCCATCCGCATACGGCAAATATGAAGCCCGGCTCGATGAAGTCCAGCGGCGATCACCTCGCTGAGTGGATGAATCGCCACAGCAACCTCACTCCCGATCAGCAGCAAAGAGCTCTCGAAAACGAACCCGGCTTCCACGATCTGCCTCCGCAAACCCAGCAGCGCATGCGCGACACCCTCATCCGGCTTAACGCCATGCCCCCGGAAAAGCGGGAGCGCCTGCTTGAGCGTAATGAGGCCATGGAGCACCTCACGCTCCCTGAGCGCGAACAGGTTCGGGCTGCCATGAAGCAGCTCTCTGAACTCCCGCCAGATCAGCGCCGCTACGTCGCTCGCACCTTCCGCGGCCTTCGCGAGCTTGCCCCCGCGCAACGTCAGACTGTCCTGAACTCCGAACGCTTCAACCATCTCACAGACGCGCAGCGCGCTTCGCTCAACAGCCTGATGCAGGTTGAGCCGCTACTGCCGCCGCCGTATGACGCTGGAATCCCCACGCCGGCTGGTTCCACGCAGGCTTCAGCGCCGCCTTACCACTAGACCCTCTTGCTAACTAGCTTCTGAAGAAGTTCCTTGCCAGGAACAGCACATTCGCCGGCCGCTCGGCCAGCCTGCGCATAAAGTACGGATACCACTCCGTACCAAACGGCACGTACACCCGCACCCCAAAGCCTTCAGCTACCAACTTGCGCTGCAGATCCCGCCGGATGCCATAGAGCATCTGGAACTCGAATGCACGCTTGTCAATACCCTGTGCTGCAACGAACTGCCGCAAGGCATCGATGATGGCTTCATCATGAGTGGCGATTCCACAGAAAACTCCGCTCGGTGCCAGCCGCTTCATCAGCTTCACGTAGTTTGCGTCCACATCGGCCTTGGCCGGGAACGCAATCTCCGCGGGTTCCTTGTAAGCCCCCTTGCAAAGCCGTATGCGAATCCCCTGCCCGACCAACCGCTCCACATCCTCGGCCGTACGAAACAGATACGCCTGCAACACCGTGCCGACTGCTCCCGGCCAACGTGCGTTCAGCCGCTCGGTCATCTTGATCGTGGCCTCTGTGTACTCCGAGCCTTCCATATCGATCCGCACAAAGCTGCCAATGCTGGCCGCATGTTCCACCATTTCGCCAACGATGCGTTCGGCCAGCTCCGGCCCTGCGCCATGCCCGCCGATGTCCATCCCCATCTGCGTCAGCTTTACGCTCACGTTGGCTCGCAGCTTGCGCGCCGCGATCGCGTCCAGCAAACGGTGATAGATCGCCGCGCTCTCTTCCGCCTGAGACACCTGCAGCACGCTCTCGCCCAGCGAGTCCAGCGAAACCTCGATGCCCTCGCGGTTCAACTCCTCAGCCGCGGCCACGGCTTCTTCCACCGTCATCCCAGCCACAAAACGCCGAGACACCTGCTGACCCATCACCGACCGCTCTGAAAACGTACGAAACGCCTTATTCGTCGAGAGCGCAATAAAAAAAGACCGCAAAATCATAGACACACGCCTTCACTAACAACGACTACAAGCAAACAGTCCATTTTCTCACGTCCAGGCTCGCCAAACTACGCAGAGCTTCTTCCATGTCCATCTCACAAACTCAAAGGCCTGTTTTACAAACGCCAGAAGCCGATTGATTGCGTAACGGCAATCAATCGGCTTCCTGGCAGCTTTCGCTGAATTTCTTGCTTTTAATGCGCCTACTTCTTGCGATTGCGGCGCATCTTCTGCCGGATAGTTGGCCACACAGCAGCGGCCGTCCCTACCAACACCAACACTGCAGTTGGGTTCTCAGGTGAATCGACACATCCCCCGAGCTGCGCGTGGGCGAGCACTGGCACACTCAAAATAATGGTAGCCAGAACCCAGAAACGAGCAGTTTTTTCCATGATCAATGACCTCTTCCTTTGGTGACGCCTGGATGAAATTGTGTGGTGTTTCAGGTAGTGTACCGATAATTCTCGATATGTGGCGATCATATTTGCATCTTCTAATAAATTTGATCGCCGGAGCGGATGCTACGTGTTCCCGTTACTGGGCTTCTACCTGTTCCACCCGCTCCACCTGCGGAGTGACCATTTTGCTGGTATCTTTCATCGCTGCGATGGCCTCATCATAGCGGCCACGAAATGAATTGGTGCGGATCTGCCCCATCTCCTCCAGCATCTTCATACCGTCTTTCAGGTAGCTCATGCGGCTGCGCTCATCGTGTCCCCAGGTCACCGGGACTTCCACGATCCTGTACTTCAGCTTCTGCGCAATAAACAGGATTTCCGGATCAAATCCCCACCGCTCAATGGTCTGGAGCCGAAAAATCGTCTGTGCGGCCTCCCGTTTGAACGCTTTGAAACCGCATTGGGTATCGCGAAACGGCAACCCGATGAACAACCGCGTTACCTTGTTGAAACACCGGCCGAAGAACCTGCGGTACAGCGGTTGATGCACAATCTGCTTCTGTTTATCCAGCCAGCGTGATCCGATCGCTACATCTGCTCCCGCATCGATGGCGGCAATCAGCCGTTCCGCTTCCTGCATCGGGGCCGAGAGATCAGCGTCCGTAAACATAACGATGTCGCCCGCAGCTTGCAAAAGCCCATTACGCACAGAGTAGCCCTTGCCGCGGTTCCCCTGGTTCTTTACCAGATGCAGCTTTTCGTGGGTCTCCATCCAACGCTGCACCACCGCCACAGTCTCGTCGGTAGACCCGTCGTCAATCACGAGGACCTCCGCATCCCAGCCTCGTGATTGAATGCACCCCATCACGCGCTCAAGGGTCCCCTCAATGCGAGCGCACTCGTTATAAGCCGGAATCACGATACTTAATGCAGGATGCGCCACGTTCGTTAGAAACCCTTCGTTGTCGTCTATCTCGCTGTCGGCTTTCATCGCTTACCCTAAACATACAGCCAGCGAGAAACTACGCGAAACCTCACTTAATCGTACGCTAATCATTGGACGTATCGACATTCCTATTTCGACTCAAAAGTTGCCGATTCGCTCTCCACTTGAGTGCCAACTGCTACACTTCACACCATGCCGGAAGATTTCCCGTCCCAGCCACCACCGCCGCCACCTTCTGGAAGCACCCCTCCCCCTCCCTACGCCTCTGCCTATGCGCCGTCCAGGCCCCCTGCATACGCCGCCGCTTACAACGCGCCGTACCCCACTCCACCACGCCGTTCCGGCTGGTTCTGGGTTGCGATTATTGGTGGCATTCTTGCGGTGATTATCGTCGCAATTTGCGTCACCTTTGCGTCGCTGGCCAAAAGCTTTAACAACGACAACGCCTCTGCCTTTGGTTCCGATTCCATCGCTGTCATCGACATCTCAGGCGTCATCATGGACGCCGACAAGGTCGACAAAGAACTCGACAAATTCGGTGACGATGACAACGTCAAGGCCATCATCCTGCACATCGACTCCCCCGGCGGCGGTGCTGCTGCCTCGCAGGAGATTTATCACGAGGTCCTCCGCATCCGGAAGGAGAAGCACAAGAAGATTGTCGCTTCAGTTGAGAGCATGGGCGCTTCCGGGGCTTACTACATCGCCTCCGCCTGCGACCGCATCTACGCTAACCCCGCTTCGGTTGTGGGCTCCATCGGCGTCATTATGGAGTGGACCAACTATGGCGAACTGATGCGCTGGGCCAAGCTGAAGAACATCACTATCCACGCCGGCGAACTCAAAGACGCCGGAGACCCTACCCGCGATCTCACCCCCAAAGAAGAAGCCTACTTCCAGTCGCTGGTCGACAATATGTACGGCCAGTTCGTTCACGACGTCGCTGTTGGCCGCCATACCACCGACGACAAGATCAAACCGCTCGCTACCGGTCAGGTATGGACGGGGGAACAAGCCTTGCCGCTCGGGTTGATCGATCAGCAAGGCGGTTTCCGCATTGCTCTCATGGATACGGCGCGCTCTGTCGGCATCAACGGCGAACCGAATATTGTCCGCCCCTCCAAGGAAAAGCATGGTCTGGCCGCAATTCTGTCCGATGGCGCCGACGATCTCTTTCCGAACCCCTCAAAACTGCTCGAGCGTGCCCCAGGGTTCTACTTCATCTGGAAGTAGAACCCTCCTTCGGGAGCGTTACGATCCCGAAACGCCAGAGATCACCACCACTTGCGCATTTAGTAACCACTTTGCATAAACTTTAGGCGCTAGACTAGCTACTTTAGTACCCAAGAGACGGGCGATATTTCCTCAAAGTACTTCTCGGTGAAAGCAACCCTCACTCAATTGACCCATCCGGCTCGCGGGAGACATATCTTCCGCGAGCTTTCTTACGTGAGCTTCTCCCGGATCTATGAGAGATTTCTTATAAATCCAACTTTTCATTGGGAAATCCTAACCGAAAATTCTGAAAATGTGTATCCTAACGTGAAGTTCACCTAAAATCCTGGCGCTGAGATGTTTGACCAGATTTTGATTGCCTGGAGACCATCTATGCGCCTGAAGTCCTTGCTGTTTTTGTCCCTTCTCTCATTGACGACGCTGGTAACCGGTTGCGGTATCACAGCAACGTCTCCTACGGACCCCGTAGAAGTAGTCGGAGTTCAGGGTCTCGCTCATGGCGGGCAGCAGCCAGTTTCCGGCGCGACAGTGACGATCTACAGCTTCGGCACGGGCGGCTATGGCTCTACCGCCTCCGTGCTGCCCAACTGTGGCGGATCTCCGTGCGTGACGACCACGGCCAGCAATGGTTCGTTCTATTACCCGTCGCTCACCTGCCCCCAGGCCAATACTCCTGTCTACATCCTTGTTACGGGCGGAAATATCAATCCCAGCGGAACGGCCAAGATCAACAATAACTCCGCTCTTGCTGCTGGCTTGGGCGCCTGCGGCCAACTCAGTTCCGTCAATGTGAATGAGATCACCACGGTCGCTCTTGCCTTCGCGATGGCACCCTACTTCACCACGACGATCGGCGGTACTGCGGGTGCAGCCGATTACTTTGGTGGACCCGGCTCCGGTTCGACCGGAAACCTTGTGTACTCGCAGGGCCTGGTGATGGCTAACAGCTTTACCATCCCGACCCTCGTCAGCACCCAGGTCGGCGCGGCTAACACTACCTTCACGAATGGCAACACCACTGTTACTGTCGATGCCGCCAAGATCACCACGATGGCAGACATCCTGTCCTCGTGCGTCAATAGTGCTTCCACCACCTCTTCGCTCTCTATCCCCTGCTCGGAACTCTTTACCTACACCACTCCTTCCGGCGGGTCGGCACCCACCGACACGTTGCAGGCTGCAGTCGAGATGGCCCTTCACCCAACTCAGAACGTTTCCAACATCTACAACCTGAGCCCTCCCGCATCGACGACCCCCTTCACGAGCCCAGTTCTGACTGCAGCCCCCAATGACTGGACTATCGGAGTTAGCTACACCACCTCGACCCTTGGCCTTCAGGTCAAGCCGTCCACCGTCAGCACCGTAGATATCGATTCCACCGGCATGATCTGGTTCCCCAGCAATGCTTCCGGCCAGGCTGGCGTTGCGTACTTCGATCCCACTGCGAATGCCTTCAATGGCCCCTATAACACCGGGACGCAGGTTTACCCGCAGCAGGTGGCTATCGACGCCAACGGCTACCTGTGGAGTAATGACACGGGCTCCAGCTCGCTCTTTGGCTACTCCACTTCCAGCCCATCCACCATCAGCAGCAACCTTTCTCTGACCGGTTACACCAGCAGCGCTGTATCTATCGGCTCAGATGATCGCGTCAACGTTGGGGTCTACAACACAAGCACAACGGACAGCTCAATTGCGACAGTCGCTGCAACACGCACCAAATATTCCGTTGAAACGACCACAGGCACAACAAACTCCTTCACCGGTACGTTCGTGAGCCTTGCCAGCGACTCCTCAGGTGGCGTTGATGTCGCCTCGTACGGTTTGACTGGCTCACTTTCGCACAGCTATGTCAGCTCGGCTCTGGCTTTGACCAAAAACACCCTAACCGCGACCAGCACTAACCCCGGGCAGGACATCTTTACGGGCTCCGGCGCTTTCGCCAGCACCCGCTTCGGCTCCTCCAAAGACGGTCTTTGCCTCTCGGGGACCACAACCTCCGGCAGTGCCTGCTACGGCGATGCCAGCACCAGCACCACCTATGCCCCCAAGGGGATTGCGATCGATGGCGTTGGGAACCTCTGGGAAGCGGTTAGTGGCAACTCCTCTGTCGGTCTCATCCCGTACACCTCGGGTTCTTACATATCCAGCGGCCTTGCTGCTCCCACCTACTACCTTCATGGCAGCAGCAACGGGGCGACAATGACCACCCCCTACGGCATCGCGGTCGACGGCTCTGGCAATGTCTGGGTCAGCAACGCCGGCTGCGTGACCGCAACCTGCACCCCGGGTAGCTTTACGCTCTCCGAGATTATCGGTGCCGCTGCTCCCACGATTACACCGGTTTCGGGCCAGATTACCTCCGGCACGTCGCTGGTTGCCACCAAGCCCAACTACTAAATCTGGAAAATACCCCCTCTACCGAAGCCCGTGCCCAGCGCACGGGCTTCTTTTTTCGCCTTAGCTCCCCATCTTGTCCAACTATTAGCGCTCCGGCATCGTCTACATCTCTGGGTCCCGATACTGGCAACGTTTTTTGCAGCCCTCAATCTCCTGAGTCCCAGGGGCGAACAATGCCGTCAAATGACATAGACTGAATGCGTTGGAGGCGTAGCCCTCCTGCGCATTACACTGTCGCCTCACACTCTCGCTACACCGGAGCTCCTGCATGACGAAAGCCGAACTCGTCGATCACGTCACAGCCCTTGGAGACCTCACGCGCCGCGATGGCGAGGTGATCGTCGATACCCTTTTCGATTCCATCATCGGTGCGCTCAAAGCTGACGATAAAGTGGAAGTCCGCGGCTTTGGAAGCTTCCGCACGCGACAGCGCAAACCTCGGACCGGTCGCAACCCCAAGACAGGTGCGTCCGTTTCGGTTCCAGCCAAGCGTGTTCCTTACTTCAAGCCCAGCAAGGAACTTCGCGACCTGGTCAATCCTGACGAGGCGCGTTCCGCCAAGTCAGCGCACGAACCCATCGACCCCCACCACCCGCCAGCCATGTAGTAGCGCATCTCCTCGAGAGACACCGAGCCGGCCAGAACCCGCTCGGTTCCGTGCGTCTGGACTACCCCGCAATCCTTCGCACTGTATCGATAAGCCTCTCCGGCCCTTCGAAACCACTGACGTTTACGGCTGAACCCGTATTGGACTCCACATAGCCTTCCGCCTGAAGCATCAGGTACTTCGCCTCCGGCCAGCGGAGCCGGAGTAGTGCTGTTGCTTCCTGCCCGTCCTGCGCGGACACGGAGTGGCACACAATCAAAAGGTTGACGCGCTTGCCTCTGATCTCTTCCGTCGCCTCGCTGATGCTTTCGGCCTTTCTCACCTCATAGCCGAAGGACTGCAGCATCCACTGCCGCGTTTGCAATAGCATCGGCACTTCCCCAAACAGGACCAGCGAAATGTTTGCCTCCATTGGGGAACCCTCCTTAACAATTTCTCCCACGCACAAGTCTGTATTCTCACTGCCGTACCCTTAGGCGTCTGTCATACAACCGACACATCGATCGATTGCTTCTGTAAGAAGTCCGCTGTGTCAGAAAGCGCACATAGCAGCGCCTTTAAAATCGCATCTCTGCGGTGAGCTAAAGGGCCAAATTGGTAACCCCTCTGTCCCTCGTAAGTGGTAGGGAACCCCTTGTAATCCCCGCATCGTATGGCAGAGCATGAAGGAAGCACATTTCCATTGAGAAATGATGTTTTTCAAAGTTCCTTATCCGCTATTTCGATCCGCTCCTGGAGCCGTTCGAGTGAGGGCCCTGATGCAAGTCAAACAAGAATCGACACCGGCAACTCTTCCTCCCGATGAGGCCGAGCGTCTCAAAGTGCTTGCCAGCTTCGCCATACTGGATACGGAACCAGAACCTGTTTTCGACTCTCTTACCGAACTCGCCGCGACCTTCTTTCAAGTCCCAATCTGCCTGATCACGCTCATCGCTGAAGACCGCCAGGTCTTCAAATCAGCTTTCGGGACCGAGTTGCGCGAAACGCGCCGCGAAGACGCCCTGTGCTCGCATGCGCTGCTGCAGGACGAGCCTTTAGTCGTTCTCGATACCACCGCCGATCCTCGCTTCCTGGCCAATCCCTATGTAATCTCCGCTCCCCGCATTCGCTTCTATGCCGGCGTCCCCCTTGTCACCAGCGAGGGCTACAAGCTCGGCACCTTTTGCATCTTCGATACCATCGTCCGCAGCGAATTCAGTTCCCGCGAATCCGATGCCTTGAAACACTTCGCCTATCTCGCTTCACGGGCTATCGAGCAGCGTCTCCTGCCCCTTCAGATCGCTGAAGCGGAAAAGGAAGCCTTCGAGGCCGCCCGTAGTGTGAAGCAGATTCTCGAAAGCGTCCCCCAAACCGTCTTCCTGCTCAACAAGGACTGGGAACTCCTCTTCCTCAATCAACAAGCCATCGCGACCAGCGCACACGGCCGCGATCTTATCGGCGCGAATCTTTGGGAAACCTTTCCTGGTCTCATAGGAACGCCTTTTGAGGAGCAATATCGCAAAGCTGCCCGTGAGCGTGTCGCGGTTTCTTTCGAGGAGTACTACCCACGCCTGAACTCCTACTTCAAAGTTCACGCGCATCCCAGCGGGGACGGTCTTGCCGTCTTCCTACAGGACGTTACCGAGCAGCGCGGCGTTGAAGCCTCCCTACAACGTAGTGAAGAACGTTATCGCCTGGCCACGCAGTCCCCCAGCGAAGGCATATGGGATTGGGACCAGATCACCGGTGAAGCCTACTTCTCTGCCCGCTGGCAGGAGATCGCCGGTCTTTCCTACGAAGCTCATACCGGCCACATCTCTCATTTCACAAACCGTATTTATCCCAAAGACGCTGTCCGCATTCAGGAGTACTACAGCAATCTTCTGGGAAACAACCTTTCCGAATTCAACTTTGAACACCGCATCCTCCACGAAGACGGGCACTGGCGCTGGACTCGCAATCATGGCACCGTCGTTCGCGACGAAGCCGGTGGCATTGTCAGGATTGCCGGCTCCATCAGCGACATCACCGCTACGAAGTCCACTGATCCGCTCACCGGTCTGCACAATCGTGTTTCGCTTCTGGAGAAGATCGAACACCGGATGGAAAATGGCGCGCTCAACGGACGTACCTTCGCAGTTCTCATCCTCGACCTCAATCTCTTCAAGCGCATCAACGATAGTTTTGGCCAGCGTACCGGCGATGAGGTTTTGATTGAGATCGGTCGGCGTCTTGAGAGCACTCTCGGCACTGCCAATGGCAGCATTGCCGTCCGCATCAGCGGCGATGAGTTCGCCATTCTGCTCGATAGCATTGCCACCATCGAAGACGCTGTCACCTACGCCAACCTGCTGCCCCTCATCATCGAACAACCAATTAGCTGCCAGGGTGAACAGCTCACGATCTCCGCCAGCATTGGTTTGGCCATGGGCGATGAAGGCTATAGCTCTCCTGAAAAGATCCTCGAAGACGCCGACGTCGCCATGCATCAAGCCAAGGAGTCGGGCAAGGGAAATTGCGTGGTCTTCGGTGCTCACATGCGCGAACGCACCCGCCGTCGCGTACAGCTGGAGCGCGACCTTCGCGGCGCCGTCGCCGACAACCAGCTCACACTGCACTACCAACCCAAGGTCTTGCTCGAAACCGGCACAATCCTTGGCTTCGAATCGCTCGTCCGCTGGATTCATCCGACGCGTGGAATGATCTCGCCCGGCGAACTTATCCCCTACGCCGAAGAGAGCGGCCTCATCGTCGAGATCGGCCATTGGACCCTGCGTGAGTCCATCCGGCAGCTCATGGCGTGGCGTTCTAGTGGACTGGTCCCAACGGACCTCACCATGTCCGTCAACCTTTCTACGCGGCAGTTTGAAGACATAAATCTGGTGCATGAGATTCAGAACGTCCTCTCCAGCGAGGGCGCGCCAGCGGCTTGTCTCTCTCTGGAAGTCACCGAAAGCGCACTCTTTGGCAACATGACCCGCGCCAAGGAGATCCTCGATTCTCTTCGCCACATCGGCGTCTCGCTCGATATGGACGACTTCGGAACCGGCTACTCCTCTCTCAGCTATCTCCATCGCCTTCCTTTCAATTCCCTCAAGATCGATCAATCCTTCGTTCGTGAACTGGAGCAATCCCGGGAAAGCCGTGCGATCGCGAAGTCGATCATTCACCTCGGCGAGTCTCTCGACATGGTGGTCATCGCAGAAGGCGTCGAAACCGTGCAGCAGCGCGACCTGCTCCTGGATATGGGCTGCCTCTACGGACAGGGGTACCTCTTCTCGAAGCCTCTCGCTGCCGACGCAATGGCGAAGCTGCTCAAGAAGGCGAGAATCTCCGAGGCAAGAAGCGCTCGCCCCTCTCGCTCCCACGGCACGCTTGTCAATTCCCAGATTTCAACCCCGGGAACCAAAACCCGCGCCAATAGCAACGTTGCGGCACGAAAAATGTTTGCTTAACTAAGTTGCCTTGCGGCTACTTTGCTGCCCTTTGCAGGAAAAAGGCGGCGCGGAAGTGTTCAAATTCCTGCCCGGTCGGGAGCAGGTAGACAGAAAGAACGTCGAAACGGACTGGAACGCGGTCTCGGTGGCGCTCGGGAAGTTGCCGGAGGTAGGCGGCGGCCATGCGGCGGAGCGTTTTCTGTTTGTGTGGGTCGACCTGGGTTTCAGCGGCCGCCAGATCGTGGGCGGTGCGGGTTTTGACCTCAAAGATGACGAGGGTATCGCCGTCCCAGGCGACAAGATCGAGGTCTCCAGCGAGGCGTTCCGAGCGCCAGCGGCGGGCGACGATGGTGTAGCCGAGGCTGCGGAGGTGAAAAAATGCGGCGTCTTCTCCGCGTTCGCCGGTGAGGAGATGGGGTGGTTTGGGGGATTTTCGGTCGGCAAAGCGCTGGAGAGCGGTGTGGGCGCGGCGTTCCAGCGAAAGTGTAAGTGCCGCGAGGGTCATGGGGGCAGAATACGCTGGAAAATGCGGAATGAGGGAGCAAATTTCAGAGAAGGACGCGAGTTCCACAGGGTCCGCGATATACTTGGTTGTGCACACAAAGCACAACCCAAATCAACATTTCAAGAGGTCGCGGCTATGTCAGCAAAGTACATCTTTGTGACGG
>Ga0302314_10005436_pt1 | contig 23225 bp, 18 predicted proteins | sample III_Palsa_N2_3_FD_200533 | JGI IMG/M metagenome (GOLD analysis project Ga0302314, IMG submission 200533) | Peat permafrost microbial communities from Stordalen Mire near Abisko, Sweden - III_Palsa_N2_3 | ecosystem: Environmental > Terrestrial > Soil > Palsa > Peat permafrost | place: Sweden... | reverse complement strand
GGGCGCCCGCGAGCTGGCCCGCGATCTCGGTGATCATGCCGGTTCTGGACGAGGAGCGGCATCTCGCCGACGCGGTCAGCCAGATCCTGGCCCAGGACTATCCGGGCGAGGTCGAACTGGTGATCGCCCTGGGTCCGTCCAAGGACCGGACCGACCAGATCGCGGCCGGTTTGACCGCCGCCGATCCGCGGGTGCGGACCGTGCCCAACCCCAGCGGGCGGACGCCCAGCGCGCTCAACGCCGCGATCGCCGCCACCCGCTACGAGATCGTGGTCCGGGTCGACGGGCACGGGCTGCTCGGGCCGGGCTACCTGCGGGCCGCGGTGCGGCTGCTGGCGCAGACCGGGGCGGACAACGTCGGCGGGGTCATGCACGCCGAGGGGCAGAGCGTCTTCGAGCGGGCCGTCGCGGTCGCGATGACCTCCAAGCTCGGGGTCGGCAACGCCAAGTTCCACACGGGGGGCGCGGCCGGGCCGGCCGAGACGGTCTATCTCGGGGTCTTCCGCCGGGCCACCCTGGAGAAGCTCGGCGGGTACGACGAGGCGTTCATCCGGGCCCAGGACTGGGAGCTCAACCACCGGATCCTGGAGTCCGGCGGCCTGGTCTACTTCTCCCCGGAGCTGCGGGTCACTTACCGGCCCCGGCCCACCTTCGCCGCGCTCGCGAAGCAGTATCTGCATTACGGACGGTGGCGGCGGGTCGTGATGCGTACGCACACTGGGACCGCGAGCCTGCGCTACCTCGCCCCGCCAGTCGTGGTTCTCGCGGTCTTGGCCGGCACGGCGCTCGGGATCGCGGGTATCGCCACCGGGGTCGTCCCGCTCTACGTGGGTTGGCTCGCTCCGCTCGGCTACGCGGTCGGCATTACCGCCGGGGCCCTGCTGGAAAGCCGGGGCGAGGCCTGGCCCTTGCGGCTAAGGCTGCCGGCGGTGCTCGCCACCATGCACTTCTCCTGGGGGTGGGGCTTCCTGACCTCGCCGAAGTCGCTGTTTCGGTCGACTCAGCACTCCAAGTGACCCAAGTTGGTCAATCGACGGGGCATGTATAAAGGCCCTGCGGATCGCTTCCGTTCGTGACTGGTGTATTCGCGCTGCCTACGGCGACGGGTACGGCCATCGCCATCGCCGCATTGGCCGACGCACCGCCAGTGAACACCTGCGCCGAGTCGGGCAGGAGCGAGTTCCACAGGTTCGTCGCGGCGGGCTCATCCCAGATCACCCGGTTGTTGTCCGCCGGATACGGCACCACCGGCACGGTCTGGTACGAGATGGCGTCGTTCGGGATCTGATTCACGGATTGGGCGAGTGAGTAGAGCGCGTTCAGCGAGCCAAGGCCCGGGTCGGTCACGATCGACTTGGTCGCCGAGTCGAGTACCCGGTAGAGCCGCAGCGGATCGGTGAGCAGGCCGTCAGCCCGGACCTGGGTGGAGAGTTCGTGCAGGAAGTACTGCTGGCGCGCGATCCGCTCCAGGTCCGAGCCGTCGCCGATGTGCCGGACCCGGACGAAGGCCAGCGCCTGGTCGCCGTCCAGGTTGGTCACCCCGGCCGGGATGTCGAGCCCTGAATCCGTGTCGTTGATCGCGCTGCTGGCGCACACTTTCACTCCGCCGAGCGCGTTGACCGTGGCGGCGAAGCCGGTGAAGTCGAGCACTGCGAAGTGGGTGATCTTGACCCCGGTCAACGCCTCGACCGTCTTGACCGTGCAGGCGATCCCGCCCTCGTCGAACGCTGAGTTGAACATGCCGAAGTAGCCCGCCGCCACGGTGCCGTCGGGCTTGGCGCAGGCGGGGATCTGCACCATCGAGTCCCTCGGGATCGAGACCGCGGTCGCGCCGTGCCGGTCGGCCGGGGCGTGGAACAGGATGGTGGTGTCGGAGCGGGCGCCGGAAGCCGTCCCGTACTGGCCGCCGGTCCCGGCCCGGTTGTCCGAGCCGACGAGCAGGATGTCCTGGGTACCGTCGACGGTGGTCGACGTGGTCCCGCCGTCCGCAGTGCGAATGTTGTCGTTGAGGTGCCGCAACACCAGCCACGCGGAGACGCCGACCACGAACAGCACGAAGGCCAGGCCGGCGGTCAGCCAGACCAGGATCTTCCGCCTGCGGCTCCAGCGAGCCCGCCCAGGCAGGGGTTGCTGCGAGGACTGCTGCGGGAGCGGCGGCGGCTGCTGTTCGTCCATTAACGTGATCGTCGGTCGGATCCCGGCGCCCGGCCACCGGGATCATCCGAATGTGTAGGTGATCAGCTCAGCAGATAGAGCCCGGTCGTACGCTCGCTCTCCGCGATCCGGTCCAGCTGTGCCTGGTCCGCGCCTCGCACCAGCACGACCGAGGCTCCGGCCGATACCGGCGCGTACAGCCATTCGATCAACTCGGCTGTGGTGAATCGGTCCCGGTTCACCGCGACCAGCAGGCGGTCCGCCGAAACCAGGCCGCCGGTCTCCCGCGCGGCCTCGACCAGCTCTCGGTGGGTGAGTTCCGTCCCGTCCGGCTCGGCCAACGCGACGGTCTGGCCGTTCGGCGGGTCGAGCGGGCTGAACCGGTCCGCGTGCGCGCGCACCTCGGCGGAGAAGTCGCGGAACCCCTCCGGCGTCTCCGGGAACGGCAGGCCGAGCGGGAGCAGCGACAGCGCCCACAGTTCGGCCGCCCCGCCCCCCGCCCCGCCCCGCGCCTCATCGAGCGACTCCGGGCCGGCCACGACCATGTGCGCGTCCGCGGGATCGCCCCAGGGAGCGAGCACCACGCCGGTCAGCAGCGGGGCCAGGGCCCAGACCGCGGTCAGCCAGTGCGGGCGGGCGAGCAGGGTGATCCGGTCGCCGGGTTCGGCCAGCAGCTCGTCTTGGATCAGGTTGCCGGTCTTGGACAGCCAGTTGTCGAAGGTGGTGTACGACAGTTCCACCCGCTCCCCTGAGCCGGCGTCGTAAAAAGTCAGAAACGGCTTCGGTCCCTGTTCAGAGACTCGTGACCGCCACACCGCGGCGAAACTGGGGGGATCTGTTTGGGCCATGGGGAGAGCCTAACCATAAGCTTGCGCTGTGCCGCACCCCACCATTCCGTCAGCCGACCTGATGGACCCGCCCCGATCCGCCGGTCTGCGGGCCTCCGTGGGCGGGCGTTGGACAGCAGTCCGGGGGCTGGCCCGGCGGCCGAACTTCTGGGGCCTGTTCGGCCTGGTGCTGGGCACCGCGGTGCTGCAGGGCGGCATCGGCATCCAGCAGTACCACCGGTTCCGACTGGGCGGTTACGACCTGGTCATCTTCGACCAGGGGATCCGCAACTACGCTCACGGCAACATGCCCGTGTCGGTCTTCAAGGACGTCCAGGACGCCGCTCAGGTGTCCCCGGGCTACACGCATCCGTTCTCCATCCTGGGCGACCACTTCTCGCCCATCCTCGCGTTGCTCGCCCCGCTGTACTGGGTCTGGAACAACCCGCAGGTGCTGCTCATCGCCCAGGCGGTGCTGTTCGCGCTCGCGGTGCCCAGCGTCTGGCTGTTCAGCCGCCGGGCGCTGCTGCGGATCGCCGCGCCGCGCCGGGCCACCATCGCCGCCTACCTCATCGCCGCCGCCTTCGGGCTGAGCTGGCCCCTCCAGGAGGCCAGCGCGGCCGGGTTCCACGAGGTCGGCTTCTTCGTCCCGATCAGCGCGATCATGATCGAGCGGTATCAGGCCGGCCGGCTCAAGCCCATGATCTGGTGGTCCGTCGCGCTGCTCCTGGTCAAGGAGGACGCCGGGTACGTGGTGTCCGCCTTCGGCGTCCTGCTGCTGTTGACCAGGCAGGTAGACGGGGTACGGCTGGAACGGTCGGCCCGCCGCGCCTACCGGATCGCGGGCGGCGCGCTCGTCGTCGGTGGGGTCGCGTTCGCCATGCTGGTCCTGCACGTGTGGATTCCCGCGTTCGGGGGCCGTTCCAACTTCTACTGGTACTACACCCAGCTCGGCCCGGACATGGCCGGCGCGCTCAAGACACTGATCACCCGGCCTGTGTACGCGTTCCAGGTCGCCACGCAGCCGGGGATCAAGGTGCACACCCTGTTCTTCATCTTCTGGCCGCTGCTGTATCTGAGCCTTGCCTCGCCGATCTGCCTGCTTGCGCTGCCACTGTTGGCCGAGCGGCTGTTCTCGAACAAGCCGGAGCATTGGGAGATGCCCCAGCAGTACAACGCCTTCCTCGCCGCGATCCTGGTCATGGCGGCGGTGGACGGACTGGGCCGGGTCTGGCGGCGGGTGATCCTCCCCTCGCTGCCGAGGCTCCGACGGCTCCGGCTCCGCCTGCGGGTGCGGGTACGGCTACCGGCCAGGGCATCCCGCCGGGCTGCCCGCGAGGCTCGCGCTGCCCGTGAGTCCGACAACGTTCGCGCGGGCGGCGCGGTGGCCGTCGGCTGGGCCGCACTGATCTTCATCTTCTCCTGCGTGATCATCCACTCGTTCCCGATGGGCAGCGTCTTCGACATCGGCCAGTGGCAGGCGGACACGGTGACCACCGCGGAGAACCAGGCCGTGGCCCTGATCCCGGACGGCGCCTGCGTCGAGGCGGACAACGACATCGCCACGCACCTCAGTGCGCGGACCCAGGTGCTGCTGCTGGACGAGATCCCGCGCGGCTGCCCCTGGGTCGTGCTGCAGACGGCGATGCCCAGTTACCCGTTGAACGACGTCACCCTGGTGTCCGAGCGGGCCGACTGGCTGGCGGCCAACGGCTACCAGCTCATTTACAGCGAAGCCAATGTATCGGTGTACCACCGCCCGTAGACTGAGTCGCACCACATGAGCGCTGAAGCGTTCGAGCGTGAAGAGGAGTACTAGGACTTTGAGCGAAGCGATCCTTCTGGTCGGTGGCAAAGGCACCCGGCTCAGGCCGTTGACCGTCAACACGCCCAAGCCGATGCTGCAGGTGGCCGGGGTACCGTTCCTGAGCCACCAGCTGGCCCGGGCCAAGGCGGCCGGAGTGGAGCGGGTGGTGTTCGCCACGGCGTACCGGCCGGAGATCTTCGAGCAGCACTTCGGCGACGGCTCGCGGTTCGGCCTCGACCTCGACTACGTCACCGAGACCGAGCCCCTGGACACCGGCGGGGCGATCCGGAACGTGGCCGACCGGCTCGCCAGCGGCCCGGACGAACCGGTGCTGGTGTTCAACGGCGACATCCTGTCCGGCGTGGACCTCGGCGCGCTGGTGGCCGCGCACCAGGAGCGTGACGCGGCCGTCACCCTGCACCTGAGCCGGGTCGACGACCCGCGGGCCTTCGGGTTGGTCCCCACCGACGAGGACGGCTGGGTCACCGCCTTCACCGAGAAGCCGCAGCGGCCCGAGGACATCATCACCGACCAGATCAACGCCGGCTGCTACGTCTTCCGCCGCAGCGTCATCGACGCGATCCCGGCCGGACGGCGGGTGTCGGTGGAACGCGAGACCTTCCCCGGTCTGCTGGCCGACGGGGCGAAGGTGCTCGGCGTGGTGGAGCGGTCCTACTGGCTGGATCTGGGCACCCCGGCGGCGTTCGTGCGCGGCTCGGCCGACCTGGTGCTCGGGGTGACCCACTCCCCGGCCATCCCGGCCAGCATCCGGCCGGAACTCGGCGAAGCGCTGGTGCTGCTCGGTGCCCGGATCGCGGCCGGGGCCAAGATCGGCGGCGGCAGCACGATCGGCGCCGCCGCCCTGATCGGCGAGGACGCCCGGGTTTACGGCTCGGTGATCGGCGAGGGCGCGGTGGTCGGCGACGGCGCCGAGGTCCGCGACTCCATCGTCGGCCAGGGCGCCTGGGTCGGCGCCGGCACGGTGCTCGACGGCGTGGTCATCGGCGACGGCGCCCGCGTCGGAGCCAACAACGAGCTGCGCTGCGGCGCCCGGGTTTGGTGCGATGCGGTCATCGCTGACGGCGCGGTGCGCTTCTCCGCGGACGAATAAGCGGAACGCGCCTCAGCGAGTCAGCAGGAAAGAATCAGCAGGGCGAGGCGGCCGCGGCTTCGGCGCAGCGGCGGCGTACCCGACGGCGATGGTGCCCATCGGGTCCCAGGACTCGGGCAGGTCCAGCACCCGCCGAACCACCGGCCGACAAAACATCGTGGACGAGACCCAGGCCGAACCAAGTCCCGCCGCAGCCAGCGCGATCAGCAGGTTCTGCACGCCAGCGCCCATCGCGACCGTGAACATCTCCCGCTCCGCAGCATTGCGCCGCGGGTCCGGGTAGGTGTGCGAGCCCTCCATCTCCAGGCAGGGCACGATCAGCAGCGGCGCGCCGCGCAGCACGTCCCCGCGCCGGATCCGCTTCTCGATCGACTGCTCGGTGAACTCGTCGCCGCGCAGATCCGCGATCCAGGCGGCCCGCATCTCGTCCAGCAACGCGGTGCGCACGGACTCGGTCCGCACCTCGACGAAGCGCCACGGGGTCGTGTGATGTGGCGCGGGCGCGGAGACCGCTGCCTCGACCGCGCGCAGCACGGCCTCGGCCGGCACCGGCTCATTCGTGAACTCGCGCACCGTCCGGCGGTGGAAGACCGCGTCGGCCCGCGCCTCCGCGGTACCCAGCGAGAACAGGTCCTGGTCGGCCGGGCGCTGCAGGATCCGCGCACCCGGGCCCGGCTTCTCGGTCACCAGGTGTCCCAGTCCGCGGACCACCGCGACCGGGATGCCGCCGAGCTTGCCCTTCACCAGTTCCCCGGCCGCGGCCAGTTCGTCGGCCAGCGCTGTGGTGGTGACCACGAGCGGATTGCCGTGGCTGTCGGCGCGACCGCGGAAGTCCTCCACCGGGTCCACGTGGGCCGCGCCGATGGCCTGGTCGACCAGTCCGTCCCGCCAGACCCGGCCGAAGGTGTCCGAGATGATCACGCCCACCTGCTTGCCGGTGCGCGACCGCAGCTCCTCGGCCAGCTCGCGGGCGGAGTTGTCCGGATCCAGCGGCAGCAGCAGCACGGTGCCGGCCTTGGTGTTGGACGCGTCGACCCCGGCCGCCGCCATCACCAGGCCCAGCCGGTTCTCCACGATCCGCAGCGGGCCGCGCCGGGCGACCACGCGCACCGTCTCCTGGTCGATGGCGCTCTCCCGGTCGTCGGCGGCCATGATCCGGCCCTCCGCCTTGGAGACGATCTTCGAGGTGACGATCAGGATGTCGCCCTCGGCCAGCCCGCCGACCCGGTCTGCGGCCGCGCGGATGAGCGCGGCCAGGTCGTCCCCGGGGGCGATCTCCGGGATGCCGGGGAGCCCGAAGGCGGTCAGGGCCAGGCCCGGCCCGCCGGGAACGGTCGTCGGCGTCGTTGGCATCGTCGGGTCCACGCTCTCGCTCATCGGTCGTCCTGCTTCGCGGTCTGCTTCACGGCCCGCCCCGCAGCCAATTCCGCAGCAAGGTCCAACGCCTGCCGCGCCATCACAGTGGTCGCGGCCAGGTCCGTCATCAGCAGCGGGACGGCCAGCCCGGTGATCCCCGCGGCGGTGATCCGGGCCAGCTGGTCCTCGTCGGAGTCGGCGATCAGCCAGCCGTCGAGCAGGTCGCTGCCGTAGTGCTCGGCCACGGCCGCCGCACTGGTCTCCACGCCGACCGCGGCCAGCACCTTGTCCGCCATGCCGCGGACCGGGGCGGCGCCGATGATCGGGGAGAGCCCGACCACGGGGGCCCGGCCGGCGGCCAGCGCCTCCCGGATGCCGGGCACGGCCAGGATCGCGCCGATCGAGACCACCGGGTTCGACGGGGGGAAGATCACCGCGTCCGCGCGCTCGATCGCCTCCAGCACGCCGGGGGCCGGCTTGGCCGCGTCCGCGCCGAGGAAGACCACCGACTCCGCGTCGGGCGCGTGCAGCCGGACCCAGTACTCCTGGAAGTGCACGGCCTGGCGCTTGCCGTCCGGGCCGGGCACCGGGACGACGTGCGTCTCGGCCCGGTCATCCGTGGCCGGCAGCAGGGTGATCCGGGCCAGCTCGGTCGGCGTTGAGTCAGCCTCCGACCAGCGTACGCACAGGGCCTCGGTCACGGCCGAGAGCGGGTAGCCGGCGTCGAGCATCCGGGTCCGGACCAGATGGGTGGCGATGTCCCGGTCGCCGAGGGTGAACCAGTCGGGGCCGACCCCGTAGGCGGCCAGTTCCTCGGCCACGGTGAACTTCTCGTCGGTCCGGCCCCAGCCCTGCTGCGGGTGGATCCCTCCGCCCAGGGTGTACATGACGGTGTCCAGGTCAGGACAGATCCGGAGGCCGTGCAGGGTGATGTCGTCGCCGACGTTCCCGATCACGGTGATCTCCGCCTCGGGGGCCGCCGCCAACAAACCCCGGAGGAATTTCGATCCGCCGACTCCGCCCGCCAGGGCCACGATATGCATGATGCCGACTTTACCGGCTATGTCGCCGCGGTCAGAGCGCGATCTCGACGGCCAGCGCATCCCAGCCGTCGAGCTCGGCCAGGACCACCTCGCGGTGGGCCGGGATCAGCCGCACCGAACCCGGCCGCAGGTCCGGGATGGCGCTGTTGCGCTGGGACAGCCGGCCGTAGCCGAGGCTGATCGCGCGGGTGGCCGGCTTGGCCGGCAGATGCAGCACACCGCGTCGGCCGATCACGTGGATGGTGCTGCTGCTGTTCAGCGGCAGGTGTATCGGTCCGGCCAGCAGCGCGGCGGCCAGGTCCAGGGTGGCGATGGCGGCCAGGGCCAGTGCGGCCTGGCTCAGCGCCGCGGCGTGCGGCGCTGGAGGCAGCGAGCGGTACAGGGTCGGATGCGCGGGGGTGTCGCGTAAGACGGAGGCGAGGTCCGGCGGAATGGACTCGGCGGCGTCGGATCCGGTCGTCGCGATATGCGCAGTATGCGGAATTGTTGCCAAGAGTGGCATAGGAGGAGATCCTGTCCGGCGATGGGCACGTGGCTGTGGGAGTTGTCGGGCTTCGCTGGGTCAGCGACAGCGACAACAACACAGACAGCAGGAACGGGCCGCCATGGACATGGCACCACAATAGCGCACGTGCCTAAGATCATTGCGCGGCGTCATCCGGTGCTCACTCATTAGGGTGCATGGCGGGGTGGCGTTTTCGCGCCGGGTCGGCGTCGGCGACGCCCGGCGAAGTTCCGCGGCGCCGACGGCGCCGCACGTCAAGACTGTCATCCGGCCGGCCGCCCGGCTATTCGTATATTGCTGCTTCCGAGTGAATCAACGTTCCGCTAGCAGAACGCGGCTTGACGTGCCGGTAACGACGCGCGTGTAATTTCAAGCAAGTCACCCACTGCTTCCTCTCCCGCACTGTAAGTATCGCGAAGTTTGCGAGACAGTACTGCGTACAGCAGGAGCTTCTTGGGCAATAGTGGTTGACAACAGGTGCGTCGAAGCTGCTCGACAACTCAACCAAACGTGAGGACGGGAGGCGTGGGGATGACCGAGGTCTTTCCGTTGCTAGATGGGTTCGACGAAGAGCTTTCCTGGCAGGAACGGGCGCTGTGCGCGCAGACCGACCCGGAGTCCTTTTTCCCGGAGAAGGGCGGCTCGACCCGCGAGGCGAAACGAGTCTGCCTGGTCTGCGAGGTCAAGTCCGAATGCCTGGAATACGCCCTCGCCCACGACGAACGCTTCGGCATCTGGGGCGGGCTCTCCGAGCGGGAGCGGCGCAAGCTCAAGCGCAAGGCCGCCTGACCGACGGCTGGTCCGCGGCGGCCCGACCGCGGCCGGGCCGGCCGGTCGGATGCCCGCGGATCCGCGGCCAGAGGCGCCTTGGGGCGCCCCGGAAATACTCACATTCGTTCCCTGTAGTCACAATGTCCTCAAAATAGGACAAGCCCACCAGTGGCTCACCCACACCCCGTAAAGTCGCGTACTGTGGGGCAACTGCACTTCGCCGAGAGGCGTCACATTGCAGTGGCCGGGCATCGGGCGACCCCGCTCGACGAACCGCCCGGCCGCGCTCCACCGCCCTGCCGTCTAGACCCGGGTCGTCGCCTCGCATGTCACAGTACGAATCACGCTCTCCGAGTTCGATGACACCGCCATCTGCTCCGCAGAGCCCGCTGAGCCAAGAGAGTATGGCGCCGTCCCAGGCGCACCAGACCCTGCGCCGCCACTTCGTCACCGCGGTGCTGGTCAGCCACGACGGCAGCCGCTGGCTGCCCGCCGTGCTCGAAGCCCTGCTCGACCAGCAGCGGCCGGTCCAGCGCGTCATCGCGGTCGACACCGGCTCCCGCGACGAGAGCATGCGCATCCTCCAGCACGCGCTCGGCCCGGACAACGTGCTCGAACGCCGGCGCTCGGTCGGCTACGGCGCGGCCGTCGCCTTCGGGCTCAAGTCCTCCCCGCCGGTCGGCTACGACGAGTTCGGCTTCGACAGCCGCGAGGCCCCGGTCGAGTGGATCTGGCTGCTGCACGACGACAGCGAGCCGGCCCCGGACGCGCTCGGGCAGCTGCTGCTGGCCGCCGAGGACGAGCCGGACGCCGTGGTGCTCGGCCCCAAGATCCGCGGCTGGTACGACAAACGCCAGCTGATGGAGGTCGGCGCGACCGTCGCCGCCAACGGCCGCCGGTGGACCGGCCTGGAGCGCAACGAGCACGACCAGGGCCAGCACGACGAGGCCCGCCCGGTGCTCTCGGTCAGCTCGGCCGGCATGCTGGTGCGCCGGGACGTCTGGGACCGGCTGCGCGGCTTCGACCGCCACATCTCGCTCTTCCGCGACGACCTCGACTTCTGCTGGCGGGTCAACAACGCCGGCTACCAGGTCCGGGTCGCCCCGGACGCGGTGATGTACCACGCCGAGGCCTCGGCCCGGGAACGCCGCCGGATCGGCGCCGGACCCAACCGCCCGCACCTGCTCGACCGCACCCACGCGCTCTACAGCGTCGCGGTCAACCGGCCCAGCCGGTTCTGGCCGCTGCTCTGGCTGCGCCTCATAGTCGGCACCTTCTTCCGGGTCCTGGGCTACCTGATCGGCAAGGCGCCCGGTCTGGCCTCGGACGAGCTGTTCGCCATGCTCGGCTTCATCGCCCGGCCCGACCGGGTGCTGCGCGGCCGCTCGGTCCGCCGCAAACAGCGCGCCAGCGACCCGAACGGGGACAACATCCGGCGGGTGGCCGAACTCTTCCCGCCCCGCGGCGCGCTCAGCCGCAGCGCCTTCGACACCATCTGGGGACAGCTGCGCGGCCACCACGACGAGAACCAGGACGACGGATCCCGGCGCCGCCGCCTCGCGGTGGAGAGCGGACCGGTCTCCGAGGACGCCGAGACGCTGGAATCGGACTCCGCCGGCGTGCTGGCCCGAGTGCTGCGCAATCCCATCATCGCGGTCGGCGGCGGACTGACCCTGATCGCGCTGATCGCCGCCCGGTCCATCCTGCTCGGCGGCACCCTGGCCGGCGGCGCGTTGCTGCCCACCCCGGTCGGCGCCAGCGACCTGTGGTCCGGCTACCTCTCCGGCTGGCACGACATCGGCCTGGGCGCGACCAACTCCTCGCCGCCCTACCTGGCCATGGTGGCGCTGCTGGCCACCGTCCTGTTCGGCAAGGCCAGCTGGGCGGTATCGGTCCTGCTGATCGGCTCGGTCCCGCTGGCCGGCCTGAGCGCGTCCTACGCGCTACGCCGGGTCACCTCGGTCGCCGCCCTGCGGATCTGGGGCGGCTACGCCTACGCCCTGCTCGCGGTCGCCACCGGGGCCATCGCCAGCGGCCGGCTCGGCACCGCAGTGGCCATGGCCACGCTCCCGGTGATCGTGACGACCGCCGCCGACGCGATCGGCGGCCCCGGCCGGACCGGTTCCACCCGCGCGGCCTGGACCTGCGCCTTCCTGCTCACCATCGGCACCGCCTTCGCCCCGGTCAGCTGGGTCCTGGCGGCCGCGTTCGGGGTGCTCAGCGCGGTGACCGTGGCCTGGCGGACCCGCTCCAACATCATGGTGGTGCTGACCCGGATCGCGATCATGCTCGGCATGCCGATCCTGGTGCTCGCCCCCTGGTCGCTGACCCTGCTCGAACACCCCACCGCCTTCTTCGTCGAGATCGGCCTGTCCGGCGCCGGCCTGTCCAGCCCGGCCCCGACCCCGCTCGGCCTGCTGCTCGGCGACCCGGGCGGCCCCGGCTCCTCACCGCCCTGGATCGGCGCGGGACTGCTGCTGGCCGCGCTCGCCGCGCTGCTGCGCGGAACCCGCCGCCGAGTGGTCATCGCGGCCTGGTCGATGGCCCTGGTCGGCTTCGTCTCGGCGGTCGTGATCGCCGGCCTGCGGGTCACCCCGCCCGGCGCGGGCGCCTCGGTCCTGCCCTGGCCCGGCCTGTCCACCGCGATGCTCGGACTCGGCCTGATCACCGCGACGGTGGTCGGCGCCGAGGGCCTCAAGGAGCGGATCGGCAGCGCGGCCTTCGGCTGGCGCCAGCCGCTCGCGGTCCTGATCACCGGCGCTGCCGTGCTGGCCCCGGTGGCGGCCGGCGGCTGGTGGATCGCGCGCGGGGCGCAGGGACCGGTCAGCCGGGTCTCCGCCGACCTGCTGCCCGCCTACGTCGCGGTGGAGGGCCAGAGTCCGGCCCAGCCGCGCACCCTGCTGCTGACCGCGCGGCCGGACGGCAGCATCGGCTACAGCATCGTCAGCGGCAACGGCCCGACCCTCGGTGACGCCGACATCCGGCCCCCTGCCGCCCAGACCGCACTGGTGGACGGCGTGGTCGGCGAGCTGTTGTCCGGCAACGGCGGCAACGCCGCGGAGCAGCTGACCACGATGGGCGTCGGCTACGTCTTGGTGGCCACCAACATCCCGCAGAACCTGCAGCTCAACCTGGACGGCGTGGCCGGACTGACGGAGAGCTCGGTGACCCAGAACAGCGGGCAGTCCTACAGCCTCTGGTCGGTGAACGGCACCGTCGGCCGGCTCACGGTCCTGAACGCCAAGGGCGACCAACTCCCGGTCGCCTACCAGTGCGGCGGCAAGGCACCCACGAGCGCGACCACCCTCGTCTGCGCCCAGGATGTGGGCGCCTCGATCACCGTCCCGGCCGGCGCGGCCGGCCGCGAACTGGTCCTGGCCGAGCAGCCCCTGTCCGGCTGGAAGGCGAGCATCGGCGGCCAGTCCCTCACCGCGACCACGCTCAACTCCCAGGGCATGCAAGCCTGGGCCCTGCCGACGAGCGGCGGATCGGTCACGGTCGGCTACCACTCGCTCAAGCGGGACAGCTGGCTGATCCTGGAGGCGGTGGCCGCCGCGTTCGCCACGATCATGGCGCTGCCCTTCGGCCGCAGGATCGAAGAGGACGAGCCCGAGGGCGAAGAGGACGCGGAGGACGCCGTCGGGGGAGACGAAACGCCCGACCCGGTCGAGTCGTTCGCCTCACCCGACGCACTCGACCCCTTCGAGGACGACGACCGGCAGCCCGAGGAACCGCGGGGCAGCCGGGGCAGGCGGGCCACCGAACCGGAACCCGAGCCCGTACCGGTGCCCGTATCCGTGCCCGACATCGAATACGACCCTGAGTACGAGCCCGCTTACGCCACCGGCACTCAGACCCAGCCGGCCTATGCCCAATACGAGGCCTACCCGGAAGCACAGTACGAGGCCGAGCCCGCGTACGGATACGCCGAACAGCAGCCGTACGAAGCCGCCCAGTATCTGGAGCAGCCGTACCAAGAACAGGCGGCGTACCAAGAGCAGCCGTACCAGCACGTGGAGCCGCAGTATCAGCAGCAGGAGTACTCCCAGCATGAATACCAACAGGAATTCCAGCAGCAGGAATACCAGCCGTACGAGCAGTACACCCCCGCTGAACCCGAACCCCAGGCTGCCCCTGCTCCCCAGTACGGCACCGTGGACTACAGCCAGTTCGGCTACGACGTGGACCAGTACGGCAACTACACGGCGCCGGTCCCCGAGCAGCGGCAGGAATTCGAACCCGGCCAGTACCAAACCGGGCAATACGAAACCGGACAGTACGAGACCCCAACGCCGTACGAGACCCCGCAGTATGAGACTCCGCAATACGAGTCCCCCCAGTACGAGACTCCCCAGTACGAATCCGGACAGTACAGATATCCAGCAGCGCAGGAAACTGACGGCTACGGCCACAGCGAGCAGGACGGATGGACCCGGTGAGCAACGCGACGAGGACAACGGTCAAGGCCGGCGGCAGCATCCGCCGGGCTCAGGTCGCCATCGCGGTGTTCGCGGCCCTGGGCGTCGGCCTCGCGTACTCCTACGCGGTGCCCGCGGTGGCCGGATCGCCGCTGCCGAGCGTGGTGGCGAAGAGCACCTACGTCAACCTGGCGACTGAGGTCTGCCCGATCGTCACCGGCCTGAACCAGGCCTCGATGGCGGCCTTCAGCCCGGTGATCGCGGGCTCGACGTCCACGAGCACCAAGGACACCGCTGAGGTGAACCAGATGGGCACCCAGAAGCCGCTGGCCACCCTTACGGCGAACGGCGGCTACGCGACCAGCCCGAGCCTCTCCGGGGCGGTCACCGACCTCGCGGACGACTCGCTCCCGCTGATCGGCCAGGCCACCGGCGGGCTGGCCCCCGGCTTCACCGTGGACGGCACGCTCCAGTCCGGTTCGACCGGAACCGACGGGTACGGCCTGGCCTCGGCCGCGTGCGTCGAGCCGGGCACCGACTTCTGGTTCATCGGCGCGGGCACCGACGCCAACCCGCTGGCCCAGCTCAACCTGGCCAACACCGACCCGCTCACCGCGCAGGTCAACCTTTCCGAATACGGGCCGAACGGGCAGCTGTCCGGCGCCGCGCAGACCGCCAACCAGGGTCTCGTCGTGCCGGCCCAGGGCCAGGTGAGCCCGCCCGGAGAGCTGATCGACCCCAGCGCCGCGCCCAGCCCGATCGCGGTCAATATCGTGGCCACCACCGGCCGGGTCACCGCGGCCCTGCTGGCCGGCGACGCCAAGGGCGCCGGCCGGGACTTCATCGCGGCCGAGCAGCCCGCCACCAGCCTGGTGATCCCCGGCATCCCGGCGCCCGCGACCGGCACCACCATGAAACTCCAGCTGATGCTGATGGCGACCAGCCAGGACGCCGACGTCACCCTCAAGTGGGTCGGCAAGTCCTCCTTCACGCCATCGCTAACCGTCCCTCACCTGCCCGCCGGGCACGTGCAGAGCATCGACATCTCCAGCATCCCGGGACCGGGCGAGGCGGGTGCGCTCGAAATCGACAGCACCGGCGGCACCCCGATCATCGGCGCCATCAAGGTCACCCAGACCACGTCCGGCGCCACCGACACCGCCTACCTCACCCCGGTGACCGCGCTGACCGGCGACTCCGTGGTGGCCGAGAACCAGACCGGATCCAGTGTCGAACTGACCAACGAGTCCGCGCAGTCCGCCCAGGTCAAAGTCACCACCACCGGCCAGGCCGCGCCCGCCAAGGCCGGCCAGACCCCGCCGCCCCCGGCCGTCCAGGCGCAGACCGTGACCGTCCCGGCGCAGACCACCATGGTCGTGCCGCTCCCCGCGCCGACCGGCATCACGCAGTTCGCCGTCACGGTCACCCCGCAGAACGGCGCGAGTCAGATCTTCGCCGCCCGCGTGATGACCGGCACCGGTCCGCTGATCACGATCCAGCCGATGTTCACCGCGCTGGAATCGGTGCTGATCCCGCCGGTCCAGTCCGACCTGTCCGGCACCGTCCCGCAGAACTGACTAGCGCCGGTTCAGGGATCGACCGTCTCGGGGTCCAGGCCGAGCAGGTCGGCGACCTGCTCCACCACGATCTCGTGGACGAGCGAACCCAGGTCCGCCCGCCCGGCCCGCACTTCCAGCGGGCGGCGGTAGACCACGATCCGGGCCGGCTCGTCCCGGCCGGCCCGCACGACGCGGCCCAGCGGCACCGGATCGGCCGACCAGGCCTCGGCGCCGGGAGGGGGGACCTCCTCCACGGCGAACTCCACCCCGGCCAGTTGCGGCCAGCGCCGCTCCAGCCGTTCGACGGAGTCCAGGACCAATTCGTCGAACTGTTCCGACCTGGTCAGGGTCAGCGGGACTTCCGGGGGCGCCAGCGGGCCGCGCAGGCCGCGCCCGCGCCGGTCGCGGGACCTGCGGCGGGCCGGTTTCGGCGGTTGGCCGGAGCGAGGTTCGGCAGAACTGTGCACACAACGAGAGTAACCCAGCTTCCACGCTGAGTGCCCGTCCCGGCCGCCCTCGGCAAATATCATCGCGTGGCTACTCGCCCTGATAAGCGAGTGCGCAATACACTCACGCATGTGAGCCTTGTCCGTCGCTGTTCGCGCACCGCCTGTGGTCGCCCCGCAGTGGCGACGCTGACGTATGTCTACGCGGATTCCACCGCGGTCCTGGGGCCCCTGGCGAGCTACCCGGAACCCCACTGCTACGACCTGTGCCTTGAGCACGCCGAGGGTCTGACCGCGCCGCGCGGCTGGCAGGTCATGCGCCTGTCCGCCCCGGAGACCGGCCGTCGCGCGCCCTCCACCGACGACCTCGAGGCGCTGGCCCTGGCCGTGCGCGAGGCCGCCCGCGCGCCCGCGCCGGCCGCCGACCCGCCGGCCGACCGCTCCGGGCCGCGCCAGGGACCCCCGCACCAGCCCTCGCCGGACCGGCAGGGCCGCCGCCCGATCACCGGAGAGGTGCCGCCCCGCCGCGGCCACCTGCGCTCCGTCGGCGACGAGTACGGCGACAGGTCGACCGCCGGCGACCGGTGAGGCCGCGGGTGCGTCCGCCGGTCCGTCCATCGGTCCATCCGGCAGCGGATTTTGGGTAGGCTCAGCCTTACAGCGCCCAATTCCAAGCTCGAGGAAGGCAGCCGATACCGTGACCGCCCCCCATCCCACCGCCGGTGATCTGACCCACCTGGTCAAAGCCTATGACGTGCGCGGTGTCGTGCCGGATCAGCTCGACGAGCGCATCGCCGAGGCGCTCGGCGGCGCCTTCGTCCAGGTCGTCGGCGCCAAGGCGGTGACCATCGGCTGGGACATGCGGCCGTCCTCGCCGTCCCTCGCGGACGCGTTCGCCCGGGGCGCCGCCGCCCAGGGCGCGGACGTGATCCAGATCGGCCTGGCCTCGACCGACCAGCTGTACTTCGCCTCCGGGCACCTCAACCTGCCCGGCGCCATGTTCACGGCCAGCCACAACCCGGCCAAGTACAACGGGATCAAATTCTGCCGGGCCGGCGCCGCGCCGGTCGGCCAGGACACCGGCCTGTCCGAGATCCGCGACCTCGCGGCCAAGGAACTGGCCACGCCCGGCACCCTCGCGCCGAAAGAGGTCCAGGGCACCGTCACCCACCAGGACCTGCTCGGCGCCTACGCGGCCCACCTGCGCAAGCTCGTGGACATCAGCGGGAACCGGCGGCTGAAGGTCGTGGTCGACGCCGGCAACGGCATGGGCGGCCACACCACCCCGGCGGTCTTCGAAGGCCTGCCCCTGGAAGTCGTCCCGCTCTACTTCGAGCTCGACGGCTCCTTCCCCAACCACGAGGCCAACCCGCTGGACCCGAAGAACCTGGTGGACCTGCAGAAGAAGGTCGTGCAGACCGGCGCCGACATCGGCCTGGCCTTCGACGGCGACGCGGACCGCTGCTTCGTGGTCGACGAGCGCGGCGAGCCGGTCACCCCGTCCGCGGTCACCGCCCTGGTCGCGGTGCGCGAACTGGCCAAGCACCCCGGCGCCACGATCATCCACAACCTGATCACCTCGCACGCGGTCCCGGAGATCGTCCGCGAACACGGCGGCGTTCCCGTGCGCACCCGGGTCGGCCACTCCTTCATCAAGCAGTCGATGGCCGAGACCGGCGCCGTCTTCGGCGGCGAGCACTCCGCCCACTACTACTTCGCCGACTTCTGGAAAGCCGACACCGGCATGCTCGCGGCGATGCACGTGCTGGCCGCGCTCGGCGAGCAGGACAAGCCGCTCTCGGTGCTGGCCGCCGACTACACCCGGTACAGCGCCTCGGGCGAGATCAACAGCGAGGTCTCCGACCCGGCCGCCCGGCTGGCCGCCGTGCGCGCGCACTACTCCAGCCAGCCCGGAGTCACCATCGACGACCTCGACGGGATGACCGTGGCCGGCGACGGTTGGTGGTTCAACCTGCGCGCATCCAACACCGAGCCCCTCCTGCGGCTCAACGTCGAGGCCCCGACCCCCGCCGAGGTGGCCGAGATCAGCGACGTCGTCCTGGGCCTCGTCCGCGCCTGACCACCGAAGACCCACCGCAACTCACGAAGGAGGCATAACGATGCCGACCCTGATCGAACCCAGCCTGCTGGAGATCCTCGCCTGCCCGGCCTGCCACGCCCCGCTGCGCGAGGACGCCGAGAACTCCGAGCTGGTCTGCACCGACACCACCTGCTCGCTGGCCTACCCGGTCCGCGACCACATCCCGGTGTTGCTGATCGACGAGGCGCGCAAAGTCGGCTAGACCTTAACCCAACAGACTGCCTCACGGGTTGGAGCTCGCATGGAACTGCACGAGGAACTGCTCGCCGACGCGGAAGCCGCGGAGGCCGCCGACCACGGCGGCACGCTGCGGCTGATCGCGGCGACCGGGGCCCGGATCCGGCGGGCCGCGGCGGTGCGGGAACTGAGCAGCGAGGCGGACGAGGCGCTGCGCCGGGTCGAGGCCGAGGGCCGCCCGCGCGCCCTGGTCCTGCTCGGCTACGGCACCAGCAGCACAGTGGCCCTGCTGATCAGCGCCGTCGCCGGAGTCTCGGCCACGGTGCCGATCATGTCCGTGCCCGGCCCCGGCCTGCCCGGCTGGGTCGGCCCGCTGGACCTGGTGGTCGTGGCCTCCACCACCGGCCGGGCGCCGGAGATCGTGGCCGCGCTGACCGAGGCGGGCCGGCGCGGCTGCCGGATCGTCGCGGTGACCCCGGCGCTGTCTCCGATCGGCCAGGTCTGCCTCCAGGTGCGCGGCGCACTCGTGGACATGACCGACGAGATCGCCCCGGTCTGGGCACGCCTGTGGTCGGTGGCGGTCCCGGTCCTCATCGTCGCCGAGTCCATCGGCGTGATCCCGGCCCAGCCCTACGAGGCGGCCGCCTGCGCCGCCGAGGAGATGGCCATCCGCTGCCGGCCCAGCCAGGAGGCGTTCGTCAACCCGGCCAAGGAGATCGCCCTGCGCTTCGCCGAGACCACTCCAGTTGTGTGGGCCTCAGGACAGGTAGCCGCCGTAGCCGCCGAACGGCTCTCCGACCAGGCCGCCCTGCGTGGCGGCCGGATCTCCGCCCACGCCGCGCTGCCCGACCTAGGCCGCGGCCAACTCGGCCTGCTCGACGGCCCGGCCGCGGCCCCCCGCGACCTGTTCTACGACCCGGAAGAAGACGGCGACCCCGACACCACAGCCTCGGCAGACCTGCGCACCGCCGTGATCCTTCTCACGGAGGACGGCGCCGACCCCCGGCTGAGCGTCGTGACCGGCCTGATCGAGGAGCGCGGCATCGCCTCCACCGTCGTCGCCGCGGAGCAGCCGGAACCCCTGGCCCGCGCCGCCGGACTGATCGCGCTGGCCGACTTCTCCGCCGCCTACCTGGCCCTGGTCACCGGCGCCGGCCCCGATCAGGGCCGTTCCATCGACCAGTACCGGGTCCGCACCGCTCAGTAGGATGACGAAGACGACGGTCGGTGCAGGGGCTGCGAACCTCCTACACTCGATGCCAGAACGGCCCACCGTCACTGAGGAGAGAGAGTTCATGGCGTTTACCGACTTCAAAGTCCGGGATCTGAGCCTGGCCGCCTTCGGCCGCAAGGAGATCGACCTGGCCGAGCACGAGATGCCCGGCCTGATGGCGGTCCGCCGGGAGTTCGCCGCGGCCCAGCCGCTGCGCGGAGCCCGGATCACCGGTTCTCTCCACATGACTGTGCAGACCGCGGTGCTGATCGAAACCCTCGCCGCCCTGGGCGCCGAGGTCCGCTGGGCCTCCTGCAACATCTTCTCCACCCAGGACCACGCCGCCGCCGCGATCGCGGTCGGCCCCGAGGGCACCCCCGAGGACCCGCGCGGCATCCCCGTCTACGCCTGGAAGGGCGAGACCCTGGAAGAGTACTGGTGGTGCACGGACAAGGCGCTGACCTGGCCGGACGGCACCCTGCCGAACCTGATCCTGGACGACGGCGGCGACGCCACAATGCTGGTGCACAAGGGCGCCGAGTACGAGGCCGCCGGCAAGGTGCCCGAGACCGGCCCGGAGGACAGCGAGGAGTGGGCCATCTTCCTCGACCTGCTGCGCGGCTCCCTCGCAGCCGACAGCAAGAAGTGGACCACCATCGCCGGATCCCTGCGCGGCGTCACCGAGGAGACCACCACCGGCGTGCACCGCCTGTACGAGATGCACGCGGCCGGCGAACTGCGCTTCCCGGCGATCAACGTCAACGACGCCGTCACCAAGTCGAAGTTCGACAACAAGTACGGCTGCCGGCACTCCCTGATCGACGGCATCAACCGGGCCACCGACGTGCTGATCGGCGGCAAGGTCGCCGTGGTCTGCGGATACGGCGACGTCGGCAAGGGCTGCGCAGAATCCCTCCGCGGCCAGGGCGCCCGGGTGATCATCACCGAGATCGACCCGATCTGCGCACTCCAGGCCGCGATGGACGGCTACCAGGTCACCACACTGGCCGACGTCGTGGAGATCGCCGACATCTTCGTCACCACCACCGGCAACAAGGACATCATCATGGCCTCGGACATGGCCAAGATGAAGCACCAGGCCATCGTGGGCAACATCGGCCACTTCGACAACGAGATCGACATGGCCGGCCTGGCCAAGACCCCGGGCGTAGTGCGCACCGAGGTCAAGCCGCAGGTCCACGAATGGCGCTTCGCCGACGGGCACACCATCATCGTGCTGTCCGAGGGCCGCCTGCTCAACCTGGGCAACGCCACCGGCCACCCCTCGTTCGTCATGTCCAACTCGTTCACCAACCAGGTCCTGGCCCAGATCGAGCTGCACACCAAGAACGACGAGTACCCGATCGGCGTCTACGTCCTGCCCAAGCACCTGGACGAGAAGGTGGCCCGCCTGCACCTCGACGCCCTCGGCGTGAAGCTGACCGTCCTGACCGAAAAGCAGGCCGCCTACATCGGCGTCCCGGTCGAGGGCCCGTACAAGTCGGACCAGTACCGCTACTAGTAGCTGCTGATATAGGCCGGCGGCGCAAAGGGGACGCTGCCGGCCTCCCGCCTGAACCGCTCACCCGTCACCGCGACCAGATACGGATAGGCCAACGTGCCAACCGGCGGCGGCGGTGAGACATAACGCCGAGTCTGCTCAGCCAGTTCATTGGCCAACTTCGCCGCAGCATCCCGATCCATCGAGTAGATCCGGCTGATCATCTGCCGACTGGCCACAATCAACCCGGCCGGCACCTTGTCCACAGTGGCAACGGCGGCCCACTGCGCCAACACCTGATTGGGCGGCATCGGCACACTGCCCCGCCCCACCACCACCCGCTCGCGGATGACCATCGTCCCAGCCAGCAAATCCCCAACCCGCTGCCCACGCGGCGAAGCAGCCGAAGTAGCCGCGCCCACAAACCCGAACGAAAAGTACCCAATATCGGCGAACAATCCCCCCAGCGCCCGCACCAACGCATGCCGGAACCGCTCAGGCCCACCGTCGACCCGCACCACCCGCAGCCCCGCCGCCGCCTTGCCGATCGACCGCCCAGTCGAGACCGTCTCGCACAGCACCGGATACCCAACCCCGATGACCACCAGCGACGCGATGACCAGCGCCCGGATAGTATCCCCGTTCAAATTCCCCACATTATTAACAATAATAATGGCGAAGAAGAACAACATCGACTGGATCAGCGCGTCCAACAACAAAGCCGCGAACCGACTGGCCAACCGCGCCGGCCGCAGCTCCAGCTCCACACCCTCCGCGATGACCATTTCTGACACTCGGACCGAACCCCCGCCTGAAAATAATCGAAATAATGGAAGCAATGGAAATAATCGCTGGCCACCCACCGTGGACCTATGCGACCACCGTAGAGCAAGCGACCAGCAAGGGACTAGTGGCCGACCAGAGGTACCGAGTACCGTAGCCGAGGAGCAAGGCCGCAAGGCGCAACGAGGGGTGGGGGCAAAAGTGGACATCGACGCGTTCGTGATCCGACATGCGGCACGTTGGAACCGACTAGACCGCCTGGCCCGGCAGCACAAGCTCACCGTCGCCGAAGTCGACGAACTCCTCGAACTCCACCAAGCGACCGCCACCGACCTGTCACTCGTCCGCACCGCACTCCCGGACACCGAACTGATCGGCCGCCTGTCCGCGACCCTCGCACTCTCCCGCTCCGCACTGACCGCCCCCCGGAAATTCAAGTGGAGCTCGATAACCAGCTTCTTCAGCACCAAGCTCCCGGCCGCCCTCTATCGCTACCGATACTGGTGGGTCACCGTGGCGGTGCTCTCGCTCCTGGTCTCCTTCGTCCTCGCCTGGTGGCTGATAAAGCACCCCGAAGCCCGCACCGCGCTCCTACCCTCCAGCGATATCCAGCAGCTCACCCAACCCGGCGGCAGCTTCGAAACGTATTACAAATCGGCCCCCGCCCAAGATTTCGCCGCCCAGGTATGGACGAACAACTTCTGGCTGGCCCTCGGCACCCTGTTCTCCGGCCCCCTCCTGGGCCTGCCGGTCTTCTACATGCTGTGGGAAAACACCATGAACCTCAGCCTCAACGCCGCCTACATGATCTCGGCCGGCCGAGGCGACGTCTTCTTCACCCTGATCCTCCCGCACGGCATGCTCGAACTGACCTCACTCTTCGTCGCAGCCGGCGTCGGCCTGAAACTAGGCTGGACAATGATCGACCCAGGCCCCCGAACCAGACTTGCGGCCCTGGAACAAGAGGGCCGCATAGCCAGCGTCGTCGGCATCGGCATGATCTGCACCCTCCTGTGCACAGGAATCATCGAAGCCTTCGTCACCCCGTCCAATCTCCCGCCCGCGATCCGAATCGGCATAGGCGCACTAGCGGAGTTGGCATTCCTGCTCTACGTCTTCGTGATCGGCCGCCAGGCGTACCTACGCGGAGAGACCGGTGACCTCGACTCGATCGACCAGGTCGACGCCCTACCCGTCGTCGGCTGAAGCAGCTCTCGAAGTCGATTGGCTTTTCCTTCCCCCCATGGTGCATACTCAACCAGACGCGTAGCGGGAAACCGCAGTCGTCACCCTCTCTTCCAAAACTGCTCATAAGGTAGTCAGGCCGAACAGCTTGACTCAAACCGAACAGCTGGCTAGGGTGGAGAGGTTGCTTCAAAACGCAGCCACCTGTGACAGGCCAAAGCTTCAGCTTAGACCTAGATCGTCGTGGTACGCAAGAGCAGCGGTGGTG